>ERZ1292632.438-Hain-H43-01um-R2-438-length-44273-cov-13_pt1 | contig 44273 bp, 51 predicted proteins | sample MGYA00564407_ERZ1292632 | MGnify/ENA primary metagenome ERZ1292632 (study PRJEB36523, sample SAMEA6512637) | groundwater metagenome | collected 2019-01-08 | study: AquaDiva: Metagenomics assemblies of 32 groundwater samples | reverse complement strand
ATATAAATCGTGTTTTTCGGATACCCAATCCTTTTAAGGTTGGGAGGAGAAAAACGAACCTCCATTAAGTTTAGTTAATCTTTCCTCTGCAATTTTAACATACTCAGGATTAATCTCAAATCCAATATATTCTCTACCTTTGTTTTTTGCAATTAAGCAAGTTGTAGCATATCCTGAAAAAATGTCTAAAACAATTTTTCCTTCAAATGCAGACAATATGTTTTCTACTACTTTCTCTGGCATAACAGCAATATGATTATTATCTTTTCTTTTATTAGTAGGAACAATATCCCAGCAATCACTTAATGAAAGTTTATTGTTTGCTTTAACATCTTTGTTTTTAACTAACCAATATATTCTCTCAGTATAAGGAAAAAATCTTATCTTGTCTGAATTAGCAGACTTCTTTTGATTCCAAACTAATTCTTGTTTCAATAAAAACTTAGATTTAGATACCCACTCAAAAGGATGTATTGCTAATCCATTTTTAATCCTAACTTTGTGATTATAAAACATACTCCCAGAATTTTTCAAAACTCTAAAACATTCATCTAAAACTTTAATCTGCCATTCTTGATACTCCTTTTCTTCCATATCGTTTCCTGCATAAGTTCCAAACTGAATGTGATTAGAGTGCATTTTTCCAATGTTATAAGGAGGACTTGTGATAATTAAATCTACACTTTCGTTTTCTAACTGCTTTAATCCTTCTAATACATCCATATTGTATATTTTGTTTGTTTCCATAGTTCGTTAAGATACCCCATCATTTATGATGTGGGAGTATGTCATTTTTTAACCTCAATTTTTACTTTTTCTGGATGCTGTGAAATCATATGAATTAAAAGCAAATAATCAACTTGCTTTCTTGTACCGCCCTTAATCTTCTTTGGACAGAATGAACATTGTATTTTCTCCATAGATAGTTACAGTGACTACCACTATATAAACCTTTCTGTTTGTAAAAATAATAATTTCGTTATTTTAAAGTTACTATCTTGGAACCTTTCTAAAATGATGTCGTACTTCAGTTTTTCCTCGATGGTGTTCTCTTACATTTACTGACTCAAGCGATTTTGGTTTTGATTCTCCTTTAGACATTCTTCCTAAAATTTGTCCTGGGAAAACATCTCCAGCGTCTCTTCGTTTATCTTTGTTTAGATCAAAATACTTTGTAGCTCGAATATTAGAAGTTCTGTCTCCTTGTCCGGTTGTATTATGTCTGCCCGTCATCTGACCCGTTTGCCTATTCATTACATGAACTGTTTTATGTCGTTCTGGAGTTACTGAAAAGTAATTGCCCGGTATTCTTATTTTTGCCATTTTTTACCTCCTAGAATATTTTAAGTTCATAATTTAAGTATATCCATCTTATAACAAATATCAAAATTATTATTCCTGCAATAATTGCCCAAAAGAAGAATACGCCCAAAGTGTGATTGGCTGGACTAAGTTTATCTGCCCAAGAATCTTGGAAAGGAACAATCTTATTTAATGGCCAAGGCTCTGTTTGATTATTATTTACATTTAATGGATAGTTCGTAGTATTTGTTATATTTCCGTCGTATACTGAAACCCATCCACTTGAACCTGAACTGGTTGTTCCTTGTACTACTGTTGGTTGAATTATATTTAAATTTATAGATGTCTGATTAAGGTTTCCTGATGAATCGTTTGCGTAAATGTTTATCAAATAGTTGCCTAAATCTAAATATGTTGAAATAGTATTAATACCTGCGCTGCAATTAATTACTGTATTAGAAGATATGTTCGTAACATTATTCGGACCTACTTGATTATAATAACAAGATTGAAGAAATGAATCATTAACAAAGAAGTTCATTGTAGTATTTCCATTTAAAGTTATTTGTGAGTTATTAGAAGGTGAAGTTATGTATAGCTCTGGAGCAATTGTATCTACTGCAAATAAGACTGACAAGTAAGATGGATAAGTTAAACTATTGCCAAATGAATCATTTGCGTATATTTGAATATTATAGTTCCCTATATTAGGAAAAAGTGACGGATCTAAATAAACATCATGAGTAATATTATTATTTACGAAAACATATCCACTTGAGTTAGTTATATTAAAATAAGCATTTTGTAAATGAATATCACTAGCATTCCAAACTAAATGGACTGTATCGTTCCCTAACTGCATTGGGTTTGGACTAAGAGTCGAAAGAGTTATTACTGGCGGAGTAGAATCTATTTCAAGAGTATTGTTGTTAGTAGTATAAGAATTATCTGCCCAATCAAAAATTTGATAGAACCAGTTATAAATTCCATCGACCAAAGTAACAACTATTCCTACTACTGCATTAATGGTCCCTGAGAAAGTTATTGTTGAATTATATGTTCCATTGATATATAAACTCGCATTTTTTATTCCGATATTGTCTGTAATATTTATTGTTAAGTTTTGCGTAATATTATTTGAATTTGTATTATTTACGGGGGTTAAAAGTGTAGCGTTTGGATTAGTTGAATCTAATGTAAACTGCAAGGAATATTTATTTGCACATGAGTCTAGTATATCGCATATTTCAATTCTTAATAAATAATTTCCATCAGCTGTGCCTGTAAAATTCCAAGTATAATTTGTATTAAGCGAATTGTTTCCAATTATTGTTTTATTAAAAGTCTGGTCTAAATTTACTAAAGAAATGTTATAATATTTTAATTGAATGCTCTCTGGAGACATTGAAGCAGTATAACTTATATTTAAAAATGTAAATTGTGAGGAATAATTTCCGTCTACTGGACTTAATATTAAAGGTGTTGTTGGTGGGGCAAAAGCACTTGTTCTTACATCTCTGATAGATTCCATAGATAGTGAACCACCAGTTATATAGGACAAACCTGAAGATACACTTCCCCACAGTTCTATAGTATAATTATCAAGTGAAAGATTAATAGCATTGTCCAATTGCAGCATTGGCTCTGATGATACTATAATTGTAGATGGAGGATTTCTATTTTTAGACAAACTTTGAACAACCATAACTCCAGTTGAATTTCTTAACTTTAATTGAAAATTAGTTATTGAACCGCCAACAGTATTATTAAATAAAAATCCTAAATTTGCATAAACAGACATTCCATCTTCGTCTAAACTAAAAGATGAGTTTAATATTTGTCTATAAGTAGAATTAAAAAAATATCCTGCTCCTTTTAATTTCAGTTCTAACTCGTCTGAATTTATTTCCAAATGTGAAAAAATGTTTAAATTTCCATTAAAAGTTGTTGAACCAGCAGTATTTTTTCCATATACACTCAAATTATAAGTTCCTATTTCGTTATTTTTGAATATACAGACTAGCCCTGATGAAGTTGATTGCCCATTGTTTATGTTTAATCCAATTTCAGAGCAATTTTCCCTTATTCCATTTGGTCTAGTTATTTCTATTTGATAAGAAGAAACAGCAGTTGTAGACTTATTCATGTCTATATCTTCCATTAGTATCATTGTCTCAAAAATACTTGTTACATTATAATTTGAATTAAATAGACGAACATAAGATGAACTTGAAGTAGAATTTGAAAATGAATAATGATTGTATGGATTAGCCTTATTATTATTTAAATCTCGCATACCCATGACTGCTATCGTTGAATTGTAAGTATTAATTACCGTAGTCCCACTTATTCTTCTATGTTGTAATGATATTTCTGTAACATTTGAATTATTATTAATAAAACTATTTGAAGAAAGCTTTGCGACATAATATTCTCCAGAAGTTAGTGTCTTTTGTGAAATAGCAGAAGAAACATTATTTATTAATATTCTCCATTCACCAAGACTTCCAGTTCCTCCAACTCCACCAAATGCTCCAATCGAAGCCATTATGAAATTATTGGTATTATTTGAAAATGGAGAGGTATAATTAAAAGAATAAACTGTTGTAAAATTAGGTGATGTGGATGCAGTAGATTGATTAAAATTACTTGAAGCCATATAGTTTCGTATATCTTGCTGAGTGTTTAATGTTCTTGTAGAAGTTTGATTGCACCACCCAGCCAAGTCACAAACTACTACATAATAGGTATGAGTTCCGTCTGCTAATCCGGTAAAATTATCTTCATAAGTATTTGGAGGAATAGAATTAATATGCGAAATTCCGTCTACCCAGAAAGTTATAGACGAAGGATTTGTTTCAGTCCAAGTTACATTCAAATAAACATTGTTCCCAGAAGAATTAGAATTATCTGCTAAAACATTTGCTCCCCAATCTATTAGGGGGTATGTTGTATCAATAGTAATATTTCTAGTTTCACTTGTGTTGGTAATTCCTGCGAAGTCGGTTACTTGATAATACCAAGTATGTAATCCTTCTGCTAGTCCAATAAAATAATTATCTAACATTGTGTAGACTGTTCCAGCGACGTTATTAATATATTGAACAATACCATCTAATACCCAAACTACTGTCGAGATAGGACCAAATGAAGAAATATTTACTGTATAATTTTGTGAAGCATTATTTGCAAAAATATTATTAGCAGGACCAGTTAAAGTTACATTTATTACTCCCGTATCATAAAAGAAAGTTCTTGGTTCTGAGTATCCAATTGCTCCAGCAGTATCAGTACATAAAACTTGCCAACCGTATGAACTTGCATTTGCTGTTGTATTGAATTGAAATATTTGATTAACATTAGTCGCTGTTGTTAAATTAGTTTGATTTAAAACTCCGTTTATATATAATTCACATTTGCTTATTCCTAGCCCTGTTTGAACTATATAACCTAAACTAAAATTACTAGCTGTTCTATTTATAAAATTATTAGCTGGACTGTTTAAAGTAACTACTGGAATATTTGCTAAAATAATATTTGTTTTAGTTGAGTTTGTTATTACGTTAGTATTATCTGCACAGCTTACATACCAAGTTGCATTTATATCAGTAGTACTGAAAGTTCGATTAAAACTATTTGTTCCATTACTGCTATCTAATAAAACTGTTACATTTGATTGGTCAAAGAAGAATCCAGTATTTTGATTAGACTGATTTGTTGCACTTAACCAAAGAGAACAATTATTTATCGGATTTGTTCCGAAAGTTATATTATAAGTAAATGTGAAAGCATAATTATTTAATAAACTAACCCAACTAGTCCCACCAGTATTATTGTGCATAGTAAAATTATAAGCATCGATTACTCCTTTAGACTTTGCTTGTAAAACTGGATTAGAAGAATAATAAAACGAATAATTATCATCCATTGTTTTTACTCTACTTGCATAATCATCATGATTAAAATTCCACATTGCGATTATATCTCCACCAGCTTTAAAGAATGAATTAATTGCTTGGTCGAAGAATCTTGCTTTTTGAGTGTCTGTTAATTGGGTTGTTGTCGCTGAAGTTGTTGTAGTTGGTAGCGCTAACTCTGCGAGTATAACAGGCATATTCATTTGATTACTCCAATTAACATTCTGACTTACCCAGTTTTGATAAGAATGTCTTGCTAACTTTGGAACATATGCTGGAACATTAGAACTGTATCTACTATTATAAGAATATCCTCCGCCAGTTGTCCACCAATCAATTGTATAATTATTACTAAGATTTGTTCCACCCCAACCACTATTAGTTGCATTTTCACTTCTATCTGCAAAATAACCCCATTGGTCTGGATGTAATTCAACAGTTGCAAAATCTACTCCTGTTCCGTTTGTAGAATTAATCATATCTGTTCCTTCACCCCAAGTTTCAACATAACCAAATCCCTCTATTCCTAAACCTACTATGTGATTAGTATCTTGAGATTTAACAAACGCTGACATATTTTTTGCCCAATCTCTAATTAAATTTCTATTCAAACCAACACTTTTTACTCTTGGTTCATTCATTAATTGCCATCCAAAAATTGCTTTGTCTTCTTTATATTTTATTCCAGAATAATTATTTACTCGATTAAGAGTATAATTAACCATCGACTTATAGATAGCCATACTTCCTGAATCATTATAAAATTGGTCCATGAAAGCATCAGTGCAAGTAGCCGCTCCATTTTTGCTAGAAGAATTTGATTGTTGAACTACCCAGCATCTTCCACCATAAGCTGATGCCCAATTATTTAGCAATACGGGCATAGTTCTTATTCCCTTTTGTCCATTAGAATAAATAAAATAATCTAGTCCTTTAAAAGTAGATTCGTTTACGTTTGTCCAATTTCCATTAAAGAAACAATTATAGTGTCCACCACTTTTATTATTATACCAACTTGAACCTAAGGGGTCTGTTTGATTTCCACATTGTATTCCTGCCCAAGTTCTAAAATAATTAATATTCAATGCTTTTGCTTTGTCTATAACTTCATCTACGTAAATTATAGAATTATTTATTTCATTACCTGCATCGTCGTAAGTGTGATTAGTTGCGTAGTCTGCTGCGTAATAAAAATTTGCGCCCATTGCAGTATATTGATTTCCACTAAGAGTAAAATTAGTTCCATTTGTTCTTATAAATTGTGAAATTGCAAATGAGTTTTCACTTGAAATAGAATTAAAAGATAATGGTGTTGCTCCAGCTTGTGCAAAAGATATACTGTGATTTAATAAGTAAGGAGAAATTAAAGTATTATTTGTATAAAAATTAGTTTTAAATTGCATAAAATTTCCTTGAGAAGTTATTTGTCCAATATTGTTTGTTACAAGACTTTCATTACTCCAATCACTCCAATCTGAAATATGGTAGCTTCCAAGATCGTATAAATCAGCAATCTCATTTGCTGAAAGAGAACGATTGTATAATCTAACTTCATCGATAGAGCCTTTTAACCAATAATAAGGTGCTACACCATATGGAAAAGTGCCAGTATTTCCATTAACAGGAGAACCAAAACCATATTGTCCTCCACTTAAACTAACTGTATTAGAAGTTCCATCACTTGCTCTAAAAATACCATCAACATAAACATATCTTCCGGTAGCATTATCTGTTCCAACAAAATGGTGCCAACCTGTTTTTAAAGCAGTATTTGAATAAGTAACTCCGGCGTCACAATGTCTTCCATAAGTAAATGTTCCTGTTGAACTAGTGAACCACATAACTAATTGAGCATTACAACCTGTTCCACCATAGCTAAATAAGCTCCCTAAATCTGCAGAATTTGCGCCTGAACTTTTGAACCATATAGAAACCGTTTTTCCAACTGCAGTTGGAAATCCAGCATTAGAACCAGAAACAAAATCATTCACACCATCAAACGTCATCGCATTCCCAACAACTGCAGAATTATTCATAATCGGACAACCTGCTCCATCGCAAGTTGCATTACTTCTTCCAGTTTCATCTTTAAAGAAAGTTGCATTCTCTCCAGTATCATTATTTAACGCCCAAAACGCAACAAGTCCAGCATCAGAAATATTGTAAGAGCTTGCAGTTCTTGTTTGAAGAGTTATATTAGTGTTTGCATTACATGTAATATTCGCTGTAAGGTTTCTACAACTTGTTCCAAGAGTTATGTTCCAATATGTTGAAAGGGTGTTATTATACTGGACCATACTTGAAAAATCTCCTTGCGTAAAATTATATCCTGTTGCATTTTTCAGCAAACTTATTCCAAGATTATCTGTTAAATTTGTCTGATTAAAGAACGCAGCATTATTTGTATCACTATAAACAACATTAAAACCAACAGAAGAAATAAAAGCTATCAAAGTTAAAATACTTATTATAAAAAGAGCTAATGTTACGCCGATTGTGATTTTGGATTTTTTGTTCATGGTATTTTAATGTCTTTCATGTTTTTAATTCTATCGTCTGAATTTAATTTTAGGTGTATATGCTTGTTTTTGAGATTTCTTTTTTTCTGCAAATAAGAGGAATAAAAAAACTAAACCCATGAAACCGACTATCCATAAGAGCGCTGTTCCTTTCGCTAGTAGACACTGTCCATTATTAACTCCACCCAAACAGTCAGTTAAAGGACTAAGATCCCCTGAACAATCTTCTGCACAAGAATCATATGTTTCTAACCAGGGACTATCTCTTTCACAATTTCCGTTTCCACAAAGGCCGGTAATTTGTGAAGCATTTATATTTGAATTGTTTGTTGGCGTACCTCCACCAGAACTACCTGTTCCTGAACTAGTATCAACCGACGTTACTTGTACTTGAATATAGGGGGCGTTAGCAGGATTTGAATCAATCGCATCTCCAAAAGCGTCTCCAGAACTACAATGTAAATACATATGGCCATAATAAGTTTGCGCAGTAACTGACGTAGAAGGACTTACACTAAGTCTCATTAATTGAAATGCAGATGGCTTAAGTAAATCTTGAGAAACGGGACTAGCAGTAATCCAAGTATTTCCTGCCAAATTATCCGTAAATCTAATTTGACAATCAGTTAAACCACCAGTATAACTTCCAGTATCAAAAAGATAATAATCATAAGCAGTGTTAGATCCTTGATCAAGATCTATATTAATCTTACATTGAGCATCACTAAAAGAACTGGTGCACTCCTGGAAACTAAATCCAGATAATTGTTTATAAATTCTTGGAATTCCACTAGGTGGCATTATTCCATAAGTAAAAAATAAATAAGTTTTTTCGCCAGTCAATTGATTAGTTAAAGTTATGTTTCCAGTGTATCGCCCTTCATTAACGTCTGCTGTTGCTTGAATTTGAACTATTGCAGATTTGGGACTGCTTGCTGAATCAGTTGAATCAAAAGTTATTGAATTTGGATAAGTTAAAGTAAAATTAGAAGAATTATCAATGGCTACAAATAGACTATAATTAATTGTACCGTTAACGTTATCATAAGCTCCAAGAGAAATATTATTCTGTTCTGTCTTGATTACTCTCGCTGCAAAAGAATAATTTTGATTCGGAGAAATTATTGTTAGAACATATGGATCTACAACAAAAGAAGAATTGCTATATGCCTTATTGCCGAACTCGTTCATACAAGTAACATTTTGATTATAAGTCCCTGATTCATTTATTAGATAATAAGGTGCAGTCCAAATATTTGAAACGTTTGTTCCAACTTGATTTGTATAAAGTTGATGAGTCGGAGAAGTCAGACTAAAGTTACACCAAACTATTCTTGTGTTGTCTGTAGTAACATTTACATTAAAAGTCAAGTTTGTTCCTATTTGTGGCGTAGATGAAGTAGTTATATTCATAGTAATCAGATTAGTGTAAGTAACGTGGAATCTAACCGACGATGATCCAACATTTCCTGCAGTATCATTTCCGTAGACTATCAATAGATTATCTCCTGGATTGAAACTTATTGTTTGACCATTCGTAAAACTAGTATTCGCTGCTCCTAAGTTATACCAATAATTATTTAATGTTTCACTTGGAGTAAATGTTAATGCAATATTTTGAGATGAATAGGTTGTGTTAGCTGGACTGTTGATTGTTATGTTTGGGGTAACTGTATCTACTGTGAAACTGACTGAACTTGAAGAAATTTGATTCCTTGAATCGTTTGCATAAGCAGTTAGATTGTATTGTCCATCAGGAAAATTTATTATCGAATTAGCGTAAGACACTGACGGTGCCCCCGTAGACTGCCCTGGAAAGTATAAATAATTATCCCCCAGAGGATTTCCCGTCCCAGTATTTTGTTGAAGCCAACTAGGTCCGCCTATAACGTTACATCCTGTCGAGATAGTATACTGCCAATTTGCGGGAATTCCAGCTGAGGTATCATACCATAAGTACCATGTCGCATTTAATCTAAATTGATTATAGCCATTGCAAGTACCATTAATTAAATACGTGCCTGTTGCGTTAGGAGACATAATCCCGCTTACCAAAAAAGAATTATTGCTTTGATAAGAATAATTTGTTCCATTATAATTAAACCAAGTACTCTGAATATTTGTGTCTATTGCTGAAATATTTATCGAAATATTATGAAAAGTGTAATAAATATTTAATGGAGAATTGATTGATAAGTTAGGGAAAACGGTATCTATAGTAAGAGTATTATTCCCTGTCTGATAATGATTACCTGCTAAATCAAAAAGAGAATAGAACCAGTTATATAATCCATCTATTAAACTTACAACTATCCCTATGGTGCTAGTTAATGTTCCTGAATAAACTACAGTAGTCTGATTAACTAAAGCTGTTGAATTGTAGATATTAAGAGTTGCATTTTTAATTCCTAAATTGTCAGTTAAGTTAGCAGTAAAGTTATTTGAAGTGCCGCTCGATGAACCTGTAGCTGGTGTGATCAAGGCAGAAGAAGGATTAGTAGTATCAACCGTTAGAGTATAATTAGTAAAAAAGAATTGGCCATTACCTAATGAATCATTACATCTAGCATTCCAAATATAATTTCCTTGAGAAAGAGTCACCTGATTGAAATTAGTTTGAACTCCACTAGTTACGGCTACTGTTTGATTCTTAGCCCAAGCACCAGACCAATTGCCCCATAATTCACAAATAGACGTTCCATCAGAATCAGTGGAAGTTACATTAAAAAGAATACTTGTTTTGTTTGTAAAAAGATTATTTGTCGGATTATTTAAGGCGATTGCTGGCGCAGTTAAAGATATAGAATAAGTTACTGACGCTGATGCGACATTATTTAATGTATCATTAGACCAGAAATATAAAGTATGACTTCCTTCAGCATTTGAAATTGTAGTATTAGTTCCACAAGCTATTGTAATATTATTCGCATCTGTATCGTTTCTATACCAGCAAGTAGATAGTCCAACACCATTATCAGAAACACTATAATTCAAAGCTATTGTTGTACTGCCATAAGAAGTAGCTTGAGGCAAGATAATATTCAAAGTAGGCGCAGTTGAATCTTTTCTAAAAGTAACTGAAGATGAATTAATATTATTTACAGAATCATTTGCGTAAACAGTCCAAGTATTTAGTCCTTCACTAGCAGTTAGACTAAAATTAGTATTACAAGCAACACTAGACGAATTAGTAACTCCGCCGTTTATTGAGTTCCAACATCTAACGCCATTAGAAGAATAATTAAAAGAAGTAACTGAGGTATAATTTGCATTAGCGACTGGATAATTTATATTTAAAGAAGGAGCAATAACATCTACTGTTAAAGTATAATTACCGGAAGTGTATTGATTACCAACAACATCAAAAAGACTAATAAACCAATTGTAGACACCTTCGATCAAATTTATAATAACTTGAACGGGAGAAGAGCCGCCGATTGTTGTTGTAGAATTAACCTCGGCTGTTTGATTCCAGACGTGTAGTGTGGAATTAACTACGCCGAGATTATCAGAAATATTATAAGTGAAATTTGTTGTTCCGTTGTTTGTTGAACTGCCAGAACTTGGACTAACTTGAGTTGCGTTAGGATTTGTTTGATCTAAGAAAAAAGTAACTGAAGAACTATTTATATTATTGTAAGTATCATTTGCATAGACTGTAAAAATGTTAGCCCCCGCAGGTGGACTCAGACCGGTTATATTTTGACCACAAGTGATTGTTAAATTTATTCCACCGTTTAGAGCATACCAACAGGCTTGAAGATTTGTATCTGATACAGTATAATTAATAGAAGTAACTGAAGAGTAATTAAGATTCTGTGGATAAACTATTTGAATATTAGGATTAACTGCATCAGAAAGAGGAAGTTTAATATTATAATATTTATTTGTGTTCATAGTTATCGACGATGAATTAGTATCATAAAGTGCTTTTGAAACATTAATAGTATGCGTTGTAGAATTAGATTGAACCGCTCCTGAATAAGAATACTGATTAAGAATAAGATTGTTTATTGCACCCATAAACGTTAATCCTGAATAAACAAGATTTGAAGATAAATTAAATATATTCACTTGCGCTAAATCTACTACATTATTCGAAACATCGGTTACGTTTATATCTAGATACCATTGTCTAATATACTGATTTGTTCCTGTTCCAGAGATCGTTGGAGAATCAGTAGTATTCAAGAACGTATTGCTATTTGAAAATCCAAGCACGTTAGATTTATTTAAAACCGTATGCTTGATTAAATTTCCTGAAGCACCAGATAAATAAATATCCTGGAGATTAGAATTAATTATTGTGTCTCTAAGTGAAGTAGAGTTAGTTAAAGAAGTACTGTATATTCCATAACCAGTTGATTGAAGATTACTTCGGATTGTATTATTAGAGAAACTTATATTATTCGCAGTAGCAATATTAATTCCATAAAAGATTGTTCCTGAATTATTTTGAATTGTGTTATTAGTTATAAATAAATTGTTTGTATTTGAAAGTTTGATTCCAGAAGTATCTGCTAAGATAGAGTTAGACAAACGGTTAGACAATAACGTATCTCCGTTGCTGTTTAATAAATAAATTTGAGAATAGAAATTCTTAATTTGACAGTTCTTAATCGTAAGATTATTATATCCATTTGAAGTTATTCCATAATTAGTTCCTGACGCTGGCCCATTAATTAAATAGTTCTGACAATCTAAAGTTACATCGGACGATTGAATATTAAAACAAGTGCCTGTTGCATTTATATTTGTATCAAGATAATAAACTCCCGGAGATTGAATTGGATGACAGTAAGATACGTTGTTTATATCTACATAAAGCGTATTGTTCTGATTTTGAGTTGTGTAAGAATTTCCAGCCCAGTCGAATAATTGATAGAACCAAGTATACGCATTTTCGATCATATTGACCGTGATCCCGATTACTGTTGTGATTGTGCTTGGAATAAAGTTTATGGTCGTCTGATTATATAGGCCGGTTTGGTTGTATATACTTAACGTCGCATTCTTTATTCCAAGATTATCTGAAAGATTTACAGTAAAGTTTTGTGTTGCATTATTTGTATAAAGATTATTTATTGGCGAAACTAAAGTTGCGTTGGGAGTTCCTGTGTCGAGAGTTATTTGTCTAGTGCTAGTAATATTACAATTATTAACAGTATCACAAACCGTCACATTATAATAAAAAGTTCCATTTGCTAATCCTGTTTTATTAAAGTCGTAAGTTCTTATGGTATATGTTTGTCGAACATTATTGACATTGAAAGTTATGTTCTGGAAATTTATTTCTGTTATTGTGACATTCATATAAATATTACTTTGAGATTTGTTTTGCCCGTCGCTGAGAACTAAATTGCCCCAATCTATTTGTGGAAAAATAGTATCTTTAAAGAAAGTGACTGTCGCATTTTGAAGATTGCTTGCAGTATCATTTGCATACACTGTCCAATTATTATAACCTTCAACAGAAGTTTTAGCTGTTAAATTAGTTCCACAAGTTACTGATTGATTAGCTGCACCATTAATCGAGTACCAGCAATTGAATAAATTTGCATCGCTGACTGTGTAATTTAAAGAGGAAATATTTATTGAATAATTAGTTGCTTGTGGGTAGACTATGCTTAAAGATGGTTTTGTTGTGTCGAGAGTTATAGTTCTGGTTGAAGTAGTATTACAATTCCTTGCAAAATCACAGATAGTGGCATTATAAGTATAAACGCGGTCTCCGGCTGGGGCTACAAAAATATAACTATGTAAGGGATAATTATAATAGGTACTACTCCCCCCTGAATAGTATACGCTTAAACTTAAATTAAAATTAGTTTCCGTCCAAGTTGTATTAAAATAAATAAAATTCTGGGAAACATTTATTCCATTATTAGCAATTCCAGTTCCCCAATCAATAAGCGGAAATTTTGTATCGACAGTCAATGTTCTATTTTCAGTTATATAATTATTATTAGAGGTATCAAAAACTTGATAGAACCAAGTATAGATTCCATCAATTAAAGTTATTACTTTTCCAGTTATTGCTGTTAAACCACTAAGACTTATTGTAGTTTTATTTATTAATACACTATTTGATTGATTGTAAATGAAGACTGTTGCGTTGGATAATCCATAATCACTAGATACGTTTGCGGTGAAATTTATATTTGAATTGTTTGAATAGGAATTATTTACTGGAGAAATTAATATTGCATTTGAGGGCATACTAATATTCCACCATATTCCTTCTTCGTATACTTGTGTTCCGCCAAAGCCCACATTAGTTAATAGTTGCCATCCGGTAGCATTTAAACATCTCCAATAATCGTTAGTATCTTGATGAGATTCTAATTGAAAAGAAAGAACATTTGCATAAGCATTAAAACAACTTGCCGGTACAGTCATATTGAATATTGCGGAACCCGAAGCATGATAATCTTTGGCCATCCATGTCGCATTTACTGCATTTATTGGTTTAGAATAATTTACATAGTAATAAGACGGAAAACCTGCTATCGATAATGTAGCCCAGCTTCCATCATGAAGATTTCCTATACCATTATTCCAAGCACCAACTATTGAATAAGTACCAGAATAAATTAATCCACAATTTCCATCATTTCCGGCTTGATTAGCAGTTATTGCATCCTCTTGATAACATAAACTAGCACTAACAAAACTAAAAGCAAATAAAGATACTGCAAGCAGTAGAAAGATTTTGGATTTTGTTTTACCTCGCATATTTTCCTCTTTATTATTACTATTACTTCTGTTTCTTTCTTTATAAATGTTTTGGTTGGCTGGTAGATGGCTGGTCATTGTTTATTGAGGTATTTATTCTATTTAAGTCTTGCTAAAATTTATCTTTAAGGACCTTGTTAAAAGTCAACAGTATAACTACTCCTATTGCTACACTAAGTATTAAACTAAATGGCGTTACAGTTGTCAATCCTAAAACCTTAGCTATTGATCCTATTGGAAAATTATTAAATAACCACGGAAGCGAATCTGGAATCGATTTTCCTTGTAGGACGAAATAGAGAATATCGCTTGCGCCAAATCTCCAGAGTCCAAAAGAAACTGCTGCCAACGCAAAACTCTCGCTTTTATCCTTGGTAAATAGGTAATAAACTAAGGGGATAATTGCAATTATAAAATAAACCATATATAGGAAGTGTGGCCAATATAAAGGGTTATAATTTCCTAAAGTGTATTCTTCTCCAACTAATACAAAGCCACCAATATCTATATAAGCAATTAGTGCTACAATTAATATGGACAATGAAGTTATAATCCAAAAACGTTTATCATAACTGTTCATATTAATTTCTCCTTGAATTGTTCTAAACTTAATTTCTTTATTTCGCATTCCCACAATCTTAAAACTTTAAAACCTTTCTCAAGAAGTTCTTTTGTTCTAATGTGATCAATATCTCTTCCAGTAGGATAAGCGTGCCAGTAGTCTCTGTCACATTCTATAACTAAATTCATAGCAGGAATTAGAATGTCACATTGGTATCCATGCTCGATTTCTTTCATGTATCTATGCGTGAAGAATTCGTAACCTAGTTGCTGAAGATAATTTTGAATTTTTATTTCTATCTTTGTATCCTTTTTAGGAAAAACCATAATTTCCCTAATGGGCTTCATACGATTAATAAACTGCTGTTTTTTAAGTTCAGTCATATAACTATGTCCTGAACGAATTTTAATATTATTCTTTTTTAAAATATTCCTTATTACCCCATAATCACATTTAAATGATTTGGCTATACTTGATACGGGGGCACCATTTGCGTAGGCATCCAATATACTCTTTTGATTAGGCCATACATCTGCTCTTCTTCTATTTATGTTATCTTCTTTTATAATTTTTACGTCCATACTTTTTAAAATTCTTGTTAAAATATTAGTAGAACATTTATACTTTTTAGATAATTGATATATGCTCTGAGTTTTCGAATAATCTTCTTTTATGCTTTCTTTGATACTCCATAAATCCATTCGTTTATTTTTATATACCCTTATTTCTTTTTTATTAAAGTAAGTTGGACCTTTCATTAAAACATTATTCATATGGAGAATATCTAAAATCCTCTCAGAACAACAGCCAAATATATCTGCAATCTTTTTGCTTGATATATTATTGTTTATATACATTTCTACTATTTCTTTATGATGGCCTGCAAGTCTTGCGTATTTAAGAGTTTTATTATTTTGTAATAAAATTCTTTTTATTACACCGAAGTCACAGCCCATTAAATCTGCAATCTTTTTAATAGAGTAGTCTTGTTCATATAATTCAAATATTTCTTCTTTTCTCTTTTCTATATCTTTTCTTTTGTTCCAAGGATTTTTGTCCTTTTCTGCTTTTATAATCTTAGCTTTGATTATACGAAATTCTTTATGATTTCTTTGAAATCCTGCAGGTCTTCTACGTATATTTCTTTCTTTTAATATTGAACAAATTAGGGTTGTAGATAAACCACTAGTTTTTGATATATTTTCCAAAGTATTGTTATCCAAATAATTATCGCAAATATTCGATTTAAATTCTTCAGATAGAAAACTTCTTACTTCAGGAAATCTCCCTCTTGAATCTCTGACTATATTATTTTCCATTATAATCCAATCAACTCCCACCTTTTCAAAGTTGGAATCTTACATAAAATATTATTTTGATGAATCAGCGAATCAGTAAAATTGTTATTAATTCCTTTTGTGATAATTTCTTCAGAAGTAGTATTTATATAAGCTATTTTATGCATTACGCCCTCATATCCTGATCCAAAATTTCTAAAGAAAACAACTATGTCTCCAACCGAATAATATTCACTTCTTATACACGAACATCGCTGATCTGGCTTAATTTCTGGAAGCATTGATTGGCCTTTTGTTTCAACAATTACAACACTTGGTTCACTAATTGAAACATTATTTAATTGTGTATTAACTTCCTCGACGGTGTTTTGACTATAATTTAAAACTGGATTAACAGTAGGACTAGGATTATCTATGCACGCTGGCACTTCTTGATTTAAATAGATTACAATTCCCATAATTATTATGATGCAAATTACGAATTCTAATAATGTCCTATTTACATAGTTCATTACTGATTCAATAAAGCTTTTTTTATTGCTCCCGGTTTAGCGATTATTATTGGAATTATAAAGATTAATAAAATAGGAATTACTATATACACTGCGGCCCATAATGCATGACCTGAAAATATAGGAGACAATAAACTCGCAAAAGCGGCGTCATAAGTAGTATACCAATAATCTATGGATGTATTAAAAATTCCTAATTTAGAAATCACATATGGAGTATCTGCAATATCTAAACCTATTAAAACTGAAATAGAAATAGCACTAAATTTTATTCTATTATAATTGCTTACTAAAATTGCTGACAGTAAATAAATTCCTACATAGATTCCTAGATGATAAACTACTGCTGCAATGTATGGCGGCTGTGAAGATAAAAATGGAGCGATTAAATCTTTAATATATAAGAACCATAAAATTAATATTCCTGCGCCTATTGCTGCATATTTTAATTCTTTATTCTCGATCATTTTTTACCTCCCGTAAATAGTAAAACTAAAACAAATCCACCTATAACAATTATTGCTATGTAATACTGATTCCAGAAATCTTCTAATGTATAGGGTGTTCCCCCGTCGTGATAACAATTTGGATAAACTCCTAATGGATTTTCTGCCGGACAAGTATTTGAAGAACAAGCAGTACAAGTTCCGCCACAGTCTATTCCTGTCTCAGCACCATTCTTTATTCCATCTGAACAAGTTGCAGTATAATTACTACAAGAAGCCGTATCATATGAACAAGTAGGATAATTTAACCAAGTAGCATTAGCACAAGGCATAGCTGGTGGCATCATTGCTAAGGGATGAATACAGATTCCATTAGAACAGGTTCCACTTCCAAAACAAACATTAGGAATAGTACAATCGGCATTGGTAGTACATTCAGTCGTTGTATTAACATAAGTACAAGCAATCGTTTCACTTGCTGGATGAGAAACTCCGCCAGTACAAGTTCCAGTTTGTGTCCAAGTTTTTGTTTGATTAAATGTAGATGGGCAAACAGTAGGACTAATTGTAGACACCCAATTAGATTCTGTACAAGCTACAGTGGTTATTATTCTACTGGTACAATCTGATTCCAGAATATAGTCATCAATTGTTTTTTGGGATTCATATAAAGTTACTGGTTCACATATATTTGTTATTCTAGTCGTTCCACCTTCAGGATAATATCTATAATAATTTTGTTGCATTGGTTGTCTAAATGTGACTGTTCCGTCGCTAATTTTTTTATTTGTATCTCCGCCGGAAGTTTTACAAACTAATCCTGTTGTAGTACTTTCCCAGTCGACTGTTCCTGTTAGATCATAACTAGTTCCATCGTTAAGTGTTCCTGCTGCTTCGCAAATATAATTATTTTTTATTGATTGGATTCCGGTTGATGAAGGTGCTCCACTCCAAACAAAAATATAAGAATATTCGGTACATCTAATTACATCATTTCCAAAAGCAATATAACCATTCTGACTTAAAGTAAATCCTAAACTTTCTAAAATAGATTTATAATTTCTTGCGACTCCATCTATAGTACCACCGAAATCGGGATTAGTAACTGTTGTAGAATAAGTCGAGCAATCTCTTACTTGGGCCCCTCCAATAGAATAAGCACAACCCGTGTATGCACCATTAACATCGCTAGCTGATCCCGTATTTCCTAATGCTGTATTCGGAGGATAACAATACTTCCCCCCGCATTTATCGCAAATACAATCAATTGTTTTAACCGAGGATTTAATGATATAGTGTTGGCAACCATCTGCGTCTACTGTAGTCTTCTCTACATTTGGTTCTGTTGGTACTTTACAATAATTAACTTTTAAAACTTGACTAGTTGGAACACAGTCGCCATCTCCTGGAAGAAAAGAAAAGTCATTTACATTAATATTATTAGCTTTTAAATAAAATTGTAAGAAAGCATTATTTTGATAAAATTGAAATCCAACAACATTACCGCCGTTCCATTGCATAAAATTATGATTAGCTTCAAAGTGATTATTATCTGGGCTATTAGGAGAAGAATAAATAAAATTCGTTCCATCAAAGCTTACACTTTTATAGCCAACAGAAGGCTGTCCGAATACTGAAAACAAACCTAAATAATTCCCTAGAAATCCAATTAAAACTATTGCGACTATTCCCCAAACAATTTTTTCTTTAGAGTCCATAGAATTTTAAAAGCCAAAAGATTGCTGAAGCAAATCCTAATGTCCACAAGAATTTATTTTTATTGATAAAAAGATTAATAATTTGATAACTTAGAAATAGACTGATAACACCGAATATAACTAATTCTATATTAGCTATTGGAAATTTTAGAATACTATTTAAGAAAGTCGAAAGAGTTAGAATCCAACCTCTTAATAAGGTTAGAACCTGCAGCAAACCTACTAGGACCATTATCTAGTGCCTAGTGTATCATAAACAAGATACAGTAGTCCTATGCTTAGTAATCCGAATACAGTTGCCCATTTTAATCCAGTGTTGCTTACATCTGTTCCTAAAAAGTTTAGGAATCCAAAGAGGTATGCTCCCTGTAAAACAGCAATAGTAATCATGCTCGTTTTTTTGCTAATCCAGCCCATTTTTATTTACCTCCATTTTCTAGTTTAGTTTTAAATTCATCGACGGACATTTTATTAATCTCGCATTCCCATAATCTTAAGACTTTAAAACCTTTAGCAATTAATTCTGCAGTTCTTATTCTATCTTTATTTATTTGAGATTCTTGCCTAGTAGTTGGATGGGGGAAAAATATTGGATTTGCATGCCAGTAATCTCCGTCGCATTCTATAATTAAATTCATCGAAGGGATAATCATATCGCATTGATAACCGTGTTCTATTACCCTCATATACTGGTGCGTAAAGAATTCAACATTTAATTGCTTGAGATAGTTTTGAATTTTTATTTCTATAAAAGAATCTTTTAAAGGAAATACTTGAGTTTTTCTGGCCTCTATTATTTTTTCTCTTGTTGCTTCTAATACAGGATGACCCATTAAAGACTTACTTATCTTATCCTTTTCAGATTGACTTAGCGGTTTTTCTTTATGTCTTTTCAATTGACTCAAACTTAATTTTTTAATATATTCTTCTCCGTAGAATTCTTTATGGTTTCTCAATTCTTTCATTCTTAATGCTTGCTTTTTACTCCTTTCTCCTATGAAAGATTTACTCATATTCAATCGATGTTCTTCTGTAAATTTCTGACCCTTAATAAATCCTTTATGATTTAATTGAATATTGTTTCTTCTTAATAACCTATTCATAACTGCTTCAGTACCGCCATATTTTTCTGCTAATTTATTAGTACTCATTCCTTCTAAATAAAGTTTTACTATTTCAGCTTCGGGTAATTTCATTCTTTGCCAAGAAACAATTCCTTTTTGAAAAAAACCTTCAGGCTTTATTTGTATATTATTTTCCTTGAGAATTCTATAAATTGGAATAAAACTACAATTATATTTTTTAGCTAAAGTCTGAGGCGAAGACTTACCAGTATCATATTCAGAAATAATTTCGTTCTTTTCTAAATCACTAAATTGAATTTTATTTTTCATTTTTTTCTCCGTTTAACTGATTCATGAACTTGGTTTAATGGTACATATTGAAAACACATACAACAAAAATAATCTCCATTATAATTTTGCATCGCGTGCTGGAGCTTCGCTTTCTTAAATTTACAAATATGAATATCTACGACTTCATTTGTGTTTGATTTTTCCATATTTAAAAATAGCAAAGCTAGTTAATAAATCTACTTACTAGTAGTACTATTTAAAAGCGTTCCAGATTAATGCTACTCCAGCTACTCCAACAGCGCCATAGACGATGTTGCTAAGCATTGGGATAGTATTTAAGACCGGCAGATTTGCAAGATACGAAACAACGTTAAACCCGAAGAATGTTAAAGTTCCCCAAGTAATTGCTCCAATCCCCGCAACTAAGGCTATAGTCTTTCCTAATTTGTTTTCCATTTTAAACCTCCTTGTTCGCTTTCGCATTTAATTCTAAAATAATCTTTCCGTCTTGATATTTATATCCATAAAGTTTTGAGAGTTTTTCTTGGAATAACTGAGTCCAATAATCTCTGTTTATCTGATTCAATGAGTGGCAAATCCTACACAGAGAAATACAGTTCTGTTCAATAGAACAAAGTTTATCATAATTGACATGGTGTATACTTAATGCCTGTTTTAATTTTTCTCTATGAATTCCGCAGTTCATGCAAACTTGATTATCTCGCTGACGTATTTTATTTTTAAAAGAATGTGTCCAATTATAATCGTATTCTTCTTCATGAGTAAACTTACTCCATTTGTCTAAACTTATCCCCTGTTTTGTCGCACTATTTTTTTTTCTATGTTCTAAAGTTTGGGTTTTCCCTTTCATGCCAAAAAGGGGATTGTTTGCAGCATTATATTTTATTTTTAAAATGGTCTCTTCAGATAATTTTGTTCCCAGCCTGTAATATTCTGGGGGTTTTATATCTACTTTATTTCTTTCAAGAATATCTAAAATAGTACATTGATGGCAATTAAATTTCTTAGAGATTTTTTCTGCAGAAAATCCATTTTTATATAAATTTACTATGCTACTTTCTTCTAATATCTTTCTATTCCATGCGGGTTTTCCTTTAATATATTCGGGTCCATTTTTTAGCTCTATATTACTTTCATTTAGTATTCTAGTTACAACGTAAGAGCTACAATTAAATAGTGTGGAAATAAGATTAATAGGAAAACCTGATCTATAATACTCTATAATTCTAATTCTATGGCTGTCTACATCTAATCTCTTATTTACAGGTATCCTCTTTTTTTGTATACTATTCTGTCCGTTAATCTCATTTAAAATATTGTTTGCCATTATCCTAAGATACTAAAAACCTCCTGTAAGCTTTGTGGTGCGATCATACTAAAAAGATCTGGAAGTGCCCATCTAATCGCAAAGTATAAACCAATAACTACTGCGGTGATAACTAATAGTCCTGAAACATCTTCTTTGCTGAAACTCCCGTCTCTGGCAAAAACGAAGATGCTAGAGACAATGATTGCTACGAAAAAGATTAATATTGCAATTCCTGTTTTAACAATTTGTATCGACGGGAAAGCAGCGTGTAAAACATAATTTAGAATTGTAATTATTGCATAAGAATAAATAGTTCCTAATCCGATGTCCTTAAGTGTCCAAGTTGCCATTATTTTTTTCTACTAATAAACAACCCAATTAGTCCTCCAATTATTAACCCTGATAAACTAAAAATTAGCCAACCTATTACTGCACCGATGATTACATATCCCAGATCTTGTTGAGATACCATTTAAGAGTTACTCCAAATTTTATCTGTTATCCAGTCGCTGATCCACAAAAATAAAAATATAGAAATAAATGATGAAAGATAATTACCAAATGTACTAAGAACACTTATTTTAGAAAAAATCCAACCAGCAAGAATCGGAGAAGCAAACAGTACTAAGAGTGCCATTATTGAATACTTCGCCATTATTTTTTGATAGGTTTCCATTTTATTTTTTTGTTATCATAAAGATTAAAAGGATTACTAAAAGTGCGACCATCCAGCCAGGGATTAAATGTGTGGATCCTAAAAAGTAAATAAACAGTGCTCCCCCAACTACTTGCATTGGAGTATTTCTAAATATCATTCCGAAGATTCCAATCAAGGCGGCAATAATCGGAATTAAAGCAGCTATTACCATTCTCCAGATTGCTTAGGTAAAAGCGAGGGCCCAATAATTAATGCTGCGCAAGCTAAACCAAATTTAGTTTCGTCTCTTCTTTTTTGACCCTTCATGTGTTCTATTTCAAGTTTTAATTTTTGTATTTTTAATTCTTTCATTTCGTCGTACACTGGTTCTTGTTTTTTAAATGCTCTTTCTATATCTGCTTCTGTTGCTTCATCATCGTATTCTTCTTCAAAATATTGTTTCATTATCGTTTAAACAGTAGTGCTAATAAGACTACTGCTCCAAAAATTATAATTAATCCGTCTGTACAATCATTTTTAGTTATTGGAAAGAAAGCGGCCCAGGAGGTATATTTACAGTATGATGCTTGTGTTGTTGCTGTGCAGATTCCTACTGAACTAGCAGATTTAGTAGATAATGCCTCTAACAGTACATCTTGGTTCTTAGCATCTATTGCGTTTTGGGAAACAATATATCCTGCACCAGTTCCAATCAAGGCACCGGCTGAAGCACATCCAACAGCAGCAGGAGCTAATAAAGTTCCACCTGAAGCTGCACCAATTGTAATAGTACAAAGAGCCCATCCAGCAATACCTCCAAATGTTGCACCCTTTACTGCGCTGTCTATTGTTGTTTTTGAATCTTCCAAAAATGAAGTTTGTTTAGCTTGTGAAATTAAACCTTGTTCTCTCAATTTTGAAATGGGAATACAGGCAGCAGTTAAATTAGCTTCAGTTAAACATTCTTTTGAGTCTACACAAGCAGATAGTAATAATTCAGGATTTGTTTTATATTCAAGATCTTCTGACCTGATAGAAATCTTTTTAATGTCACTTAATTTTATTGTTCCTTGATTTTCTGTAGCATTAATGTCTACTCCTGTTTCATTATAAAAGACATAAGATATACAACCATCTGGGCCAGTATAATCTTTAGTTATTTTTATTATATCCGCACCGAAGTAACTATACTGTAATTCGCCGAACTTTCTTCCATCCGAACAAACAATATTTTCAGTACCGGTAGACATAGAATCGCCTATATGAAAATTCCAATTTGTCCAGTACATTTCTTTACCATTTATATCTTTTAAGAAACCACCGGTGTTTGGTGCGCATCCTTCGAATCCAGTTAGTTTATTACAACATTGTTTATAGATTCCAATATATGCAACTAAATTAATTCCTTCTAAATCGTAAGAATTAACGGGCTTAGTCATATAAGCAAATAGAGGTTGTTGATCTATTTCTATTATTTTTGTTTCTAAACCATTAAGAGTTACTTCTTGAGTTTTAATAAATCCTTCCGAGCCAACACAATTTTCTACTTGATTAACCGCTCCAAATAAAGAGAATAGATTATTAGTTGGTAATTTAGCAACATCTTTTGCGTAATCTTGAGTATAAAATCCTGCTTCTACTTTAAATGTTTGTGGAAGTGCACCATAATTATGTACTGCTATTTTAAAAGGAATTGGACTAGTAGCATACCATTTACTCCATAAAACATCTTGAGTTGTTGGGCCTTCTAATACTGTAAATTCTATTGTTGACTTAAGTCTATCTGGATCTATAACTACTTCAGAGCATTCACCATCCGTCTTAGTTCCAGGCATAGTTGTACCACAATTATTAGTGAATGTTGCAGTTGTACAAACGTTAGCTGCTCCTGAATTATCTGGCGTGCAAGTTGTTGAGCAATCCTTAGTCCCAGTTTGAGTACCACCACATCCATCAGAACAAGTTTGTCCTGCGCAAGTTGTTGAAGCACAATTATTTGGCGTACAAGTTGAAGCTTCACATGTTGCTCTATCTTCAAAAAGTTTTTGACCATTATAATATCCTAAAGGACTTCCTACTTGAGAACAAGAAGTAACTCCTGAATAAGGGTTTACATTACAAGTTGATGAGCCAGATGGTTTATAATAACAATCATGAGTAGCTACTGCTTCTGAACAATAAGTATAAGAAGATTTATAGTAGGGCATAACTGTTTCTGTGGGGCACTTATAGGCAGTTATTGGTGTTCCTCCTGAAGTTGTTCTCCCTGGCCAAATTGGGCAAGTTACTGAAGTAAAAGTTCCGCCTATAACATTACAATCTGTTTGACTAGTTGGTTCAAAATAAGGACATACATAAAGTTGAATATTACATGGTCCGGTACCACAAGTATCATAGGTTAAAAAGTTCCTTGTTTCTAAAAATGGAGTCCAGCCGTTTGTCCACATGTCAATCATAACTGTACCAAAATTAGACAAATCTGGTGCTGATGCTGATCCGGTTGATACTCCTTGGGATCCATCTAATTTTTTTCCTGAATCTACGGTCCACGCATATTGCGCATTTCCACCGGCGCCGCCACATCCAAGATGTGTTCCTGTTATGGTGAATGATTGAGAATGAAAAATATTATTTAAAAATGCTTTAAAGGGTGAAACATTTGAGGAGGCATCAAGAGCACTAACACTCACCGTCGACAAAATTAACAAAGCTAGCACTAAAACTATTCCAACTATTTTTTGTGTTTTGTTCATTCTATCTTTATGTTCTCGTTGTTTATATACTGTTCCTTAAAAAATAAAAAGGAAAAAATAAAATTTAAAATTGTTTAATCTACGTCAAGATTAGCCCAACCAGCAATTAATGCAGTTACATAAGCGGCAACTACTGTATAAAGTAGAACTCCGATTACTGTAGCCATTGAAGGTATTGCAGGTCCAACTACTAATAAATAAAGTGGGATTATTCCCCAAAGTATGATACTAGCAATCTTTCCAACTTTTCCTTTTGCAGAGTAGCCACCTAATCCTATGATTAAGTTTCCTAACATAACAGCAACTAAAGCGCTAACAAACAATAATACTACATTCGGAAGAGTGATACTTCCTGGTAGATATTGTAAGATCGCGTTTGCAATGTTTTGACCAATTGTTGTCGATACTGGTGCCACTGGTGATGGTATCAATGCAGGGTAAGATATACTGAATAAATTTTGTATGCCTTGTCCGAAAATTGCATTAAATAGATAACCAATACCTAAAGCAGCTACTGTGAATACACCAGCAAGTTTAGCAGATTTTACGAATTTAAAATCCATTTTAAACCTCCTTGTTCGCCTTATTTGAATTTTCAACTTCGGCATTTATTTTAAATATTTTTTTCATTTTGAATAAATAATGGTTTAACGTTTTTCTACGTAGAGTCCGATCAAAGCGCCCACGATTATGAATAGTGCATAGGTCATAACATTTGTACTAAATCCTGAAAATCCGGACCAGCTTGAAATTATTAAATCAGATAAATTTCCGATTCCAGCCCAAAGACTTACAAATTGATTCTGTACTAAATATCCCAATAAGCCAGCAAAAGCTGTCCCGAGCAAAACGCCATTCCAGACCGAGTTTGTTGTTGCCATTATTTTTCCTCCTGTTTGTTTAATTTGATCATCTGGCTCCAGCTAAGTTTAATTCTATTCTATTTTTTGTGTTTTGTTTCATTTGTTTGTTGGTAATAAAACGTCTAGTTTAATATGATTTATCTAAATTTAAAATAATCTTTCCGTCTTGATATTTATATCCATAAAGTTTTGAGAGTTTTTCTTGGAATAACTGAGTCCAATAAGAGCGATTGAAATTAGTCATCCCGTGACAAATTTTACATAAGCTTAAACCATTCTGTTCTATGGAGCATTGTTTATCATAATTTATATGGTGAACCTCTAATGATTGATTTAATTTCTCACGATGTATTCCACAATTCATACAAACTTGATTGTCTCGTTTTCTTATTTGATTCTTGAAATGAATGTTAAAATCTCCATTATAGGGTTCGAACGATTTAAAACTTTTCCAATCTTCTAATTTTATTCCTTGATGAGTAGCACTATGTTTCTTTCTATGCTCGAGTGTTTGAATTTTTCCTGTTGCTCCAGGAATCCAAGTTCCGTCTAAAAATGCCTTTTTTCTTTTTAGGTTTCCCTTAGCAATTGACTCTTCAGAAAGATGCACGCCTTGCATTGGATTTGTTCTTCCTAACTTAAAAGTTAATTTTGCTGATTCACTAGCAGATCTTATCTCTACATTATTCTTTCTTAAAAGATGAATTATTGTGGAGAAAGAGGCTTTATATTTCTTCGCCAGGTTAGTGCAGCCATAGCCTTTTTTATACTCTTGAACTATTTCATTCACAGGCAAATTTAATTTTGACTTAAATCCCTTAAGATTTCTAAAAAAACTCTTTCGGATGGTTGCGATATTGTTCTTCTTTAATAATTGAAATATTGTGCTGGCATGACAATTATATTTTTTCCCTATATCTAATATTGAATTTCCAGATTTATATAAGTTGATTGTTTCTTCTATTTGTTTTTTGTCAGTAAATTTCTTTTTCATTTTAAGATACTAACCCCATTGAATTTAATATTGCAAAGGGGATTAAACCTATGGCCAAACTATTGAGGCCACAATGGAATAGGATCGCCTGTACTGCTTCTTTAAACCAAGTTACTAATAATAGGGAGAAGATCGCCATAAACCAAACAACTACTAATATTGGTACTGCTTGTTCTAAAGGAACTCCTGCGAGCTTGGCTTGTAAATGATAAAACATAAAGACAAAAGCTATAGAAACAATCAACAGCCATAATTTGGGATTTTTTAGATTTTGTTTATTTATTTCTATATTGAATAATGATGCTAATAAATCGAAAAGATAAACAAAGAAAAAAAGTGTTTCGCCGATTGGAACTAATATGCCGAAGACTATTTTGTTTATCAGAACGTTATTAGAAAGTATTGGCGATGATGCGCCTAATAATTTTAATACGCTCTGGGTGCCGGGTATAATTATAAGATTGCTCAATACTAAGAACAACCCTATGGCAACCAACGCAATTAATGCGCTGGTAATCCAAGAATTACTTGGATTCTTAAATTGTATATCTCGCTTACTATCAAGTAAGAGATAACCTATTGATATTACTGAAAGTATGCTGTAAAAGCTCCCGAGGGAGTTTGAATAATTTGTGATCAGAAATGGAAAGAGCACTGATAGTATAACCAGTACCAGTATTTCTATTCGCGTTGAGTCCCATTTCATTCATTTGTTTTCCTGATGTTTAGTCCGTTATCTTAAAAAATAAAGATAAAAAAAATAAAATTTAATAGTTAGTTAACTATTGAAAAGTAACAGTCTTTGAGTAAGCAGCCATTGATTTAACTAGACCATTGCTATCAGCAACGTCGTAAACCAATTTTCCTGTATTAGGATCAACGAAGTTTTCTTTAGTGTAACAAGTTTTTATCATTTGTGAACCTGCACTAAATCTTCCTGTTGATTTGGCATTTAAGCCTACAGTGAAAGTCTGTGTAGCAGAAGAACTGATAGCTGGAACATTAAATGAGTAAACATTTGAATTGATTCCTGCTGTTGTGTACCAAATTGGTTTTGATGTACTTATTGCGTTTTGTCCGTTAAGAGTAGCGCCTGCTGGAGTTGTTGAAGCATTATTGCCTGCTGTGATTTCTATGATACAAACCATATCGTTTGTTGAAGTTAATGCAGCTGCTGTCATTTCGTCCTTAAGATTATAAGAAGCACCGTTACCAAGATCTGTTTGGTTTTGAGTTCCTGAAGCTATTACAAGACCGGTTGTTGTGTAGATATTTTCTGTTACAGAAGCATTCTTTGCAAGAGCTACGTTTATTCTTCCTGTTGGTGCTTGTGGAGTCTTAGCTGCAGATACTACTGCATTGTGATAAGTTGTTCCATTTATTACTAAAACGTCTAAAACGTCATTAGGAGAAGCACTAATAGAAAAAGTTCCTGCTGCGAAAAGGCCCCCATTAACTGACACTTGAGATGTACCAGTAACTGATGTTCCTGGGCTCAAAGAGTCACTACCTACTACTGTCAAAGTTGTTGCTCCTGTACTGATATAGCTTGGTCCTGTTTGTGTTTGCTCACCTGTAGATGCAAGTCCTAATCCGAACCAGTGCATCTGGAAAGCTGCAATCACAACAATACCTACTATAACTGCCAAAAGCCATCCTTGAATTTTTTCAGCCATGAATTTTTGTGTGTATTTGTGTAGCCCCCAAGCGTAATCGAAGCATACTCCCCGAAAAATCTCCCCGGGTTTAGAACACATCCTTAACGCTGCCTTTTCATATTTGGTTAGAAGTTTGTTAGTCCAAGGCCGCAGAGGTGTTAACGCATAGTTTATTTAATAACAGGTACTATATAAATCTTTCTATTTTAAAAGATTGGAAGAAATCAGTTACACCAAAAGGTTTATAAAGTAAGAATAATAAAGTATATTACTACCAGACGATTAACAAATTTGAACTTTACTGCATCTTATTTAAATCACATGAACAGAAGAATTCTCGACGATTTAGGAAGTCCTATTTTTACAATCCATTATTCTAAAGAAAGATATGCTTATTGTTTTAAAACTCCGGGACTAGTTTATGATATTATCGACGAGAGAAAGAATGAAAAAAATCCTGTCTTGAAAAAAGTAGGTATATCTAATTTAGAAAAATATGGGTATGCAGTTATAAAAATTCCCCTGAGTAAAAACGAACGCTGGGGCAGTAATAAATTAAGATTCAGACTAGAATTAATAAAATTAACTAATCCCCTAGTGTCTAACTTTAAGAAATTAAATTCTGATGATTCGGATGTTAAGATTGTTGTAGACGAAGCTAATCTAAAAATTAAAATGATAAGTAATAAGATAAACAGAAGAGGTGAAACAGAATGGCTGGATATTTAAAATCTCAATTTAATCGTGAAGATAATCTTGAAACTTTTGATGAACTGTATGCTAAAGTTTTGGGAAAAGATTGTTTAGATGATATTAGAAAAAGTATGAAGAAAAATGGAATAACGGATTTGCCTGTTTTAGTAACCCCTGATGGGGCTGTTGCCTGTATTCCTAAACACGCCGAGATGGGTGTAATTGCTACTGTAGGAATGACTGGCTATGCCAAAACTTTAACTGCGGGATTAATCATCGACGAGATATTCTGGAACTGGGGTGATTATGTTGCGATTATAAACGATCCTCAAGAAGAAACTTTAACTTGGTCCGAACCTCAAGACGTTTCTGATTTTAGCGCAAAATTAAAATATGTTGATCAAAATCCTATGCCTCTTCCAATGATTTATCTTTTTCCTAATTCTGAAAAGTATCGAGGTAATGAAGAGTTAGTTAAAGATAAAAATAATGTATTAATTTCTGTGCCTTTTGAAGAAATAATAAACAACATAGAGAAATATATAAAACTTGATAATTCTGAAAAGTATCTTGTTGAGAAAAAAGAGGAGTTATTAAAGATTACTAGCGAAGAAGAACTTTGGGATATTATTGATTCAATTGATACTGGAACAAAAGGGATGGATGCGGTAGTCCGAAAAATTAAAGCTTCTCTCAGAATGTTTATCGACGAAGGTATTTTAAATATTTCTAGTTCTATTGCGCCAAGCACATTGATAACGATGCATGGTGATAGAAAAATTTATGAGGGCAATCCTTTTACTGCTATAATGCATGCTCAATGTATTCCTAGTTTTATAACTGGAAGCTTAAGTGCACAACCCCATAAAGATGCAATATTTTCTTATTATATTGATTTACTATTTGAAGAAAATAAAAGTGGTTCCATGAAAGGGAAAAGAGTATGGTTATACTTCGAAGAGTTAACCAGCTTGATTCATAGCGATCCTGAAAAATCAAATAAGTATAGCGAAAGAGCTTTAAGCAATTTAGCAGCAAGATGTAGAAATAACACCCTCAGTCTAATTTATACAACACAAAACTATAATGAGATTCCTTACTCTCTTAGATCTCAAACTAAGACTGCAATAATCTTTCGACATAAAAGTAAAGAATTAGCAAGATTAATCTGTGATGATTTCGCTTTAGACAATGATACCCGAAAAGAAATATTAAGATTAAAGATGCATGAAGCAATTCTTACAACCACCAGTGGAAAATTTGTTTGTTATAAGGGAAAAGAAAGATGGGAGCAAGAAGGCCCAATAAAAGGAATAGTAATTCCCCCTCTACATAAAAACTTATTTAGAGGTAAAAAATGATGGAATTTTTTGATTTTGTTAAAACAGAAAAGTATGATGAATTAGTTGTTGCGATTCATGAAGCTTTTGAAGAAATTCGGGCGGATAATAAACTATCAAAAGAACATTACGACTCTGAATTAAAAAAGTTAAATGAATGTAACCATCTGGCAGAAGCTGAACAAAAAGTATTGAAACTTGAAAAAGAAGTTGTAGCAACTAAACAAATTTTAACACAATTAAGCGCACTTGTAGAAAGACTTATAAAAGAAAAGCCTGAAGAAGTTAAGAAAGAGCCTATTGCGAAAGAAGAGAAAATTGAGATTGCAGAAGTTGTTCCTGAAGAATCTCCAATTATGGGTTCAGGAAAAAAGGATAAAGGCGGGTATACTGAAGTCTATCCAAAGATAAATGACGATTGCGCGTCTTGTATCGTCTGTATGAAATGGATTAAGATCTCTGAAGCTACAATAGGAAAAAGTACTGATGGTCGGAAGATGACTGAAGGGAGGTGTCCATTATGCAAAAATTATGTAGTAAGAATAGTTTAATAATACTATCCATGTTTATATTGACAATTAATTTAGTTAGTGCAGTACCCCAAGTAATTTTCTCTTCGGAGAATATTACTATTTGGTCCAACCAAACTGGAAATTCAACTATTGGAAATTATCAAATTTTAGGGGAAGGTCTAAATGCGCAAACAACTTTCGCAGTAAATGGTAACTGTAATTTTAGTTATACTGCAAATAATATTCCTTTAATTTTTAGTAGGGAATTTAATCAAAATGAAACAGACTTATCCCTCTTGATTCATACGGCGTCGATATTTAATAACATAAGTGAGGCTTGGCAGGCATGCACGAATAATTTATCTGTTTGTATGAATGATGTTGGTTACAAAGCAAACTATACTCTCTGCAGTACTCAGTTAGATATTTCTCATGCTAACGAAAATAAATATAGTCAAGATTTAATAGCATGTAATGCTAAAGCGGATCAGAATATGACCTGGGCTTACATTGGCGGAGTAGCCGGAATCTTAGGACTAGCTGCTGCTTGGAATTATAGAAAAAAGGCGACAGTAAAGATAACTAAATCCCCAATGGCTTCATTGCCTGGAAGTGTAAAACTTTGATAAGAGAAAAACGTGAGGATATTAGAAAAAGTCCTGAATGGCCATGGTTAATGTACGGTGACGGCTATATGGCTAAGATAGCTCAGATGGTTTATGGAAAGAGTGCTACTGGACTTAATGTTTGGAAAATGAAGGTTATGCCTATTGAAGAATTAAAAAGGGCCCATGAAATAGGAGTTGAATCTACCGACGACAATGGTTGTATCAGCGTCGAGTATCCTATTGAATATATGATTCCTTTAAATGAGGATCCGGCGTTTAAAGTTTATTTTTGTTTTTTAAACTTCTGGGGGCAGACTATTCCCGGAACCGAAATCCTTCAGGGTTTTAAAGATAAAGTTAAAGTTGAAGAACTAATGAAACAAATAAGATTGCTAAAAGCAGAAATAGCTTACACTAGAGAAAGATATGAAAAGGCTAAAACGGATGTTAGAAGATATATCCGGGAAGAAATTTCTGAGCCTATGGAAGATTTAAATTTTAAACAAGCGGAGTCAGGACCACAAATTGTTAGTCCTGTTAGAGACTAATGGCTGAAGAAAATTCGAGAGCTAGTTACGGAATAGATGATAAAAAATCTTATGATGAAACTACAAAAGATTTTTTTGAACAATTAGACGGAAGTATTAGTGGCGTAAGTAAACATCCTATAAATCACTGTTTAAAAAGTTTCTCAAAAGAATTTGTACAAAACGAAAGAATGGGCATGCAACTTTTTAATGTTATGAATGCTAAGATAGAAGATCTTTCTAAAACTATTGAAGAATCTCCTTTTTATAAAGATATGGATGTTGTTAGAGACTTTTTGGCTATTTTAGAATATATGAGCGCATGGGCATTGAATCAGCGGCAATCAATCATCTTAGCCAAAACAAAAATGCAAGAAGTTAAAAAAGTCGTTGATGATGATTATGTTACGCAAAAACAATTTGATATTGAAATAGAACAGTATAACTTCTTACTAAAGAAAAATATGGGTTTAAATAAAAAACTACCGGAGGTGACAAAATGATTAAAGAGGATAATATAGTAAAAATCTCTCGCAATATAGATAATCCAAAAGATGTTTCAAAGTATCTAGAAGCAACGATTAGAAAATTTGGTTCAGAAATCTACAATCAACATTACTGCGTAAAATTGACTTTCCATAAAAAAGCATTAGGCTATGTTGATTATATCTTAAGATTGCTTTACAATTCCTTCAAGGTTCAGGTAAAAGAATGTAAACCTTTGGTTGATGGAATTGATACTGGGCGTGGATTAATCGCAGATAATTGTTGGGAGATTACTTTAACAAAATTAAGAGTTCTCGAAGATGATAATCCAAAAGAAATGGAAGAGGACTATCTTGAGTTAGTTAGAGAAAAATTAGATAAAATTAGGAATAGCTAATGCCATCAAATCGGGATCTGGAGGAATATGAACAGTTTCAAGCTAGAAACAATTCATTTAAAAGTTTTTTTAGTAGGACTAGTCCGGAAGCTTTAATTGGCCTTTTTGGTTTAATTATTATAGGCTTTTATGGCATTTCAAAAACTAATGTTAATCCTTATGTTATTTTTGGATCCATAATCTTACTTGTGGGATTCATTATTTTTAGAATGAACAGGGCAACCGCAGAGACTGAAATACCCCTGCCAACAATTAGATTATTGGCCGTCTCTGTTGTTGAAAGAAGTGTTGGCTTTGTTTACGAAAAGGGAACAATTGTCCAACCTGGACAATACGCAAGGATGGTTGAAGAGGGAGAATACGGAACTCCTTATCATGCCTGGAAATGGGAAGTTGGAGTTATCATTATTTTTCCTAGTGGGCTGCAGAAAGAAGTTCGGGTAACAATGAATCCATTTACAGGGTTCTGTAAAGCAATAACTCCTGCAGCTTCCGGATTCACTGGATTAGAGCCAGCCAACAGAGATAGAAAAATAATTATTCCTACCAATGAGTTTATGATTAAAGACAAGGAGATGAAGAAATGAAGGGGGATGCCAATTTAACCGAGCCAGAATTTAGCCACTATATAGGGGGTACAATAGTCTCCTCTGGAATTTTATTCATATTGAGAGAAAGAAAATGGTAAAATGGATTTCAAAATGCAAAGAATGTTTAGAATTATTTGAAAGACAAAGAAATAAAAACGCATGCAAGTATTGTTGTGATGCCTGCCGCAAGAAAGCTAGAACAGTTAAACATCTAAAAACAAACAACTGGCAAAAGATAAGATATGAAATGAAAGGTTTATGCCCAAAATGTGGTAAGGAGATATTAGTTCCGGGATATTCTGCTTGTCAAAAATGTTCAGACAGAAAAAAGGAATTAAGAATGATGCGCAAGAGAATAGCCAAGGTGAAACAATGATTGAGTGGTTGATTCTAGTTTTAGTTATATGGTTTATAGTTTGGATTATTTCTAAAGTAAAAAGACCTCTGCCCGATTCGGTGTCCGAAGATACTTCAGAAAAGGACAGATACTATCTCGAGAAGATGGAGAAGATAAAGCTGCATGCACAAGAGGAATTGCATGAACAAGAGCTTGAACACCGAGAATCTATTAAATCATATAGGCAAGACAGTGTTAAGCGTTCCAGGAGCTCCCTAACTGGGAAAATCATGGAACAGATTTGTTCGATGTTCCCCAACTTCAAATGGCATCCTGCAGATATGAGATTCCTCGGTTCTCCTGTGGATTACGTGATTTTTAAAAATATGAATAAGCAATCAATCGATAAGATAATCTTTCTAGAAGTAAAGACTGGTGATGCGAAACTAACCAAACTGCAGGAACAAATAAAACGCGCGGTGAAGGCGGGGCGTGTAGAATGGAAAGAATACCGAATCTAAACTAATTAAACTCTTAAATAATTCAAATAATTACACTTTATAATAATATAATTAGCTATACAGAAGGTATATGGTAATGTTTAATTCTAATTCAATTAAGGAATTTTAAACATTTTAAACATTTAAGATGGATTAGATTGAGAAGAGAGCATGCCTTTTTATTTTTATATTAGTAGTTAAACAATTCAAATATATTAAACAATTCAATTTTTGCTCTTTAGCGACGAAATTTAAGTGATGTCATTAAGAAGTAATTAAAGGATAATAAGGAATAATAGAAACATTTAAATAGTCTAAATTGTATTAAACATTAAGATGACAAAGAGCATTACAATAACTAACTTCAAACGTAAGATAACTTCGAAGGAACAGAAAAAAATCTTTGCGCTAGCAAAATCAATAACTTCAGATAAATATTCAATTAGAACAAGAGAGTCAGAATATCCCCAAAAAGGTATTTGCGAAATAAAGTTTGAAGTTGATATTGAGAACAATAAAGATATTATTTCTTTTCTATTTCTATTTCTGTCTTTCATTCAGAATAAAAAATTTGAGGTTTCTGCCGGGGAATGGTACACCTTCAAATGTGGACTTTATTTAATAAACATAAATGAGGATGGGAGGAACGATCCAATTACTTTCTAATGCCACTTCCCTTTAATCCATTTAGCATATATTCGATTAATCAGTATAATCAGTATAAGGACTGCCCGTTTTTAGAAAGCAGAAGTACCAATCTAATTAAGAACGCAATTCAGGGCCAGATAAGAGATGATTATACTAACCCGGAAAGATTACTAATTTTAGGAGAAAGGGGATTAGGAAAGACAACCACTTTGTTCTTTGTGAAGGATATGTTAGAAAATGCAGGATATAAAAATGTTTTCTTTTTATCAAAACTAATTTTAGATAATGAATGTTTACAATTTTTAACGGGGAAAACAATAAAAGACTTTGAGCATGAAAAGGTATTTTTATTGGTTGATTTCCAAGATACTTTAAACTTACCGAATCTAAAAAAGTTTCTTGAATTTATCTGGGAATTAATGACTTGTCCTTTCTATAAAAATATCAATTTAATATTCTCTCTTAATATTTCACACTATAGCTATACCTTAAGCGTATCTGAAATTCTTGGTAAGTTCGATAAAATAAGAATGGAAAGAATGAACCTTGAAGAAACAAAAGAGTTGATTAACTCAAGAATTGCATTAACAGGAATCAATTCATTTTTTGATGAAGATGTCTATGGCTGCATATTTGATTATTCTCAGGGGATACCAAGAAATGTTATTTGCGCGTCTAGGAGTCTTGCAGATAATTTTTGTAATTCAGATAAAGTTGGTTTATGTGAAGCTCAAAGAATATTACGAGAAGTCTATACAGACAAGATTATAAATGATAGAGTTGAAGATCCATCCCTAAGAGAAGTGTTCAAAAAGATAATAAATATAATTGGCAAGCAATTTGGTGGTAATGTGGAATCTCAAGAATTATTAGTAAAGAAGATAAAAGAAGAACTGAATATTGGACGTAATAAATCATTCAATTTAGTAGATGACTTGGAGAAGTTTGGAATAATTATAATCACGAAGGGTGGAGAGAAGAACACGAAAAAAATTATAAGACTTATTTAAAAGAGGAAAAATGAACAGTCAATCAAAAGCGGAGTTTTTAGAATTGAATTTTTCAGCCATAAGGCTAGCGCAGCACGGAGCCTTAATTAGAGAGGACAATAAATATACCCTAGATATGAAAGCCCTACTGGAGAACAACCACGAAGCGCAAGATTATTTTCTACAACATCCGGAAGAAGTACGAGAACATCTCTGCAGAAGTTTAGAAGTATTTACTAATTCTAAAGAGATAGAAAGATTTAAAATAATTAATTTTAGTTACCTACATCCAATATCCGTTCTTAGGGTAGACCATATTGAAAAGCTAGTGAAGGTTCAAGGAATGATTAGTAAGACTACAAAGGTTATAGCCTTAACTATTTTAAAGAAATGGGAGTGCCCTAGTTGTGGAACAGTAATAACAGTTCAGGGTCCGAAAGAACCAACAAAATGTTCATGCGGAAGAAAAGGAGGATTTAAAGCATTCTTCACTAAATTTGCAGATATTCAGGAAATAGAATTAGAAGAACTCCAAGATAACCTTGAAGATAAACAACCCCAAAAAATTAGGGTAAGATTTATGTATGAACTTTGTGATAAGAATATTTCAGGCCTTTTACAACCAGGAAATAAAATAGAAGTAATCGGAATTGTAGAAAAGATTCAGGTCTTTAAGACTAAACAAAAAGACGAAGAAGAAATATTTGAGTATAGAGTAAACGCTTATGATATGAACTCCTTAGAAGAAAAATATAATGATACTTACATTTCCGAAGAAGATGAAAAACTAATAAGGGAAATAGCTTACAATAAACCATTAGAGCAGTTAGCTAATTCCTTAGCACCGTCTATTCAAGGACATACGGAAATAAAGAAGGCGATTGTTTTGCAGATGGCGAGCGGAGTTAAACGATTGAAAGGAGATGGTTCAGTTGTAAGAGCAAGAAGTCACATTTTAATCTGCGGAGATCCAGGAACTGGTAAAAGTCATATGGCTAAATGTACTAAGGAGAGAATGCCTAAAAGTTATTATGTTTCTGGAGACTCTTCTACTAAAGCAGGATTAGTTGCTATGACTGGTAAAGATGAACTTCTTAATCAATGGTGTGTAAAGGCCGGAGCATTATCTAAAGCAAATGATTCAATCTTAGTAATAGATGAAGCAGATAAATTATCTGATGAAGACAGAGCGGGATTACATACGCCAATGGAAAGTGGGGAAATATTGGTGGATAAAGCGGACATTCATACAAGGCTAAAAGCCGACTGCTCTATTCTTGCTATAGCAAATCCCAAGGAAGGAATGTTTGATTTAGAAGACCCCAACAAGACTATAACAAAACAGATAGATTTACCTCCAGCATTACTCTCAAGATTTGATTTAATATTTGTTATGACGGATGAGATTGATGAAGCTAACGATTCTTCTATTGTTGATGCGATATATTTAGGTAGTAAGCAAGAGTCGATTATCTCCATAGAACTATTTAGAAAATATATTACTTATGTAAGAAAGCATCATCCAAAAAGAAGAGAGGAACTAATTACAAATATAAAAGCATTTTACAATAAGGTACGTGGGCAATCTATTGCAATAGGGACTAAGATGAAAGGTATGCCTATAACTCCAAGACACATTGAAGGAATCTTAAGATTAGCTGAAGCAAATGCCAAGATTAGATTAAGTGAATATGTGGAAGAAGAAGATTTGAAAGTTGCGCAAGATTTATTCTTTAATTCATTATTGAAATTAGGAATGGATGAGAAGACTGGCTTATTTGATTTTGCAAGAATAGGCCCAGGAAGAACCCTAAATAAAAGAACTAAATGTAAGGTCATTTTAGAAGTAATAAAAAGTCACGAAGAGAAGTATGGAAAGTTTGTACCTGCAGAATTAGTAAAATCTGGATCAATTGAACATGGTGTAGATATTTCAGAGTATGATGAATTAATTTCTGAATTAAAAAAAGCCGGCGAACTTTTCGAACCAAGAAATAATCAGCTTCAGAGAATATGACGTTATCACATTTTCCCGGAGATCCACTTTTTTGTAACGCAAGTAAGTTTGATATTTGGATGGAACAAGAAGGATATAAAATTATTTTAGATATAGTCAATTCACCAAAAGATATATGTTACGCTTGTCATACAAGAAGACAAATAACAGAGCATCATATTATTCCAATACATCGTGGTGGCTCAAATTTATTTTATAACTTAGTTCCATTATGTGAATTGCATCATAAAGAAGCACACGAGCATAATCGAGATCAGAAAACAGATAAAGAATGGATTCTTTTAATTAAAAAAATGAGAGACAGAAACATTTATAAAGGAAGTAATAGTAATAGTAATAATAAAGAGGAAATAAATTACGATTAAACTGATGGTAAAAAAACAATACTTAACTGAAGAAATAGAAAGAAAAATTTTGGAAGTTTTTAAGGATCAAAAGTCTAAATATAGTTTAGAAGAATTACCAACAAGTAAAATTCAAGGATTGACTAGGCTTAATCAGTATCTATTAAAAGAAGCAATAGCAGAATTAGAGACTATGGGCAAGATAATAAAAAGAAGCGAAGGTAATAGAGAATATTGGAGGTTAGCATAATGGAATTAGTTTATTGGCTGGCTGCAGGAACGATTTTTATTTGTATCGTTTTAGCATTTTACTTCTTGATTAAAAAGAATAACATTCAGAAAAGCTCGGGCGCTGAGAAGCAGGATGAAATGCCTGATTACGAGACGGCAAACGAGGTGAGAACTTCCACAGAGGAGCAACCAACAGTAGATAATGATTCTACTCATTCTGAAACAAGTGGTTCGAACACAGAGGCGGAGAAGAGCATGTCGGATGATGGCTCTGGTGGACATGAATCAGGTAAAGCTGAAGACTCCACTTCCCCCTCTGTTCCAGAAATATTTTACGATGATAGTGCTAATGCACAAGAGGCGAAAGAATGAACCCCACAGAACAAAACATATTGAAAGAGAAGAAACATAATTTTAAGAATTATCCGTTTTTATTAGAAATGAGAAAAGAAGGTTGGGTAATAGACAATAATAACAAACATATAATTTTAGCAGGTTACATTAAAGGCTACCAACTCGCCCAGAAAGAAAATAAAGAAGAATTGACAAGAGAACTTATGAAAGACGAGATATTTCACAAGATAATAAAGAATACTCACGATAAGGTAATAAAAGAAACCGCAGAAAAAGTAGAGAAGATATTGAAAGATTTCGGAGAAGTAAAAGACACTTTAATCAAGAATGATTACTATGAGGGATTTAGAGATTGTTTAGAACAAATTGAGAATAAACTTAAAGTCTTCAAGGAGAAAACAGAATGACTGAAATATGTTTTTTTTGCGATGAAGATGGAGAAGAAGAGGATAACACCAAAAAAGAGGCAGAAGAATGATAAAACTTAAACTTCACTATAAAGTAAAAACTTCAAGGTGGTTTTTAATATTTGGAATAATATTAGCAGTAGCTAGCACAGTAATGGGCATAAATTCCTTAATACAGTTAGATTATAAATACGCAACATTTTCTTTACTAGTTGGAGCACTCCTATTTTTTACAGTATACAAAAGTAAAAGCAATAAGGATCAAATTAAAACTCAAGAAGTGGAGGTAGATAGTTATGAAGAAATCAAATGAACAGACTGCTCAGGAGTTGGTTGATGAAGTATCAATTGAATTAGAAAATAAATACGAGTTCGAATCAGATGAGGTGTCAATACCTTGATGGAACAATTCACACGGAGGAATAAATTTGGTAGTAAAACGGCTAGGGGCCGCAAGGCTCCTTAGCAGTTTTTATGGTATCATTTACTAGAGATCAGGTAAAAGAATGGAATAATAAACCAGAGATTAAAGAATCTAATGTAAAACTTGTTCCATCAGAAGATGCAGAAATAATATATCAAGATAAAAATATAATCCAAAGAAAAAATATTACAATATTTCTTTTAATGGTTGTAGTAGTTTGCCTGGGGATATTTACTTATCTAGCTTGGAATAATCAACTTCATTTGGCTAACTGCGCCCCTAGCCTGAATATGACTTGTTCTGCCGTACAGTGTTCATCTGTAACTGTGCCGCCAATAAATATCCCTGCCTGTCCAGTTTGTCCGACAAATAATTTTACTTGTAATCCGATTATAAAATTCTGTGGAAATAGCACATGTTAAAAGCACTAGCCTGGACATTAGAAACAGTAACATTCTTAGCCATGATAGGAATAGTAATAAAATATGAATTAGATCCATTTTATGGATTTTCCTTTCCTATGATATTTGCCCTTTATTCATTAGGAATTATTTTCGTTATAAGTTCCATAATTCTAATCAGATTAATATTTCACCCAAAGGAAGAACAGATAAGATGACTGAGATACATATTTCATTTATGGACAGGGTAAGATACAGGCTTCATAAGCTTAGTGAGTCTTCAGATAACATTAAAACATGGACAACTGTATTAATTGGATTATTATTGATTTCTTTATATTTTCAGAATTGGATATTCTTTAGTATTTCAGTTATTTTCATTCTGTTCTTAATTTCTGAAAGGGATGTTAAAAGCGGCAGGGTCACAGAGTATCTAAGAAAGAACAAAGATATACCTAACCGAACACAAATAAAAAATATGAAAGAAGAGTATATAAACAAACAGGAAGTTAAGTAAGTATGGTTAAGGGCTCTTCATTGGGAATAGGTATATTAATCTTTGTTGTAGTAATAATTTTTTATATTAACACACAAGAAAATCCACACACATATTCATTAACCGACTCTCCAATAAGTATCGCCAGTTACAATTTACAAGTATTTGGAATATCCAAAGCGAGCAATCCTACTCTGATGCAGCAGTATGTTCCATTAATACAGAAGTATGATATATTCTTAACTGAAGAGATTAAGGATGATTCAGGTGTAGCTTTTAAAGAGTTATGCGATAATACTGGTTATTCTTGCCAACTTAGTTCCAGGGCAGGATCTACTTCGTCTAAAGAGCAATATGGAATAATGTGGAACAATAGAACAAGCTTATTGAGTATGGAAGATTTTAATCTGGAGAATATCTCGGGATTTGAAAGACCACCAGTTAAGTTGTTATTCCAAATTAATAGATTAAACATTACCGGCAATATAACCTCAATTAATTCCTATAACGTTACAATTTATTTGATTCATACTAAGCCAGATAATGCTCAACAAGAGATAGATCTTCTAGAGCAAATGGCATCTGCAGACGACTCTAAATATATTGCAGTAATGGGAGATCTAAACATGGATTGTGATTATTACAAAGGAAATAATTTTGTGTCTTGGTATCAATTAATCCCACAAGGAACAGATACGACTACAGGTTCAACAACTTGCACCTATGATAGAATAATAGTTAATCCTCAGTTAAATCTTCTAGTTGCTTATTCTGGAGTAGATGGGACTACTACAAAAGAGATGTCTGATCATAGACCAGTTTACTTTTATTTGAACTAATCGCTCCGGTTGAAATCGAATCAACGCTCTCCGGCTCATGAGGCAGGCGGATGCACCATTCTCCCACGGAGCGATAAAGAAAATAGCCCATACCTGATTCGAACAGGTGTCAAAACGTTCAAAGCGTTTTATGCTTGTCCACTGCACCAATGGGCTGTATGGCGCTGCGATGAATCGAACATCGATCTTATGGCCCCAGACCACAAGTTCTGCCATTAAACTACAGCACCGAATGGAGCCTCTAGGAATTGAACCAAGATCGCCTCGTTGCAAACGAAGAATAATAACCGTTATAATAAGGCCCCGACTATGAGAATTAAATTTTCGCGGGCTGTTGATATTTTGAGTACATGTGAATATGAAAGACTGGAAACGTCTTGAGGCTGGAGACCTTAAGTAAGTGTAAAAATATTAATGATTTTTTATTTATAAATCTTTGCTTTTATAATTTATTCAAATAATTCTGAACTAGCAACTATTCCCTGACTGTCTATTTTAATAAGACCATTTCTTCTAAGCTCAGATATGTAAATATTGAATGTTCCGCCTTCAGGAGCAAATCCCGTAGACTCTCCTATTTCCTCTTTTGTCATTGCGTTAGGATATTGTTCGCAGACTAACCTTAAGATTTTAGCGGCTCCTTCTCTAAACTTACCCGCCCACAGTTCTATAAATTCTTGCGGATTGGTTGGTTTTTCAGGAACATTTCTAGCATTAGATAATCCGTCTTCAGTAATAGATAACTCTCCATTTTCTGAAATCCAATTATTCCTTTTAAGTTCTGAGAGATAAATATTGAATGTTCCACCACGAACACTAAATCCGGAAAGAGTAGCAACTTTCTCTTTAGTTAATGATTCAGGGTAGAACGCAGCAAGCCACCCAAGCATCTTCATAGCCCCCTCTCTGAGGGGTTTTATTTCATTATCTTGAGAATTAGTAGTTACTGGTTGTATACGATTCGTAACTTGTTTTGTTGGAGGAGGTATAACTCTTGCAACAGGTTTAAATTCAAGTTTGGCAGGTTGAATATTTATCATAGTGCTACATAGTTTTGCGATGTTATCAAATACTGATTTAGACTTAGTTAAGTCCTTTTCAAGCACTTTGTAAGCCCCTTCTAAGTACCTTACTTTATCTTGGTAAAGTAAGTCACTTTCCCTTTTTCCTTGTAATCTTGAAGCTTCCAGGGCTTTAGAATCTGAATTTATGATTGGTTTATTTTGCTTTAAAATAGATATGTCTCTCTTTTGTCTATTAATTAGTTCTTGGAAATCAGCCTTTGTCTTCAATTCGATCTCTGCTTCTTTAGGCAAATCTGTTACCTTTTGAAGTATCCTTTTTATTTTATCGGAAGGTGGAGCTACCTTAATTAATTGTTGTCCGCCAGATTTAAGATGTTTTGTTTTAACATTTCCAACTTTAATTCTAGTAACCTCTTTAGATACAGACGGACCAAAAGTAAAGAATTCTCCTGCATCTAATTCCCTCAAACTTCTCATTTGTTCCTTAGTAGTAAAGCCAAGTATTTCACTGGCCCTTTTCATATCAATATCTAGTCCGGTTCTTCCAATCATATAATTATTTGCTTCAGCTATTGCATCTTTATTTAGTTTAGATATTCTTTGCGTAGCCAATATTCCGGCAAACCCTCTTTTTCTTCCACGAGTCATTAAGTCTATAACTGCACTAGCAGATTCTGACTTGCTGGATTCGGGGCAGAAGTGATGCGCTTCGTCTACTATTACCATAACAGGATGCCATAGGTTCTTAGGAGAATCAATCATTGAATCAAGAAACCTTTTAACATAAATTATTCTTTCATGTTGTTGCAGTTCAGATAAATCAATAATAGCCGAAGTATTTAATTCTAATAACTTCTTAGCAAGAAGTTCAGCAGTTTTAATTGTTACAGGTATTTCACCTTCTTTACCAACCAGGATAAAATCAAATTCTTCTCTCAGCGTAGTAAATTCGCCCTCTAAATCAATAATTATTTGCTGAACTTTCTCGTGAGATTCTTCCACAATCTTTCTTATGCACCAAGATTTACCCCCTCCGGAGTTTGCAGTTATAAGTAATCTAGTTTCAATTAGATTAACTAAATCAATCTTTGCATCTTCTTTTGTATCAAGATTATTTCCTATCTTCATTTTTCATCTCCTCTATAATTCTAGCCATAGTCTTATCCAAGATCAAATTTAACTTTTTTAGATCCTTGTAGAAGATAATAACTTTCTTTCCTATGAACTCTTTTGGTAATAGAATATGACTACCATCTCCTATCTTTGTTGCCGTTTTTATTACTGCAAAGCTTTCTAACTTTCCTTTACTATCTAATCGTTTGAAATAATTACCCTCTTTCATATATAAATTATATTTAAAGAGTATTTAAATGTTTCTAAATAAAGAATTAAACCCGAAAGAGAGGATCCAGAGGCAAAAAATTAGTGCTTCTTTTGCCTCTCCTTGGGAAAAAGAGGTGATGTTACTAGTAAGTAACGCTTCTTTATAAATATATGTGTAATTTTATA
>ERZ1292632.437-Hain-H43-01um-R2-437-length-44316-cov-14_pt1 | contig 44316 bp, 56 predicted proteins | sample MGYA00564407_ERZ1292632 | MGnify/ENA primary metagenome ERZ1292632 (study PRJEB36523, sample SAMEA6512637) | groundwater metagenome | collected 2019-01-08 | study: AquaDiva: Metagenomics assemblies of 32 groundwater samples | reverse complement strand
GGTTCATCTCGTTGGTGCGTCCCTGCTCCAGTAGCGCCACGTCTCGGTCGATCATTGACTGGACGCGCCGCATCGCCATCTTCTCCAGTGTGTCGGTCTTCTTGGAGTCTTCGGTCTCGGGGGCGGCGGGAGAACCTTCAATAATCGGGTCCGCTCCGCTCAGTGCCGGGTCAGAAGGGTTGGCAGGAGGATCGTCATTCTTTGGCAAGGTTATCACCTTTCCTTGATGAACGGTTTCACCCCCAAGCAACAGCCTGGAGATTACCTAGTTGTTTCTCATCTACTACAATAGTAAACGTTCCGTAAATACCCTGTCAAGAGGCACGGAACGATTTTGGTCAGAACAGACCGAAAACGTGGGCGGTACGGCGTCGAACCTTCGTAACCTCCAAAATAGTAAAGAGACAGAACCCGGCCAGTGCGACGGCCTTCACAAGACGGGGTAGGGGGAAGTGTTCCGTCCCTGTGGTCAAGTCGGACCACAATTCGGATGCGATGACGGCGCAGGATACAGCCCCAATGAGGCTGATGACGCCGAGTTCAGCTTCGGCCTTCTTCACTAGGATCTCTGACGGGGGCGCAACCGAGTGCCGCCGCTCGTTGGCAGGTGTAGCACTCGATACAGGCGCAGGGTTCCTTCGCGTTGGCCATCTTCGTGCAATAATGACACCCGCAAACCCAAGACAAGGCCCAGACGGACATGGTACGTACAGCTTAGGACCCCTCACTCGGGAGGGCTGGTCTGAGGTCAGGGTAGAACGCTTCCAGTTCGCGGTTGCCCATCCAGAACGCCCAACGGTCGGGGTTACGGCCGGCGCGGAGGGCGGTGAGGGCCAGAAGACGAGACTCAGGGGCGACCTCGGGCGGCAGGCCCTTCATAATGACCTCCGTGAGACTGGTCTTACCGGGGAGGGCCTGAGCCAACGTCCGAGAGATCTTGATGATCTTGTCAGCTTCATCCCCTTGCCCCTTCGTCAGACCCAGATACTTCGGGATCTCGAAGAACTGCCCGAGGATGGCCTGCGCCCGCGTGAACTCAATCTCCATCGGGGTCATCTGGAATTCTTGGCGGGTACGGATGTAGTCGCGTACCCACTCCGGCTGCTGGTTGAGGTACTGCCGTTTGACCTCGAAGAACAGTTGCATGTCGTCCTCGTCCACCACGCCGTTGCCGTTAGCGTCCTGCGGTTCGAGCTTCTGGTAGTCCATGTAGGCCAATTCAGCCGGCTCGGTGGGAACGTTACGCTCGCGGGCCAGGAACGGCTTGTAGTCGGGGTTGTTCTCCAACGAATCAAGAGACCCGGCCATACGGATGCGGAGGTCACTGCGGAGGCCGCGATACTCCACTGGGCCGATGTTGCCCTGTTCCAACGCGCTGTCAAAGCGCCTCTGCTCACGGGCGGTATTTGACATGATGACATCACGGGCACGGAAGAACTTCTCACGGGTGGTGCGGACCTTCTTCTGGGCCCCGGACTCCTCCCAAGGCGGGATGCCGAGCACATCCTGAAATTCAGGGACAAGTTGAAGGAGGTTGGCCTTCTGGAGTTGGTTCAGGTTCTTGTATTTGGAGACGACGTTGCGGCCATTGACACCCTCCAAGCCGTGAGCGGTCATCCACATTGCGGCGCGGTCGCGGGCGTTGGTGTAGTCGGGGTCATGGACACGGAGGCCAGGGGTGAAGAAGGCCGGTATGTCACGGAGAGCGGCTTCTTGGCGGGCCGACTTGATGTCAGTCTGCCAGACCGACTCTCGAATGTCCGTTACCTCGGTCGGATAGGGATCCCGGCCGTTCTGCTTACGGAACTGCTCGACCTTCCCGGCCACCCGGCCAACCAGAATCCGCCTAACCTCCCGCTCACGCATGTCGGTAGAGGGGCCGAGGAACGGGACGGACAATCCCTTGCCACCGTCAATGCCCATCACAGCGGTCACGTCTTGGAGGAACCGCCACTGAGGAAGCAGGCCCCCCTTAAATTCTGGCGCCCCTTCGGGCAAGCCGAGAGCCTTAGTGACGCCTGCCTGGTCGGCAAAGCGGTTCATCAGGTCAGCCGTGATCTGGATGTTGGGACCAGGGCTGAAACCGAACAGTTGGAAGGCGGCGTTCATCTGATTCAACGGGTGGTCGTTACCGTTGACGAAGTTGTTCCCCGCCATGATGGGGAGGTAGGAGAAACGAAGCTGTGGGGCAAAGACGAAGCCACCACCAAACATCAGCCCCCCGGCCGGGCCGAGGTTTTCGTCGGCCTCCTGTGCGAAGTGGTTCATAAAGGCGATGACACCGGGGCGCTCCATAAACGTCCGGGCGAGGTAGCCGGGGAGATGAAGCTGGAACGACGCGAATGGGAGGACTGATGATGCAAGCTTGTGGAAGTTCGTCCGCTGTGTGTAGTCCACCAATCGCTGACGAGCGACGGGCAGGCCACGCTCCTGAATGGCGTCTCGGTATAGGTTGGATACACGGAGCTTCATCACCTTGTCGCGGCTTATGTCAACGACCTCGTTAGCCATCTTGTGAAGAAGCTGGAGGCCGGCGCGGTCGGAGTCCTCGTTGGCCGCAAGCTCGGTGATGACCCGCTTGACAGTAGCCGAGTTCTCCAGCATGACCTTGCGATACTCCCCGGGCATAATCTTGGAGGCGGACTGGAGGATGCGCCGCCCGAGCATCGGGTAGTTGTTTTGAAGGTCGAGATAGAACTGCTCAACCGGCTTTGGGAGCGTGACCTGTTGAAGCTTGACGGTACGGTTGGCGAACGCCTGTACCTCCTCTTCGGCCCACTCTGCTGCCGGGCGTCCTAGACGCTGTTCCTCAACAGCCATGTCCTTCACGAATGTCTCCCGGAAGGCTTCGGTGGCCTCATCATACTGGCCGAGGCGGGCCTCCCATTGGTCTTGGAAGAAATCCTTCGCCAGACGGGTGTTTGATTGGCGCTCGGCAGCGTTCAGAACGACACGAGCGGTGCGTCCGGGGATAACCTGACCAGTGTTCCCGCTCAACCGAGCAATCATGTCAGCGGTCTTCCTACGAACCTCGGGGATGTTCCCCATTTGGAAGATCTCGTTCTCGGTAGCATTGAAGAGGGTAGTGATGGACTGAGTATCGAGGGCACCGTTATCCATGACCGCAATGAGCCCATCCGCCAAGCTGTATCGTGAGCCGACGTAGTGGCTCCAGATATTGTCCCCGGTGAGCTTGAACTGCTCCTCAATCATCTCCGGAAGGGGAAGCTCGTCGGCCGCGGCGAAGGCAGAGAAGTCCCCGTGGAGGCCGGACATCTTACGGAGGGACTTCCGTGCGACATCGGCCTTACCGGCCATCATCGCCTTGCGGTACTTGGGAAGCTCCTGTGCGATGTCATGCAGGGAGGTGGCGATCCTCTTGGTTATCTTCTGGTTCTGGGCCTCCATCATGGGGATGAGTTGCATCCCATTGAACCCGCGAGAAGCTGCCGCTTCTGACACGGCACTGTACGTCACCATGTCGGTCTGACGGAGGGCGAAGGGCACTTCGCGCAGACGGCTCTTAACTGCCGCCTTTGCCCACGGTTCATCAAAGGTCGAGACGGCGCCGATGACACCTTGTAGGGTTTCGCGCTGGAGCTTCTTCATCTGGGTACGAACTGCGGCATTACCAGTGAGGCCGGCACCCTCCAACGCCCCATCAAGAACCTTCTCGAAGTGGACGATCTGGCGGGACTCCTGGCCCATACGATAGCCCTGATGGAAGGGGATGCGTCGATCAGCAACCTCCGTGGCTCGCTGGAGGGCTTCGACCACAGGAAGGCCGTTGTCGATTGACTGTTGAACGTGAGACTCCCAGACCGCTTGCCATTCTTCCGGCATAGATGACCACGCAGGGTTCGCCTTGACCTGTGAGGACAAGATGTTGTCATAGCCAAGGTTCTTGGTGAGTTCCGTCAGGGCTTCGGCTGGGCGAAGGGTAAGATTGGGAATGGCCTTTTGGAGTTCTGACACCAACGCAGGGTTGAGTTCCCCGCGCCCGCCCCACTCCTCCAAGAGCTTGCGGAGGCGAAACTCGGGGGTGTCAATCTCCGCAGTGAGAATCTTCTGGAGGAAGGCGTCGGTCGTTTCGTTGTGGGCGACGTTGACGATAGCTGAGTGATCGGCCTTGAGTACCAGAGAGTGCATGGCCGCGAACACACGGTTGTCGCTCACATCACTCACGCCCAACTGGGTGAGGGAGTATTTTGACAGAACCTTCTCAGCCTGCCGGACGGTCATCTCTTCGTTGATAAGTCCCTGCTCAATGAGATCCTTGACAGGGACACCAATGTCGTGTTCAAGCTGGCCTGCCACTTCCCCGACCTTCGCGTCCATGTGGAGCCTCTTGCCAAGCTTGTTGAGGGTGATTTCCAACATGCTGTCGGAGGCGCCGAGGGCCAAGTCGGACGGGAGGCCGTGAGCGACCATCAAATCAACGGTCGCCTTCGCATTGCCAACTACCAATCCACCACCACCGCGGGATATGTTGTCCAGCTGGAGAGGGACGAAGGAAGGGTTTCGGCTCGTGACCCACTTACGCCAAGTGCCGACGAGGCCCTGAGTCCAGCCCCAGAAGCGGTTGAAGGCGGTCAACTCGGGCTCGACGGCCTCGAAGAGAGGAGCCCCACCCATAGTTTTCTGATACCAGCGGGAGACGTGTCGGGTGACAGAGCCCAACACCTCGTCCTCACTGGGGTTGTTGCTGATCTTGAGCACTTTCATAAACTCGGAGTCCGGCAGTGCGTCGGGGTGGAAAGCTCCGGTGAGGGCGTCGAGGGCGTCATTGCCGATGGGGAGTCGGTCGAGTAGTTCCTTGTTACCGTTGCGAATCTCGCCCAGAACGTCGAGTGGACTCACCCCGGACTGAGATGCGGCCTCGCTCATGCCGTGGCGAACCTGTTGGCTCACCCGTGCGGCTTCCAGTTCAAGGGCTTCGGGGGCCTGACGGAACGCCCAAGTCCCGAGGACACCGTTCTTTGCGGCTTGGTAGGCATCGTGCATCCCCGGCGGACCCAGACGGGAAGCCAACCATGTGAACTGTTTAATGGGCATCGCATTCCCAATGGCATCAATCGCAGCGACAGAGAGCTTACCAGCCGGCCCCTTGAAGGGGGAGAGGAGAGGTGCAGCGGCGCGGAAAGGAACTGCCCACACCGCGTCCGCAAACACGTCGATAGGACCGAGGACACGTTGAAGGCGCGTCGGATTGACAAGTCGGGCCATCCAGCCAGGGCGAATCTTGCTCAGGTAGCGGCTGTCTTTCAAGAACTCCGCGGCCCAAACCCCCCGTCCGCTCGGGATGAGACCCTGCTTGATAGATTCCCCCACCAGACCGCCGATTTCTTGGTCAGTGAGTTGGACCCCTTTTCCGATCCGGTTGAGGGCGGCGCGGGCCTCGGGGGAGAAGGCATACTCCTTAGAGGCGACACTCAGAGCCCGGCCCAGACCCTCAACGGGATCGGCCACGATACGGGCGATGCGGGCGCCGGCACCGGCCTTCTCGGCCACAGCCAGTCCGGTCGCAGCCTCTCGGGTCAGAATCTCAGCGAACTTGAGGGTAGGGGTCTTCCAAGCCCCGATACCGACCCAGAGAAGGGGGTCAGCGGCCATCTCCGCGCCGAACTTGAGAACGCCATCAGCGCCCGTGCCTGTTGGTTTCCACTCCTCCCACGTCTGGCGGAACTTCCCAATGTCAAAGCCGAGGCGCCGTCCGGTCTTGGGGTCATACCCCTCGTAGACCGTATAGGCCACCGCCGCACCAAGCATAGGCTTCGTAATGTTCTCGCTCGACCAGGCCAGCGCCTTCCCAAGATAGCCGAGGCCCTTGACCCCCGCTTCCACCGTATCCGCAGCAGCGTTGGAAGCAGCACGGAAGATTTTCCCAATGCCCAAGACGCCATAATCTGGCTCTTCGGGTTCCGTCACCTGCCCGCCGACAGAAGCCGGCATGTTGACATTGATCTGGTCAGCCAACGACTGTAGCGTTGGTGTCATCGGAACGGTGCGCTTCAATGGGGGCATGAACTATCCACTCCTACTAGGAAGCAAGCGTCCCAACAGAAGAGGTGGTCGGGATGAACCCCTTGAGCATCTTCTGGAAGAACAGTTCGCCGCTCTCCCCCGTCTCAGCGGTATGGAGGGCGCCCAAGAATTGCTGCTCCTGGCCGGTCAGACCCATGAACTGCATCTCGGTTACGCCCAAGGCAGACGGGAGGACGGTGCCAAAGGTCTTCCCTTGGGTTGCCATACCACCTGCGAGGGCATTCTCAGTCACTCGGGCTGTTGCTGCCCCAAGCTGCTCAGGAAGGCCGAAGCCGGGAAGGGTCTTCCCTTGCAAAAGTGCCTGTATGAAAGGAAGGTTCTGGAATACGGAGCGAATCTGCTCCACTGGGGCACCTTGACCTCGGGCCATGTATGCAAGTTGAATGGCTCCGGTCGGGGAGGTTGCGAGGCCGGCTGCTTCGAGAAGGCGTTGCGTCATGGTGTTCTTCTCTGCGAACTGCTGCTGGGCTCGCCTGAAACCCAAGTCTTCTTCAAACTGCCGACGCTGCTCAGCCAGAGATTCACGGGTGAGTTGAGCCTGCTGGGCTTGGGCTTCACGTTGAAGCCGCTCAGCCTGGGCCAGAGCTTCACGCTGGAGTTGAGCGTCGAGGGCTGCGGCAGCACCATCGGAGCCCGCGGAAGCGCCTTCCGCGCCACGGATGGCCCCGGCCAGGTCTGTAAAGGGGTTCGGTTGAGGAGCCCGAGCAGCCCTAACGGCCGCGGTTTGAGAGGCCGCGATCTGAGCGGCAGACCGACCAATCGTGAGAATCTGCTTGGCGAGGCCCGAAGGCCGTGGTGGAGCCTTCTTTACGGGCTTCCTCTTTCGGGTAACCTTCATTCCAGTGCCCATTTGACCTCACCTACTTCTGAACTAAACGTGAACGATTTGGGGTGCCCCACGAGGGGATTGTTGGAGTATACCCACCGCTAGGACCCATACCACCCAAGATGGAACCTTCGTCCTCACCGAACAGGATGCGGCGGTAGGCTGGGTCCTCCAAGAGCTTAGGGACAGCCTGGAGACGTGCCTGTGCCGGGAGCATCTGCATAAGGTTGAACAGGCTTTCCCGCTGATAAGAAAGCTGGTCCATCTCAGCCTGTTGTTCCTGTTGAGTTTGGAACCAAGCCAAGTCTTCATCGATAGGGGCGCCGGTTTCGTCAAGCTGTCCCGTCCCCGCAGCACCAAACCCCGCCCCTGCTGCGGCCTGTGCATCTAATTGAGCCTGAATCGTGTCGGGCATCGACTGGAACCAGTCGCCATAGGCCGAAGCAAGAGCCTCAGGGTCATCAAGTTCCCCGCTTCGATACGCATCAGCGAACTTAGATTGCTGTACAGCTTGTATGAACATCTGCTGCTCTATGTTGCTTGCTTTTCCTGTTTGAAGACGAGTAATACTACGAAGAGTCACCATATCGGCAGGGGTTGATTCCCCGCTTGCCATACGGGCTTGGATAGCCTGATATGCGGCCCCCGTCATGTAGGTTATTAAGGCCGCGTCCTCGTCTTGACCGTCCGTGAAGCTGTCCGCAGGGACAGGACGATTACCCCCACCGAAGAAGTCGGTGTAACGCTGGCCGTAATCGCCAGTGATATATTCCAGGGCCTCCAATCGGAGGGATTTAGAAGTGGCGACATACTCAGCAGTCTTCAACAGGTCATCGAAGAAACCCATGCTCTACTCCTCTCCCCGGAAGCGTTCGTTAGCGAGCCGGAACACATCGCCAAGGAGTTCCAGACCGTCCGCACCCTGGGCGCCCAGAACCTCTATGAACATACCGCGGCGCTGCTCAAAGTTGGCGCGGATGTAGAGATCAACCAGACCCTCGGCATCCAATATAGGCGCGTTGGTCACTTCACGGATACGAGAACCGAACTCCTCTTGGAGAGCCATACCTTCTTTTGCTAGTGTGGTCAGTTCATCGTCACGCTTACTCACGGGGCACCTCCCCCACATGGGGACATGTACCATGAGCAGAACGTGCCTGATTACAGTTGTAACAAAGGACTTGGATGGTAGCCGGGAAATGGTTGGTAATTATCCATTGAACTAAAGCCACTGCGCCGCCATTAGACAACTCACGGCGGTGTTCCGTGCCCCCACCATTAACATGGTCGAAGGTTAGGAACTCATATTGGTCAATACCACAACAAGCGCACCGAGCGCCATAAGCCTCTAATGCCATTCTGCGAAGCTTCCGCCGATAGCGAACCCGGGCTTCCCATTTGGCCAGCCCAGAACAAGCAAGACAATAACGTTGGAAGTGGCCCCGCCGCTCCACCGTATCACCACAGCGTTCACAGACCATCAGAACGGAGCTTATCATAGCGGAATTTCTCCAGGAGTCATTGGTTCAGCAGGAGTTTGCGGACCACCCGGACGACGTTCTGCCCCCGCGGCCCTCCCGCCACCAGCGACCACCCCAGCCCGAGCATTGGACGAGGCGCCCGTAGTCGGGACACCAGCCTGACCAAGACCCGGAGCAGGTTGTATAACACCATTGGGGTTGGCCGTAGCGGGGCGCAGACCCTCGGGACCGGAAGCAAACATTTCAGCAAGTTGCGCCAGTTGAGGAGGGAGGATACCCATTCGAGCCGCTTCTAGGATCTGATCCATCTGGCCCGCACGTTGAACCGCCCGCATCATAGCGATGGGCTCGTAGAACTTGCGGAATGTCTCCAAACGCATCTTCTCATTTTCCAACTCAGGCTGTTCGATCCGGTAGCCTTCGCGTTGAACCCGCTCTGCGGAGACGAGGCCCCGATCCATACCAGCGATCATCCATTGGGTCTTTGAAATCTGGTCGGACGGGAGTGGGGCTTCAATGCGAACTTCGAGGTTCTGATTGCCTCGAGACTGGCCCGGCTTGTAGGTAAGGAAGGCACTCTCAGCCGTTTCACCGAGGATGGCTGGTACGACCACTTCTGATTCGAGGTCCTTATCACACTTTGCAAAGACGTAGAGTATCGCATCGCGGAAGGCGAGGGTGGTCTGACTGAGGACGGGTACGTACTTAGCAACAGCCGCGGTCGCCAGTTGGGACATGAGGAAGCCAGTCGTGCCGGCCGGCGGCATCCGTCCCGTGAGGATGTCGGCCATCGCGGCGTCTTGGATTTCCTTGTCGGTGTCTTGAAGGGAATGAGCAAACAGGGCGGCGACGTTGGCTGGGAGGAGGTACTTCCAGTCTTCCTTATTGAACTTGGCTTCGAGGATTTCTCCGATGACCTCTTCCTCTTCCTCTTGATCCCCGACATCGGGCTCCTCAGCACCAGATGTGGCCTCGTCCGTGTAGTGAATCAGGCGGGCGAAGCCATGCTTGTAGAGGAACGAGTCCTCCATCGCCCGGAGGTTGAGCTTCCGCTGGAACGCCTCGAAGACGTTGTAGAGGAGGGGCAGCCCCATGTAGCCGGGCAAGGGAGAGGAGGTGGTTTCCCCAAGAGCGAGGAAGTAGGGCAGAGGGAGGTCGGGGGCAAGGTAGTCTGACCGAACCGGCACGTCGTTAATCATATAGACGCACCACTCACCGCGCTTCCAATACTCGGTGTACTCAACCTCCCGAACTGCCTTGATAACGAGGTCGTGGGTGATGTACTCCTCATGGGGGTCGTTGGGCATCTTAGCCATCAGGTCGGCGCCCTCGCAACAGCCCTCGTGAGGTTCGTGGTATTCGGGGTTGTGGGTCTTAACCGGGATGTGGAGTTCCTTCGTTTGGTCGTTGTAGGAGCCACCGAAGGAAGCCGCGGCGTCGTAGACTGTGATGCGCCGGGACTCGACCGCACGGGTCATCCCGTCCACCGTCAGATCGTAGTAGACCGAATTGTACTCAGGGATGGTGATGTCGAAGGGGATGTTCCGAGACTTGAACTGACGCACCTTGAAGGCGTATTCCTTGTCGGACTCGTCGCCCAGCTGTACAGGAAGGTTCCGCCAACGGTCGAGTCGGAAGACGATCTTGAGGATACCGCCCCCATACCCGAGTTGCTGGTCGATGAGGGTACGGTGGATAGGGACACGCTGCCGTGCCTCAACGCCCAAGTGGAACGACCGGGCGAAGGCCGAAAGAGCGGCTGCACGGAGACCGGCTTGAGTGCCCAGTCCATCCGGCGAGAAGATGTAATTGGGATACACCGCGGAGAGCAGGGAGACGAGGCGCACCAAGATCTCATTGGACTGCTTGGATGTGACCCTGCCAACGATTTCCTTGTGAGAGGCCGGCACCTTCGCGTCCATTAACCCGTGACGGAAGTTGAACGAATCTTGGTAGTTCTGGTCCCGGATGGAGAACCGAGCCAAGATGTCAGACAGGTAGGACTTCGCCTCCCGGCCGTAGTCACGCCACTGACGGAACTCGGAAGTCGCTTCGAGGGCGAGGGGGATTGTTGCGTTCCTCATTCTAGCCATTACTCTTTCACCCCAGCCATCTACCGCCACCGTATCCTCTTCTTCTTACGAACTGTTCTGATTGGCAGGAATGCCAGCCCCCACAGCGCCCAAGCCATCGCTATCACTTGGTCGTCGTGGTTGCTGCCCTGAGCGCCCCACTTGTTCGGGCCACTCTGGACGAAGGTGGAACACTCTCGCCAGAAGGCTCCGTCAAGGGAATCAAGTGCCCGAGCGTTTATGCGCCCAACGAGGCCCCCGATGAGGCGGGACTTCACTACGGCCGTCATTTGGCCCCCGATGGTCGGGGACTTCTCTGGAGGAGCATCGGCGTCGAGGTGGCGCTGCTCGAAACGGTAGAACCGCTTGTACCCTAACGCTTGGAGGGCCGCAGTCATCCCGCTGCCGGGACCGTTGCGCTCCACCACGAGGTAGGGTAGGTACTCTTGTAGAAGCTCGAAGAGTTCTTGGGCCGCAGGGCCGAGTTCGATTCGCCCCTCCCACGAAGCGACTTGAGTTCCCCGCTCGTCTATAATCTTGAGACTGGTAAAATCGGCCTTGCCAGATCGGGCGACCCCGTGAGCACAGTCGAGGCCGGCGGCGTAGCGTAGAGAAGGTAGAGGACGCTGCCAGACACGGGTACGGCCATCATGTCTCACCTCATCAGGGCGTCGGGAATCTGCTCGGGTAATTTGCTCTGCGATGTACGTCATGTCAAAGGGGCTGGAGCCGGTCTTGGCGAACGCCTCATTATCGTTCTTTGGGTACTCCTGACCGAATAGCTCTTCCGCCCCCGAGAAGTCCATCCGTTGTGATTCAAGCCACTCCTCATCGCGGTGAGGGGCAGCGTGGAAGGGGATGAAGAATGCCTTGAAGTTGTTCCGGCGCTCTTTTGCCTCCTGATACTTCTGGTGAAAGAGGTTTCCCATACCATTGCCTGTGGAGATGATGATGACCTGCCCACCACCGTCAAGAGTCGGCTGGACGGAGGCCCAGTTCTTCTCGGCATAGGAATGGAAGGCGTGTTCATCAAGGACAACGAGGGTAGCCGCACGAGAGCGGGCGCCGGCCTCAGTCGCCGCCACGCACTCAACCGCATTCTCGTTGTCAAGCTCGAATCCGAACGTCCGGTCTACGATTGCCGTCATACGGATGTCCGGGGGCTGCTGCTTGTTGATGGTGGACACCTTCTCCAACAGGTAGGAGGCATCGTCCTTTGACTTCGAGAGAATGAGGCTGTATTGCGATTTCGGAGGGCTGAACCGCGTTTTCCAGTAGACATAGTGCATGGCGAGGGTCGAAACGCCAAGCTGACGGGCCTTGAGGATGATGATGCGAGGCTCATTTTGAAGGAACCAAGCGAAGTCCACTTGGAAGGGCCAGATGGCGTCCTTGAACGGCACGAGGCCGACGTTCCGAACGTCTATGACCCCATGCTCAACCAGCCACGAAGGGAAGTCCTCTTCGAACTTTACGAATTGGATAGCCCTTTCGAGGTCTGGGGACAGAGACTCCATAGTCAGGAGTGGACTACCCATTTTTCTGTTTCACCTCTCTGTAGTCACCGAGAATTACGACCCCACCCTTCGGCTCGGGGAGAGCGGGGCGATAGGGTGCCTGCTCCCGGATGCATTCCCGGATGAAGTCCATTGTTTCCTTCGTTAGACCAACTTCCTTGCGTTCGGCGGGGTCGGTGCCGACGATCTTGCGGCCCCAGTCGGCCAGATATTTCACTGCACCCCAAAGAGGGGGGACGGTGTAGACGACCAACCGAGGCTCCCCGTCCACATCCTTGACACTCTTGACGGTGATTCCCTGTGCCAACGCTACGATCACATCATAGACATTGGGGAGATCCTTAACGAGCTTGGCCCGAGTCTCGGAACCGACCTGACGAAGCTCCTGGTCCACGGTTATGAGCATGGACTTGTTGAGGCTGGTCAGGCTAACCTCTTCGGACAAGGGTTCCTGCTGCTTGTTAGCAACCTTCCGGGCCTTCCCACTCGGCATGGTTACTACTTCCGGCGCTGGGCGTCTTTAGTGGCCTTGTTTATGGCTGCGGTGACCCTGTTTATGCCCCGAACCGGGTTGATACGGTTCGCAGCACGGAGAACATCTGCGCCCGAGGGCAATGGATTGCCTCCAACCACCTTTGTAGCCGTCTTGAGAGCCTTTTTGATGAGACCCATGATCTACCTCCGACTCTGAAACTGCTTATCTCGGGCGTTACGGTTGGCCTTGTTCTTAGCCTTACGTTCGCCTTTAGTACGTTTGGTCTTCTTACCCTTGTTGCTTTTGCCCATGACTACACGGCCACAACTAGGCCGTTAGCAGAAAGAGGGCGCCAGATAACATCGAATCGGAGGGTTCCACCAGTGATGTCATCCACGGCCACCGTACCGATGATGTTGCTGGTGACGGCGATGTCCTTTAGGGCCGCGGGGATGGCGATACCGGAGTTCGCAGTTCCGCCGCCGGTTGCTTCGGTCCAGAACTCGCCCGTTGCAAGGTTCAGAGCGGTTGTGGCAGCGATGAACAGAGCCGGCAAGTTGGTCACGCCGAGAGCCAGAGTTGCCCCACCGGGGACAGGATCTTCGGTGAGAGTCAGAACGACAGTAGGGACTATGCGGAGGATTTCAACCTCACCAGTGACAGTGAAGAGAGCCACGGTACCGACTACACCGTTACCCGCAGTTCCATTAAAGGTGACGGACTTACGTTCGAGGCGAGGCTCGGCGGGGCCATAAGCGCGAATGATGTCCATCGTTACTTTATCCCGAAACTGGCCTGCAACGAGGCCGTACCTGATAGAGCATAGGCTCTGAACTTCCGAATCTGATCTTGGTTCTTGAGGCGGATGAAGTCCCCTACCTCAGCCAGATGACCTACGGTAGCAGAAGCGGCCGTGCCGTCTACCGTAACGCGGACGGGCACGGCCTCTACCGTAGCGATTGCATATCGGGCGTTTCCGTAGGTTGCTGCGGTGAAGCCCGTAGAACTTTGCCCAACGGAAAGCGTCTCTCTTGCGTTAAAGGCGGGCTGATTCATGGTGCTACCTCTTTTCTATTAGCGCCGGGCGCTTCGGCGCGGATTGGATGGCCCGTGGTGCCGGCCGGGCATCGAGGCCATCTTGGCTAGTTCGGTTTCGCTCATTGAATCGTACATGCGCTGGGCGGCGCCTTGTAGACGTGACGGGGAGATGTGTCCCCGCTTGGCTGCAAGGGCCATTCCGGCCGCATTACGCTGCGGCTTTGTCTTCCCGGGCACTTAATGACCCCTTCGTCTCGAAACGTGGTGGTTCCACCCCCATAATCGTTCACGGAACGTTCACCTGTCAAGCCCCCATTTGCCCCGGCCCTCGCAACGATGTATACTAAACCCGTGGCTGCCCCGAGGGTGGTACGGGTGGATTTAATCCGTCTAATTAGACTCCACACCGAGGGCTTAGGCACCGGATGAAGGCCGGTGGTGTAGGGGCAGCCATTAGCGGGGCCGCTGTGGAAGATTTCGTTGGTTCTATGGACCATCGTCGCAACGCCGGGTTCGACTCCCGGCCGGCTCCACCAGAAATTAATGCTCCCCGCCGTCCAGTCTTTGGGCTGAACTGGCGGGGCTTTTCTTATGCACTTAATTGTTCACATACTTTATCATTTTCTGGGGGGATATTTTCTGGGGGGATATTTTCTGGTGGATATTTGGAGCCATCCCACCCCCCCTCCCGACGTATATTAGGATAACGAATCCGCGTGAACGATCCGTCAATATTAGCCGAATCTTTACCATATCTGAACCAAATCAACACCAAACGTTCACCGAGGCCGGCGCCTTAACCCCCTGTTAACGAACAGGTGTGCTATCTTTACCACATCTGAACTGAACGTTAACCGAACGTTAACCTGGGGGCGTAACGGGTCCACCTTCACCGCGCGTTAACCGCCATGATAGAACATATGTGCGTTACAGCGCCCCCGGTTAAGATTCAGTGAAGATCCGGTTAACGTTCAGTATGGTTGCAGTTACGACTGGTTGCAGTTACGACTGGTTGCGGGCGCGATCCCCCCTGGTCTGGCCCCATTAGTGCCCCATTAGCCCCTACTAATACCGCATATTAGTTGTCACTTAGACCTATTATTAGTTGTCACGATGACAAATGTTGTTGTAGATACAGAGAATCGCCCCCTCCCCCCGGTTCGCCTCGATACCCCCACTAATATCACATGGTAGCAGGTACTAATAGTACGTGTTAGCATGTACTAATACTACACATTAGCAGGTACAGAGATGAAAAGTGTGTAGATACAAAGAATCATCCTCACTATACCCCTACTGGATGTGCGTACCCAATCTCAAAAGAAGTGTTACATTGATGCGTAAACCCCTTGACACGGAACATGAAAGTGTTACCATTAGGATAGTGAAGGGAACGGAGCGGTCAACGGAACAGTCAAAGGAGGAACGGAACAATGGCAACACCGATAACACGGGATCCTTTCGCCCAGGCGACGCTTATATAGACAGACACGATAGGGGAGCAATGCCACGCAAGAAACAACGCCTGCAACACGTAAGGGTCAACATCCCCTGCCACTGTTGCGGAGTGGTTTTCGAGGCAATGCGGGGTCACGCGATCCATTGTTCGGTTGCGTGTAGGGTCCGGTGCCATCGGAAACGGATTAAGGAACGGAACACGAGGAACGGAGGACGAAACGAATGACATGGCAAGTGAGTTTTTGGCTGGGTCTCGGAGTGTGTGTCGTCGGGCTCATCATTTGGGCTATGTTCGCACACCCCTTTAGTCCCAGCGCCTCAACAACATCTACGATTGCCCCCGGTTCGTCATGTGGGTATATACGGGCAGAGTATGTACCCGTAGGGGACGGCCTAGCCATACTAGATGAGGGAGCCGTCCGACACAACATGGCGGTTGAGTCCTGTTACGAACGCGACGATTGGACGTTGGAGGACCAATACCCTTGATACAGGTAATGGACGGAACGGACCACAGAAGGGCGGTCTGGCACGTAACAAACGGGCGCCTGTTGCGTCTATACATATGGAACGGTCATAGCAAGGAGGAACGGAACATGGGTCAGCAAGACAGGATAGGCAACCGCGCGACTACGGTTAGCCGCTCGCCTGATGGTACAATCCGTGTTACGTACCATGAGACAGACGTTGTGACCGTGTATCCAAACGGGCGCATCGACCTTGATACCGGCGGCTGGCGCACCCCGACCACCAAGACACGTATGAATCAGGCCAGCCATCAACTAGGGCTGGGGTTCCTTGTCTGGCAAAAGGATTGGGAGTGGTACGTGGACATTGACGGCCAGACCCTTCTCTATCCATTCACACAGAGCCGGCTGACCATTCGCCTTGGCTCGGACTTTCCGGCCCGCGAAGGCCAGCCCCCCATCGCCATAACAAGGGGGTAGGAGGCACGACAATGCTACCCCCTAACTACCCTACGGTCCGCATCATGGCCCCGGTGGGGGATCCATTGGACGATTGCCGAGTCCCATCCGTTATATGCGTTACTGGCGCTAGTGTCTGGCTCCCCGAAAATGCTTCGGGCGAGTTTGACATCTTCATAGGGAGTGGGGCGACAGTTCAAGTAACCTGTTGTGAGCATTCATTGGGGAGTGTGACGTACAGCCTGAGAGTGAAGCGGAACCAAGACAATTAACTGCTTTCCGTTCCATCGGGCGAGCAAGGGTTTCCCTCCTTTTCCCTTGACCGCCCGGCTGGAGCGGCAAGCAATCAGATTGGTAATAGGAGGAACAGAACAATGACCCAGACACAGACGGAACACAGCACGGGCGGACGGATCGACGTGATCGGCCACATCTGGCAGCCTGGGGCCGGGGTGTGCGCCATGACATACCGCCTGGGGGTGGAGGACGTGGCAGGCCTCCGAAGCTGCATACAAGCTTCGTGTGGTGCTGACCGGGATAACCTACTCCGTATTGACATGCAACGTTGGCTGGACTGCAACGCCGGCGACTTCCAAGACATCCTAGACTTCCACGCAATCATCGATGATGGCCCGCTTCCCCCATGTGAGACGTGCGGCCACCACCAGCGCAAGATCCTAACCCTTGATTGGGTGAAAGAGGGAAGCGGGGATACGTTCAACGAGGCGATGTCCGGAACGGAGGGAGATATATGCGATGACTGTGGGGCAGTAGTGCCAACCATCATCGGTTGTCCCGACGGAGCCGAAATCTGCCAACGCTGTTTCGACGCAGGGGCTCACTGATGCAAGAGGTATACGGATTGGCTGAACCACGGGGCTGGTATCGGCCCTTCTTGCCTGACAGAAGCGATGCCTCCGGCATGGGCTATGCCTGTCAACGCTGTCCGTGGGGTCTACAGTACGATCAGACAGAGGAAATGTCGGCGGCGCTAATCATACGTGGACACATAATCCGGCATCTAGGGGAGGTCGTGAACCAGATGCAGAATACCACAAACGAAACCCCATCCCTACCCGTCGATCACAGGCGTTCACAACGCACGGAACAGCCTGACGAGGATCCATTTGGACATCTGGGTGTCTTCGAGGGTATCGACGCCCTGTTGCAATCTGACGTGGACAGGGCAAGGCGGGTATGGTATCCGATAAGGGAAGACGGAACATTCAACAGGTAGAGGAGGGTTGACCATGATAAAGAAAGCCGACACACCCATCAACGCTAAGTCCAACGATGAGGACATCATTGACCGAGCACGGGAGCTTTACCACCGAGACGGTGAGATCGAGATAGATGCCGACGCGGAGGTTAGCCCAGGGGCTATCAGCCCAGAGGGCACCTACGTCCAAGCATGGGTATGGGTGCCGTTTGATGAGGTGGAGCCCGAATAACACCCCACTCCCCTCCGTGATATAATCATTCCGTGGAGGAGCATTCAATGAGCATGGAATACCCCATGTCGCAAGGGGCCTATGCTAGTCTTCAAAGACAGGTTGACCGTCTACAGACCGAGAACGCCGGCCTGCTGGCAGCGTTAAAAGCCGGTATGGCAAGAGCTAACGGTTGGCAGGCTAATGATGGAACCCTGCGACCAGTAATTGATTGGCAAAGGCTGGCACGTGCCGCCATCGAGCGGGCGGAGTGTGAAGGACCCGATGTTTGACTTGTACCCTCATTGGCCTGAAACCGTTGTCTGGTGCAAGGAACGGTTTGGCTACCGTTGGAGAGCACGTCTTTGTCGGCAGCCCTCAAGCTACTTAGCCGACGGCCCCTATGCACACGTAATTGATAAGCCGTTCGGTAACTGGGCTTGGAACAATCGTTTTCGCTTCGCTCGCTATGTGGTGGCAGGATACTGAGACCTGATGCGTCTCTCTAAACGCACAACTGAGTTTGCCCTATCCCTCTATCCCCCTGCCAGCATCGGCAATGCCAAGCAGAACGGGAAGGTGATACCGGGAATGCGTCTTCCCTGCTACCTCCACTCGGAGTTCACCGAAAGGGATGTCTACCTCACCTCACCCCCGGAACAATGCACCGTGATCCTCAATGACGAGGTAGCCCTGCACTTGAACGAGGCGGGCGAGGTCGTCCGTACTGAGGGCGCCGAGTGGTTCATCTACCGAGCGAAGCGTTGGCTCCAACCCTGGCGTACCCTCCGGGAGATATGCGAGGATGCAGAGGCTGAACTAAAGAAGCCTTGGACGTGGGATACGTTGCTCAAGGCTGGGGCGATCACCCTCTTAGCCGGCCCGCCCAAGCTTGGCAAGTCCACACTCGTTTTCGACATGCTCGCTTCCCTCGCGTCTTCTAGGGGCGAATGTATCGGGCTTTCCCTGAGCAAAGCCAACGTTTTGTACGTGAGCGAAGAGGGGGAGGTCCCGCTGGCGTACAAGGGGAACACGGAACGGTTGAAGGCCATCACCGGGGCGAGCTACATTGCCTTCTTGACGAGCCACGAAGCGGGGGGCGACTGGCCTGGATTACTTCAACTCATTGACCGAGCGGTCGCTGAGTTGCATGACACAAAGGGGTTTTTGCCAGCCGAGTTTCCGTTGTTGGTCATCATTGACACGCTGGGGTTTTTCATGGACGTGGATGACGAGAATGCGGCGGGTCAGGTCCGGTCGGCGCTCAAGCTATTGGTTGACCGAGTGAGGGAGCACAACTTCGCCTGTTTGTTGATCCACCACACACGGAAGGGAAACCGGCCACATGACGATGCGTGGTTGGACAGCGTCAGAGGCAGCACCGCCTTTGCCGGAAATGTGGACATCATCGCCGCTATCAATGGTGAATACAAGCACGGAGACAACCGGCGCTGGCTGTACCGCATCGGGCGCCTCTACCCTACGCCAGCCCACCCTCTAGCCCTTCGATACACAGAGGAGGAGGGGTACATAGCCCTCTCGGAATCGGACTGGCTGATGGAACAGGAAGACCGTCTTGCTGCCATCACAGCGGCCTACCTCCAAGACCCGAAGGCATCGGTACGGAAGGTCGCAGAGGAGACGGACATCCCCAAGTCCTCGGTTCAGAGGTTGAGGAGGTATGCCCTAGCGAGGATAGCGGGGGAACCGGAGCCTAAGCTGTGGACGGAATGAACTTGAGGCGTGTACCAACGAGTGCCACCCCAACCTTTGACGTGTGTGTGTACCTAGCCGACGCACGGAGGCGTCCAGGGTACATACACACTAAGGCACGGGACATGGGACAGGGGGCGTGTACCATGAGTTTTCGTATCTGGGGAGCGGATCGAAATGTTGGAAAGCGTCCCACGAGGTTTTTACCCACCCTAACCTTAACGTCTATAGTAGGAGCGTCTATCTGAGTGGTGGAGAAAACAGAACATGAGGTCGCCATCACCTACTGCCACGCCTGCCAAGCCAACCGATTGTGCCGGCGGTACGATGGGTACTGGATATGCGTGAAGAGGTGTTGGCGGAAGAGGAAGACGCTGGTAACGTACTGGCGGGAGCAAGCATCTAAGGAAGAGAGGAGTAGATCATGATGAGAGTGTTAGTCCTCCTGCTTATAACAGCGGCGCTAGTTGCCGCCGTCGCTTGTGGAAGGTCGGACCCCCCTACAATTGAGGTAGAATCAGACCCGGCCTCACCTCCAACCCAGACCTCAACCCCACCCCCCATCATACCCAAGTATCCGGCCCCCATGCGCTCGCCAACGGAGGCCCCTATGGTAACACCGACTCAGACACCAGAGTCAACGGCTACTACAACACCCACACCGACGCCCACACCCACGTTTACTCCAATTCCCACTCCCACGTGCGCGGACGACGAGGAACGCCTGGAGGACGGGACATGCCATCGGGTCTTCCCACCAGAAACTTGCTGGATGAACAACCAGTTGTCCTTCGCCGACCCCAATTGCCTCACGCCACCACCTACCCCAACTCCCACTACAACATCTACACCGATGCCGATACTGGCACCATGCACCGACGACGAGATTCAGCGTGAGGATGGCACCTGTATGCCTGAGCCAGAGCACGAGCACATGAGCGATAGGCCGCCTACGCCCCCTGCGTCACTGTTTTAAGAGGGGAGTAAAGCATGATGACCAACGATACCGCGGACACCCTAATCAACGTCGTCATCGCTCATCGGGCTGATGGCCGCACCCATTGCCTCGCGGATACGGAGGGGGTGCGTGTCATCTTAGATTATCCTGATGAGGAAGATAGGGTGCCGGAAATTGTCGAGGCAGCTTTTGAACCTACCCTGGTTTCTGGTATCGTACAAGAGGCCGAGGAGGAGTAACACATGATGACCAGCGACACCGCAGACAAAGTAGCTTCTTGGTTCGCAATCGGGGCGCTTCTCATGGGAATCGGGTCCTGCGTCACATCCCCGAACCCCATCAACCCCTTTGCGGTGGTGTTCTTCGCTGCGGTCGTCGGGGTCATAGTCCGGTTGGATCTAGGGCTTTTCGTGAGGAAAATGTAGATGAACACGCCTTCCATCATCGTCAAATGTCGCAGCTATGTTCGCTCACCTGTTGACGAAGGGACACGGGGACACAGGTCCCACGGCAGTAAGCTTCTATTTCCTGCTGGCTCCACCCCTTCATGGGCACTTGCCGGCTGGAAGGTTGTCGCGCTTCGGATGAAGAACGGCTATGGGCACATTAATCCCCTTCACATTCTTAGCTATGCCCTTGGACTTAGCCACTCCGAAGTTCGGCGTCGGTTGAATCAAGGTCAGTTCTTGTGGGCTAGGGGCGGGGATCGTGTAGAAATTGACGGGGCTATAGTGGCACATGGGACATGCATCATCTTGGACCCTAAAACGTCTGGTGGTATCTACAGCGTTGTTGAGATACGAGATTGGCGTCATGCCGACCATTGATACCCTCTTCGCCAACCTTGGACCGAAGTACACTGTCCCACGGGACATACAGCGGGACATCTTGGGACAACTGTTGAGGGATAGGCCGAGAGTGGCGTTGGTCGAGGCGCCGACTGGAATAGGTAAGAGCGCAGTGGCCGTGGCCTACGGTCATGCTCTACTCCAAGACCATGAGCGTTCACAACTACCGGACGATGTGTGGCCCCAGTCCGTCGTCCTGACCGCCACCATTAGCCTCCAACAGCAGTACGAGGCGGATTTCCTAGCCATGCAGCTGGTCAAGGGCCGGGGGCATTACGACTGCTTGGCTAACGGTCTGTCAGCTGCGGAGGGGGTCTGCACCATCTACAAGGACGCGGAGTGCGAATCCCCTTACTATGAGGTGAGATCCCGTGCTAGGATGTCTGACCGGGTGGTGGCTAACTATGCCCTCTACCTTAACGAGTTGTTTCATGGCCAGGGGTTTTTGGGCAGCAAAAAAAGACGGGCACTTTTGGTCTGTGACGAAGCCCACCGACTACTAGACCAGTTGACCGAGTTCGAGAAGCGGAAGCTGGACGCCGGCCTTGCATCCGAATTGGGGTTCAAGGTGGCGGGGTGGGAATCGATGGGTAGGGCCTCGGTCTGGGCCCAGGAGAACCTTACCCTCATCCAGGACCGCCTGATGATGGCCGTGACACAGGGGGACAAGTCTGCCCGGCAATGGTTGACTTTATTCCGTCAAGCATCAGCCATGGCTACCGTACCGGACACGTTCATCTGTTTGAAGACAGGGCCGATGGTGGAGGCTGCTCCATTGTGGCCCCGTCAGTCAGCGGATGTTCTGTTCCGTAGTGCTGAACATATCCTTCTCCAGTCCGCCACGATGTACGGAGGGCATCTGTTAGCGGAGTTGCTTGGCCTCAACCCGATTGAGAAGCAGGGGGAACAGGAGGATGTTCCGTACAATTACTACGCCGCCCCCTCTCCATTCAACCCGAACCGCTGGCCCGTCCATTTCCGTCCCGTGGTGGACTTGAACGCACGGAGCACGGATGAGGAATGGGGACGGATGTCCGAGGTAGTTCACGAGTACGTCCATAACTTTCACCAGACAAAAGGGGTTATCCATATCACAGCCGCAAATCAGGTTGACAGAAGCTTGGCCGCAGTCCGAAGATGTCTGGGGTGCGAACATCGAGTTCTTGCCCCACAACCTGGCCTGCCCCGTGCCCATCTCTTGTCACAGTATCGCAATTCAGCCAACGGAACTTGGCTTTGTCATTACAGTGTCGGTGAAGGCGAATCATTTGATGACGACTCAGCCCGAATTCAACTCATAGTCAAGACGCCGTTCCCCGATCTGTCAGACCGCCTCATCAAGCTCCGATCCGAGGACTCCACAATCGGCAAGAAGCTCTATGCTGGGATGACTTTGGCGAAGGTCGGGCAGATCGCTGGCCGGGTGATGCGCCACCCTAAAGATTATGGAGAAACCATTATTCTTGATGGCACGTTCCGTAGACTTTGGAGTTGGCATAAGACGTTGGCACCGGGGTGGTTGCACACGGTCTTGAGGTTCTGACATGAGATCGGTTGATATGAGGGCGGCATGCACGGATTGTGGGCAGCGGGACGGGCTAGATGCCGCTGTGTCTGACGAGGTATGGGCGTTCATCTCAGGGCGAACAGACGGCGGAGGGTTCCTATGTCTCTGGTGCATGGACAAGCGAGCCTCATTGTTGGGTCTAGACCATATTCCGGTTCGGCTTTACTTCGCAGGCCAGGCATTGTTCTCGGCGCCTGTAGACGAGTTCATCGATCTCGACTGGAGCGAACCTCATGAGTAACGCCTACACTGTTCACCGAACATACCCTTGCCCCCGGTCCGTGCTCGGGGGATAATAGTTCCGTCGAGAGGAGAGTAGTTAGCGCATGCCGGATGTACCATCAAACGAGCCGTACTTCAAGAACCGAGACGTAGCAACGGCGGTACTGCACTTCGCCTACGTTTTCGGCTCCCTCATAGGCCGAACACCGCCCATGCTCGTCGGGACGGTCGCCGCTGCGGCGATGGTTACCGGACTGGAATTGGCCCGCCGTCATCCCAAGATGGCGCAGCGTCTCTATGATGCCTTCGCGGATGACCTCACCGAAGCAGCGGCTGCGGAACTGAGTCTTTGTGTTCTGAACGACGGCCATAAAGGGCAGATTGATGATGCCGGCGCTCCTCCCTCCTGACAGCCAAGAACAACTGAACCAGACGCCGGGCTGTAAGACGTGCGGGGGTTCAGTTGAGTATGCCGGGTGGTTCAATGAGAGCCTGTGTCAAGGGTGCATGGAGTTGGAATCGCTGTGTCCTTGCTTAGACCGGCCTGCGTTAGAGCCGGTGTGTCTCCCCACAACATTGCTCGTCCCGGCCAGCTTCTACTTGAACCGGTTGCGGCGCCTCACCCGATTGGTGTGTGATCTGGCAACGGAATTGAATGAAGAAGGCCACCGCCTACTTCAACACGCCATTTTCTCTACCTACCGAGATATAGAGGAGTTGGGGGATGTGAAGGCGCTCAAGGAAGCAAGGAAGTTAGTGGACGGCCAATGACCGTCCAGGCCCCCACCCAAGTCTATAAGTGTGCCCTTCACGGAGAGTTCGAGGTGAAGGTGCCATTCAATGAGGACGTGCCTGCCACCATGAAGTGCCCTGCCCTCTTCCACCTTCGTATTCGTAAGGGGGGCAAAAGGTATCGGGTCTGTGGTAAGCCAAGCCCGCACATCCTCTACCCCCCGGCCATCAGGGTTATAGGCGGGACCACCCCAAGCCGTTAGCCTTTGAGAATGTCCACCATGGGTTGACTGAGTAGGGAAGTGGGGGCTATAGTGGTGCAAGGAGCATATGGGGTGAGCTATCTAACACTGTGCGAGGCAGTGAAACAATGCCGGGCCTGCCCTTTGGGGGCACAAGGCCTAGGGGTGCCTGGGGAGTTCATAGGCCCGAACCCACAGCCAGAGATAATGGCCATCCTCGAAGCTCCCGGCGGTATTGAGCAGGAGGTCGGGCGCCCTGTATGGGGAGAATCCGGCCAACTCTTCCGCACCCTGATGGATGAGTGCGGAGTCAAGAGCTACTACGTCACCAACGTTGCAAAGCACCGCCCCCTTGTGTTGAAGGGTAAGCAACAGCGCCCCGACGCAGTAGCAATCAAGGCATGTGGGGGCTTTCTCGATGCGGAGATTACGATGGTTCGTCCTTCCCGGCTTATCCTCTGTGGGAACGTCGCTGCCTCTCGCATCCTCGGAGTGCCGGGGAATACCGCACAGTCTGCGTTGGTCAATAGGGTGTTCGAGGCCGAGCTTCCTTACGGGAAGGCGCCAACGTTAGTGCTATACCATACGGCTTACTTCCTCCACAACCGGACCTCGGTCTGGGTCAACAAGCAGATAAATGACTGGAAGAGGGCGCTACGGAACTTTCTTGGGGCTGACATCCCTCACTACAACATAGAGGAGGTTAGGTGTGCCGACCCTAGGCACGTATCAGCCTTCTAACCTCCGTACTTTGTCGGAAGTCGAAGCCGCTTGGTTCGGGGCTGTCCTTGACACCGACGGTTGCATTAACCTACTGTCTTCTACGCAATGGCGTATTACCGTTGGTGCGGTTGACTTGGAACTGATTAGTGGGCTGTTACGGGTCACGGGTACAGGCACTATACAATATTACAATTGTCCAGGAAAACAAGAGTTCTGGGTGTGGACAGCAGCCAAGCAAGCGGAGGTGCCGGCCTTGCTACAACGCTGCCAACTCTACAGTAGGAAAGCTGGGGAATGGTGCCAACGTCATCACTTGTAATTGACTTTGAAACCAGTACCCCGACCGGGAAGCCAGACTTTAGGGTTGACGTTCTAGAGCGGGCTGGGTGGTTAGAGTCTGGTGCAGAGGTAGCAAAATGGTCGTCTTGTCTGTGCCCTCTCCCAAATACACCTTACCTTACGGGGCACAATCTTATGTACGACTTGGGTATTCTATGGCGTCTCCGCCCCTCCCCATTACAGCGTTATGATATACACGACACTCTTGCCCTCGCCTACGGTCAGGGGGAAGAAGACCTCTCACTCAAAGGGCTTATGCAGAAGTATCTCAAGGTCAACACCGACACCTTCCCTTACCAACGAATCGGTGTGGAGCAGGCACACGGCCAAGACCTCTGGGGGACTCAACGGTTGTTCCCCATCCTGCGCGAGAGACAGAGAGGAACCTGCTATGACATCGACCGTGCGCTCATCCCTGCTCTCATCGACTGTTCCTACCGTGGATACGAAATTGACCCGGAGCGATTGGAGAAGGCAATTGAGAAGGCTGAGGCATCCTGCTCGCGGGCTGAGACGGCATTTTCTACTCTCGTGGCTGATACGTCAGTCCTTCTATCACGCCGGAAAGTCACCCGGAAGCGGTGGCCGGAAGACACGATAGGTCTCTACGGCGACGACGTCGTTGTTGGAGACGGACCGACCCGCTACCGAGAGTCCTATGGGTCCCCCGGCATAAACTCCCCCATCCAACTCCAGCGGTACTTCGACGTTCCAAGTGTGGACAAAATTTTCTTGCAGCTTTTGGCCGCGAAAGAAGGGCCAAAGGCCCTGGCTGCTTTCCTCCGTCAACAGTGGGTGGCCGCGGACAAGCTCCTCGATACCTACTTCTACCCCAACCGTGGGAAGGATCAACTCACTGGGCTGTTTAACATCACCCCGACTGAGGACATGGAAGGTGGCGCCGGCACAGGTCGGCTAAGTTCCGAACGCTCGAACATGCAGAACCAGGCCCCAGCAATGGAACGCTGCCTACGGGCGCCAAAAGGATTCCTTATCCTACGCGGGGACTACAGCCAAATCGAACTGCGAGGGTCCGCCGAGATCAGCGGCGACGAGGGTATGTTGACAGCCCTCGCGGATCCCAACCGTGACCTCCACCAAGAAGCGGCAGATCGTTTCTTTGGTGGGAACCGGAAGAGGGGAAAGGTATTCAACTTCCGAGAGTTGTACATCTGTGGCCCCGAGGTAAAGGTTGCGTACCCCGGCTTCTATGCTTGGGCCGAACGGCATTGGTTAGAGGTTCAGAGAACCGGCGTGAGTGTTGGCCCCGAGCCGTTCCTTCATCGCCGGCCAATCCCTCTACTTGGTGGGGACCATGCCCGGAGACAGGCTATCAACCATCCGCCCCAAAACCTAGCCGTCTACATCACGAAGGCCGCTATGGTCAGGCTGTTCCGTGCGGGGTGGATGTTGGTCAACCAAGTGCATGATGCCATCCACGCCTACATCCCCGAAGATGACAATGTTCCGTTGCGTAAGGCCCAGTTCCGTGAAATAATGGAGGAAACTGCGAGGGAATATCTGCCCCGACTCGGCGCGTCGGTCGAGGTCAAGTGTTCTAAGTATTGGTCGGAGGAGGACCTACTGTAATGCCTGAAACCTTCATCCTCAGCGTCGATATTTCGGGCTATCAACTCAAACCGGCGGCTGACTACTACCTCTCCCTTGCACAAGAGGGGGTGAAGGTCGCCTACGTTCAGGCGTGGGGAGGGCAGCCGGGCGGGATTGTGGGCCCTAACAAGTATGCCGAACAGCAGCTTAGGGGGTTCAGAACGGCCGGGATGCAGACGGGCATTTACTTCTGGCTCCCAGCTGGGAAAGCTCCGGAAGCTGTAGCTGCGGCTGGGCTTCTAACGGTGGGGGATGAGCTTCCTCATATCGACTTCACCGTTGTTGACATCGAGAGCAGTTTCCCCACACCTGCTTCCCTTACCTATCTCGTCTCTCGGCTTGACCAATTGCATAAGCCGGTTGCTATCTATTGTCGGGCAAATGCTTGGCCCTATGGTAGCCTTTTTCCCAGCCGTCCGCTTATTGAAGCTCGGTACGTTCTGGACTCGGGTTCGGCCCCGAGAACGCCTCCGTCCCTTGACTGGCGCTGGGCTTCGTTCGGTGGGTGGACTCAACGTGCTGGCCTCCAGTACGCCGGAACAGTAGTTAAGTATGGGGTCGGAACCGATCTCAACATCATCAGCCTCGAACGTCTAGGTATAAAGAAAGGGGGTGAAGAAGACATGCCAACACAAGCAGAGTTCGACAAGCTTAGAGGAGATGTGGATAACATCATTGGGCAAATCAACCAATGGTTGCTGCCGCACTTAATACCCGCGACGGCAGAGACCGTTCGAACTGATCCGCACCTGACACTCCAGCAAATCGCTGACCACATCTGGATAGACCCGCTCGGCCACGTCAGCATCACGCAGGCATTCGTGAACGCGATTGCCGCGCTACTGCCAGCCGGCGCAGGTGTCTCCGAGGAGCGGGTTAAGGAAATCGTGCGAGAGTTGGTGGCAGACTAACCCTCGTCCACCATTCATTCACCGAGTGGTGACTTGACGGGCTTGACATTACGGAACAGTGACGGTACGATAATCACGAGGAGTACGAACGAACGGAAAGAAACCGTTCGTCAGTTCGAGAGAGGAGTCTAACACACATGCCTTATAATCCTATGGGTGCTCCGAGCCCGGAGCCCCGAAAGTTCAAGAACACCGTTCGCTGCTTGGCGAACGAAATCATCTCTCTCCAGGAGGCCGTTGACCGCAAGGTCATGCAGTCGCTTCCCGAGGGTGAGGACGCCAACGCTCCGTATTGGTTCCTCCAGTACATTGCGTTGGACAGCCGATGGGACGATGGTTCCGACTACACCATTTCGTCCAGCGGCAAGCTGTTCACGAAGGACGGCAAGGTGCAGGACAACCGGCAACGGCCATTCCAAGTGAGCAGGGCTTTTGCTGGTCTGGGCATCTCCGCATTCCCCGGCGACCCCGCCGGTAAGTTCGATGCATGGTGTACCAGCCACGGGCACGAGTCTTTGGGCGCTAACCCGGACTACGACGCCAGCAAGGTCGTCAACAACCATTTCATCGTGGAGAAGCCGGCGCCTGACCGGAACAACCCGAACGATCCGGCGCGGTTCGCCGCCCCCCTGCCCATCGCGGCACTCGGCCCGGCCTTCGTCTTCTCGGGTGACGTGAAGATCGTCACGCGCAACCAGAGCCAAGTCAGTGCGGACGGTTCTGTGGCCCCAACAGCTATCAACTTCCGAGACATCATGTCCGATGAGGCTGCGAGGGCATCCGTCCTCCAAGCCATCGTCGGGCATAAGGTCGAGGACTTGGGCGATGTGCTCCTTGCTGCTGGTGTGAGCCACAACTTCCAGGTCAACGGCGAGTCCGTGGTGGCGGCTGCTATGTCCGGTACGCTTGCCGGCGTTTTGGCCACGGCTGGTCACATCATGGTCGTCGATGATGTCGTGTCCCTCAATGGCACGGTCGCTACCGACCCGGTTCCAGTTACGGAGACGCCAGCCTAACGAGATCTCAACAGTCGGTTTTGCGCAGTGTGTACGCACAGCGCGGGGGAGAGGGGTTTACCTCCTTTCCTCTCTCCCCCTCCGACCAGGAAGGGCATCCGATCTATTAAAGCCGGGGAAAGTAATGACCGGCAACCAGTCGGGGATGCCACAACCTACGGGTGTAGGCATAAACTAACGCTGTAGGAACGTAGGATGCCCCGCCTGGTCGGAGAATCAACCGACTTGAGGGCCTGATTCCGAAAGGCATTACAAATTGCGCTGGACTAACAAGTTTGGGATCGACCCCAACATCGCCTGCGCTGTGATGAACAACCCCTATATCCAAGTGGGCGACATCAGCGTGACGGGCCTCCTACGCCCCCCACAGATGGCGGCGTTGGAGCAGGAACACTTCCACGACATGGTTGAGGATGTGAGCGACGGCCTGTGGCGGCTCATGGGGAGGGCGATGCACCACATCCTCTCGACCGGACGGGATGGCACCGACGACGGGACGATTCAAGAACAACTCCTCACTATGGAGGTCTTGGGTTGGACCGTCTCGGGTCACTTCGACATCCTCTACCCCACTGGCACCCTCAAAGATTATAAATTCTCGACGGTCTGGGCCTACATCTTCGGACGGAAGGAGTGGGCCGAACAGGTCAACCTCTACGCTCTGATGGCAGAGAGAAACGGGCTGGAGGTCAACGATCTTTCCATCTCCCTACTGTGTAGGGATTGGAATGCGAGGCTGGCGAAGGACAACCAAGATATGCCCCGGATTCCCTTCGTGGAGATCCCGGTCACACGTTGGCCCCGCGACTACGCTGAGAAGTTCTTGGCGGAACGGGTGCGCCTCCATCAGCAAGCGTTGGCCGGCAACGCCCCACCCTGCACCGACGACGACCGATGGGCCAAGCCTGATACATGGGCCGTCCAGAAGCCCAACGCGAAGAGGGCGTGGCGGGTCTTCCCCAACATCTACAAGGCCAAGGAATTGGCCGATAAGGTGACAGGAATGGCAGTGGTCCACCGGCCGGGGTCTAACGTCCGGTGTGCAAGCTATTGCCCTGTTACTCAGTTTTGTAAGCAGGCTAAGGCTCTTGGCGTGGTGCTAGAGGAGGCGGAAGGTGACTGAGGAGATAGCACCCCACCATTCACAACCCTTGGGGATGGTTCTCAAGGACGGCCTTCTCGTCCCCGCTGATGTTATCAAGCCCCCTTGTGCCCACCAAGACGTAGCGCAACGGGTTCAGTACCTTGCCCAACAGACTTCTCAATTCGTCTGCAAGGACTGTAACGAGAGGGTCTATCTCAAGTGGCTCAACTTCCTCCTCGGGCCAAAGGAAGAGCTTGAAAAGGTGCTGGCCCAGTTGGAGGCACAGCAGCGGGATCAGAGAGAGGCTATGAGGAGGAAGAAGATGGGGTTGGTTCTACCGGGGGAGAAGCCATGAACGACGAAGCCTGCCTTGTGTGTAAGGGCACCGGCATCATGCAAGTACGGACTGAGGGCGGCGACATGACCGCATTATTTAACCTGAGTCCGCAGCGTGTCGCCGAGTTGAAGACTGAAATTCAGGCGCTCACGGAGGAGTTGGCGGACGCGCTGAGAGGAGGAGCCATGAGCGACGAAGCAGAAGTGCGGAAGGTGACCTGGGAAGAGTGTGACTGCCCTTGCGCTCGCTGCGAGCCGGCGAAGACCGAGAACGCAGAACTCAAGGCTCGGCTAGACCGCTTACTCATTGTTGACCGCGATGTAGACAAAGCCCAGCAGGTAGCCCTTGATATTATGGCCGAGCGTGACCGGCTCGCCGCGCAGGTGGAGGCGTTGAAGAAGATAGGACGGCCTATGGCACACGCGCTGAGAATAATTCGAGACATGGTAGAGCGCACCATCGCTCCGGGCGGGTCACACGCAGAGCAGATGCTTGGTCACATTCGTAGGAAGGCTATGGATGCTCTCGCAGCTTGGGACGAGGCGGTGAAGCGGAGAGCAGCATGACCGCCTGCAAAGGCCCCGGCTGTGAGAACGAGGCCAAGCGTGACTACTGCGCCTCCTCCTGTCGTGCTCGGGCATGGCGGGAGAGACACATCCTCCGCTGCAAGCATGGCGACCCGATTGAAATCAAGATGGAAGTTGCGGGGCAGGCAATGACGCTACAGCCACGGCAGCCGCGTTCTGAACGCAAGGAACTAATAGAGGAGGACTAACGTGACACAATGGGCGCCCCGTCACTTCAACCCCGGTGACGCCCCCGCCAAGAAGCAGGGTGGAATACTTATCGTCTACGGCCACCCAAGCGTCGGCAAGACACAGTTCGCTATCAATACGTGGGACGTAGCCGACACCCTCTACTTCCTCAACTTCGACCGAGATGCCTCCCACCTCATCAAGAAGTATGAGGGTACAGGTGGGTGCTATTACGAGGAGTTCAGCGCCCTCACCCGCACCCAAGCCAACACCTGCTTGGAGAAGATGACGGGGATGAAGAACCTCGCCATGTCAGCGGGCAAGGGCGTGTTTGTGCTGGACAACTTCCTCCATGCAGATGAGATAGTCACGCTAGCAAAGGTAGACCCGGATGATCGTAGAGGTGGTCTGGCTCATGGTCCCCGTAATTTGTGGTGGAGAGACTTCCTTTTCGGCTTGGAGCGGTCGGGGTGTTGGGTCATCCTGACGGCGCCGGCAAAGGAAATCTGGGTGTCCGTCAACAACCCGAACACTGGCAACCGTACCGGACAGGCAACGGGCCTGTTCGACCCTGATGGCTGGAAGCACGTAAATTATCACATCACAGGTGAGGTCTGGTTGTTCACCAACCGGCCTATGGGGGCCGAACCAACCCCCGTATCCGGCCAGCCCATCATGGAGGATGTCTTCATGCCGATGGTGCCAAAGACCTTAGAGTTCAAGGGGAAGATTATGCTCGCCAAGAAGCGGTCGTCGGTTGAGGGGGTCATCGTGTCTAACCCGACGCTCGCCAAAATCTTGAAAGTGATGAAGGAAACAGACTAGGTGACGACCTACGCGGACACCCTCGACTATAGCGGCCGCGCCACCCGGCAGCGGAAACCCCGGATCTTGGAGCGGGACTTTCGGGAGCATGATGAAACTACCGTGACCCTACTCCGAGGCGACGGCTACACCATTGAGCAAAAGACCCTCCTCGTAGGGGACTGGGCATGGGAACTCCGTGAACAGGCTTGGCTTCACACCTGCTGGGGTTATAACAGATTCGTCATAGAGCGCAAGACCCTGGCCGACCTCCGCGACACCAAGCGGCTAACTAACCAGCTATTCCGCGCCCGGAGGCAGATGGCTCAAGAGCAGGCCGGCGGCGCCACCTTCTTTGTCCTCTTGGTGGAGCATAAGTTTGACACTGATATTAAACGAAAATGGACCGACAAGGCCATCCGCCATGCCAAGCTCTCAGCGCAGTTCGGGGGTGTACGTGTTACTGATTGTGGTGAGAACGAGATCGCCACGGCATTGGATGGGCTGTTCATCTGGAGCCAGAAATCTAAGCATGAGATTGCAGAGGGAGGAGTTTGACCATGCCCATGTCTCAGGATAAGTTTTACGACCTTACCGGCACCGTCTTCCAAAAGTGTCTGGAGGTCATGCAAGCGAAGGGCGCCGACTACACCCACGACGACAACAAGCTCGCCAACTTCGAGAGGCAGGCATCCAGCATGGGTCTTCCCCCGTTGGTCATCCTGCGTGTCTACCTCCAGAAGCACATCGACGCCTTCGACGCTTATGTCAAGACCGGGAAGGTGGAGTCCGAACCGCTGGAGATGAGGATAGTTGACATCGTGAACTACTTCATCCTCGCGCTCGGGCAGGCTGTGGCGAGTGGGTACGAGCCGCAGGAGGATTGGTTGAGAGAAGCTTTGCAACGGGGAGAACCCGATGCGAACAAAGTATTGGAGTTCTGCCCCCCGACCGGGCAGGTTCCTCCAGACGACCCCGGCCCACACTCCATGGCTGTCACTCGTGGGGAGAAGAAGGACGGTGACGAGTCTTTCAACGCCTGTTGTAACCCAGCCGGCGAGGACTGTTGCGACAATGGGTCGGAAAAGGAGCCAGCACCTTGAAGTACGTCATCGCGCTCCTCGGGGCGATCCTTGCCGGCATTGCTGTGGACGCCCTCGGAGGGAATGCCATTATCGGTGTTCCCGTCCAGGTAGCTATCATGCTCTGGTGGCTGGAGAATCACCAACATTGACTTGTTCAACCAACCGTACGGAACATCAACGCCGCGTCAAGAGGGATTATATGCGACGGTACCGCGCCAAGTATCCAGAACGGTGTCGAGCCGACTTGCGCAGGTCAAATCGCCGGCGAAGAGTAGCTGCACTTCAATTGGCTGGCGGAAAGTGTAAACGTTGTGGCTTCACTGATTGGCGAGCCTTGCAATTTGACCACATCAATGGCGGCGGAACTAAAGCGAGAGGAACCCGACCATGGGACAGTCGTTTCTCAACATATGGTCTGTTCTTGCAGTATGCTGCTACGCACCCCACTGAATTTCAAATTCTATGTGCCAATTGCAATTGGATAAAACGGTATGAAAAGGGGGAGGAAGCTTGGAAGATTGTATCAAACTCTGGGAACATTACGTAGCCTTCAATCGTTACTGTTGGGGACGATGGATTGAATCTCTGGTTGTCGTTCTATGTCCCTGGCTGCTCTTACTCGAACAGAAGCCCGTTACGTTTGCTGACCTAGAAGTGGAGGAGGAGGCGTGAAGGTATATTTGGCTGCGAGGTTTGAGCACCGCGAAACCCTCCGCCCCGTTCGTGACTCTCTTTGGAAGATGGGCCACGAGGTCGTAAGTAGTTGGATCGACGAGACAATGAAGCCGGCCGAGATGAGCCAATCTACCTTCTGGAAGAAGCTCGCCATCAAGGACCTAGCCGAAATCCAGTCCGCGGATCTCTTCGTCCTCAACACCAACGTTGGCAGCGAGCGGGGCGGGAAGGAAGTGGAGGCGGGGTTCGCCCTAGGACAATTCCAATCTAAACTGTTCTATCTTGTTGGCCCCGTCCGCAATGTCTTTCATACTCTAGCCGATAGGGTCTTCCCAACTTGGGCGGAATTCCTAGACTTTGTTCGCACCTATCACCGAGAGGAAACACATGTTGCTTATGCCGCGGGCTTGATTGATGGCGAAGGCTGTTTTCAGATTAACAGGTGGCAAGGAAAAACAGCGTTTCGATACAGACCCACCTTAAAGGTTGCGATGACTGTTCAACCGCCTCTCAAACGCCTTCAAGCTCTTTTTGGAGGTTCACTTTCTCCTGGGAAGCAACGACCCAACCCAAAGCATAAGCCTGCACATGTTTGGCAATTGGCTAATCATGTCCAATTGGCGGTGGCTACAAAATTGTTACTTCCTTATCTTACTCTAAAGGGCCCACAAGCCCACATCATACTTGCGGTCATTCCTCTCATGGGTCAGGGCCGGGGCCGCCGTGTTATCGACAAGCCCCAATTAGAATGTCTGTACCAAGAGATGAAGTTGTTGAACCGAAGGGGCAATTTCTAGATGCCCTACATATCAAAGCAAAGCCGCGCTCAATTCTCCACCGAGCTAGCCTCCCTCATCTATAGGCTCCACCAGAACCCCGAGATTGGGAACCTCAACTACGTCATCACGACCCTCTGTGATGCGTACTTAGACTTCCATGACCGCGGCCCGAAGTATGCAGACCTCAACGCCGTCATTGGTGTGTTGGAGTCTGCGAAGTTGGAACTGTACCGTAGACGAGTGGCTCCCTACGAGGACCAGAAGCGGCAAGAGAATGGGGATGCCTACAACATATTTTCCCTTGACGACAGAACATCGGACGACGACAATTGGTGTATAGAGTAGTGAGAGGAGAGGTGTATTATGTTTCGTAAGTTGGTTGCTGCACTCCGTTCCGTGGGGCGCTTCTTGACCGGGTATCACACCCCTGTACGGGTCCTCGTCAACATCGGACCGATTGGCATTAGTGTGAGGGTGGAAAAGGGGTCTGTAACCGCCCCCTCCGTCAGAGCCGACATCTCCTATGACAAGCACGACCACCTTTCGGCTGACATATTCGTGGGCCTGTTCGGCGTCTACGTGAGGATCTCCCGTGCCCACCAGATCAGGTAACGTTCTGTAGGGTTCTACGGTCAATGCCCCTACCCCAAGGAGGCAGTATAGATGGAACTAAATTCCCTAGAAGTAAAGACTGCCAAGTCCTTGTACCTCCCTTACCGAGAGGCCATCATCATGCCTATTGGGGATGTGCAGTATGCCGGGGGAGACAAGAACGATGCGTGTGACGTAGATCGTTTCCAGCGTCACATGGAGTGGGGGATGAAGCGCGGCGCCTACTTCCTCGGAATGGGGGACTATCTCGACACTCTGAGTCCTTCCCAACGTGCGGCCCTCAAGAAGCTGGAGATGTACGACTCGACCGAGGATATGGTCGAGGAGATTCTTGGGCAGAGGCTGGAAAAGTTCAAGAAGCTTGTCAAAGGAACTGAGGGACGGTGGCTCGGGCTGTTGGAGGGCCACCACTACGCCGAGTTCGCTGACGGAACCACAACGGATACTCGGCTATGTCAGTACCTCAAGGCTCCCTTCCTTGGGGATTGTGCGATGGTTCGAGTGAACTTCGCGGACAGTAAGGTGCGAAGCTCCTGCATCATCTGGGCACACCATGGTGTAGGCAACGGGCGCCTACTGAGTTCTCCGCTGAACGCCCTTGAACATGTCGTCAAGGCGTTCTCTGCTGATGTCTACCTCATCGGCCACCAACATAAGAAGGTTGCTGGTCCCCTTGACAGGATTTTCGTCCAATGGGAAGCAGATCCGCCCCAGATTAAACATCGACGCATCATCATGGCCTGTACGGGAGGTTTCCTGCGGGGCTACATGCAAGGCCACCAACGCTCCGGCCGGGCGCAGGGGACCTATGTTGAACAGAGGATGATGAATCCTACCTCGCTTGGCGGAATCGTCATCTATGCCCGCCCGCGGTCGTCTACCGGGAAGTACCACCTGGATCTTAGCGTGGAACTGTAGGGAGGGAATAGATGTCCCGTCGAACTTCATTCAGCTACAGCCGCATTGAATGTCTGAACGATCCCGAGCGTCCTACGAGTCTGGCCAATGCCGTTGATATCATCGTCGAGGAAGAACAGAAGCAGAAGGTGGCAAGGCGACAGGCTCGATGGTTGCCAGCCATCCCCCTCGACCCCTGCGGAATCTCCCCCTCGGGTGCCCATTGGTGGACCTACCCTCCACAGGGAGTACGCGGGTCGGCGGTGTGTCGCCATTGTGGGATGAGGCCCGTTCAGAACGCAAGGAACGGGTAATGACCTACCGAACCGTCATATACCACGCGGCCACTAAGGCCCAACGCCTGCGCTTCGAGAGAGCGTGTGTTCGCTGCCTTAATCGGTGGGCCGCGGTGTTGGACATTGAGAGTTGGGACCTCGACTTCATCCCGCTCTATGGTAAGAAGGCGCAGAAATACAATGCAGATGGAGGCGGGAAGGACCCTGACTGGGAGGGCTTCTACGTCACGGTGTCATCGGATTATCGTCGAGCTAGGGTAAGGTCGGTGGTCCCTAACCCGAGTGACTGGCACATGGGTGAGGAGGAGCTAGACCGTCTATCCCTCCACGAACTAATCCATGTCGTGCTCTCGCCCCTTAGAGAAGAGTGCATTATGCCTTGGGTTGGGGAAAACGACGACCGTAGGGGAGAGTTCCGTTACTTAGACGAGCACATCACGTCGCAGCTAGTGCAGTCTATCTACCGCGTGGCCGGCCCGACACGGACTTCTTCTCGACAGAGGAAGCGCGGGTAGTCAAGGCTACCTCTATCCGCTCCAATGTCTTTCCCATCCCTTGTATTTCTTCCGTTAGGTTGTGAAGGTGGTTGGTGAGGATGGTCTCCGCGGCCCCGATGAGCCGGATCGCCACCTTGTAGGCTACGAATCCCCCTACCATCACCATCCCGAGGGCGATTCCCACGGCGCCTGCTTGAGCCAGGGCCCCTACATCTAGGTTGAACATCTGGTCATCACCCTCTCTTACTAGAAATGTGCGGTGTACTCAAGCTGCACCCCGACAAGGTACATAACGTCGGTGCTGGAGTCCGTTCCGTCCGCACCCGCCCTGCCGAAGGAGAACCGCATGATGTCACCGGCGTCGATGGTCAGGCCGGTCGCAAACGTGTGCGCGGTGCAGACGGGGGCTTCCGCGACCGTCTCTGCCAGGGTGGTGTCCACCCCCTTTAGGAAGCCGTCCGTTCCCGGCGTTATTGCTGACATCTGCAAGGTCAGCCTGTAGTGGAAGGCACCGGCGCCGCCCCTCTGATGGTAGATGGTGAACTTCACGGTGCCACTGGACCAGTCTGCAGGTATTTTCGTGTGCACCGTTATGCCCGAGTTAGCTGCATCGGGAAGACCCCAGACCCGCAGGCCGGTCGGCCAGCCGCCAATGGCGCCCAGTGTCGGGGTGCCGTTCATGGCTATGAAGTCGGCGGGATGCAGCCAGAGCGTACGCACACGGGTACTGTAAACGGCGGCTCGTCCCGTATCATCCACCGAAACGGGGGTGTGCCCGGCTTCTTGTCGTGGGAGCCAAAGTATGCCGGTTTTTGCTACCGATCCAAGAGTGCGGTCAAGGGCAGAAACCTGGGCTCCAAGCTGGTCTACCTGAGCATCGTGGGTGTCCCCCTTAGACGAGCGTTTCTCCAAAAGGTCTTTCCACATACTCATTGCTATGGTGCCGCCAACAGAATAATTTGGAGCATCCCCTCGGAAACCTTCATCCGCCGGCAGTTCGTTGCACTAAGCTTCTTCATCCGCAGGACGCTTACTGTTCGGTTGATGCGGAAGGGGTCACGGAAGGTCTGTTGAACTGTGCTCAGGTTGTCGTTCAGGCGGTCACGGATGCCGACGGAACCGCGCTTTGACCGAACACCGCCTGCTTGGGCCGGATGATCGGGGTCCACAAGCATCGTGATTCGCTGCAAGATGTTGGGAACTTCCCGGCCTTCGAGGATGATCTGAGTGATGGTCGCGGGGGTTCGCCCCATCGTAGCAGCGTCCACCCCATCAAGTTGCCAAGTCAGCCGAACCTCAATGTCGTAGGCTGATGTGTCGATGTTCACGGATTGGTCATTGCTTGTTAGGTAGACCGCCGCACCCCCAGGGGGGTCAGCGAACACCCCGCCGTCATATGAGACTTCTACACGGATACGACCACCAGCGGCGGCAGCGGCCCCGATGTTCTTACCCTTGAAGCGCATCCGGGTCCAATGACGGGACACCCGCGGGTCGTGCCGAGAGTACCGGCCGCTTCTCCATTGAACAATGACGTTGGCCCCATAAGCGATGGAATGGTTCTCATACACCCCCGCTTTTTGATCGTCCGCCTCTGTCTCATCGAAGAAAAGGTGTCCAGATACAAATAGGAGACGGGAAGCGTTGACGCCTCCTGTAGTCCCAATTGCAATCTCGGGTGTCCGAGTCGTACTGTCGCCAGCGTTGAAGTATATAGGCAGGAATGGCCGATGATTAGAAACCCGCCAGGTTGCATTTCCTGCCCCATCTTCGTCGGTGCTATCATCCGTGATGACAGCATGCCAAGCGTAGGAATCCGGCCCCACCTGGGAGCCAACCTGACGAATTCCGACCCACATCTCCCATGTCCCCTCGGGAGATGGGCCTTCTGGGGGCACAGAAGTTCGATCCATATACCACACTAGAACCCACAGGTTACCATTCGGGGCTTCCTCTATGTGCATGACCGCCGTGTTGTCTATCTTTGCTAGAAGACTTGTACCCGGCCCAATCCGAACCGCATTTCTGCCATTAGTCCATAGGAGGTGTCCAGGGCCATACATTCCTCCAGCGATTCCCCCCGATACGGTGGTTAGCGAAGACAGGTTTCCGTGTCCGAGAGGCAATGAACGCATTTGGGGAAGTAGGTTATAGGGGTTTCCCCCCGGACCAAGTGCCCACAACCCTCTTGCGGTGCCGAAAACAGGCACCCCATCAAGGGTCATCAACGAGATCCCCGTTGCGTTGAGTAGCAACCCGTCTGTTATGGGAAGGACTACGTTGGCTGTCCAGTTGCCGACATTAGTATAGATAGCCGCGGCATCGCAGTTGGAAATCTGTATGAACCCTTGTCCCTGTATGGACAGTTTGAAAAGACGACCGTTGGACCACACCATTGCGTGACAGGGGAGGTCGGTGAGAGTGCCGAGCGCTCCCCAAGTCAACGGCCGGAACTGGTCCCCAATAGGGACGATGAACTCCCGAACACCGCTACGGAGGAACTCCAAGATGGGAGTTTTGTTGGTCATCCCTGTGATACCGGCTCTGTCCGCTGCTGTGGTGTCTAGGACTGCATTATTAGTGGCGGCGCCGGCGTTCTGAGCGTGGGAGGCTGTCACCCAATATGACCGGAGGGCGTTCGGAACGTTGTCCCCAACCGCGTTTTCATACTTCACGACGACGAGGAGTTCGTTGATGTCAGGGTCGAATGCTAGCCCTGAGACACCGTAGGTCTCCAGTCCAGCACCTGGGGCGAATGTCATCTGAACAATACGACGTGGCCCTGGTTTGATTTCCCCAGGAGTCGTACAGTCTACATTACGGCTGCGGTAGTAGTACCCGTCCTGTACGTGTTCCTTAATGAACCCACCCTTATGCCATGTGTTGAACACGTCAGCGAAGTGCTGGCCATCTGCGGGGTTCACCACCTCCGCGCCGGACACATCCTCCTCTTCATACTGAGGGACGCCCTTCTCATCCACAGCAATACGCAGGGAGGTGAACCCCGCGGCCGCGGTGCCGAGCATAACGTCTAGGCCAAAGCGGGTATCAGTCATCTAGTTGATTTCCCCAGCTTCCCACACGCTCTGTGTCTTAGCGATCCTACGCATGTGGAGGCGGATTCTCTGTCGGAACTTGCCCCCCCACAGCTTGAGGGCCGTAGCGTATTCGGCCTTGCTTGTGGTCGGAACCTGCGGATGTTCTGCAAGGAAGGCAAGAACCTGAACGGCCACCGCAGCTTCGATCAACTTGTCGGGGGCGGCAGTTGTAGCAACATCCGCGGCGTCCGTAGCAGCACTCCCCAGCCCCGCATAGGGAAGGAGGAGGGCCATTTCGCCACAGGAGCCGGCGCCACTAGGGACGTACAGCTTCATCCCGGTATCAGCGGCGAGCGTTGTGAATGGATGCACTCGATGGCGATGCCCCTGAGATACGTCATAGACCATCGGCGCCCAAAAGGTTGAAGACTGCCCGCCAACCGTTTCCGTGATTTGGAGGCGAAGAGTGGTAATCCAAGCCGCGACTTCAAGCTCAACGGTGAGTTGTTGTCGCGTACCATCAGCCACAGCAGTCGCTACCGAAGTGTATTGCGACCCGGCTGCGGTTCGAGCATCTAGGGTCAATCGGCCGGCTGCCGTCGCGCTACCGTCCACCCAAACAGAAGCCCTAATCATTCGTCTGGTTGCCCCCATAACAATGTCTTGATGCAGGGCCTCGGTTGCATCGAGAATGACCCCGTTGCCATAGTTGAGGACAGCATTGGCCCTCCCAATGGTGCCGGTTGCTGTCCACAATCGGGGGCTAGCGTCGCCCGCAGGCCAAGCCGAGAAATCTCCGTTCTGGAGCATATTAGGCCCGACATCGTACAGACGCCGTACTTGCTCAGAGCCGGTAATGTCGCTCCAGTGGGCGAGGTCGTAATACCCGCGTCCGGTCAGAAGGATGTTCTTGAGAACGATACGCCGGATGAGAGCAAGAGCCTCATCGATAAGCACAGGCCAATCGAGGAGGGGATGAAGAAGAGGCTCAAGGTGGATTTCGTAATAGGGAGTACCCGTAAGCCCTGTGACAGCGGCGAAGGTGATTGACTGCGTAGCAGGGACGTAGGTGACGTTCTGTCTGTAACCAATGTTGGACCCGGCCACAACCAAAAGACCCGATCCGCTTAGACGTTCGGCAATGTCGCCGGGGTCGAGGGGGCTGTCATCGCTCACATCGAAGATGGCCGTAGTGCCGGTGATGCTGGTGGCCGTGCCGGTACGGACGATGCCGATCTTGCCCCCGACATTGGCCCGGATTTGACGACGAGTGAGGGCCACCTAGCGAACCTCGTCTACGATGCCGATGGCCTCGCATTCCTCCGAGGAGAGCCACCAATCCTTGCGGCGCCAATGCTTCTCGAAGTAGGCAGCGGACTTATTGGAGCGGGAAGCGAAGATGGAGATGACGCGGTGCTGAATCTTCTTGCAGAACTCAACTACGTCCTCGATCTCACCGATCTTGCCGATGGCACCAGTACTGATTTCGTGGATGAGGACGTAGGACTCCTTACCAATCCAACGCACGTCGCCGGCTTGAAGGAGGATGCCCGCCATAGAGGCGGCGTAGCCCAGAGAGCCGGTGATGACCTTGTGGCCCCTTCGCCTCAACATCTGGAGGAAGTCGAACAGCGCCATGCCGCTAATGACACTGCCGCCGGGGGAGTTGAAGATGACCTCAATGTCGCATGTCGGGGCGAGTCGATCCCAAATCGTAAGCTGCTTCATACAGCGTTCAACGGAACTGTCGGACACATCATCATCAAAGATGTAGATGTGGTGGTACTCGTTGCCCGCGAGCTTTTCCTTCTCGGTGCGCTCTGCGGTGCGAGCGGAGACTTCGGTGGTATTCGCTTCCGCAGCGAACACACGAGCCTCTTGAGTGGCCCTAGCGGCCTCGGCCTCCAGCTTCTTTATCAGAGCCGGAACCGCTGCCTTGGGGAAGCCCTGTAACTTCTCGTCTGCCAAGTTACGTCACCTCTTTCATTCGGCCGACCTAGATGTCCTGCTGACAGGAGGTGGTCGGCGGGTGGTTGGTGTGCGGGGGGCTGGAGGGGCTAATTCCAACCCCCCACACTTCTACCCTATGTTGTTGTGTTAGCCCTTAAACCGTCCCTAGACCCTGTAGCCGTAGACCAGAACGAACATGTTGTCTACACCAACGACCGCAGCCAGGGCGCCAGCGACGTAAGTCCCGACGCGAACCTGGAACAGCCGGTTGGCTGCGATACGGACCGGCAGGCGCGAGAGGGCAGGCTGGGCAGCCTGTGTCGCGTAGGTCACGTCCGGCGAAGGACGTGCAGCCTGACCAGCCACGTTGACGTAGTTGAACAGGTTGACCGGAACGTTCGCCACCGCCTGAATCGCCGTGGTGGACACGCTGTTGTCGTGGATAAGCGGCAGGTCGGCGTTGGCCGTGTAAGCCGCGCCAGTGACGGCAGCGTAGGTCGGGGTAGCCGAGCCGTCCGAAGCCGACTGGATAGACCAACCGAGGTAACGGTCAGCCGCCGGGTCGGTGACTACGATGTCCGAGAATGTGGCCATTAGGTGCGTGATGTACAGCGGGCGCGGCCCTGTGTACAGCGCAACACTGGTCAAGGGGAAGACCGCCGCCTCAAGGACAGGGATAGCCGCGGTCGGCTGCATGAGGGCATTCGTCACGGCATCGTAAGCGAAGCCACCCAAGAACTCTACTTTGTTACCGCCCATAATAATTCACTTGTTCCTTTCTACCCCGCATCACAGGGGTAATGCTGTGGGAACCGCCCCCACAGTAGCGTCCGGCTAAACTGGCACCGCCGGCAGTGCTTTGGGGTATCGAGGCTTCGGTAGGTGACGAAGGGTGTTTGGCTTGTAACTCGCCTTCCTACCGAAACCCTGACCCTCTTCTGAAACTACTTCCATCCGGGCTGTTCGGAGGTCGAGACCATCCTGCTCCGCGGCTGAAATCATCTGCCGCTCGGCTTCGTTGGTATCGGCGCCCCCGAGAATGACCCGAGTGGACTGCCCAGCGGCATCTCTCAACACCGCCGAGCGAACCTTTCCCTTGATGATGGTGCCGGGAAACTGACCCGAGGCCAGGATCCCAGCTATACCGTCATGTCCGGGTCGATGACTCACTGTTACGTGACCACCGTGTCGAGTTGGACAACCCAACTGGGGAAGGGGCCGACGCGGGCGCCATAGTCCGTGATAGCGCGGACCTTCGGGCCGTCCCAGTCGGACTCCACGAACACCTTGCGGTCCCAGTCGAGAGCGACACCGAGGACGAGGGCCTTCTTGGAGAAGATACCGCCAATGCTCGGGGCCGTGACAGAGCCGTCGGTGGCGCCGATGTACCCGGAGGTGAAGAACGGGATTTTCAGGATGGTGCCGAAGTAAGCGTCGTCAAGCGACGGGCTGACTTCGAGCATCCGCTCAACTGTACCGGGGATGACGCGGGCCTGTGTGTTGGTGGAGCCGGTAGTGGCCCCAACCACGCCGAGGTCTGAGAGCAGGTCTTCCTCTTGGATGGGGTTGATGACACCGAACCACGGGGTCGGAGCCGGACCACCACTGGCACGGGCGATGTTCCGCAGCATCCGGCGAATCTGGCGGACGTGACCGATATTGGTATCGGTCGAGGCGCTGTCACCGAGGTCCTGAGTGCCGGTGTCGTCCAGAAGGGAGAGCAGCCGAACTTCAAGAGCCACCGCACGGGCCTTTGCCTCTTCCTCAGCGCACAGGGCAGCCAGGTCAACCGCAGGGAAGCGGAGGGCACGGCTGGAAAGGCGGTACGGAAGGACAAGCTGGCTCGTGGTGAGGTCGATGGTATCGATGCCCATCTGCTGACCGAAGACAATCTCGTCTCCATCAGTGTGGTCCTGCATCTCGAACGTCACCGTCTGGTATGGAATACGCACCCGGTCCTGACCGCGGGGAATCTCCCTACGAAGGACCATCTGGGGCATGACCGAGAACTCCAACTCCAAAGCTTCGACCATCTGGTTTACGATGTCGATGATCTCGGAGAAGTTGGCAATTCCCGAGGTAGTGTCGCCGAACGAGGGCATGAGGGTTCACCTCTTTCATGTTGAACTGTGTATCTAGGTGGTTAGGCAGGGAAAGCAAAGACCCCGCCGGGGGTGACGGGGTCTTGTTCGTCGCCGTTATGGAGGAGGCGGGCGACGGAGGAGCGAGGAGGAGCGGTGGAGTTAGCTGTGAGTCATGATGCCGGGAGTAACGTTCCGGCGGACGATCTCCATGAACGCTTTGCTCTCCATCTTCCCCTCCTTGTTGAGTTGAGCGGCGCGGAGTACATCCACGGCCGCGGCTCCGACCGGTGTGGGGTTAGGCTGGCCGGGCTTGGCATTTGCCTTAGCCCGGTCCGCATTGATGGCGGCGTTCTCACCCTCGGTCCCTGCGTCTCCGTCCGAAGTGTCTGCCGCTCGTTCCTGTCGGAACGTCGATGCGGCTTGCCTCCATACTTGGTAGCCGGCTCGTGTGTTGGGGAAGCGCCGCTTGTCTTGGAAGTCAATTGTGGCGAACTCTTCCGGAGTGATGGGGCTGTCACCAAGTTCGTTGAACAAGGCCCGTATGTCCTCTGCCCATAGCTCCGTCACAAGATCCGTTTCCACTTCGTTACGGACTCCAGCGATTAGCTGGTCCCGTGCAGCTTGGCGCCCCAGTTCCTCGAACTTCGTGGGCTGGGGTGAATTGGAACGCTGGGGCTGTTGCGAAGGGTAGTACCCTCCACGGGGAGCCTCTTCCTGCGAGTTACCCGAGGTCAACTCGTCGTAACGAGTGAGTAGTTCGATGACCTTTGGGTTCATCTCGTTGGTGCGTCCCTGCTCCAGTAGCGCCACGTCTCGGTCGATCATCGACTGGACGCGCCGCATCGCCATCTTCTCCAGTGTTTCGGTCTTCTTGGAGCCTTCGGTCTCGGGGGCGGCGGGAGAACCATCAGTAGTCGGGTCCGCTCCGCTCAGCGCCGGGTCAGAAGGGTCGGCAGGAGGATCGTCTTTCTTTGGCAAAAGGTATCTGTCCTTTCCCGTTGGTCGGCTTTACCCCTACGCGAAACGCAAGGGATTGCCTGTTGCTACACCTTCACCACTAGAGTAAACGTTCCGTGAATATATGTCAACAGCCACGGAACGGTTTTTTATAAGTCCCGGTCGTAAGAGAGTCCCAGTTTCTTCTTAAGCGAGTTCAGCCGTTTCTCAAGCTGAAGAACGCGGGACTGCAGCGTAACCACAGACCTTACCAGACTCGGCACACCCGTCGCCACCGCAGCGATTGTCTGAAGAAGATAGGTGGATGTGGTGATCG
>ERZ1292632.434-Hain-H43-01um-R2-434-length-44468-cov-8_pt1 | contig 44468 bp, 68 predicted proteins | sample MGYA00564407_ERZ1292632 | MGnify/ENA primary metagenome ERZ1292632 (study PRJEB36523, sample SAMEA6512637) | groundwater metagenome | collected 2019-01-08 | study: AquaDiva: Metagenomics assemblies of 32 groundwater samples | reverse complement strand
CAGCCGCCGCTCGACTGAAGACATCGGGCGGGTCTTCAGGCCCGTGGGCTGGGCCATTTCCGATCGCCTCCACCACGGGGCGACGCGCAGTCGGCCGGCGGTCGTGTATCTGCCCCTACCCGTCACCGGGGGATCGCGGTGGCAGCGGGCGGGCTACCGATTCCTGCACGAGCCCCGCCTCATCGAGGCGATTCGGGGGTTCTGTGATCGGCACGGGGCGCAGTTCATCGTGAAGTCTCGTTCCAAGACGCCCGTGCATCGCAATCTGCGCCGCCACGCCGCCCCCACCCCGGAGTCGATCCTGGTCGCGGCGGTGGCGGCACTACCCTGCCCGGCCTTCCCCCGAATGCCGGAGAAGCGTGCGGAGACCGCTGCCTTGCGCAACCGCATCGCCCACCATGCCCTGCGGCTCAGGCGCGAGATGGGGCTGCCGCTGCGAGCGGCGCTGGTGATCGCGCGGGGGGATGAGAGCCGAAAGACTTTATTTCGATGAAACACTCCGGTGGGGCTATTTTTTAGGAGACACATATGACCGGATTCATAGAACGTGAAAGGAAAATCCTTGAGACGCTCGATGAGCGCGATGCGCAAATTGCCGCGCTGCGCACCCGCCTGGCAGCGGCGCTCGACGATAAAGCCGAGGCGGAGCTACAAGCTGCCAGCCTGAGAATGCAATTGCATAAGGATGATCTCAAGACCTTGCGCATCCAGGACGAGCGCGACGCCGCCCGCGCCGACGCTGCGCAGTTGGCCGCAGCGATCCAGCGGATCGCACAATCAAATGGATACAAATTGGATCCGCCGGATTGGTACACCGACGATCATGCCTGGTATACCAGCGCCGGCGCAATCCGGGCGTGTGCGGCCGCCCTCGCTGCGCACCGGGAGATTGCGCCGTGACCCGCATCGCCTTCCACTCACTCTCGAATGGCGCGATAGCCGTCGTTACCGAATACGGCTACCGCGAGTTCCCTACGCTGCGGGAGGCGCGGGCGTGGGCGCAGCAGGCGCTGGCCGTCTGCGCGCTCATGGAGATCGTGCGGGCATGAGACGGCATTCCCGAACCGCCGCCACGCCTGCGGTACTGGCGCTCATGCTGCGCCTGGCCGGGGTCAATGAAGACTATCTCTCTGATCGCGCCTGGGGTGAGTGGCAGTTGGCGGCGCAGACCCGGGCGGAGCAGTGGAACCACTATCTCACCCGCGAGCCGGTGCGTGGGCGGGTATATGCTAAGCCGGAGTTGAGGATGATCTATAGCCATGTGTGATAGACCGGATAGCATGATAGGGCAGTGCGGACAATTTACCACTACGGATCGCAATGCATGTGTGCTTTGCGGCTCTACGATCGACGTCTTGGGAAAGTCCTTCACCTATCAAGGTCACATGCAGGACTGGATGACCGGGACGGTCTATCACATTCTTATCTTGAACAGGCCAATAGTGTGTTCGTGCGGCGCGTTGATACGCCGCTATCTCGAATTTTGTGATCCTGACCGAAGGAGAAAAATCATGCCGGTGCAGATGAGACTGATCGGTGTCGAAGTAGCGTTGTTGTGGAGAGATCGACAGCGCGATGGAAGTTATCTCTACGATGCTCATGTCACGCTTTATGAAAATGGCGTGGTGAGAATCTTGGGCAGTGATGGAGAAATGTATATGACGCACATCTCCCAAGTTGCAATTAGAATGCCAGCAGCGGCGACTGCCGCCAATTTCCCGCCTGAACCAGGCCAAAGCGCGAACGACTACAAGCATGACTTCATGGATTTCTAGCGACCGCGCCCGGCACTCGCGAACGCCGGACGAAGGGCAATGCAAATGACAAATTACAAAAGGAGAAAAGCAAATGACAGACCAACCTATCCAGTCTATTCCCATGACCGACAAGGAATTGACGGCGCGCATCACCGCCGATTTGCTCTCGCTCCCGGACGAGCTCCGGCGCGCTGAGAGCCTGGGCGCGCAGTTCCGCGCCGAGCTCGCGGCGGCAAAGGCAGCGCTGGCCGACGCCGAGCTCACGGCGCAGATCAACGCCGTCCCCGACGGCAAAAACGCTGAGGCGCGCAAGCTCCAAGCGGATAAGGCCGTCCACGACGACCCGACCGCGCAGGCCGCGCGTGCGAAGGTCTATGAACTGGAAAGCGCCGTCTCCGCCGCCGAGGTGGATGCGAAGGGACTGGTCCGCCAGTGGTCGGCGGCGCTGGCGCTCTGCGAGCTGCAGGCCGCCAAGATCAATTTTTATCACGACCAGAAAAAAGGAGAAATGAAATGACTGAGCTTGTCCCCAGGGCCAACGGGGAGTTGGCCGAGATCAACGCCGAGGATTTTATCGTCCCCGGCATGGAGAACGTTCAGCCCGGTGAGCTGCGTATCCCAATTCTGAAGCTTGTGCAGGGCACAAGCCGCATGAACGGCGCTGCTGAGCATCAGGGGGAATGGCACAACAGCGTCACGAACACCTTTGAGCCGGCGCGCGAATTGCTCATCATCGGCACGGCGGATGGGCGCGCACTGTGGGCCGATGAATTCGACGCAGGCAACAAGCCGCTTTGCAAGAGCAATGACGGCATCGCGCCGCTGCCTGAGCATATCGGCTCAGTCCACAAGATGATCGGGAAGGATGCGATGGGGGGTCCACTCGTGTCGGCGGTAACCATCCCTGCGAAGTGTGAAGATTGCCCTCTCTCACAGTGGGCCGGAGATGAGATACCGCCGCGCTGTAGTGCAGTGGAAACTTTCGCCGGTCTCGATGAGACCGGCCTGCCGGCGCTGTTCCAGCTTTCCCGCACCGGCCTGAAGAATGTGCGGGCGCTCAAGACGATGTTAGTTGCCAATGGCATTCGCCGCGCGATCCGGCTCGCCAGTGTGCGCGAAACCAATGAGAAGGGAACATACGGAGTCCCAACCTTCACCATCGGGGATAAGCCGGGGAAGGATTGGCAGAAAACGGCGCTGCGCGTCGTGCGCCAGGCCGGTAACATCGCGAAGCGCAATCAGATCGCGGCGATGGAACATCCGGAGCCGGTTGGGTACAACGGCGGCGGGGCCGGCAATCCCGGCGCGCCCATCCCCGAATATGAGGATAATTTACCATTCTAAACAATAGCTGCGGTAGTCTATTGCCCCGGCGAGACAAAGTCTTCGCCAAAACGACCGTGCTCCGTGAGGCATCCGGAGATGAGCCGGTGGCCGGGATTTCTACAATCGAATACGCAGCGGCAAAGAGAAATTTGCAGGTGCGGTCAATGACATCCGCGAAAGCGGGATAAGACCGTAAATCGTGGGATAGTAGTCTCACAGCCTATCTGCGCCGAGCGACGCGTCGCTCGGCGCAGACAAAGTACGGCACTGCTCAGCAAAGGCGATGACCGGCCAGGAACTCCAACGTAAGGGCGTGGCCCTGCTGCGCGCGAGCGGCTGGCTCGTAGAAGTGTTCGCCGACCGTCGCCGCTCGCGCATCCCCGGTTGGATAGACGTGATCGCCTTCCGCCGCGGTGTGACGCTGCTCATCGAAGTCAAAGGCGCAGGCGACAGGCCGCGCCCATCCCAGATCAAATTCCGGTCGGCCCTGGAGCCGCATACCGGTGTGCGCCTGCGCTATGCTGTCGCTACCGGCCTGTCTGACTTCGTGCGGCTGGCAGAGGTCGGATACTGAAACGGTTGACTCGGACCGCAAAGTGGAATACAATGATGACGCCCGCAAGATGAGCGGGAAACGGCTGGGCCGGCAACCCGCTAAAGCCAACACCTACGGTCGGGGACTTGACTCCTGTTTCTTTGGGCGTCGGTCTGGTTAGCGCAACGCCAAACGCGCTCCCCCGACCGGCCAGGCCGATGCCCAAAGGCGCAGGAGTTTTTTATGAGCAAGAAGCACTGGATTTACGTGAAACGCGGCCTAAGTCAGGATCCGATACACCGCGAGTCGATGGGGAATAGAATATGGCTCTATATGCACATGATTGATCGCGTAGAGTGGGATACCGGAATCGTGCATGATTGGCGAGACAGAGTTGAAGCCGAAGAAATGGAATTGAATCTCCGTACCTTGCGGGATCAACGTCAAGAACTCGAAGACCTGGGATACATTACCTGCATTAGGAAGGGCAATCGTCAGAACATCATTATCCACAAATGGATAAATCCGCGTTCATACGCGGGCGAGGTCATAAACCCCAAGAGTGCGGAAAAAAGAGCACACCTTAAGAGCGAGAGTGACACCGAGAGTGACACCGAGAGTGACACCGAGAGTAGCATTGAAAGTGTCACCCCTTCAATCTATACCATAGATCATAGATCAAAGACCAATTGCGCGCCAAAAAACGGCGCGCGCGTGCGGAGTGAGATTGAATTGACTGTAGATCATCTCATAGAAGTCTTCGAGCAGGCCGCTAAAGTCAGCTTCAAAAAGCCGAATGCTCATCGTGAATACAATCTTCTCTGGCGGGAGCCGATGCGGGAGGTCATTCGTCAAGCCGATGGCCAGGCGGAGTGGCTCCTACGCGAAACCATCCGCTATATGCGTAGCCAAAAAAAGCCGCTCACCATCAAAACCCCCAAGTCGCTTCTCGGCTGCGCCCCGGATGTATGGGCTACCCGCCGCCCTTCGGAAATCGAAGAAGACCCATACAAAAATCTGCGCGAATATATGCAGGAACAGGAGCAGGCCAATGTCCAGATCACTCAAGTGCCAGCGAGTGAGTGAAGTTCTCGCCTCGCTCAAAGGCCACGTCCCGGCGCAGGGCAGGCTCTACGTCCGGGATTGGCAGGAGCGCATACCGATGGGCAGCCGCTGGGCGCCGGGTTGCATCGGCAAGCCGGCCTGCCCGTCTTGTCGCGGGATAGGTCTGATGCGGTTGGATTTACCGCTTAGCCATAGTTATTTCGGGCAACTGGCGCTCTGCGAATGCGTATCCGAGACGGATGCGGCCGGCTATAAGGAATGGTACGCCGGTCGCTTCAACGGCAGGCCGATATGATAGCCTGCCTATGGATGCGCATGAGGGCCTATCGGATTAGATAGCGATCAAGAGACAAAACCATGACACCTGGAGAATATGCAAACAGAATATGGAGCGAGTGGGCCGCGCCGGGTTATCACGGCGGTGTCCGGGAGATTGCCGAGCGCATCATTCGCGAGGCGGTAGCTGAGGCGGTGGCCGCCGAGCGCGAAGCCTGCGCCTGGATCGCAGATGGCTACGCAGAATATTGGCAAGCCGCGATGGACGGCGCGATGTACGAGCCTGTATCCGATCGCATCATTCTCACCGCTAAAGCGGTCGCCGCCGCCATCCGTGCGCGGGAAACGGCGTGATCTACCGCTATCGCGCGCTCGACCTGTTCTGTGGCGCCGGCGGCAGCACCAAAGGCCTCCAGCGCGCCGGCTTCCACGTAACCGGTGTGGACAACCGTGCTCAGCCGCGCTATCCCGGCGACGAATTCTATCGGGCGGATGCGCTGGAGTTCTGCGCGGCGCGCGGGCGGGAATACGACTTGATTGCTGCCAGCCCGCCGTGTCAGTTTGCGAGTGAGGCGACGCCAATGCCGTATCGCTCAAGGCATCCCAACATGATACCTGCTGTGCGCCTGGCATTGCAGGCGACAGGTAGAGCATACATCATTGAAAATGTAGAGAATGCCAGAAAGCATCTTGTTTCCCCGGTGATGCTTTGCGGCTCAATGTTCGGTCTGGGTGTGTGGCGGCATAGATATTTTGAATTATCTTTTCCGCCGATGTTGACGCCGCCCTGCAACCATAGCCAATCGCCTGTAACGCTTGTCAAGGCTGGAAGCAATTCCCGAAAAGCCAGGAGACTTCCGGTTTTAATCACCGGTACAACGCGGAGACTATACGCAAACGGTGGACGATTTGAATTTACGGCAGATGAATGCAGAAAGGCCAGCGGCCTGTACTGGATGACGCGTGCGGAGATGGACCAGGCCATTCCACCTGCCTACATGGAATTCATAGGGCGGCATTTCATCGCTTATCTGGAGCGCCTGCGTGCCTGAGATTCTTCATTGCCACTCCCCCCGTTGCCCGGCGACCATGTGCTATGCCGGCATTGGCAAGCGTGCCCAATACTGCCCACAACACGCGGCGCAACGGAAGCTCAAGCAAAATGGCCACTGGCGTGATCACCACAAGCCGAAATATAAAGTCGTCAACCACACGGCGCACTCGCATCATGTCATGCTCTACCGCGTGATCTCCGACCCGGACCCAGAAGCGGGCTACTCGCGCGGCGCGTTCCTGCGTCAGGTCACAGGCAAATCAGGCAGCCTGGCGGCGGGAGTATTGACGCCTGGAATGGTGCTGGAGCGGGGTGGGCGGCGCTACGTGGTCGAGGGCGCGAGCGGGGCGGTGCAGACGTTGAGGGCAGGTGATGGCAGCGCAGTTGCGGCTGCCGCTTGACATTCTAACCACATCGGGCGTACACTAACCGCGATGCGGGTGATGGTTAGGTGCCCGGCGCACCTGGGCGGCGCGGCTCCGCATCCGGCAGGATGTCCCCTCGTCCCTGCCCCTCCTTTTGGCCGCGCCGCCCGTGTTCCCCGCCTTCGCGGGGACAAGTTGCATAGGAGACAATTATGGACGCCCTCGCCATTGCTTTGTTTCTCAGCATCGCTACCAACCGCATCATTGAAGCCGTCACCGCGCCGGTCAAGCAGAAGTTCCCCGCGCTCGATTTGTGGTGGCTTATTTACGTCGCCTGGGCAGTTGGCGGCGGATTGGCCTATCTCTCCGGGGTCAACCTGTTTGGCGCTTACCTGCCCGATCCCCTGGCGGGCCGCATCCTGACGGCCGTCGTCACGGGCGGCGGCTCGAATCTCATCGCGGACGTTTTCAAAACTAAGTAACTCATGTTTGACTTGAACTTGACGAGCATCCTGGCTCAATTGCCGCTGGTCGGAATTTTCGTGTGGTTCATTCTGGAACGAGACAAGCGCCAGGCGGCCGGCGAGGAGCGGCGTGATTCTCAGCACCGCGAATTCGCGGCGATCCAGCACGAACGCGCGAATGAATTTATGCAGCGCGTTGCCGATGAGATTAAGTTGTTGGCAGTCGAGGCGGCCGCGCATGACGCCCGGACGCTGCAGGCCTACCAACAGGTGGCTGAGCTATTGGCACGGGTGGGCCACGAATAATCGCTGGCGTCCCCGCCAACCGTGAGAAGCTGCGCGCCCTGGCTGCCGAAGTCCAGGCGGCACGGCTCAGACTGTGGGGACGGGTCTGCGGCGTATGCGGCAAGGCCTTCGTCCCGGATAACCTCAGGAAAAACATGGCGCTCAAGGTTTGTCCGAAGTGCAACAATAACCCGCACGAGCCGGAAGTGCCTGGCTATCTGCCTGACCCGCGCTATTGGCTCAGGCAGTATGGCCTGGAGGACTGGTGAACACGAATTCCGACAATCACCTTTGGCGCGGTATTGCTTATGGCTTGTTGTTCGCCGTCTTTCTCTGGATGGTCATCATCGGAATGATCATCTTAGTGGTACGGTAGCTTGAACTTTATCATTCTGGGGACGCTGCTATCCCTGCTGCTCTCCGGCGCGCCTGTCACTGCCCGCGCGGAGTTGTATTGGTTCGATCCGGCATTGGGGGGAATTAATTGCAACGGCGAGTGTGAGACGATGGCAGCCGGACATCAGGTGAGCGAATGGTATGGGCGCGCATTGGCCTGCCCTAAGCAGGTGCCCATCGGCGCCGTGTTCGTCATTCGCGGCAGCCGGTGGGGATTGGCAGATGGGGAGTGGCGCTGTCTCGATCGTGGTGGGGCAGTGGTGATGCGGGATGACGGGGTGATGGTGCTTGATTTGCTCGTGCGCGAGCCGATATGGAGGGACGAATTGGAAGTGGAGATAAGATTGCCATGACTCTTTGGGCGCTCGCCGCATTCGCTCTCGTCCTCGCCTGGGGCGCGGTCGGCTGGCTGCTGTTCGTCGGCGTCGAGCGGCAGCGGCAGCGGGAGCGCGGCTACTACTACCAGGCGCTTGGGGCGGCGCTGATGAAGGATTGGGATGAAGGCGATAACCCATGACTACTGAAAATCCCCATGATGACGATATGGAAGAGTTCCGCGCCAGTGACCCGCTGGCCTATGCCATTATCAGGTTGGGGGAGGACTTTATCTTGTTCTTTGTGTTGATTTTTGTCATCGGCATCATTGCATTTTTCATCTGGCACTGAGATGAAAGCGAAAAATCCGAAGCCGCAGAACGGTAGGGCAAAGCTCTCCGACTTCCGCCCGCAGGCTGTCAATCTCAATCGGCATACGGTGCGCGGGATGGCGGCGCAGGCGAAGAGCATTCAACGTGACGGCCTGATTAGCGGCATCACGGTTGCTGCCGACAACGAAGCATTCGATGGCTCGGGCACAGTCGAGAACCTGGCCGACATCATGCCGGATGTGAAGATCAAAGTAGTGGAGACTGTGGGGGATACGCTCATCGTCAATCGCCGGATGGACATCCCCAATGCCAGGGACTCACGCGCGCGGCGTCTCGGTTACGCGGCAAACGCCGTGCCTGCTATGAACTGGTCTCCTGACGGGGAACTGCTGGCGGCGTTGGCGGCGGATGACGCGGCAATAGCAGAGATGGCGCGGCAGGAGAACGCGAGCCTGAAGGCGCTGGCGGAGTACAGCGCGGGGCAAGAGGTGGCGGACGCAAAATTTCAGAAAATAAAAGAGCAATGGATGATCTTGATTGATTGCAAAAATGAAGAAAGGCAGATCGAATTGCTCACTCGCTTTCAGAGGGAGGGCTTACAATGCCGCGCGCTCATATCCTGAGAGAATCCAGGATTGAGCAGTCTCCGCGCGTTAAGCAAGTCGAGGGAATTTTCGATATTCCGATCTCCGAGCGCAGTTCGGAAAAATGGGAAGTCAATTTGCCGCTCGAAGATCGAGAATGGCATATCGGTCTCATTGCTGGCCCGTCTGGTTGCGGCAAGAGCACGATTGCACGCGAGTTATTTGGCGCTGCTGTTTGCGTTGGCTTCGATTGGCCGGAACAGAAATCCATCCTGGACGGCTTCCCGGAAATGTCCATCAAGGACATCACTGAGATTTTGTCCAGCGTTGGCTTTTCATCTCCGCCGCTTTGGTTGCGGCCCTTCCAGGTGCTCTCGACCGGTCAGCAAATGCGGGTGAATGTGGCGCGCTTATTGGCGGAGCAAAAGAATTTGGCCGTTATGGACGAATTCACCAGCGTCGTGGACCGGACAGTGGCCCAGATTGGAAGCGCGGCAATTGCCAAAACAATCAGACGGCGCAATCAAAAATTCGTTGCCGTGACTTGTCATTACGACGTGGCCGACTGGTTGCAGCCCGACTGGATTTATCAGCCGCAACGCAATGAGTTTGCATGGAGGTCGCTTCAACGGCGCCCCGCTATCGGACTTGAAATTAGCCGCGTACATCATTCGGCTTGGAAACTTTTCAAGCCGTATCACTATCTGAATTTGTCCTTTAATAAGGGCGCACGGGCTTATGTCGCCTTTTACCGGGATCAACCCGTGGCCTTACAAGCGGTATTGAAAACGCCACACGCCAAAGTTCATAACCTTTACCGGGGCCATCGGGCTGTCTGCCTGCCTGACTTTCAGGGCGTCGGGATCGGCAATGCGCTCATCACGTATATTGCCAGCGCCTACCGCGGCATCGGGGCGCGTATCACGAGCACCACCGCCAGCCCCGCGCTCAATAAGTCGCGGGCCCGGGATGCGCGCTGGAAATGTATCAAGCCGCCTAAACTCAATCAACCTTTCGGGCCATCGAGCAGTTTGTCCATTCGCACGAAATGGATTCCCGCTGTCAACCGTCTGACTACAACCTGGGAATATATTGGCCCGGCGCTGGCGCGCGATCAGGCGCAGGCGCTCATCTATGGATAGACCGGCAGCGTTGGCATTGGCGCGCGCCATGTGTGCCCAAAATAGCCTGGGCCTGGGGGAATATAGCCCCTGGCCGGATCATCCCCATGACGGTTTTTTGGTAGCCGGCTTTGGCGCGGGAATAGTCATGGCGCTGGCCGATCACCTGGATCGGCATTATTCGGGAATGCCGATCCTGACGGCGGATCTGCCAGGCCGTTTGCCCTTTGAGAATCGCTGCCAGCTCATAGATTACTTGACGAGCGTTTTTCCGACCGTCCTGCTTTTATGGAGCAGCCTGCGGTCGCTTGACGATTACTTGTATTTTTTGGAGCAGCGCGGGTGGCGTCCGCCTTGCACCTGGATTTATTTGCGCGGTTTGGGTGAGGAGAATCTATGCGGTTGGACGAACTGCGGAGTCAGGGTGTTAGAATCGGCTTGGCAAGATGCGCCATTGGGAAATTTGACACCCAGGCAGATAATACACCCCTGGGAGTTGCTTGCGGCGGAAATGTCACACGTTCCACCTGGTCAAATTCCATGATCACGGCGAAGCGCGCGCACTGTTTGTTCAACCAAAAGGCGCTGTCCGGCGCAGCGCCGGTAAGCGGCGCGACGAGCTCGGCTAACGCCGCCACATCGCTGGGTGTGAGCGAAGAAAATTTGTGGACGGCGCGGGCGCGCGCGCGGCAGACGATCTCGCCGCCGCTCTTCTTGAATAAAATAAAATCGCCCACTTCGATTGACCAGGCGGGTGGGTGATTGATTGACAACCGGCATTCGGCGGTTTTGACGCCGCTCAGTATGCGGCGTAAAGGCTCAGATTTGATGAAAGCGATATGGCATGCCATTATGTTTATTGCGTACTTATTGTATCACAAATATCGGAAAGGCGCAAGCACGGATATTGCGCCGTCTGCGGGTGAAACGGTGTACAATGCGCGCTGGGAATATGCAATCAAATGCGGGAAGTTGGATGAGGAATAAGGCATGACCAGGCGCGCGCGGCCCGCGCCGAAGCGAGCAAAGTCCAAATCGGCTAAGAATCGGCTTGCCATTCTGCCCGGTGCATCACCTATCACCGGCATCGTGCCGCCGCCCGAGCACCGCTTCCAGGCAGGCAATACCGCATCAAAAGGGCATGGCCGCCCGCGCAAGCTGGCCGACTTGAAAGAGCTGATCCTGGAGACGCTGGCCGAAGAGGTGCCGCTGCGCGACGACGAGGGCCGCGTCATTGACCGCATCACGCGCGCGCAGGCAGCCATACGCACGATGCTGGTCAAGTCGCCGTCTGACCGGATCGCCCTGCTCGAATACGCCTTCGGGAAAGTCCCGAATACGATGCACGTCATCGACGGGCGGCGGCGCGTGATAGAGCTGCTGCGCGCGGGACAGATCACGGCGCAGGATGTAATAGACGAATTGGGAGCAGACCTTGCTACGGAACTCTTTGAGTCCGCCGGAATATCTGTCGCTGAAGCTGCCGAAGTTGGAGCAGAAAGCGCAGGCGCGGCAGGCGATGGGAACGGCGAAGCCGGAACTTCGCCCGACTCTGCGTGAGCCGCATCCCAAGCAGCTTGCCTTCGTCGCCTCCCCGGCCAAGCGCAAGATCGCGCGCGTGGGTCGGCGTGGCGGCAAAACGACTGGCGTTGGCGTCATTGCGGTCAAGGCGTTTTGTGCTGGGAAGCGGGTGCTATATGCGACACCAACTTCTGAGCAAATTACACGCTTCTGGTTTGAAATCAAACGAGCGTTGCGCGCCGATATCGACCGGGGCGCGCTCTACAAAAATGAGACCGAGCATCTTGTCGAAGTCCGCGATACTGAACAGCGCATTCGCGCTAAAACGGCGTGGAACGCGGATACCTTGCGCGGAGACTATTCTGACCTGTTGATACTCGACGAGTGGCAGTTGATGGACGAGAACGCCTGGGAAACAGTTGGAGCGCCGATGCTCCTGGACAATGATGGCGACGCGATTTTTCTCTATACTCCGCCATCGTTGCGCTCGCGCTCAGTCAGCAAGGCGCGCGATCCTCTTCATGCTGCCATGATGTTCAAGCGCGCTCAGGCAGACACATCGGGGAGATGGGAAACGTTTCACTGGTCATCGCGTGATAATCCGCACCTATCGCCTGTGGCGCTGGGGACGATCACGCAGGATATGACCGCACTGGCCGTGCGGCAGGAGATCGAAGCCGAGGACATTGACGAAGCGCCGGGCGCATTGTGGAAGCGCGGGACGCTCGACCGCTTGCGTCTCACCCAAGCGCCTGACCTGTTCCGTGTCGTGACTGGCATCGACCCCTCCGGGTCAGCCACCGGCGCGGAGGCCGGGATCATCGTGGGTGGGGTAGGGTGGTGTGATTGCAAGGGCGCTCTCGAAAAGCACGGCTTTGTGATTGCAGATGCTTCGCTGCAAGGCGCACCAGAGGCCTGGGCGCGCGCAGCGGTAACGGCGCACAATCTCCACCGCGCGGACAAAATGGTCGCCGAGCAAAACTTTGGCGGCGAGATGGTGGCCTACACCATCGGCACGATTGAGAATGCGCCCGAAGTCGAGCTTGTTTCCGCCAGCCGCGGCAAATACATCCGCGCTGAGCCGGTATCAGTTCTGTACGAGCATGGTAAAATACATCATGTCGGGAATTTCTCAGCGCTCGAAAACGAGATGTGCCAATGGACGCCGGGCGACAAATCGCCTAACCGCCTGGATGCATTGGTATGGGTGTTCACGGAATTGTATGGAGAATTGACGCATGAGCCAGAAGCCTATGGAGAAGCCGTCAACGCTGAACTCTACACCATCGGCGGAAATACTCCGTACTAAGCTGCTCATCGAGCGCCTGGTGAAACTGTTGGACCCCGATTATCCATCTATCGTCGTCGAGGCGAATGACGCCCCGATTGACGAACCCGCGAGCCGCTATCTCCAGAGCCGACCCAAGCCAGATTTTGTGGCGGAGGACGACTCTGGGTGGCAGACCTTCTAAAACGCTTTCGCGCCTGGATCGTCCATCTACTTCTTATCCTGCACGATGAGCCGGCCGGTACGATTGCCCCTGACCGGACACTCTCTATAGACGACGGTGTTGATTATTCTCTGCCGCTCGTCGTCCCCGAATGGCTTCAGGGCGAAGCCCGCGATAAATTCGTCAAGGCGGCCTTGACTGAAGCCTCGTCTGTTTATCACTTTCAGTTCGACCGGCCCTATCTCTACTCCGAAAATCTATCGCAATTCCCGACGGCTGACCCGCTACGCGAGTGGGACGCGGGTGGTATGGGCAATGCTCGGCGCGAGGTGCTGGCGCGCTGCCACCTGGCTTACGAGCGTAATCCGATGGCGAATACGGCCGTCCAGCTTACGACGCTGTTTGCAATGGGGGACGGGTTGACGATCTCCTACCAAAACAAAGACGTAGAGACGATTGTCGAAGAATTCCGCAACAACCCTGAGAACGGCATCCAGACCTACGAAAAAACACTCTGCAATGATCTGCAGGTGGACGGCGAATTATTCATTCGCCTGCGTTCAGACGGCAGTGGCCAGACGCTCATCCAGCCGCTCAAGCCCTGGGAAGTGTGGTGGATACAGCACGAGCGTGGCTTTCCAAAGCGTCGGGAATTCTATCATTGGGTGAGTGATCAGGTGACGGGCGTTCCTGGTGATGTGCAACAAGTGACTGAAGACCTACCGGCCAAAGACATGATCCACGTTGCCATCAATCAGCATTCCTACGAGTTACGCGGGCGGCCAGAGCTGTTCCGCATCCTGCCCTGGCTCAAGGCCTACAAAGACTGGCTGGAAGGCCGCGCGCGGCAGAACCATTGGCGCGGTGCGCTGCTCTGGGACGTGACGCTCGAAGGCGCGGACGCGAACAAAGTGGCTGCCAAGCGCGCGCAATATAAGCAACCGCCGCCGCCAGGCTCGATGACCATCCACAACGATAAAGAGAAATGGCAGCCGCTTGATTCGAAGGTCGGGTCGGCGGACGTGAGCGAGGATGGACGGCAGATAAAACTCATGACGGCTATCGGCAAGAAGCTGCCGGAATATATGCTTTCCGATGGCCAGAACGCGAACCTGGCAAGCTCTAGCTCACAGCAACTCCCGGCATTACGCGCCTTCTCGGATTTCCAGGACGTGATGCTGTGGCAAGTCTGGTATCCGGTCTATCGGCGCGTAATCGAGAATGCCATTGCGGCCGGGACGCTACCGGAGACGGTCGAGGAGCAGGACGCCGACGGTGATCCGATTTTGGACGATGCCGGCCAGACGAAAAAAATAAAGGCTGTGGACGCTTTCACGCTCTCCGGGCCGGAGATCGAGACCGACGATCCCAAGAGCCTGGCCGAGGCGATGCAAATTGCCGAGACCCAGGAATGGGCAAGCAAGGAAACGGCTGCCGGGCGGATGGGCTTCGACTATCGCATCGAGAAAAAGACGCTTGACCGCGAGCGGCAGGAACAGATCGCGGCGGGCGCGCAGGGACGCGGGATGCCGCCCGAACAGGCTGGCGGGCCGACCCTGGCAGACTTTGTGGCGGATGGCGCAGCCGCGCCGATAGCGGCCTCGGTCATGGAAGCATCTCCCTTCAACGAAGGTGATGGCATGGTGAGTGTGCGGATGCCGCAGCCGGTCATCAATGTGACTACGCCGGAGCCGCCGCCGACCGTGGTCAACGTTACCCTCCCGGAGCAGCCGCCCGCGCGCATTACTGTGAATGTCCCGCGCGCACCTGCGCCGGTGGTCAACGTAGCCGCGCCAGGCGCGCCGATAGTCAATCTCCCACCGGAAACCGGCTCGGAGACGCTCACGATCGAGCGTGACGCCGAAGGCAAGATCATGACGATTAGAAAGGAAAAATCATAATGGCACATATCTTTACCGACAGCGGAATTTCCGCGCTCCTGACCGTCTTCCCCCAGACCGCCAGCGCACAGCCGACGGTGCTCTACGTCGGACTCTTTGCCTCGCAGACGAGCGGCACGGTCCCCAGCCGCACGGCGCAGGGCGGCGCAGTCCCAGCCTCCTGGGTGGAGACCCCGCAATTTGCCAGCGCGCGGCAGGTCATCAGCGGCAATCAATGGGGTGCGCCGGCCATCAACGGCAACGGCGTGCGCGTGACCGGCGCTCAGGTCACATTCCCGACCGCAACCGCCAACGGTCTATCGGCTAACGGCTTTTTTGTCGCCACGCTGGTGAGCAGCAAGGCGGGCGACGTGCCGATTGCCTTCGCCAACTTTGACGACCTGACCATGCTCACCATCAACAGCGGCGATGTTGTGAAGGTCACGCCGACGATGCAGCTGAATATTTCCGCATTGTCTTAATCAGCGCCCTCGCTTGATTTTCTCCCATGGCGATCATCACTCGGACGCTCGCCGTTCTGCCCTGGGACGAAACGCGCACGGCACTGCTCCAGATCGACTATGACGACGCCGACCTGCGCGTGCGCGTGGTGCGCGTGGTCAACCCCGCCCCGCGCGGGCTGGTCGTCACCGCCGCGCGCACGAACGGCACGCGCACCTATACGGCAACCGCCCCCGCCAATCAGACGACCGAGGTCAACATCCCGACTACCGCCGCAAGCCGATTACAACTCAACGTAGACAGCCGGGGGCGGCTCGACGGCGTGGAATACTCGACGCGCTGGGAGGCGGCCTAAGTGTCTCTCGCCTATCGGACCGGGTCGTTTGTTTCAGCAGGCAACGCGAGCGGCGGCAACCTGACGCTGACTAAACCTACCGGCACGGTGGACGGCGACCGAGTTGTCATCCTGGTTTACTTCGAGCCGGACACATGTACGATTACTGTTTCCGGCGGCCCCTGGGAATCCGTGACGATTGCCAATACCGGAGCCTTCAAGACCCAACTCTTCACAAAAATCGCATCCAGCGAACCGGCCTCCTACACCATTTCAAATGATGTCGCTGGCAATCAGTGGCGCGCGGCCTCCGGCGTAGCCTACAGCGGTGGCACGGGGTCGGGCACACAGATCGATGTCTCGGGCACGGCGCAGGCCGATGCCGCAGCAGCCCCCAGCCAGACCGCGCCGAGCATCGACCCGACCGGCTCGACCGACTGCATGATCGTTTTCGGGTACGGCAATTTTTCCGGCGCCGACCCGACCGGCATGTCCGGGTTTTGCTCGAATCTGCGCGGAAGCCTGGGGAGCTGCGCGATTGCCGATGCGCTGGACTCCACCGGGGCGGCGACCGGCACGAGCAACCCGAGCGGAACAGGCAGCCAGGATTATGCTGCGCTGCACGCGGCGCTGATCTCGGACATCGCCGGCGGCGGCACGACTTACACTGAGACCGGCAGTGTCTCATCACCTCATGTTCTGAGCGGCGCAGACCAGATCGTCAGAGTCGAGACCGGCGCAGATATATCTCCCCATGCGGCCAGCGGCGCAGACCAGTTTACGGCGAGCGAAGTCGGGCAGGATCAATCTCCACATGCGGCCAGCGGCGCGGATGCATTCACCACCACCGAAACTGGCGCAGGTGCATCGCCCCATGCCCTGAGCGGCGCGGATGGGCTGATTACATCTGATGCCGGGGCCGCGCAATCTGCGGCGGCGCTGTCTGGGACGGATGTATTCATCGCTTCCGAGGCGGGGGATGTGCAATCTCCCGCGGCCTTATCGGGAGCGGATCAATTCACGACCGGCGAGCAAGGCGGCGCTCAATCTCCCGGAGTGATTGCGGGTGTAGATCAATTCACGACCCTCGAAACCGGCAACGCATCGTCAGCCGCTTCCCTAAACGGCGCAGATACATTTGTTGCCGTAGAGGCCGGGGACCTGCAAGCGCCCACGACATTGGCAGGTGCAGACCAATTTACGGCCGTTGAAACCGGGGTATGGCAAGCGCCGTCTGAATTATCCGGCTCGGATGCAGCTATATTCGGCGAGACGGTCGTTATTTCTAGCCCTGCCGCATTGACGGGCACAGATGTCTTCGTCACAACCGATACCGGCAGCGCACAATCTCCTGCCGTTTTATCCGGCGCGTCAGAACAGGCAGGCGGGCAGGTCTATACCAAAACCGGGATACTCGCAACCACCGCCGAGACCGGCGGCGCAGACAGCCTCATTACCACGGACACGGGCGCGGCCTCCTCTCCGGGCTTTCTTTCCGGCGCGGCTGCATTCGGCGCGCAGGTCTACACCAAGACCGGGACGTTTGCGCTCACGGCAGAAATGAGTGGGGCAGACAATTTCGTAAGCACGGATACGGGCGCTGCTTTTTCTCCGGCAGTTGTGGCAGGGGCGGACAATTTCGTTGCCGGGGAGACAGGCATTGCCGCTTCTCCTGTCGCTTTCTTCGGCACGGACGTTGCGGTATGGTCAGACGGTGGTACAATCACCACAACCGCAAGCCTGGGCGAGATCATCGCCGCGCCGATTATCGCGCGCGAGATCATCCCTGGCGGCGAGGGATGGATAATCCGCATCGAAGACGGAGTTCCTGTCCGCCGTAGACGCAGAGAAGCGCCGACCCCAGAGGAAATGCAGTTAGCGGCGGTGTTGAACGACGACGACGAAGTTTTGGAAATTCTCATGGCAATCCTGTAGGAGCCACAATGCCAACCAGGGCCACACAACCTGATATCGAATACAACATCAATCCACCGCCTAAGACTCTGAAGCAGTGCGAATGCGGCGCGACTCTTTTTCAAGGCCCGTTCCGGCGCGGCGAAATCCGAAACGGCGACTTCTTGCCGCGTGAAATCCTGTGGCAGTGTGTGAACTGCAACCGCGTCCAGACGGTCGAGCAGCTTCACGATCTCGCTATACCGTGATCCCCGACCCTGTAACTTTTGCCGCGCGTCAGTCCGCCATTCGCTCCCGCGCCATGCGCGAAGCGGAAGAATATGTGCGCTCCCATATCTGGGCGCTCGAGGATGCAGTTGCGAACTCGCTTCGCGAACTTTATCTTCAGGCTTACAACGATCTGGCGCGCGCTCTGACATTGGAATTCTTGCACAGCGCGCAGGGTGAGACCTGGAAGGCGACTGACCCCGGCTTCCGCGCTCGGACAGAGGCGCTTCTGCGCCAGATCAATGCCGAGATGGAGACGCTCACTCGCCAGGCCGGGGCAATGACGCTCGACGCTTCCATCCGCGCCTGGGGGGCGGGCTACTATGGCCGGGCCTGGGCGCTGGAGATGGGCCTGCGCGGGGGCGCGGTGGTAATGATGCCGCTCCTGCCCGCCGAGGCCATCCGCGCCGCTATTCTATCTCCCTACCTGGGCAATACATTCTTGGACCGCTTTGCCAATGCCCGCGATGAATTTGTTTATCTCATCCGGCGCTCCATCGTAGAAAGCCAGATACGCGGCGAGGGCATCTATGCCGCGACGATGCGGCTCCGGCGCTGGCTCGGCCTGACGGGAAATATTCCGCGCTCGATGCGGGCGCGCATGGAGATGATCGCGCGCACGGAGATACTCCGCGCCAGCAACCAGGGTGCGATGTCCATCTACGAGAACAACCGCGATCTGCTCAAGGGATGGGAATGGCTCTCGACAAAAGATGAAAGGACATGTGTTACCTGCGCTGCGCTCGACGGGCAAGGCTTCCCATTCGATTTTCCGCAACTGCCGCCGCCGGGCGGATCACATCCGATGTGCCGCTGCACTCCGATCCCAATCCTGCTAGACTCAGAGTTAGAGCGCGCCATTGCCGGCCCGCGTGAGATCTATCGTGATTGGGCGGCGCGGCGCGGCATCTCGATTCATCTGGACGGCGGCGTGCTGCGCTTTCGCGGCGCGCCTGCGCCGAAGTCGCCGAGCGCGGGGGCGAAGCAGTCCGCGCCTAACTTGTACGCTTCGTGGAAAGGAGCCTGAGAGCCATGTTATATCATTCTGGTTTGAATTTTGATTTTATTCCTTTCCCTGCCGCTCGTGTGGCAGAAATAAAAGCGAGCCTGAAGGCAATTGAAAGGGATGTACATCCATCGGTGCTAGATTGGTGGCGCTGCGATGCTTGCGGCCATGCTGTGCCGTGGCATAAAGACGGCAAGCCGCAACTGGATTGTTTTCATTGCGGCGCACAATTGCCGCGGCGATATGACGAATCGCAAAAATGACCGTCCCGCAAACCTTTCGCGCCCAATACCCGATCGACCATATCGTCAAGCCTGAACTGCGCTGGTCGCTTCAGGCCCGCGCGGGCACGGGGCAGTTCGTCGTGTCACCGCTCGGCACATTGCTCTTTCGCATTGACCCGACTGCGCGCGTCATCTATGCCTGGGACAAGCGCGCCGGGCGGGAGATACCCGTCAGGCTTGATGAGCTTTTCACCGCCAGCGCCCTGCCGCGCTGCGAAAGCGCCCTATTGCCTTTAGCAGAAGCAGTTGTATAATATCCATAGTTAGTCGCAGAGCCTCCGAGCCGTTCCGGGTCCGCATCCGGGGCGGCTTTTTTGTTGGAGAACGATATGCCATATAAAATTCAAGGGAAGTGCGTCCACAAGCTCAATGCCGATGGCTCTATAGGCGAGGTCGTCAAATGCCATGACACACCAGCGCAGGCAATGGCGCACATGAAGGCACTCTATGCCAATGTCCCAGATGCAAAGGCCGAATCTTTACGCACCGCTTACTTTTCAGAGCGCGTGGATTTGCGAGAGAGCGAGCTTGATGCAACCGAATTCGTCGCGCGCAATGTAACGCTCATCCGGCCCGGCTTCTCGGCCAATGCTGACAAATCCGGCAACCGCCGCTACTATCCGGCGGAGACGTTGAAACGGGCGGCGGCGGTCTTCGAGGGGACGCGCGCCTTTGCTAATCATCCGCGCCGCTCCGATGACCGTGAATTGCCGGAGCGCGACGTACGGGACATCGTAGGCTATTACGAGCACGTCCAGGCCGCGTCAGATGGAACACTGCGCGGAAACTTTCGCGTGGTCGGCAAGGCACAAGAATGGCTCTGGCCGCTTGTGGCAGAGACAGTACGCAAACCTGACCTGGTGGCGCTTTCCATCAATGCCATCGGTCAAACCTATATCGGCGAGGCCGAGGGCAAGAAAGCCGTCATTGTCGAGGATATCCCCAAATCCAACAGCATCGACGTCGTGACTACTGGCGCGGCTGGCGGCACATTCTCCGGCGCGCTCCTGGCGAGCGACGGCGACGAATGGACACGCGGCCTGTTGGAGGCGATATCCTTCGACGAATGGCGCGCCGTCCGCCCTGAATTCCTTGAGCAACTCAAGGCCGAATGGAAGACCGCGCGCGATACAGATAACGTCCGTGAAGCACGCGCCGAAATCGATAAACTGAAAACACAACTCGCAGCGCTCAAGGAAAGCACGCGGGCCGACGCGGAGAAGCTGGCCGAATACCAGTGCGCCGCCGAAGCTGACCGGCTGCTGTCTGAGAGCAATCTGCCGCACGAACGACGCAAGGCCATCCGAGATGATTTGCTGAAACAGAAAGACGCCGACGGCATGAGGGCGGCAATCGAGAGTGAGCGAGAGAAATTCAAGGCCACTCCCAAGCCGCTGATCCCCGTCGCGCCGATCGTGGCGCAGATCATCGAGATGGCGAAGCCGAAGGCCGTACATCCCGCCATATCGCTCCTGGGCATTGCTGAGTCATCTCTGGCATTGCCGAATGAGACGGCGGAAGATTACAAGGCGCGGCGCTTGCGCGAAACACAAGCTGATTAGCGGCGCGGCATCCGCGCCATCCCCTGAGCCATAGAGTCGGAGGGACGAAAGGAAAAGATTCTATGAGCACGGCAATTTTAGGCAATCCCCAACTTTGGGCCAAAGACGATATCGTCTATGCGCCGGCAGGCGCGGCTGTCACGGCCACAAAGGGCGATTGGATTATCTACTCCGCTCAAGTCGTGACGCCTGCGCACGACGCGACCATCGGCTCGCCGGCTTACCGGCTCTCGGCCGTCGGGATCGCGCTCGACAATTCCCCGACATACGACGAGCTGGGCCGGATCATCGTCAATAGCGCGCTTGCCATCCTGACGCATGGCGTTCTGCGCGTCAGCGCGGGAAACTCCGGCTCAGCCAAGACGATCCCTTTGGGCGCAGTCTGCTACCCGGATACGACCGCCTCCGGCATCGTCGGACAGACGGGACTTACCGGGGTCGGCGGGACCTGGACGACCGCGCCGCGCCAGCAGATCAGCGGCAATCCCACCGGGGCCGTGGCCTCGGGCGTCGCCAAAGTCTTAGCGCATCCGGTCGGGGGCGATAGCGGCCTCGGCCAGATCGACATCTACTTCGACGCGCGCAATCTCGCGGTGGATTATTGGTAAAGGGAGATGAGAAAATGAACACTGCCAAGATCATCAAGATTCTCGACCCCCAAAGCCAGACTATCCGCGAAACGGTGATGGAAGACCATGCTCCGGTGCTAGACCCGCGCCCGCTCTTCGAGGCGCACGCTGGGCGGCGCATCACTATGGAAGAGGCCTCAACCACCGGTGAATTCCCGCAACTCCTGCGCGACGGACTGCGCGCCATCGTCTTTGAATCCTATGCTGGGGTGCGCACGACCTGGCAGGATTGGGTGCTCGCCATGCCCTCGGATAAGCAATCCGAGGACTGGATTGAGACCAACGCTGTGGGCGAGCTTCCCATCGTCCACGAAGGTACGGCCTACCCGGAGATCAAGCGCGATCTTGACCGGACGGTGAACATCCGCAACTACAAGCGCGGCGATATCCTGACCGTCACCGAGGAGCTGATCCGCTTCAACAAGATCGCGCAGATCCGCTTTGACGCTTCCGACGCCGGGCGGCGCGCGGCCAATACGCGCGAGCAGTCCTGCTACACGGTGCTGAACACGACCGGGAACTATGTGCGCAACTCGACCACGAGCGACAACGACATCGGGGCCAACACGGCCGCGACGACTTTCAGCGCCACGGGCTTGAACACGGCCCTCACCACGCTGCGCACAATGAAAGACCGCAAGAGCGGCGTGTACTTCGGGGTCAACCCGGATACGCTCGTCGTCGCGCCGCGCCTGGAGATGGCCGCCAAGCAGCTCATGCTGTCGCCGCTCCTGGGGCGCGTGACGGCTGCCGTGACCGCGCCTGCCGACCAGAACATCTATGGCACGGGCATCACTAACCCCTTCCGTGGGCTGGTGAACACGATCATCGTCTCGCCGCGCCTGGGCACGTCCTATCAGTGGGCGTTGATGGAGGCCAAGCGCGCCGTCATCTTGCAAGAAGTCGAAGGCTTGCAAGTCCTGCAAGAGCAAGTGGGCGGAGTGCAGTACGAAGGTTATTTCAAATACGACATGGTGCGCTTCCGCGTGAGGGACTGGTACGGAGTCGGAATGCTGAACGACCGCTTCGCGTACTACTCGTCCAGCACGACTGCGCCGACCGTGGACTAGGAATAGTCCCGGACGTTCTGAGATAGGGGAGCGGGTGATACCGCTCCCCTGAGGAGATCATCTATGGCCGACCACACCAGGCTTCAGAAGTTCGTGGAAGCGGCGCTGACCAATCCCCGCCATCCGGTTTATCGGATGGGCCTGTCGCATTCGCCCATTCTGCAAAACTACGCCGTCAATGTCTCGCTCTTGAAGGCCGTCAAGCCGGAGAAATGGTTTGAGCAAAATCCAGACCTGGCCGCGAAGCTCAACGAAGTAATGAAGCTCTGCGAGCAGGATGATCCCGCCGCTCCGCAGTCCGAGATTGACGCGCTCAAAGCGCGCGTAGCCGAGCTCGAAGCGAAGAAGGCGAAGGACGGAAACGCAGCGCCGCCGCCGCTCGCGCACGCGGAAACGCCGCCGCCTGAGGGTGAATGACATGCCCGGCGACTACGGCGAGATCAAGACGGTCACGGCCACGATCCCCAGCGGGGCGGGCACGTCATCCGGTCTATTTTTGGGCGGCTATCGAAACTATAGTCTGTTCGTCCCGACCCTGACCAGCGCCGCGCTAAGTTTCATCGGGCCGACGGGCGGCGCTGGCTGGACTGCCTTCCGCACGCAGGCCGGGGCTGTCGTCACAGCGCAGCCGACGGCCGGGACGGGCGCGATGTGGGTAGACAGCAATGCCCTCTCGTTCCTGGCCGGGTATCACGGTGAGGTACGTATCAGCGCAGCAGCAGCGCAAGCCAGCGGACGCGATTTCATCTGGCACCTGAAAGGTTGACCTATGCCGCTGACGACGGCGCAGCAAGTGCGCCTGCGCATCCAGGACCCATATCGCCTGGACGAAGAGGTGCGCTACGGCGACGGCACAGCCTCGGGCTTCCGCTTGCGTCAGGGCGCGCCGCATTCCACGCTCATCTCCGCGAGCGCCTATTTGGCGACGACCGCCGGGTGGTCAGGGACAGGCTCGACCTTCGATTTATCCTTGGGACAAGTCAAATTCTCCGGGGTCATCTCCGCTCTGTCCGCCTTCCGCGCTGAGTATCAATGGTCGATTTTCTCAGACGACGAGATCGCCTACTTCACCGCCGTGGGCGGATCGGTCGCAGGCGCGGCGCTGGAGGCCTGCCGCACGCTCATGTTCGATGCGCTCAAGCGCGCGCGTTGGGCAGCGCCAGACGGTACGGAGTACGACGACACGAAGGCGCAGGAGATGCTCGTGAAGATGCACGGTTTGCTCCTGGAGGAAACTACGCTGGCAGTCGGGCCGCAGGGCGGCATCGAAAGCTGGAGCGAGAACCAGCCGTACTGGAACACGGAGTACGGCGCATGAGCCGCCCTGACCCGTCTCGCATCGCACGCCAGGCTGAAATGGTTGTGCTGGCGAACGCGGGCGAGACTGCGCTTTTGCGTTCCTTCGTGAGCGCGGCGGGCGGCGTAGCTCAGTACGGCGTCCAAAAAAGCAATTACTACACGCCGACCGTCATCACCGGCGCTTTTTCCGTTCAGCGCGCCGGCCTGGGCATGGCGCAGGAACGCCAGGCGGCCGGCGGGCTGGTAATGGGGGAGCGGCTTTACCTGACCACGCTCTCGGCGCTTTCCCCGCGTGATGAGCTTGTCTGGCGCGGCACGGCCTACCGCGCAGACGGCGCGCCTACCCCGCAGAATATCGGCGGACGCGTGCTCTGGCAAATTCCGCTTGCGCTCTTGGGCGTGACGGGGTAGAATGTCCGCAAGGAGCCGAAGAGCCATGAGTGAAGAAGATCAATCCCCCGAAAAAAACAATTCGATCCAGCACCTCGATCACTTTTTAGTGTCGGGTATGATGCATTCAGATGTTCCCAAATCGCGTTGGTGGGAACGTCTGTTGTGGTGGCGTTGCCAGGCGTGCGGGAAAGATAATCCCTGGTGGGTATTGCATTGGTGCTCGCAATGCGGATACCTGCGCGGATTGTCTGGGCTGAAATAGGAGCCGAAGAGCCATGCGGAAATGGGAAAGAGAGCATCCCGAGCCTGAGCCGTTGAAAAGATGAAATCTCTCAATCCTGCTACCCAACAACCCTACAAAATCTTCTGGTTCGGCGACCTCGTCACCCCTTCCGGCTTCGGGCGCATCGGGAACGAGGTCTGCAAGCGCCTGGTGCAGCGCGGTTACAGCGTCCAGGGCGCGTCTCTAAGTTATACGGGCTGGCCCTACAACCCTGCGCAGCATCCCTATCACGTTTGGCCGCTCGGCGGCCGCCCGGATATGTGGCAAATGTTCGTGGGCGCCGTCAACGCCTTTCAACCCGACCTGCTCATCTCCTGCCAGGATTTCCCCTATCACCGCACGATCTGGGACGCCTGTAAAATAGACTTCTCGAAAATAAAATGGATGTGGATAACGCCGATTGATGGCACGCCTGTTCATCCCGATTGGCTGGAGTTGGTGGACTATGCCGACGGCGCGATGGTCATCTCCGAGTTCGGCGTGGAGGCCATGCGCCGCGCCGGGAAGCGCGCAGCGCTTTGTCATCCGGGAGTGGATACGGCCGAGTTCTATCCCGCCGAAGCCAAAGAAAAAACTGAGCTTCGCCAAAAGGCCGGCTATGCCGATTCGGATTACATCATCGGGGTAGTGTGCATGAATCAGGGCCGGAAGGCCATTTCTTCGATGCTGGAAGCCTTTTATGAATTCGCCCGCGATAAGCCTGAAGCCAGGCTGTTCCTGGATATGGATAAGACGAGCGGCGCGGGATGGGATATTCCAAATCTCATAAGGGAGATCCTGAAGCCGGGCTATTCTAAGTGGAGTTCGGGGTGGAGTGAGGCTGAGCAAAATCGGGTGCGCTTCCGCGAAGATTTGTTCAAGGGCGCGAACGATAAGCCGAATGAGGCTATGCTGCCGCTTCGCAACCGCTATGCGTTGCTGGACGCGCACATGGTTATCAGCCACCGGGAGGGCTTCGGCCTGCCGCTCCTGGAAAGCATGGCCTGCCGCATTCCGAGCATTGCGCTCGACTGGTGCAGCGGCTCCGAGATTTGCGGAGACGAGCGCGGGATACTCGTCAAGCGCCTGGAGTACATGGAGCATGGCACCTGGGGCGGCGCGCGTGATGCCTTCCCGGATATGGATAGCCTGATTGCGTCACTCGGCGCGCTCTACCATGACCGGGTGCGCGCCGCCTTCATCGCCAAGACGGGCTACGATTGGGCGGTGACCAAAACGTGGGACGCTACCGCCGACCAGGTCGAAAACGTATTGCAGTCTGCGCTTGCGCGAGAAAGGAAAATGCCTCCCGATGCTAGAACCATTGCTGCAGATCGTCCCACAATCGGACTTAGCGACGTTCACGGCCCCGGATACGATCCCACTGCGGGGACTATCGGTGGTGATCCCCAGCCACAACAATCTCCCGGCGCTTATCAAGTGCCTGGACAGCCTAAAGCGGACGGGGATGGAAGCGGGGAAAGCGGGACGACTAGAAATTTTGGTGCAGGATGACGCCTCGGATACGTTCCGCGCCAACGAATTGATCGGGATGCCCATCGGCCAACCTGCCGCCGCGCAACGCAACCCTGCCAACATCGGATTTGCAGGGACGTGCAATGCAGGGGCGGCGCGGGCAACTAAGGACATTCTGCTGTTTCTGAATCAGGATACGGCGGCGCATCCGGGATGGTTCGAGCCGTTGATGGAGATGTTCGACGATCTGCGCATCGGCATCGTTGGGCCGAAGCTGATTTTCCCGCTCAACACGATCCAATCCTGCGGCGGCAAATACGATGGCGGGAAAGGGCCGTACCACCGCTACCTGGGCTGGGCCGCCGACGACTGGCGTGTTAACCGCCGCGAGCGCGTAAGCTGGACGACGGGCGCGGCACTGGCCGTGCGGCGCGAATTGTTCACCCATGTCGGGGGCTTTGACACGGGCTATGAGCGCGGCTACTTCGAGGATGTTGATTTATGCGAGGCCGTCAAATCTTTGGGCTACGAAATTTGGTATTGCCCGGCGGCGGTCTTTGAACACGCTGCCGGCAGCGGAGGCGGTGTGCCCGCGCATATTTTCAAATCGAATTCTATGCGCTTCCATCGGAGGTGGGACGCGCGCATTGCGCCGGATACGCCCATCGTCCACGTGAATTACTGAGGAGTTGTTCTCCCTGAATCATGCCTTTGATTCGAGGCCGAGAGAAAGGGGAAATGGGAATAATCTATGAAAATTTCAGAGTTGATTGCGCTGCTCAATGAATTAAAAAAAGTTAACGGAGACCTTCCGGTTTTCGACCAATTCGATGAAGAACTCGAAGGCGAGGTGCATGATGTAACCCTCAAAGAGGCAGATAAAAAAAATCCTGAGCGCGTTTTTATAGAGGTCGGAAAGTGAAAATCCTCGTCGCCTGCATCCATTACCCGGTGGCCTCAGGCCGTTTCATCGCCCGCGCCCTGCGGCGGCTGGGGCATGACGTGAAGACCGTGGGGCCGTCGACGCACAATCAGATTTGGGCGATACACGTTGATCCCAAATGGAATTGGGAACCTGATCTGCCGGGGTGGGAATGGCATCCAGATTTGACCATCATTGCAGACAGTGCTTATGCCATTGACCGGCCAGACTGGGGCGAGTATGCCCTATGGGGTGTTGACAATCACGTGCACGGCTATGCCGGGCGTGATTACGACTATATGTTTTTCGCCCACTCGTGGGGCGCGCGCATGGATGAGCCGAATGCGTACTGGCTGCCGCCGTGCTACGACCCGGAAGCGCACCATGATACAAAATCAGAACGCGATATTGATATTGGCATCCAGGCCGTGGCTTATGCAGGCCGGGTAGAGGCAGTCACAGCTATGCGGCAGGCCGGCCTGAATGTCGAAGCAGGCACCGGTTATATCTGGGACGACTATCGCGCCTTCTACAACCGCACCAAGGTTGCATTTGTTCAGTCATCCCGCGGTGATCTGACGTTGCGTTTCTTCGAGGCGATGGCAATGGGCTGCTGCGTGCTGGCTGACCATGCGGAAGACGCTGACCGCATGGGCTTTGTCCCCGGCGAGGATTACGTCCGATACGCCGATGCCGCTGACGCCGTGGACAAAACGCACGAATTGCTCGCTGGTGATTTGTGGCGTATGATTGCGGCGAATGGCAAGGCTAAAGTCGCACCGCATACCTGGGATGCGCGCGCGGCGGAGATGTTGAGGATCATCGATGAGAAAAAACAAACGCGGGATAGGCCTGGTTGATCCAGCGTCCTGGATGGTATATGCTCGTCCTGGTGAAAATCACATCGAATATATATGTCCTTGCGGCCATGGATGGGTTGCGGGCGTAAGCCTGGATGGCATAACGGCTTGCCCGCATTGTCGTGGCATTATAATAGGTTATGCTCTTCTGATAGCGCCCGATGCGGGGATTACCATGCAAGATGGTTTGCACTTCACCTGGAATTGAAATGCGAGGATCATAGATGGAAGATAATGAGTGGCTGGAATATCTAGCCGAAAAGAAAAAAAGGTTATCCCCCATGGAAGACAGCGGAAAGAAATCTAAAGAAGAAGGCGAGTGGCTTGAATATCTGGAGCATGTTCACGCGCATGTACAGAGGACCTATCCAGGACTAAAACGTTTCATCCATCTTAAACGCGAAATCGAGACCGGCATCACCACCATTCTTGTATTCGACGTAGACCTTGAAGAGACTGATCCGGTGCATGTCATCAATATCAACCCACGCGACCTCCTGATTTGCATAGACGGGTTCGTTGTGCCGATTATGAATTACGCTGAGAATCAAACAATGCGAAAATACGAAATTTTACCTGACGGGTTTATTGTCGCCGACTATTAATGCTAAAACTTAACCTCGGCGCGGGCCGCATCATCTTCCCGCTCGCCCGCGATCATGTTCCATTCCGGGAGCATCTGGAGCCGCTGCCGGAGACGGTCTTCGAGTCGGGATGGATCAATGTGGATAAGTATGCTATGCCGGGCATCAATGAGACTGTGAATTTGTTTCAGTTCCCCTGGCTGCGCTCGTCCAATGGCTCACCCTGGAATGACAATAGTGTGGATGAAATCTATGCCGCGCATATCCTGGAACACGTGCCGCATTCGGCCACGGTTGCGCCGGGCATGCCGCTCGGATGGAGCAAGCAATACCGCGCGTGGTGCGATGATCTGGACGGCTTTTTCGTCTTCTTCGCGGAGTGCTATCGGCTTCTCAAGCCGGACGGCCTGATATACGTGCGCTGCCCGTTCGGGATGAGCTACCCGGCCATCTCCGATCCGACGCACACGCGCTATATCACTCCGGGAAGCTTCGGCTATCTGACCGGCCAGGCAGACGGTCAGGCGCCCTTCGATTATCATCTGCCATTCGAGTTTCAGCAGTCCGGCGCGATCTCTTTCCGATTCGTGGGCGAGTGGGCGGAAAAGATCAAATTCTACAGCGAGGAAGGGATTTCAAATCTTCTGCGCACCGTGCCAAATATATGCGACGAGCTACGCATCACATTGCGGGCGGTTAAGGAGAAAAATAAATGAACAGGTTTGAACGATGGCTTTATGATAATGATATTCTAATCATCGGCGCGCTGATATGTTCCGTAGCGGCAATGGCGGCAACTATCGTCGGACTTATCGGGCTATTAATCGAGAGATAATTTCAGGCCAAAAAGGATATTGGAGCTGAGCCGCGAGCCGCGCCATGATTGCAATCTATCTGTCTCATCTTCCCCAAAAGCACTTTTCTGATTGATCCCCTGGTCTATCCGCCGCTCGGCCTGTGGTATCTGGCGGCGCAACTCGAAGCGCAGGGCCACGTCTGCGACTTCCGCGATTTGTCTCTTGATCCGTTCCCGGCGGATGGGGAGTTCGATCAGGTCTGGATAAGCGCTACCAGTCCACAGATGTACGAAGTCCGCCGATTGGCGAATATCACGCGCGTCTGGAAGAAAACGGCGGCAGTGCTCGGTGGGGCAGCGCCCTGGGCCAGGCCGGACGAATGTCGCGCACTCGGATTTGACCTGGTGGTAAGCGGAGAGAGCGACCATCCCGATACGGTGCGGGAGATCGTCTCTCGGGCCTGGAGCGAGAAGGGGCATTATAGCCCCGCCATCACGCCCGGGCCCATAAATTGGGCGCTGCCGCCCGCGAGGAGATGGGATGGAAAATATCATTCCAGGCTCGAAGATAAAACCGGAGTGGCACATTCTACGGCGACCTTGTTCACGTCTCGCGGTTGTCCGATGGCGTGTGCCTTCTGCATTGCGGGGAGCCAGCGCGTCTTGATGGCTGATTGGACTTATAAATCTATCGAGGATGTCAAGATAGGCGATATGGTTATGGCCTATCACGACCATGATACGACACGTAATCAGGGTTACGCCGCGCCGACGCGCGTCACATACACGAAGAGCCAGGGGTACAAGCAGACCATCGAGATTTGCGCCGGGGATGCCGTTCTGCGTTGCACGCCGGATCATAAAATTTACGTTGACGACGGGCACAAGACACGCTGGAAACGGGCGGGCAGCAGCATACCGGGCCGGACATCGGCCAGGGTGTTCCTGCCGCGCGAAGAGTTCACGGATGACTATAAGCGCGGCTGGTGTGCGGGCTACATTGCCGGAGATGGCTGCGTCCACGCCCGCAACGGCCAAACGAATATCACCGTTGCATCACGCGACTCCGAATTGTTGGATGTTCTGACAGAATGGGCCGCGCTTTTCGGGTGTACGTTACGCCGATTTGAGCATAATTTTGGCCCTGGAGCTTTCCCCACGAAATACGAAGGGGGGACAATAGATGCCGTTCAATGTACCAGCGGGCCAGAGTCGGATGACTTCTTGCGTGAGATCGGCACAACCTATCTAGACAAGCGAGATTATATGGCTGGCTGGCTAGCTGGAATGTATGATGCCGATGGTCAGATTGATAGGTCAGGAACACAATGCCGCATCCACCAGTCCTTTAGCGCCAAACCATTTAACACCATTCGGATCGAAGAGTTCCTGACTGAACTAAGTTTGCATTTCACTATCCAGAAGCGCGACAACGGAATGAATATTTACTGCATTCCGGCTGCGCCGTTCCTGACATTTTGCCGCCCTGTCTTACAACGCAAATACCTGGATCGCTATGGCTACAAGGGACTAGAAAAGAGAGCGATTGACGATGTCCTGGCCGGGGACTTTGAAACCACATACGACATCACGACCGAGGCGCATAGCTTCATTTGTGAGGGTTTCATCGTTCATAACTGCGAGAGCGGCCGAAATGGAATTATTTGGAGTCGGGCAGTCCGGTACGAACCAACAACGCTGGTTGACCGCCAATTGCAAGGGATCGTGGATCGAGGCCATACCGGTGTGATGTTCTACGACGATATTCTGCCTTTGAATAAACCTCGCACGCTCGCTCTACTCGAGCTCTTGAAAAAATACAATCTCATCTGGCGTTGCTTTCTGCGGACGGACGTTATCTGCCATCAAGGCGGCCTGGATTACTTGCGCGAGATGGCTGAAGGGGGCTTAGTCGAAGTCCTGGCCGGCGTCGAAAGCGCTGACAACCGCATCAAAGCCAACGTCCATAAGGGCACGACCATCGAGCAGGATACGCAGGTGTTGGCATGGTGCAGGCAATTGGGCGTCAAATTCAAGGCGTCTTTTATTTTGGGACTGCCGGGTGAAGACGCCGAGAGTATGGAGCGCACGCGGGAATGGATACTCAGAGAGCGCCCTGATCGCGTGGATGTGAATGCGCTCATTCCGTTTCCCGGAACGCCGCTCACAACCCATCCCGCTGATTACCTGGGCGTCGACTACGATGTGGAGTGGGAGGAACAATTGCCGGAAGAATTCTGGTTCAAGGGGCCGCGCAGCCGATCTAACGTCATCGTCTCCACATCACATCTTTCATCATTGCAGATTTCGGAATTCAGGGATAAACTTATGGCGGAGATCGAAGCTGCTGAAATTCCGTATTGAGGGACGCATGAAAAAATCAAAAGCAGTATGCACGGACTGCGGCGGAAGTGGAAGAGATAGTTTTACGATGGGCGGATTTTGGTGCGGCGGATGCGGTGGTACAGGTCTGCTCTCCGATCAAAAGCGCCGCGCCAGGGAAATGGAGGAGATCAAGGCCAGGCTTGAGTCTCGATGGGAAAAACTTGGCGCGAAAAAGTAGTCTTTTATGCCTGCCACTGCTCTGGCGATTGACTTCTCAGAACTCACGGCGCTCGCACGCAAGGCCGCCGCCGCGCCGACCGTCACGCGCAGGGCGGCCTGGGATCGCCTGCGCTCGGCATCGCTGGCGCTGGAGCGGCGCGTCAAGATAGATATGCCAGTGCGTTACGGGGTGGCGCGGGCAAGCTGGGGACACTGGACGCCGGGGGATCTGCGGCCCAGCTTGAAATCCATCCGGCAATCGTCGGCCAGTGACGCTGTCTATGAAGAATCAGAGGATGACCTGGCCATCACGCAGGGCAGCAATGTCGAGTACATCATTTATCTGAACGCCGGGCATTCGCGCCAGGCCCCGGCGGGATTCCTGGATCGGGATGCGCTGACGGCACAACTGGAATTAGAAAAGAGTCTAGGTTTGATTGATCCGCTTTCGCCGCAGGCTGAAGTTTTGGGGCAGGCTTTGATTGTCTCTTTTGGACGAGGAAAATAAATGGCACATTTCGGCTCGGATCGCGCAAAGTGCATAACGACATGGACGCGTGTATCTAAGACGCAAAAGAAATATCGCTGTCTGAAATGCCGAAGACATTTTTTTTCCGAGTGCCTGCCCTATACCCGCCTGTGCGACAAGGATTACGAGACGTTCAGCGTCTGGTTCGAGGCGGAAAAAGATAAATATCTTGGGCGCAATCCATCACGAGAATTCTGGCCCTTAGTTGCGGAGTGGGTATCTTTACATTCCTGATAGACCCGGTCAACGTCCATGCCTTTCACCGCCCACCCCGGCGCCGCACTCAATGCCATCGGCAGCATTAACAAATTCTTTGCCGACCAGATCACGGCGAAGGGACTGCCGGCCTTCATGCCCTCGGCGGTCGTGAATTTCAACTATCCCGACCAGCCGCTCACCTATCCATCTTTTTCAATCACCCATCTCGGCAGCATTCCGCGCGAAGTGGCGCAGGGCCGTTATCTCGACCATGGTTGGAAAGGCGTGGAGCGCCTGGGCCTGGCCGAAATTTCGTGCTGGGAAAGTCGTGCCCGCGCCAGCGGCCAGCACGATTACAACCTGCTGGTCATGCGCGATATGGCGGCGCAGGTCTTCGCTACCGGCGCGTATACGCCGATCCTGGATGTGTACGGCTCGACGGCCACCGCCACCGGGACGGGCACAGTCGTGCGCATGTCGCCCATAGATGACGCGCCCGCGCCACAAGACCCCAACCCCGACGTAGCTCGCGCGCGGTTGCTCTTCCGCTACCAATGGCTGGAGCGCGCCACGGCGGGGTAATGGGTGTATAATTTGTTTGCATAACGGTTCGCCGCGCAAGTGGGGAGAAATCCAGAGCCAGAGAGCCTATCCAACAGATAGGCTTTTGTTTTTGAAAGGAGCACACCATGTCGAGAGAAGTCAGGATATTTGCAGAAGGCGCGCTTAGATGGGTACAGGCCAGCGGCACGGGGGCCTGGAAGACCGCCAGCGCCGCCGCGACAGCGCTGGTGGGCTTCGTCCAGGCCGGAATGAACTTCGTCAGCGCGCAAACCGTCGTCACCGTCCCCGAGCGCGGCACGCCGCATCACCACAAGGTCACGGAATATATCGCGCCGGAAGTGACCTTCACCTATCTCCAGTCCGTCTCCGGCGCGCTGGCTAACCCGGCGCAAAGCAGCGGCGTCTCGACCAAGCAAGTTCATTTCGAGATCAAATCTACCGACACCGAAACACCCAGCGTAACCGGGCAATACTGGCATCTGATGAACTGCGTTATGCTCTCGCGCGGCTGGACGGAGGGCGCAGACGGAAACCAACTCCAAGAGACCTGGCGGGCGCTTTCGATGATCGGCCCGACCGCCAGCGGCTATCTGGCATAGGAGATTGTCATGTCAAGAGAAATCAGGACATTCGCTGAAGGCGCGTTGCGTTGGGTGAGAGCTTCCGGGACGGGTGGATGGCAGACGGCCTCCGCCCCTTCCAATTCATTGATCGGCTTCGTCCAGGCCGGGACGAATTTCGCCTCGGCGCAGATGATCGTCACTATTTCCGAGCGCGGTACGCCCCACCACCACAAGGTCACGGAGTATGCTCCGCCCGAAATCACCTTTACCTATCTACAAGCCGTTTCCGGCGATATGCTGTTCCGTCAGGTTGGCCAGCTACAGGGTGTCAGCACCGAGCAATTCCACCTGGAAATCAAACATACGGACACTGAAGCGCCATCTATCACTGCGCAGTATTGGCAGTTCATGAATTGCACCCGGATCTCGATGAGCTGGACGGAAGGCGTAGATGGCAACCAGCTGCAAGAGACCTGGCGGGTGCTTTCGATGATCGGCCCGACCGCCAGCGGATATTTGGGCTAAGCCATGCCCGGCATCGCCACCGGGGAGAGCTACTCGTTTCCCGAAGGGAAACTCTATCTCTACGCCAGCGCGAGCGGCACGGCCAGCGGCAGCGGAGTCGGCTATGTCGAGAATGCGCGCCTGACTTTTGCCTATGGCTGGGGCGAATGGGGGACGCTCAATGCCGTTAAGCAACGCGCCATTACCGGCCGGCGGGCGGAACTCTCGATAGATGCCGTATACGCCGATCTGGTATTCTTCAATCTGGCGCAAGCCAGCGCGGCCGTCAATGCGAAGTTCGAAGGCCTCACGACTGGGATTGGAGTGCGCTCGGCGCAGTGGAATCTCTATTCCGGCGTAGTAGATGCCTTTACCGTCACGCAGGCCGCGCGCGATGTATTCCATGCCAGCTACGCTATGCATGCCGAGGCGTGGTCAGCGTTCGGTCAATGATCGGCAATGAAAGGATATGAGCCAATGCAAGAGCCAGTTACAGCTGTCAATCTATCCGACATCGGGCCAGTAACGGTCAAGGTCGTGATCCCGCGCCCAGACGGAAAGAGAGTCACCGTGGAGCTCAAGGCGCTTTCCGAGCAGGATATTTGGGACATCCGCCAATCCGTGAAATGGCCGGAGCCGCCTATGGATTTGCAGAAGATCGATGGGCGCGTCCAAAAGGTCTACGACTACGCCAGCAAATCCTATCAAGAGGCGCTTTCGGCCGCCAACCGCGAGCTCTCCGCGCGCGCGCTTCTAGCCTGCCTGAAACTTGCCGTCCCCGGAGAAACCATCCAAGACAGGATGGCCGCCCTCCAGCGCGGCATCGGTCAGTACGCCTATTCATTGCTCCTGCGGGCCTCCGACAAACTCAACATCGTCACGGATGCGGAGGTATCCGAGATGTTACGCTCCTTTCGGGCCAATGGACAGGTTAGCGCACCGGGCGATGCTGCGTTTCCACCTGACGCCGCGCGAGTGGCGGAGACGATTGCGCCGGGAACGGACGGAGATGCTGGCGATCCAACGTGAGGCCGATGCCCGCCGCGCCGAGCTTCTGGAACAGGCGCGGGCGTTGGAGAGCGAGGCGGGCATAATCGCGCAATTCCTACTATTGCGAGACGATTGATATGGCTGGCGAAGTCGCCATCACCCTTAGGATCGTAGACCATTTCTCCCGCGAGTTGGGATCGTTTTCCAACTCGCTTAATTCGTCTCAAGCGGCGGCGGCTAAACTCGGAACGGGAATGCAGGGGACAGGCGACGCCGTGAGCAAGTTCGCCGGGAATCTCTCACGCTTCGCCGACGACGGCGCGCAGGCTGTCCAGCAGGTAGCAACTTTGCGCGATAGGATGGTGAGCGTCTCGGAGGCCTTCCGCGAGGGCAAGCTTACGGCCAGTGAAGCCGCGCGGCAGTTGGGAAATATTTCCACCGAGGCCAGTGCATCGTCCAGAAATGTCAAAGATTTGGGCAGCGCCAACCAGGTGCTCCGGGCCGAGCTCGAGCGAGTCGGCGTCGAAGCGAAGAACGACGCCGAGCATTTCAAAAAGATGGCCGACGAGCAAAAGAATGCCGCGGCGCAGATGGCCGAATTCAAGCAGCAGGCCATCGCCGCCGCCGCGATCCTGGCCGGCTTCGGCGCAGCATTAGTCGGCGCGTTCAAGTTCGGGGAGCTGGGCGCGAAGGTCGAGCAGACGACGCGCAGTTTCTCTGCCATGACCAAGAGCGTAGGGGCCGGACCAGAGCTGCTCGACCGCTTGCGTGCTGCAACGCGCGGGACGGTCAATGATCTGTCGCTCATGCAATCGGCGCAGACGGCGCTCATCGGCTTAACGGGCGACTTTGGGAAGGCAATGGCCGACGCTCTGCCGCAGATCCTCTCCATCGCCAAAGCTGCCAATCTTGCCAATCCATCGCTCGGAACGACCGACTTTCTCTTCGACAGCCTGACCAAAGGTCTCAAGCGCATATCGCCGCGTTTGATTGACAATACCGGCTTGCAGCTCCGCCTGGGTGAAGCAAACGAGATATTGGCCGCCCAGCTCGGCAAGAGCGCCGAGAGCCTCACCGCCGAGGAGCGGCAGTTGGCCTTGCTCAATGCCACACTCAAGGCCGGTGACGTGCTCATCGGGCAGATCGGCGGGTCGACCGAGAGTGCTACGGACGAGTTCGCGCGCTTCACAGCGGAGACGACCAATCTTAAAAACGAGTTGGCGCAGGCTTTCGCGCCAGCCGCGGCGCGCGTTGTCGGGGCGCTGAATGCGCTCATCACCGGAAACGAGCGTGTGGCGCAGGCAGCGATGGCGCACGCCGAGCAGGTGCGGCAGACGGCGGCCACTTACCGCGAATATCAGACCGAGATACTGCGCATCGAGAGAGTCACCGGCATCAGCGCGACTGCGTTGGGATTGCAGGGCCGGGCCGCCTGGGAGGCCTCGCACGGCGTCGTCGCCAACGCCGAGGCGTTGAAACGCCAACAGGCCGCGGCGGCATCGGCGACCGGCGTCCTGGGAAGTCTGGAGGCCGGGTTCTCGCGCGGATCGGAAGAGGCGGGACGCCATACGCGCGCACTGGCGATGGTTGAAGAGCAGACGCGCACCGCGGCGTTTGCCGCCGATCTTCTGCGGGCAGGATTGACGGGCGGTATCGGCCAGGCGCAGGCGGATTACAATCAGACGCTAGACGAGACACGCGGTGAACTGGCGGAAGTTACGGTGGAACTGAATGCGTATCTCGCCGCTCACGGGAATACGGAGAAGATCGAAGAACTCACCCAGAAAAAACAGGCGTTGACCGACAAGATCGACGCGGCTCAGGAATCCATGAAACGCCTGACGGCCGAGTTTCTATTCCAGCGGATTTCAAGCGCATTGAGCGCCGAGGCTTCATTGGAGCTTGCGCGCAGTCTGGGATTGATAGACGAGGCCTCCTATAATGCCGCCGCGAAGATGCAAGCCCTCAATCGGGATTTCGAGGCGGGCAAACTGACCGCCGCCGGATACAAAATGAAAGTCCTGGAACTGAATGACGCCATCCAATCCATGCAGGATAAGACGGTGACAATCAACGTCAACACCAGCTATACCGCGAGTGGCACGCCGACCGGAGAAATCCAAATCGGAGAAGAGCCTGGCCCAGCTGCACCGGTGACGTACCCGACGGAAGAGGAAGATGAGACGACGACCACGACCGGCGGCCTTACGGGATTGCAACGCGGCGGGAGTTTCGTCGTTCCCCCCGGCTACAACCGCGACAACTGGACGGTCGGCGTCTCATCCGGCGAGCGCGTCATCGTCCAGACCCCGACCCAACAGACGCGCCGCGACAATGCCATATCCCTGACCATCGCTTCCGGCGCTATCGCCATCTATCAGCAGCCGGGTCAGGACGCGCGCGCGCTGGCGCGTGAAGTCATGGCCGAGCTCGGACGGCAGACGCGCGCAGCGGTGCAGTCCGGCGCGGGGATCATGGGCGCGTAATGACGAATGCTATCGTGCAGCTTGTCAAGGGGATGCGCACGCTCGACCTGAATAGCGGGCGCTATAGCGTCTCGGAACGCTTCGTACCGCCGCCGCTCGCTCTTGCACCGCAGATGGGCGGCGGGTCTTCCGCCAATGTCTACGGCGGCGAGACGCTCACGGGCCAGAGTTATCACAACCGCGATTGGGCTTTCCCCGTCCATATCACAGGCGCGAGTGAGTTGGAAGTCCGCGAAGGCGCGGCCGCCATCCAGCGTTTCCTGAATTGGGCGGGAGACTCTTCTGAGCCGCTCTATTTGCGTTATAAGGCCAATAGCGATATTCCGGAGCCGCTCTGGGGGCAGAGCGGGAGCAAATATTACCAGATCGAATATGGGCGCGCGGCGCTCTCCCCGCTGTATGGTGTGTTCAATCTGCGCCAGCGGGTGCTGCCGGAGTGCGAAGTGGCAATTAATGTCAAGCCCTTCGCGGTGGCATTGAAGGGCCAGCGTTTATGCTCTGCCACCGGCGGGGTAGTCGAAGATTGGATCGGCGCAACCGACCGACGCTCACGCGGCCCGATCTTCCCCGAAGCGACGACCAACAAGATGACCAACCCCGTCTTCGGCCATACGACCTGGAATAACGGCTGGACGGCGGATGCTTCACTCATTGCAACGCAGAATATAGATGCCGACTATGTTCTGTTCGAGAAAAACTCCACGCGATTAACGCGCATCGATACGGCTGTCGACGCGATCTTTTACCAGACTTTGACGTTGACCGTCGCCACGCATTATTTCAGTTGTTACGCTCGCCGCCCGGATGGAACTGCCGTAGACGCATCACACGTAAGACTGTGGTATAACGGCGCTATTTTGACGACTACCTACACCTCGGCCGGAGACGGCTGGTATCGCCTGACGGCTACGGCCACCGGCGTTGCCGCTCCCGCCGCCGTAGGAGTCAAGATTTTCACCGTCGCCGCTACCGTCTATGTAGATGCGTTCCAGTGCGAAGCTCTGGCTTACGCCACGCCATTCTGTTATGGGGGTATGCTCGGCTGCGCCTGGACGGGGACGGCGCACGCCAGCACGAGTACGCGCACCGCGGCAAAAGTCTATCTCGACGCCGCCGCCGATACCCTGAGCGTGGCAGCCGGCGCGGTCGTCATCGCCTGGAAAGCGCCCTATGCCAACACGCACGCCAATGCGCTCAATCTCTGGTGCGATAGCGGCAATCTTCTGCGCGGCTATTTCCAGTCCATCGACGACAAGTTTTACATGTCGGATGGGACGAACACTATCTCCACCGCCGCGCAGACGTTCAGCGCGGGCGACGTGATCCACCTGGTCTTTGCTTGGGGGCCGACCGGATTGAATATCTACAAAGCCGGCGTGAATGTCGCCACGGGCGCGACCTATACCGCGCCTGCATTGGGGACGAAACTCTATCTGGCCGGCAACAGCGTCGGCGCTTCTCCCGGCTACGGGCCGTTCATGCGCTTTGAGATTTTCGACCAGGAACTCACCGCGACACAGATCAGCGACGACTACGCCAATGCGGTGCAGCTCACGAATGACGACGAGCGCGTGACGACTCTCCCCTACTTCTGGACGAAGGACGGGGACATGGTCGTGGACAACTGCTGCGATACCAGTGGTTCGACCGGTGCGCCGCATGATAATTTTGGAGTTGCCGGCGGGATACCGGGAAGCGCCCCGGCGGAGACGCTTATTGACGGGGTGTTGACAGATGCTTTTTCCAGTGTGCATCAAGTTGCATTGAGTCTGTTGGATGTGGATTATCCAGACTTCATCGACCCGGAGGGTTATATTTTCTCTGACCAAAGCGGGACGGCGGGCGCGGTCACGGACGCGGGCGCGGCCTACAAGCAGACATCTGTCAATACGACGGCGCCCCAAATCGGCGTGATGACGATCGCCAATGCCAAGCTGTCACCCATTTCTGGCAAAGAGTTTTTTCTATACATGCGGCTCTATGACGCTGGGGCCAATCTGACTATCAATCACCTCGTAACCTATGGCGGCTCGGCTTGGGAATCAGAATTCAAAGCCATTGCCGCCGGAACGACCAACTTTTTGTTTACCACCTATCCCCTGCCGACGTTGGCGCTAAAAGACTTATTCCAGGGAGAGTCATTAGCGGCTACCTTGACGGTTTCGCTCTACGGCACGCGCACTGTGGCGGGGGCCGCCAATGTCCGGGTAGACTATATCGCCATGATGTTCAGGCCGCTCCTGCTCATCCAAATCGTGAGCAATGTCCTGGTGGCTTCCACGAACCCAAAAGGGTTTCTCTACCGTTCAACGGGCGGGGGCGCGATCTACAACCCAACCGGCAAAGTTTCAGACGGCATCATGGCGACGGTCGGCGACAAGATTGAACTAGTACCGGAGCGGTACAATATCCTGTCATCACTTGTGGGCGATGCGTCTTCCCAGCCCGTCATTACCGATACCATCACCTATTCCAAAATCGCGGTGACGTCGCGCTGGAGCCTGGTATGAACGCCAAAAACTTATTCCGCTTGACTCTTGTCCTGACACTCGCCCTGAGTCTGGCCGGATGCGGGCTGCGTGGATTATGCGTGCTATATCCGCAGTCGCCGTTTTGCGCGGCAACCGAAACAGAGACGAGGCGCATTCCTATCCCGACCGTGCCCACCGCGCCGCCCGAACCGCCGTGGCATTTCACGCCCATCTCTCCCTATCCTTAGGAGCCTCCCATGTCCCTCACCCTTCCCCCCAGCGCCGACAGCGGCGCGATCGTGCGCGAGACCGTCATTGCCGACAAGGCCACCGGTCAGACCGTCGTCATCGAGATGGGCGTGGCAGACGGCAAGGTTTTTGCCTTCGCCATCGGAGACTTAGTGCTCAGCAATGAGGGCCTGACGCGCGTCTACGACGCCATCACCCGGCTCAAGGCGCTGGCGGTGAAGGCGGAGTATGCGATTGCGGCGGAGAAGGTGTGAGGCGCAACCCTGTTAGCTTGACGAGTGTAGGCGGACTCCCCCGTTGCCGGGAAGAGTCGCGTTCTGAAGCCAGACGAGAATGCTTTTCAGGAACATTCACCCGAGGCTGCCAGTATCGTTTCTGGCAAACGCACAGCCGCCACTTGCACAACGCTTATCGGACAGCCAGACCGCACGGCATGACGTGTGGCTTTCTATCTCCGATGGCGCTCAGGTCATTGCGCGGACTTCCACCGCTAATTTACCGCTCGCGCTGTGCACCCGGCCCGAAGGCCGATGGACGGGATATATCTCATGCAAATCTGAGTTGGCGGATTCGTTCTGCGGCTAATGTCGCCCGTGCCCTGTGGGCCGTGGCCGAGCCGCGTTGCGCATATCCCTATGCGCCCTCCGGGGTCATTCACCCCCGGCGTGATTGGTGTCGCCGGACAGCCCCGGCGGGCTATAAAAAAATCAAAGGCGAGCAGGGTGTTTCCACCACTGGTCGCCTTCGGGAAAATCTGGATTACCGTCTGCGAGTATCTGACGTGTGCTCTTGCACTCTGGGAAGCGCGAGCAGACCCAGAAGGGCTTCCACTCCGCGCCGGGCTTGATGGGCCTGCGCAGAACCATCTTGCCCCCGCAGACAGGGCAATAAGGTTCGGGTTTGATGACGATGCGAGTCAAAACAAAAACGCCTTTCAAGTTGCGTCGGTGCCGGTTAGCAGCCCCAGAGAGATAGGGGTTGGCCCCGGCGCAACGTGAAAAGCGTCTTTGTCTCTCTGAAGGCCGCTGCTAACGGCTAGATTGTGCTTATCCTAATCCTATTGATAAAGTTTGTCAAGCGTGAACGAAAACAAGCTTACCATCGAAGTCTATAGCTCTGGCACGACGCGCGTCACCGGCGCAGATGACCTGGCGCTTGCCGAGCAGATCAGCTTCGATACTTTCTATCCCGGCGGATTGTTCGGCGCGGCGTCATTCTTCGTCCCGCGCGATCCGACCGCGAGTTGGCAGGTCAAGATGGGGCAGCGCATGGTTCTTAGAAACGGCCAGACACTATGCTGGGAAGGCACGATCACGGCCATCGGGTTTCTCACTGGCAAGACACCCGTGCAGGGATGTTGGGTAGAGGCGTGCGGATTTTGGGGTGAGGTGCTCGGCGTGCGTACCTGGCAGAAGTGGTGGGCCGACGACCGTATCACGGCAGCCGCCTGGGAATGGCAGGCCAGCGGCGCGAACATTCGTGAAGACTGGGGGGATTTGGATCGTGATAACCGCCTGCGCTTCACGCCAAAGGCCGTGGCCTGGACGAGCGGCAAAAAGATCGGCGCTCAATATAGCATGCCTTTTGGCGAGACGGTCAAGCGCGTCGTGATGGTCTGGACGCTGTCCGATGGGAGCTTATAATGACGGTCTACAACAAGGCCGGAACTTTCGCCAGCCCGGCATTGTTAACGGGCAAAAAACAAAACTGGGAATTGCGTCTGCGGGACGGAGTCGGAGGAGTAAATATTTGGAGTTTCACTTCTTCCGGCGGCCCGACGGCGCGCGATGATACGCTCGGAACACCGCGACAAATACTCGATCTGGAATTTTTGGCAAATGCCAATCAAACGCCAAGCGGCGATGATACCTATCACGGTCAGGTAACGAGTGTGATGCTGTATTCGGAGACCGGAGATATCACACCGACCAGCATCGGACAGGATATAGCGGCAAAATGCACGGAACTCTCTACCGATCAATCCCAGATCGGAAGCAATACATTCGTCTTGGAACCCTTCATCACGGCGGGTGCGGGTTGGGAAACGATGGCTTCCATCCTGGCGCGTGTGGCGGCTTATGGAGATGCGAGTTACAATGCCTGGGCTTTTTATCTTCTGGAAAGTGAGAAGGCCGTTTCTCCGAATGGCCTGTCAGTGCTGGCCTTCGCACAGCAGCCTGCACTTACGAGCTTTGATTATGCCATTCGAGTGGACGAAGAAAATTTGGATGGCCCGATCCTGATCAAAAAAGACCGGAAAAGCGTACGGAATTGGATCGCAGTCCATTACACGGATTACCAGGGCATAGAGCGCTGGATCAATCCAGACCAAACCACGACCCAAAAAGATACGGACAGCATCACCACTTATGGCCAGCGCGATTACGTGATGGAACTCGGCCAAATCAGCGCTGATTCCGCCTGGAATGCCGCCCGGCGCTTTCTGGCGCAGAATAAAGACCCGAAATTCTACGTCGCGTCCGGCCCGATCACGGTCAAGGGCTGGATACGCGATGCTTCCGGTCAGCGCATCCCGGCAAGCCAGATTCGCGCCGGGAAGCGTCTCAAGATCGAGAACTATCTGACCGACGAAGTGGCGACGACCGGGGCCGGGCTGACCTTCATTGTCAGCGGCACGAGTTATGATGATGCTACACGCACTTGCCAAATCACAACCGGGGTCCCGGATAGCCTGGCCATGTTCCTGGCACAGATGGCGCTCAGACGCGGTGGTAGTGGAATACAAGCGCCGACGATCACGCTCGGAATTCCGCCCATCCCTGGATAGGAGATATGATGATTACCGCAGCCAAAGTCAACGTGCTCATGCCCATCGCGGCCAACGCCTTCGAGGTCTACCGCGCCATCCTGACGCGCGCCGGGCTGGTCGTCAAGAGCATCATCCAACGTCCCGCCGATGGCATGTACGTCATTGAGATCGAGCCGATGCCGGGGCGCGACGTGGAAATGATGATCCACCGCCAGATCGAGTATCAGACCTATCCGGCGGTTGTGGTTTTCGATTCGGGGATTGCTCCACCGCCGCTCAATCCGTGGTGGGAACGCACCACGCCCTACCGGGCCGCGTCTCTGGGGAACTTCGACGCCTTCGATTCTCCAAATGAAAATGCCATTCGCGCTTTCACTCAGCGCGCGATGGATGTATTCGAGTGGCGAACAATCAACGGGGATGGGTGGCTGAGAGTGACGCAGGCCACGCCGGTGTATTGGGTGCGGGCGGCGGACATGCGCTTGCTGCCGTGATCTCGGCAATGTATTGTTTAGCCTCGGCGATTGTGTCAAACTCGCGGTAGCCGCGGCCTTCTGCGGCTACCGCGAGCTTTCCGTTGCCGAGCGAGTACGCAGCAAAGGCAATCATGCTCGTCTCCGCGCCACGCGCTCAGGCGCGCGCGTGGCGGTAAGCGTCTGGCCATCCAGGGCAGCATTGGCCTCCAATTCGACCAGATATTTTTTCAGCACGCTCTCCAGCATAGTAAGCGTGGCGGCCTGGCGGCCCGGCGCGCGGACGATGACCTGTATGCGCAGGGAGTCCAGAGTTGAGATTTCAACGGCGAAGGCCATTTTTGTTTTCGGGATACACGTCCAGAAGCCGCCCATCCTGCTCAGCCACGCGGCGGACAGCATACTGCCGAGCCTGCTTGAGTGAGGCGGCCTGGACGGTGGTCGTCTGCGCCAACCAGTCATCCGGCCACTTGCCGCACGGCTTGAGAGGAGCGGTAAACTCAATGCGGTAAGTATTCATCGTCCCCCCTTGCAGCAGTGGCAATGCCCACAATGCCCTCGTCCCCACCCCCAAAATGCCATCCAGCAGCGCCAACAGATACCCTTCATCGTATGCCTCCTGAATTATCCCCCGTGCGAGTGGCGCTGGCCGCAGTTGCAGCGGCTTGCGACATTGATTTGCTGGCCTTGCCGGGCCTGTCGGCCTGCTCAGCGCCGTGAACTTCAAAGCTCAACTTACTTTTCGTCTTCCGACCTTGCATGCTCCCGCCACGCGAGATAGGCAGAGACAAATTGCTGGCTCTCCGTCTGCCCGGTCTCCGCCCGTCGTGCAGCGAGTTCGGCGGCCAGGTCAGGCGTGACATAGACCGGGATCATCCGGCTGCGCACGCGCTCCGGTGGCAGTAATTTCCGGCCGCTCTTTTTGGATTGCTTTTTTATATTTGGCATTGGTTCTCCTTTCCCTATTATCATACTATTTTTTACCTATTTGTCAATAGCTAGTTTTATGCTATCATTCGCACCCTATGTCTCGCCTGGCCGCTTTCCTTCTCGCTCTCTTCATCCTGGCGCTCGTCCAGCCGGCCCTGCTCGCCGTCGCCCTGGCCCTCGCGCCGGTGGCCGTCGCCGCCGGGTCGGGCGTCATCATCACCGCGGCGGCAGTGGCCTGCGCGCGGCTGGCGGCATGGGGTTGCCAGGATCGGGGAGAGCGGCCGGAAATTCGGGACCCGGGCGCGTCGCTATCGCTCATCCCGGATCATGCGCCGCCTACTGCCCCGGAC
>ERZ1292632.433-Hain-H43-01um-R2-433-length-44470-cov-6_pt1 | contig 44470 bp, 37 predicted proteins | sample MGYA00564407_ERZ1292632 | MGnify/ENA primary metagenome ERZ1292632 (study PRJEB36523, sample SAMEA6512637) | groundwater metagenome | collected 2019-01-08 | study: AquaDiva: Metagenomics assemblies of 32 groundwater samples | reverse complement strand
GGACATTATCCCCGGCAGATACGACTGATTTTCAGCCCCCTGCCATCTGGCCAATTAATCAATGCACATAAACATAGCATGACACAGGTATCACGACATCGGAGCGTCTTAACGGCCGAAGTTTTAGAATTAATCCAGCCAAAATCTGGAGGAATATATCTTGACGGGACTTTCGGAGGTGGTGGCCACGCCCAGGCACTGCTCGATGCTTCTGCCCCACGAGGCAAGATGGTGGCAATCGATCGTGATGCTGAAGTAAAGCAATTTGCAAAGCCATTGGCGGAGAGATACGGCCGGCGGTTTAGCTTTGAAGTGCTTCGCTACGACCAAGCTGAAAAGCTGGAGCTGTTGTTTGATGGGGTACTCCTCGATCTCGGGCTATCGTCCGACCAGTTAGAGGAATCGGGTCGGGGCTTTAGCTACGCTCGTAACGAACCGCTCGATATGCGCTTTGATGCTCGTCAAGGTCAGACCGCTTCACAACTCTTAAGCCAGACGACTCCACAGCTGTTGGAAAGAATCTTTCGGGATTACGGCGAAGACCGTCACGGGGGACAGTTAGCACGGAAGATTGTCGCTCGACGCCGTCAAGAACCCATTCGAACAACTTTCGATTTGATCGGTGTTATCGGCACCACCCAACCCAAAGTACTGTCAAAAATTTTTCAAGCCTTGCGAATTGCTGTCAATGATGAACTGACTCGACTATCGCAAGGACTGACGGCAGTTACCAACTGCTTGAAGCCAGATGGGGTTTTGGCCGTAATCAGCTTTCATTCGCTTGAAGACAGAATCGTTAAAGAGTTCGTCCGCAACCACCTGGAGATAATAACTAAGAAACCAATTATCGCCACTGACAACGAGATCCTTAACAACCCGCGAGCTCGCAGCGCCAAATTACGAGCTGGAAAGAAGAGATGAAGCACGAAGTGCGAAATTCGAAACTCGAAACAAATAATAATTTTCAAATATTAAAAGTTTTAAACATTTGTATTTTGAATTTGGGATTTGTTTCGGATTTGGGATTTCGAATTTAAAATTTTATCAAAAGGGGGTTTATGCATTTACAACGAAACAGAATTTACCGCAAGCAAGTCTACAAAACGGGCAGTATTTTTAGCGTTGGACCGACAACGGCTCGCTACCTAGTGCTCTTATTGCTCGGCGTCTTTTCGTTGTTGTTTCTCGTTCAATCGACTCAAGGAGCGCAAACATCAGTTGAGCTTAATAAGCAGGAAACACTTAATCAGGATCAGCAACAGGAGTTAACAACGCTGGAAGTTCAATCCAGTCGTCTCAAGTCTCTCCAAAACTTAAATCAGGCCGCACTGACTCAAGGTTTGGTGCCGATCGGTAATCCGGAGCCAATTGTTACCGTGACAGCCGAATAACTATGGACCGGATTGGAAAAATTGAACGGGTTGGCGTTCTCTTTTTTGGTCTTTTTTTCTTGGGCGGTATTATGGTTTTTAGCTTATTCCAAAAGCAAATTCTCGAACACCTGCAGTACGCTCGGGCATCCGACGCTCAATCGACGAATAGCTCAATTATTCCCGCCCAACGAGGACGGATCTTTGTTAAAGACAATAATAAATCACTAACCGGTTTGGCTGTTAGCGAGTGGCGATATGTTTTAGAGGCTTCGCCAAATTTGATAAAGAATAAGCAGAAGTTTGCTGATGCACTTCACCAGGACTACCCCAAATTGCCCGCGGCCGAAATCCTCACAGCCATTAGCAATGAAAAAGCCTACGCCATTCTCGCCAAGGATTTAACAGCCGATGAGGCGGCAAAAATTGAAAGCCAAGGCTACCGTGGCGCCTCGCTTCGGCCACAGATTATCCGATCTTACCCGGAAGGGGAGGCGATTGGCGCCCAACTATTGGGTTTTGTCGGTGCCGACGGAGAGGGAAAATATGGGACAGAGGCGTTTTACGATACCGTTCTTAGGGGAACGGCGGGATCGCAGAAAAGCAAACAAGATTCACTGGGCCGATTAATAAATATTCTCGGAAATAAAGATCCTCTACCGGGCCAAGATTTAGTTTTGTCAATTGACTACAACCTGCAATTTGTCGTCGAAACAAAATTAAAAGATTCGATCGATAAGTATAAAGCCGACAGCGGTTCGATAATTGTTATGGATCCTAAAACGGGGGCTATTTTAGCTCTGGCTGGCTCGCCATCCTTCGATCCAAATAATTTTTCCAAATTACCGGGCGATGAGCAATATAAATTTTTGGCACCGGCGGCTAGTAACGCTTACGAGCCGGGGAGCGCGATGAAGCCGATTATGATGGCCGTGGCTCTGGACTCTGGCAAGGTGACGCCAGAGACAACCAATGTCTTTGGTCGGAGCGTCACTGTTTTAGCTAAAACGATCACTAACGCTGAAGGCAAAGTTTACGGCAAAGAGAATATGGGCCAGGTTTTAGAGAATTCGGACAACGTCGCTATGACTTGGATTTCCAGCCTAGTGGGCGCTAAGACCCAGCGAGAGTATTACGTCAAATTTGGCTTTGGCACCAAGTCCGGCGTGGACTTAATCGGCGAATCGGCGGGTAGCTTGCAAGAAGAAAAAGAATGGAACGATCTTCTGCGTTCGACGGCCGCCTTTGGTCAGGGCATATCGGTTAACTTAGTCCAACTAGCGACCGCTTATTCGGTTGTCGCGAACGGTGGCAGTCTCGTTACCCCTCATCTTGCGGAAAAGACGCTGATTGGCGATAAGGCCACCCCGATCGATTACCCTAGTCGCGGTCAGGTGATTAAATCGGAGACGGCCAAACAAGTCCAGTTAATGCTCGAGGGCGTGGTGCTTAACGGCCACGGTAAACGGGCTAAAGTTGCCAGTGTACGGGTTGGTGGCAAAACTGGTACGGCTCAAATTCCCGATCCTGGAGGCGGTTACTATCCCGACCGAACGATTGGTACTTTTGCTGGAATGTTTCCGATTGACGACCCGAAATTTGTGATGGTCGTTCGCCTGGATAATCCAAAAACCGTTAACTTTGCCGAGTCTTCGGCCGCCCCAACCTTCGGTGAGATAGCCGAATGGATGGCGAACTACTATCAACTGCGTTGATAGTAGAGAATTTAGATTTTAGAATATAGAATTTAGAATAGATACATAATTCCCCATTTCTCGATTCATTTCAATCATTTTTAGTAATCTATTACCATACGGTAATAGATTACCGGTCTTTGTCCTCTTCTTACTGCAACCCCACACCATCTACTCAAAGTGAGGGGGAGAAGCGAGCGAAGTGACAATTCTTAATTCTTCATTCATAATTCTGATTGATGAATCTACGATCATCAATCTTGTGGTGGGCGGTCAAACGACGGGTCGAAAAAGATAAGCCGTTTATTATTGCTATCACTGGATCGATCGCTAAGACCTCGACCAAAGTCGCCGTTGGCGCCGTTTTGCGCAGAGCTTATCCGAACCAGGTCCGGGTTGGTTACGGTAATCTCAACAGCTTCCTCGGTGTGCCGCTAGCGATCTTGGATTTTCACGTCGATTTCTACAAACAGAAAATTACTTTGCAGTGGATTTGGATTCTAAAGCTATCAATTTGGCGCGGACTTTTTGGCCGATTGCCGAAATATCTAGTTCTCGAGTACGGGGCCGACCATCCGGGCGATATCGAACAGCTGGCGCAGATGTTGCCGCTCGACGGGGCGATCATTACCCTGATTGGCCCGGCTCACCTAGCTAATTACTCGTCGATCGACGCTCTTGCTACCGAAAAGGCTCGCATATTTAGCGCTGTTAAGCCGGGCGGTTGGGGACTGGTCAACAAAAGTGACCCATATATTAACAACTTAACACCGAAGGACTGTCCTTCAGAGATGGTTGACACAGCAACCGAGGATATTGCCATTAATTTCGCCCGGGCCGTCGGTCAGAAACTAAAAATCGGCACTGAATTAATCGAAGAAGCGTTGAGCATTATGCCCCGACCGGAAGGCCGTCTTCAGCTAAAGGACTTAGGTGACGTCAAGCTTCTAGACGACTCTTACAACGCCAATCCATTATCGATGAAGGCCGCCTTGAGCGTCTTATCCAAACTCCCGGGGCGTAAAGTGGCAATTCTTGGCGATATGCTGGAACTTGGCCCAGACGAAAAGACATTTCATCAGGAAATTGGTCGGCTAGCGATCGAATCAGCCGATTTAATAATCGGCATTGGCCCGGCGGCCAAAAACTACGACCCAGCCGAGTGGTATCCTAGTTCTGAATTGGCAGCAAAGAAGATTTTGCCACTTCTTGGACAGGGCGACAGTATTCTGGTAAAAGGATCTCATGGGGTACATATGGAAGTGATCGTGAAAGCAATCGAAAAAAACTTTGTGAAACATTAAACAATGTCTAAACAAATCCACCCAGTCTCATCAAGTGATCACTTCCTTTGCTCGCCCTGCGGGCAGCAAATGGCAATAATCGTTCTGGCAATAACTAATCATTACAAGAAGCATGGACTTTCTTAACGGCGCCGATTTATCTTTGGCAAAAACCTTTTGGTTGGCAACACTGTCTTTCTTGGTAGCAATTTTGTGGACGCCGCTCTTCACTGACTTTCTTTACAAAAACCGCTTAGGCAAAAAGATTCGCCAAACCGGTTTTGACGAAAAAGCGGCGCCAATTTTCTACTCCCTACATAAACATAAAGAAAACACCCCAACTATGGGTGGTTTGTTGATTTGGATTACCGTCGCCATTATCACGCTCATAATGAATTTGAATCAAGCCCGAACTTGGTTGCCACTTTTTGTCTTGGTTTCAACAGGACTGGTGGGCGCGGCTGATGACCTGATGAACATTTACGGAATCGGACCGAATCGCGGTGGTTTACGCTTTCGCTGGAAACTCATTCTTTACACCATTATCGCCCTGATCGGTGCCTGGTGGTTTTACTCAAAGTTGGGCTGGAATGTCATCTCAATCCCGGGCCTAGGCCAAATGGAGATCGGCGCTTGGTACATTCCGCTTTTTGTGGGGGTTCTTGTTTTCACCACTTTTTCTGCCAACGAGACTGACGGCCTTGACGGGTTAGCCGGGGGAGTCATGGCATCGGCTTTTGCTGCTTTTGGCATCATTGCCATTGTTCAGGGCAAGCCGGAGCTGGCGGCCTTTTGCGGTACAGTGCTTGGCGCTTTGATGGCCTTCCTCTGGTTTAATATCTATCCGGCTCGGTTCTTTATGGGTGACACCGGGGCAATGGCTTTGGGAATGACCCTTGGGATTTTGGCGTTCTTAACCGATACCGTCTTCATCCTGCCGATTATCGGACTAGTTCTATATGTTGAAGGATTCTCGGCGGTTATTCAGATTGCTTCTAAAAAACTCCGGCATGGTAAAAAAGTATTTCTGTCCGCCCCAATCCACCATCACTTCGAAGCCAAGGGCTGGCCCGAACCCCGCATCACTATGCGTTTCTGGATAATCTCCGCAGTTTCTGCAATGACCGGGCTGTTTGTATTTTTGGTAAGTAGATAGATCTCAAAACATCTTTTTCATATCAGCTCCGTCCACGGATTTTTTGCGGCGGAGCCGCCCCCCTTTTTTTTGCAAAGGACGGGGGCTTAGTTGCGAAGCAGCCCCCATCCTCTGCACTCCACCCCCGCACGCTACCCGCAGGGGCAAGGTAAAAAGTGACTCGCTGGAGTACCATGGCTCGACACTTTTTAGTTATTAGGATAAAAAAATCCCGCCGTGCCGATTGGCCGTGCGGGGTCGCTTAGGTCTTGAGAATTCGGCGCATTTCGGCGAAGAATTCTTTTTCGGTCTTGTCGTTGTGCTCCTTGAACTTGGCGGTCAAGAAAGTGGCGACTTTCATCAGCACTTCTTTTTGAACTTCTTCCCTCACAGAAACCCGCACAGACGTCTTTTTGTAAGAATCGTCGAACTTAGCGATGTCTCGCACTTCCTCGCTGTGGCGGATTCCGATTACACAGGGACCTCCTCTGTAATCGAAGTGATAGAAGCCCACCGTCCCATCTTCTGACAAAATCGTGTACCGATACTGGCCACCGATAGGTAAGGTCTTGTCAGAGAACGTAGCAGTACCGACGACTTTCTTGACCAGGTCCGCGTGCCGATCTAGAGTGTGGAGAAGCTCCACTATCATGGACTCAACCTTTTTTGCATTGCCGACGGCTTTGCTAACTTCTGTGATCATATCTGAAAACCTCTCTTCGAGCTTAAGCATTCTGACTCCCAATGTGCTTGCGAAACAATACCAGTTTTAACTTAAAAAGTCAATATAAATAACCCGAAAAACCGCGAGCCATGACCCATCAAAAGCAGGTCAGCGAGTGGTTTTTCTCCAAGCCCGCCACTAGGCGTAGCGTGCGGGGTAGGGAGTGTGAGGGTGTAGGGGGTGCTTCGCAACTAACCCCCTCCACCCTCACAAAAAAGCCAGCGACGCAGTCGCAAAAGCCTTTGACAGACGGAGTCTGTTATCGTTCCTCGGTATCTGGCATACTGGCTTCATGCAGATTACTTCGTGGCAAGATTTTGCTGGAAAGAAAGTAGCGTTACTCGGCGCCGGAATTGAAAATATTGCCCTGATACCGCATCTACTCATCGCAGGAGCCAAGGTTTCGCTTTGTGATCAAGCAGGTAGGCCGGATTTACCTACGCTAAGTTCAAGTGTCAAGTTAGTAATAGGGGCGGGATACCTAGACAATCTTGACCAATTCGATATTGTATTTCGGGTCGCTGGCTTGCCAGTCGCAACTTTAGAGAAAGCCCTACGGGGTTTGAAAAATCGTCCAGTCGTTACTTCGCCGACCGACTTGTTTCTGGCCTTAGCGCCTTGCCGGACGATCGGCGTTACCGGCACCAAGGGCAAGGGGACAACCTCAACGATGATCGGCAGTATTTTGAAAGCTGCTGGTAAAAAAGCTCTTGTCGTTGGTAACATTGGCCAGCCAATGTTTGATAGTTTCAAGGATCTAGATAGAGATTCCTTGGCGATTATTGAGTTGTCGAGTTTCCAGCTGGAAGATTTGCGACATTCTCCGGACATTGCTGTTGTTTTGGCGATTACCGAAAACGATCATCTTCAGCCGCTATCAAGTCAAAATCCCAATTTCCACGCCTCGGTTAACGACTATGTCGCGGCCAAGGCTCATATCGCTCTGTTCCAATCGGCCACCGATCATCTTGTCTATGTCGCTGACAATGACTTGACGATGAGTATTGCTCAAATCGCTAAAGCCAAGAAAGTTTCGATCTCTCAAATATCAAAAGACGCCGATTTATTTATTGACCAAACAGGCGTCGTTTGGACAAATGGCAAAGAACTGGTCGATCTTTCGAAACTTGGTCTGAAGGGCCAGCATGTCTTTCTTAACACCACGACGGCTATTGCTGTGGCAAAAATCCTTAAATGTCGAGAAGTCGACATCGCTCAAGGCATTGCTAATTTCCGGCCCTTGCCGCATCGCCTTGAACAATTCGCCGATCATGACGGGGTGATATATATTGACGATTCCTACGCCACGGCGCCCGAAGCGGCGATGGCCGCTATTGGAACTTTTGATGCTCCAATAATCTGGATTGCTGGCGGTTCAACAAAAGGCGCATCGTTTGACTTGCTAGCGCAAGCGGTGGCTAAATCAACGATCAAGCAAGCGATTCTAATTGGCCAGGAAGCCCCAAAGATAAAAGAATCGCTGTCGCATTTTGCCCACAATCTACCAATTGAAATGCCTAAGACCCTAGCCGAAGCTGTTAAATTGGCTAAAAAGTCCGCCAATGGTGGCGATGTCGTTTTACTCTCCCCGGCCTGCGCCAGCAAGGATATGTTTCAAAATGCCGCCGATAGGGGAGAGCAATTCAAGCGAGCAGTCCTAAAGCATGATTAATTGCTCGCAGTTATCAATTAACAGTTATCAGTTATCAAAACATTGAAAACTGAAAAATGAAAACTGAAAACTTTATGTTCAAGCTCCGCCGCAAGATTGACCCAGCCATTCCAATTCTGACACTAGCCTTGTCGGTTTTTGGCTTGGTAATGATTCTCTCCTCATCTCAAATTCAGGCCACCCAAACTACAGGTAACGCCTATTATTTCTTTACTCGACAACTAATTTATTGGCTGATGGGCGTGGGAGCGTTTTTCTATTTTTTACGAGTCTCACCGGATGAACTATACGAGAATCGGACTCGCTTTCTGGTCATCTCGCTAGTCTTATTGGTGTTAGTTTTCTTGCCAGTCATTGGTCCAAAAGTGGCTGGGGTTCACCGTTGGATAGATTTGGGGTTTTTTCGCTTTCAACCGAGCGAAATTGCCAAATTATTACTGACAATCTACTTTGCCGGCTGGTTAGCGGCTAAAGGTAAGGCGGTCGACGATCCGCTCAAAACGTTATTTCCCTACACATTTTTACTAGTTTTGATTACGGGTCTAATTATGCTTCAGCCTGATATGGGAACGGCATTAGTAATTATTTTGACTGCGCTGACGATCCTCTTTGTTGCCGGAGCTAATGTTTGGCAGTACTCGGCCCTGCTGGTTGTCGCCGTGGCTGGACTTCTAGTATTTATCTATGCCGCTCCGTACCGCCTCCAACGCTTAACAACTTTTCTCGATAAAGACACGACTCAAATTGAAAAACTGGGGACGGCTTATCACGGCAATCAGGCGCAAATAGCTATTGGTACCGGTGGTCTCTGGGGCGTGGGTTTTGGTCGAGGGGTGAGCAAGAATTCATTTTTACCCCAGTCGCACAACGACTCGATCTTTGCTGTTATCGCTGAAGAGTTAGGATTCATTCGCGTGATGATGGTCGTTATGGCCTACTTCTTTTTATCTTGGCGAGGATACTTAATTGCCAAGACAGCCAATAGCCGATTCGTTCAATTACTAGCGATTGGAATCACAGTAGCGATAACCGGTCAGATGTTGATCAACATCAGCGGTATGCTGGGGATACTACCATTAACGGGTGTACCCTTGCCTCTTATCTCATTTGGTGGTACGTCTTTGATTGTAACAATGGCAATGCTAGGGTTACTAACGAATATATCCAGGGAGACAACATGACAAGAAAAAATCCCAATAACCAAAATCCCAAATCCCAAACAATATTCAAAATTCCAAATCTAGAAATTAAAAGTTTTGAAGATTGGCGGTTTGTGGTTTGTTTGGAATTTGGGGCTTGGGATTTGGAGCTTGTACTATGAAGCCTATTTTACTCGTCGGTGGTGGAACGGGTGGTCATATTTTTCCGTTAGTGGCACTGGGCGAAGAGCTGACAGCCCGCCACATCCCGTTTATTTTTGTCGGGGGGCGTCAGGGTAAAGAGCGGGAAATTGTCGGAGAATACGGTTGGCCGTTTCGAGCTATAACCGCCGGTAAATGGCGACGCTATTGGAGCTGGTTGGCCGCTTGGCAGAATTTTGTTGATATCGGTCGCAATTTCAGAGGATTTTTTGAAGCGTTGACGTTGCTTCTTCGGACTCATTCCCGGGTGATATTTAGTAAAGGCGGCTACGTGGCTTTACCGATGGTTCTCGCCGCCAAACTGCTTGGACGTAGAATCATCATTCACGAATCAGACACAGTGATGGGGCTAACCAACAGATTATCAGCTCGCGTGGCTGGGCGGGTTCTAACAGCTTTTGCGCCGAATCTCTTCAGTCATCACGACGATCGCTACGAACAGGTTGGTATTCCAATCCGCAAAACCTTACGCCAAGCGGCCAAACTCAAATCCCCGCAAAAAACTCGGCCATTGATACTGGTAATCGGTGGTATCCAGGGGGCGCAGGCGATCAATAATTTAATTCGCCAATCCCTACCAGGCCTGTTGCCGATCGCTGATATTATTCACATCACCGGCGATGCGGAGATTCTACTTCATAAACACTTAGCCGAAAAATTAGACCGAAAATTCAAGGGGTCATACAAGCCATTTTCATACATTACTCGCGAACTGCCTTATTACTACCAGTCAGCCGATCTAATTGTCAGCCGTTCTAGCGCCACAACCGTGGCCGAAGCGGCCTTATTTGCTAAGGCGATGTATTTAATTCCTCTCCCAAGCTCGGCCGGTAATCATCAACTAACTAACGCCAAGCATCTGCAGGCGGCCGGCGCGGCAATTATGAGTGAACAGCAACAACTAACTGATGCTAAGTTCACTCAAACAATTACCAGCTTATTAGTCGATAGGGTTTTGTTACGAAATTTAGGGACTCGCTTGAGCGAGTATTTTAACGAGCAAGACGCAATCGACAAAATTATTGGTATCATCAACGAATAATCAACTAATTAATAATGGCCATCAAATCTACGCCCCCAAATATGAAACTACATTTTATCGGCATTAATGGTGTCGGTATGTCCAGCCTGGCAGTAATGGCGCATGAGCTAGGTTACTCCGTAACTGGTAGTGATGTGGCTGAAGAATTTCCAACCGACGCCGTCTTGAAGCATTGCGGGATTGAAGTGGCGAAAGGCTTTGATGCGGCTAATTTACGGGGAAAGCCCCGAATTGTTGTTTCGGCCGCTTTCGGCACCGAAAACCCAGAGATGAAAGAGGCTAAAAAACAACGGTTAGAAATAAAAACCTTTTCAGAGATTTTGGGCGAGCTAATGACTGGCTATGAGGGGGTTGGCGTGGCTGGGGTTCACGGCAAGACAACAACCTCGGCCTTACTCTCCTTCATCTTACAAGAGGCGGGGTACGCCCCATCCTATATGATCGGTGCGTCCTACGTACCGGACTTGAAAGCCAACGGCCATATCGGCCAAGGCAAGTATTTCATTGTTGAGTCGGATGAGTACAAGAAGGGCGAGGACAATAACCAACCGAAATTCTTCGACTACCCGCTCAAGCACGTCATTATAACCAGCATTGAACTTGATCACCCCGATGTTTATCAAACAGCTGAAGAGGTCTATAGCGCGTTTTACCGTTTGTCGGCCAAGATTCCCCGAGATGGGACGATTGTCGCTTGCATTGATTGGCCGTTAGTCCGACGGTTGGTCAGCCGTCGGGTCGATCGCTCGTGCTTAACTTACGGTCTCGATCCCTCGGCTATGTTTCAAGTGGTTGACATTAAAGAAGGGGATGTCACAACATTTAGTATTATTTCGGGGGACAAGAAAATCGGATCGTTCAAAACCAAACTAGCTGGAGTATATAACGCTCTCAATGCTACCGCAGCCATTATTATGGCTCAACACTTGGGCGTGACCGATTCGGTTATTACCCGCGCTGTCGCCAAATTTGTTGGACCCCTCCGACGTTTCCAGCTACTCGGAGAGTATAACGGCGCTATCATCATCGATGACTACGCCCATCATCCAACGGCAGTTAGCGCCGTCATTGATGCGGCCAAAAAAAGATATCCGACTAAAAAGATTACTGTCGTCTTCCAGCCCCACACTTATTCACGGACCGGCAAACTGCTCAAAGAATTTGCCGCCAGCCTAGCGACGGCAGACAGAGTTATTCTGCTCAACATTTTTGCTTCGGCTCGGGAGAAGTCCGGCTATGTTACTATCAGCGACATGATCAACGTCCTGAAACCGCTTCAACCAGACTTCGAATACCGAGCGACAATTGATGAGGCCGCCCAGCTATTATGTGGTAGCGTTGAGTCAAGCGATGTTATTATTTTGATGGGTGCGGGCGATGTAAATAAAATCTTTCAAAGAATGTCCCAAATCGGCCATGACGCTTGACCGGCTGATTCCGAGTCCGAAGTACTAAGAAATGCGTCAAGGAGCGAGTAACCCCAAAATTTTTGGCAGTAGCTATCAGCCGCCAAGTCCAAAGTCACCGCGACGAATCAGTCAAGCCTGGCGACCAATTATCGGGCTTTTAGTTATTATTAGCGGCATCCTTCTAATTGGACGCTTACCAATTTTTAGGATCGATACAGTTGAACTATCGGGGGGCGGAAACGACATCGTTCGTCAACAGCTTGATGATTTAATCGGCCAGTCGCTCTTTTCTGGTTCAGTCAGTCGCTTGATTGAAAAAACACAAGCCGTTACCGATGTTGATAATTTCACCTGTCGTCGGGGTATCCCCAGTGTTCTTCGTTGTCAACTGACCCTTAAGCAACCCCAAATTGTTTGGCAATCGGGTAGCCAATCGTACTTCATCGACAAAGACGGCGTGATATTCGCACCGGTTAGTGGCGACATCTCTAAATTACTCTTGATTGAAGATACTAAACAACAACCGATAACTCTCGGGCAAAATATTGTTAGCGCCGAGATAATTAACACCTACCAACACTTGATTGCTCTTTTGGCAGAAAAAAATCTAGCCGCTAGCCGACTTCAGCTTGATGAATCGCTTTATCAGGTAACTGCGGTGATTGATCGCCCGAGCCAGCCGTCGATAAAAGGATTATTCCTGATGTCGAACGATCTTGATAGCCAAGTCGAATCGGTTGCGACAGTCCTGGCTCAAAAAAGCGGATCAGTGACTGAACGAATCGATGTCAGGGTGCCTGGCTATGTTTACACCAAATGATGGGAAAAGCACGAAGCACGAATATCGAAGCACGAAACAAATTCAAAATACGAAGTTCTAAATGTTTTAAACATTCGGATTTTGAGACTTTAGATTTGTTTCGGATTTGGTGCTTCGGATTTCGAGTTTTCTTTGAACGATGATTTCGTCAAAGCGTTGGCAAGTGTACAAGCGACGGGATAATCAGTCGTTAATGGAGCATCTCTGTCAAATTCGCCGCATAGACCCCTCCGAGCTGAAGATGGATTTTCAAGTTCACCTACACGACCCGAATTTATTACCGCAGATGGATAAAGCTCGAGCCCTGATTGTTACAGCCGTCAAAGAGAATTGGCCAGTGGCAATATTCGGTGATTATGATGCCGACGGGACGCCAGCATCGGTCTTGCTGGCGGGACTATGTCAAAAGCTGGGACTGATTTTTGAAGTCTATCTACCGACTCGTCAGACCGGCTATGGTTTGAGCGACTCATTTGTCTCACCGATTGCCGAGCAGGCTAAACTACTTATTACCGTTGACACCGGCATCAGTTCGGTCGAGACAATTCAGAAATTAAAAAAACTTGGCGTCAAAACCATTATTCTTGATCATCATCTTCCACCGGATCCGTCAGCCGGCGGATTACCGCCAGCTGACGCGATCGTCGATCCGTATTTACCGGGTTCAAAATATCCGTTTCCGCATATTTGCGGTTGTGCCTTGGCCTACAAATTGGCCTCGGCTCTTCAGCAGGATTTCCCCCAACAGCTGACAGAGAGTTTTCTGAAATGGCAGCTAGATCTAGTCGCCATCTCCACGGTTGCCGATATGATGGAGATGCGAGGGGAGAACCGACCGCTGGTCGATTTTGGTTTGCGAGTGCTGAAAAAAACTCGCCGCCCCGGCCTACTAGCGTTGATGCGTTTAGCTGGAGTGAAGCTTGACGATTTAACGGCGGGCTCTTTGGGCTTTACGATCGGTCCGCGGTTTAATGCGCCTGGACGGCTAGGCGATAATCGACCTGTTTATGATTTGCTTTCAACTACCAACCCAGTTGAGGCCGAAGAGTTGGCTGTGAAGATTGAGACCCAAAACCGTGAGCGGCAAGAATTAGTTGAGACGATTCTGGCGCAAGCCGAAACTTTGATTTGGCAGCAAAATAAAGCTGGTGATTTTGTCTATGTTCTAGCCGAAAACGATTGGCCGACCGGAGTTGTTGGCTTAGTCGCCGGCAAGTTAGCCGAAAAATATTATCGGCCGGTAGTGGTCGGCAGTCGTTTGGAAGATAGGGTTCGAGCCAGCGCTCGTTCGGTAAGCGACTATCCGATTATCGATGGCTTAACTGCCGCCAGTAAGTTCTTGGAACAATTTGGTGGTCACCGACAAGCGGCCGGTTTGACCGCCCGAGCCGATAAATGGGAGCTGTTTGCCGTTGCCTTAAAACAACATGCTTCGAAATATTTCGCTGGTGTTTTGCCGAAACCGTCTTTGAAAGCTGATGATTTTTTGACATTGTCCGATGCGACCTTGCCGTTAGCGCAGGAAATTCAATCGCTCGAGCCGCACGGCTTAGGTAATGCCCGACCAACTTTTATTATTCGCGATGTCGAGCTGAAAGACGCTCAACCGATCGGCCAAACCAAAAAACATCTCCGGCTGACACTAGCCAAGGACGGACAGACAGTACCAGCAATAGGTTTTTCGCTCGTCGACAAGTTCGCCACCCACAAATCCAATCGAGCCGATGTCGCCGGCCATCTAACAGTCAATGTTTGGAATGGTAATAGTACGGTTCAATTTCAGTTAATCGACTTTAAGCCGGTGGGTAGCGAGATACAGACGGTGAAACCAGCGTAGAGACTGCAGACCCGCTGTGCACCTGCCAGGTGCACATGGTTAACAATCCAACCTGAAGGACAGTCCTTCAGGTTGGATTGTTATAGGTGGGGGGTAGTTTTTCTTAGGTAGCTTCTTGAAGCGAAAGAGGGCATGTCCTTCCGTAACTCGGTGAAGGAGGGTAGAATTTGGGCAGGATGCCCTTGATAGATAACAGAAAAATCTGCGATGTTGATTTTAACGCGCGAATGAAAGAATCGATGGGCGAATTTACTAACTTAATGAGCGAAGCGCACAAGTTGGAAAAGAAAATCACAGTTGATTGGCAGAATATTTTATGAAAAAAGAAACTCGAAAACCACAAATTGCCATTTATCAAGTTATCGGCGACGAGCAAAAAATCCGCGTTAGAATTGAAGACGAAAATGTTTGGTTAACTCAAAAACTGATCGCCGAGCTTTTTGGGGTTGACGTGCGAACCGTTAACGAGCATTTGAAAAATATATTTACGGAGAAAGAATTGGACGAGATTTCAGTTATCCGGAATTTCCGGATAACTGCCGCAGACGGCAAGGATTATGACACTAAACACTATAGTCTCGATACGATTTTAGCAGTTGGCTACCGTGTGCGATCGGACAAAGGAACGCAGTTTCGCCAGTGGGCCACAGAAAGACTGCGAGAGTATCTAATCAAGGGTTTTACGATGGACGACGAGCGACTCAAGCAAAGCGGTGGCCGAGCACGCTATTTTGAAGAACTCCTTCAACGCGTCCGTGATATTCGCAGTAGCGAGCGAATGTTTTATCAGAAAGTAACCGACATTTATGCGACCAGTATTGATTATAAACTTGACGTAGAGTTGACGCAAAAATTCTTTGCCATGGTGCAAAATAAAATGCACTATGCCGTCCATGGCTTAACTGCGGCAGAAATAATCGCCAAACGCGCCGATGCCAAAGAACCGTTGATGGGTCTAACGAGCTTTAAGGGCGATTATATCACGCCAGCGGACACGCACATCGCTAAAAACTACCTGACCGAGCAGGAGATAAACCAGTTAAACCTAATCGTCTCGCTTTACATTGATTTTGCGGATTTGCAAGCCGCAACTGGTCGTTTGATGAAAATGCAAGATTGGATAAAAAAGCTTGATGAATTTCTGACCATTTCCGAAAAAGAATTACTGCATTCAGCTGGCAAAGTGAGCGCCAAGCAAGCGGAACAAAAGGCATTGAAAGAATACGAAAAATATCGCAAAGAACGGGACAAAAATTATGTTTCCGATTTCGACCGAGAAGTGAAAAAACTCTTGCGCGCCCGCCGTAGTCTTACTTCGCCCTCCGAAGCCTCTGGCGAAGGACGGGACAAAGGTGGGGCAATGGAGAAAAAAGAAAAGCCCGAGTAAAAAAGGAAGTGAGAGGCACTACCTGCAACACGCAGTTGCAAGGTCGTTCTTCTCTCTTGATTAGGAAAATAGTACCAAATTGATCATCATATTTTTAAGATAAAGGGCTAGTTTTTGCTATGAATTTAACCCGAAAAAGACTAAAATTCAAGCAAATGGCAACTGAAATAAAACTGGAGCAAAAACTTTGGGAAACAGCCGATACGCTTCGTGGTAATGTCAGCTCGTCTGACTACAAAGAAGTTGTTTTGGGTCTAATTTTTCTCAAGTACATTTCGGACTCATTCGAGCTGAAATATAACGATCTTAAAAAGAGCGGACACGAAGACCCAGAAGATAAAGACGAATATACCGCCGAAAATATTTATTGGGTGCCCAAAGAAGCTCGTTGGCCGTTTATCCGTGATTTTGCCAAACAGCCATCAATTGGCACGATCATCGATAACGCCATGGAGGAGATCGAAAAAGATAACCCTGATCTCAAGGGTGTGCTCTTCAAAAACTTTGCTCGCGAAAGCCTTGATAAGCGCCGATTGGGCGAACTCATCGACATTATCAGCACCATTGATATGTCCGGCTCCGACAAAGGCGATGTCCTCGGCCAAGTGTACGAATACTTCCTGGGCAAGTTTGCTCACGCCGAAGGCCAGCGCGGCGGCGAATTCTACACTCCCAAAAGCATCGTTAAACTCTTGGTCGAAATGATCCAGCCGTTCAGCGGCCGGGTTTACGACCCCTGTTGTGGCTCCGGTGGCATGTTTATCCAAAGCGAAAAATTTGTCCTCGATCACCAAGGTCGAATTGATAGTATTCACGTTTACGGCCAAGAGCTGAACACCACTACGATGCGGCTGGCCAAAATGAACCTGGCGATGCATCATATTGACGCAAAGCTAGAAAATGGCGACACCCTCCATAACGATCGGCACCAAGACCTCAAAGCCGACTTCATCCTCGCCAACCCGCCGTTCAATGTCAGCGATTGGGGCGGTGAACAACTACGCAACGACTTACGCTGGAAATACGGCATCCCCGCTAAGGGCAACGCCAACTTTGCCTGGATTCAGCATTTTATCCACCATCTGAGCCCCAGAGGTATTGCCGGTTTTGTTTTGGCCAACGGTTCTATGGCCTCTCAAACTTCCGGTGAAGGTGAAATTCGCCAGAAGATTATCGAAGCTGATCTAGTTGACTGCATTGTTTCCTTGCCGGATAAATTATTCTTTAATGCCGCCATCCCAGCCTGCTTGTGGTTTATCTCTCGTGATCGCATCGATCGCAGTGGTAAAACTCTTTTCATCGACGCTCGCAATATGGGCACGATGATCAACCGCCGCAACCGTGAGTTAACTGAAGAAGATGTCAAGAAGATCGCCGATACCTACCATAACTGGCGAGGCACTAACGGCAACGAATACCAAGACATCCCCGGCTTTTGCAAATTGGCTACCACCAAATAAATCGCCGAACAGGATTACATTCTTACTCCCGGCCGCTACGTTGGCAGTGAAGCCATCGAAGAAGACGACGAAGCCTTCGAAGAAAAGATGAAGAAACTGACCTCCGAGCTCAAAGACCAGTTTGCCGAAAGCCATAAACTTGAGTCAGAAATAAAGGCAAATCTAGAAATATTGGATATATAAGCCAGTTTTATATATCACGCTAATATATAAAAATACTTGACGAATCTTTATATATGTTCTAACCTGTAACCATAATGCAGTTTGACCCAACCAAGCCATTTACGCCCAGAGTTGTCACCAAAGAGGATTTGGCGACTGCTCAAGTCAGTTTAACTAAAGACTTGCTTGAAGCTCGAGTGGCGATTGCTGAACTCAAGGGTCTGATTAGTGGTGTCCCCGCTTCTAACCAAGCTCTCTTTAACCCAATCTATCTCAAGGAAGCGCTCGCTAGTAGCCAGATTGAAAACATCAATACAACACTCATCGAAGTAATGCAGCGTCAGCTGACCCCATCTAAAAAACGGGATGAAAATACTTCCGTCCTTAATTATTACACGGCTATTCAGTGGGGGATCAAAAAGCTGTCTGAGTTTGGTATCTCGTCACGCTTAATCACTGGTTTGCACCGTCACTTGCTGCCGGAAGCCGAGCAGAGCTATCGTCGGCTACAAAATTATATCGTCGACGGTCGAAACTCCGTTCGCTACACTCCACCTGAGGCCCAGAACATCCCCGAGCTTATCTCTCGATGGGAAAAATTGGCGAACAATGAAGAAGTTAAGAAAGTCATTGACCCCCTCATCATCGCTGCCGTCACCCATTACCTCTTTGAGGCTATCCACCCCTTCAACGACGGTAACGGCCGAACCGGCCGAATGTTGTTAACCCTATTTTTGGTCGACTCTGGTCTCACCGACACGCCGATTATCCATATCAGCCAATACATAAATACTCACCGCTCGGACTACTACGACCTACTGCTCAACACCACTAAAAACGGTGATTATTTGCCGATCGCCAAATTTATTGTCTGTGGGTTTACTGCCCAGGCCCGTCACGCGCTCAAGCTGTTGAAGAAAATACAGGAGATGCAAATCGCTTGGCACGAAACAATCAAAGCCGATCTGCCGAAAGTTTATCGGCAAGATTTGGTCAATAAACTCTTTGAAAGCCCGGTCGTTACACCGGTTGCCCTTGGTAATGATCTAGGCATTCACTACATCACGGCCAGCAAGTATCTCCAAGAACTAAAAACAAAAGGCTACTTAAACTACGCCAAGGTCGGTCGCAATGCCTACTACATCAACCACAAACTGCTCGACAAGATCAGTGAAGAAGGGCGGATGGGATGAGCGACTGGCTTAATAATAATCAGGGAGTTTTGGCTGGTGTCGGGTTGTTGCTGGTTATCGGTGGTTATTTCTTCGCCAAAAATAAACAGGTAATAAAAAATAAAGTATCGGGCAGTCCACACATTAAAGCTAGTAGGGTACAAGCTGGCGGTGATATTATTGTTGGCAACAAAACTATCAATAGTAATCCTCACCCAAAACCAGACAGGCCGTATATTGAGATCTTTGTGGATGGCGCAACGTCTTCGTGGGGAGAGTACGAGGTCAAATTTGGTTTTAGGAATGTTGGAAATATCACCGCTGTCTTAAAAAAATTTACTGTTGCGGATCTAAATATTCACATACCAACAAAGTCGATAACTCTTAACGACCCACCGGTTAAGGTAGCGGTTGGCTTAACCAACTCGAGACTAAGGAGTAGTAAATGTGAGGGTAATGTACTAAAGCTTGAATACGAGGGTTTGGATGGTACTAGATATGCAACAGTAGCCAGTGCGGAACAAGAGCTACGTGCCGACAAACAATACAATATCAGGGGTGTTAGTAGTCCTCAATATATTAATGACTAAAACTGTTTGCTCGAGGCTAGTTTAGGAGATTTGTAATGGGATTAGTGAATATACTCAGTATCGTCCTTGGTATTTTAGGCCTCGTTGCAAGTATTTTGGGAGCCGGACTCGCATTCTTTACTTTTATTAACCCCAAAATTCGAATGGACTGGTATCTGAATCATCCACAGGGGTGGGAGAAAATTCACCTGGGTTTAAGAGGGGGTAGATCCTTATGGAGATATAAAAAGCATCCAGAATTCATCATAGAGAGACAAGACGAAATTAAAGCTTGGGATTATTCGGTTACTGAAAGGTGGATGAAGTATCCATTACCCGATCCCTCGAAGACGTCTTACCTCATTCACGTTAGTGCTGGAAATATCGTAGTCTACTCTGAAGAATTTGTTACTCTCGATGGGGGAAGGTATCTAGTACCATTACCTAGGGTGAAATATCACGAAAACAAAGAGGAAAATGAGTATTTCTACGAACCGCTCCAAATAAAAATCGCAAGAGTTATTGGCGAATACTACCGTTTCAAGTCTATCGATGAATTTATTGAACAAAATGAAATCGAGGTAAGAACTAATGCCTAAAACTGTTTTGCTTGGGGATGTTGTAACTATTCAAAGCGGGAAATCTCGTCCTAGTAGTTCGGGAGAGTATCCCGTTTATGGTGGCAACGGTATTTCAAACTATGCAGATGACTACAATATTTCAGAACCCACGGTCATAGTCGGTCGTGTAGGCGCATATTGCGGTTCGGTTTACATAGAAAGAAATAATTTTTGGCTATCCGACAATGCTCTTGGCCTTACGGCAAGGGAAGGGACAGATCTAAAATATTTGTACTACCTTCTAAAACACCAAGATTTAAACAAGCGCAGTGTTGGTGGGGCACAACCCCTCCTAACACAAGGGATACTCAATAATATTTCAGTTACGCTACCAGATGTCGGCACGCAAAAAGAAATCGCTAAGATTCTCGGTGATTTGGATATAAAAATAGAACTCAACCGGCGGATGAATGAGACGCTGGAAAAAATCGGCCAAGCCCTTTTTAAGCATTATTTCATCGACAGCCCCGACCGGAAAAATTGGGAAAGACAACCTCTGTCAACGTTTGGGCAAGTTGTCTGCGGAAAAACTCCACCAAAAACGAATAAGGAATTCTTTGGTGGCAACGTTCCATTCATTAAAATTCCGGATATGCACGGGCAAACATTTATTACAGAAACTCAAGATAGTTTATCTGAGAAAGGACGCGATTATCAGGACAATAAAATAATACCTCCATATTCCCTGTGCGTGAGCTGTATTGCGACCGTTGGATTAGTCAGTATTACTGCATTGAGCTCCCAAACAAATCAGCAGATAAATTCAATTGTCCCCGCAAAAAACTACTCTATTTTCTACTTATATTTCCAGCTAAAAAATCTAAAAGACGAGCTAGTGAACCGTGCAAGTAGTGGCTCAGCAACACCAAATATGAACACATCAACCTTCTCGAAAATCAAAATTTCATCACCCAATCAAAAAACATTCCAAGGGTTTGATGACGTGGCTCGACCACTTTTCCAACGAATACTGACAAATCAAAATGAAAACAAAAACTTAGTACTACTTCGCGACTCACTTTTGCCACGATTAATTTCTGGAAAGGTTGGAATATGAGTCCGGTGATCGATCAAATGAAATTAGAGGAAGCAAGAGCATTCTATCAGGACCGAATAAAGGGATGGATGATCGCTGACTTAGAGAAATCTCTTGTAGCAGAAACTAACTTTTTAACTGCACTTGGTTGCCTTGTTTACACAGAAATAATTGGGATATTTCTACCTTCGATTACAACTGAATCGCGGGATCGAAATATGGCCAGATTTTATAGGGCTTTCTATCGACTTCGGTCGAGTGAACAGTTGAAGTCTCTTGATGCAGCGATTCTGCGTGAAACGAACAAGAGACTTTATCAGCACCTTCGACACAACATGGCTCATAAGTATTTTCCTACTATTGAAAAACGAACGGGTGATCTAGTCCTATTTATTCCGTCAGTAGTTGCAAGAGATGGGATTTCCTCGATACCAGGTGCAATTGTGCCTCCAGTCTTTTTCAGTAACGACGAAACGGGTCAAACTCGGGTGGTAATAGCATTCCGAAACTATATTGATGAGTTAAAAATTTTAGTTGATGAGTCGATGATAAAAACATTTGAAGAAAACGAACCTAACTATCAAGCATCAGCCGTAAGCGGTGTTGATGTTGTACTGAGAGGGGCATTACGATGACCGAAGATAAAATTGAAGAAGTATCGACTGTCAACTCTAACGATTCGTTTTTGACACGTTTTATTTCGGGAGAAACTGCGATATGACTTATCCACTTATCATCACCGGTGCTGGCGCATCATATGACTGCGTACCCCCAGGTGACTACCCCGTGAATGATTACGATTTACGCGACTGGAAACCACCGCTTACTAAGTACTTATTTGATGGTACGAGATTCCAAAACCTAATTGACAAATACCCCGAAATGACAGATATGGTGAGCCATATTCGTTCAAGGTTACGAGCAGGAAGTTTAACATTCGAAGAGGTATTAACTACGCAACACAAAGACGGGGTAAAAAATGACCCCGATCTAAAGAAAAGCTTCGTTGCGTTACTTTTCTACTTATCTGACCTTTTTGGATCGGTAAGTAGAAATTATTATCGACCAAACAACAATTACTCTGACTTATTTCATCAAATAAAACAGAACGGAGGTAGGGCAATTTTCGTGAATTTTAATTATGACTTGTTGCTGGAAAGAGTTTTAGGAAAGACAAACGTTGATAATCCAGACGATTACATCTCTGGAAACATTCCAATAATTAAAATCCACGGTGCATGTAATTGGTATTGGGCAAGAGGAATAAACTTACTGGAAGATAAGCCAAGCTATGACTTATTGATGTCAGTTCCTGAAACAATTATCGGCACCCCAAATATGGAGGAGTGGAAGTTGGTAATAAAAAACGACAAGGAGAACCCAAAATCTATTTATGCGAAGCAATTCGCACCGCTTCGGGGTTATTCATTCCATCCAGCATTGGCTTTACCAATTCAAGAAAAGAATAATTTCGTCTGTCCTCAGAGTCACATTGATTTACTTAATCTACAGATACCTAAAATTGATAGAATTCTAATTATCGGCTGGAAAGTAAAGGATCAATTTTTGTTAAATTTGCTACTCGAAGAACTTTCAAAAAGAAATATTCCCATTGCTTTTGTAGGAGGAGAAGATAGTAAGAACACCTTGGAGCAACTTAATGCAAAGATAACCTCAAATATTAGAGTGATCGCGGATAAGGGATTTACAAATTATATGGGAAGCGATGAAGCGGAAGAGTTTTTAAAGTAATGACTGAAGAAAAAGTTGAACAAGAAGCGTTGAAGATTTTAGACCAGCTTGGCTGGGAGGTTTTGAATGGGCCGGAAATTGGGCCAGAGGGAACGAGCGAGCGAAAATATGATCAGGTAGTTTTGGAGCGACGGCTGGCGGAAGCGGTCGCTAAAATTAATCCACATCTGCCAGTTTTGGCCATTGAAGAAGTGGTGAAGAAAACAATCCGCCACCATCACCCGGAAATGTTGCTGGACAACCACCAATTCCACAGCCAGCTAACCGATGGCGTCAGCGTCGAATACCGCACCGCCAGCGGCGAGGTGCGAACTGAACAAGCGCAACTGTTTGATTTTACTAATCCTGCCAATAACGAATTTGTCGCCGTCAACCAATTTACCGTCATCAACGGCGATTACCATCGTCGGCCCGATATTGTTTTGTTTGTGAACGGCTTGCCGCTGGGAATTATCGAAATAAAAGATCCAACTAGCGAAACGGCCAGTCTTAAGTCCGCCTACAATCAGCTCCAAACCTATGAAGCAGAAATCCAGCCACTCTTTAGGTTTAACGAGCTGGAGATAATCACCGATGGTATTGACGCCGAAATGGGCACGATCAGCGCCACTTTTGAGCGTTTTACGGCTTGGAAAACTATTGAGGGCGAGAAAGATCACCAGGGCGTGCCAATGCTAGAGGTACTACTCAATGGAGTCTGCGATAAAAGCCGATTTCTAGAGATTGTCCGTAACTTTATCGTTTTTGAGAAAGACAAAAAAGAAACTTTCAGCAAAAAGCTGGCCGCTTACCACCAATACTGGGCAGTCCAGAAAGCTCTCACTTCAACAATTACTTCCATTAGACCCGGTAGCGATCACCGCATTGGTGTTGTTTGGCATACTCAAGGGTCGGGAAAATCTCTATCAATGGTGTTTTATGCCGGTAAGCTTGTGGCTAATCCGGAGTTGAAAAACCCGACGGTGATTTTGGTAACAGACCGCAACGATCTCGATAATCAGTTGCATGACACATTTGCGAACTGCAAGGACATTCTTCGGCAAACCCCCAGTCAGGCCGAGAGCTGTGACCACTTAAAAGAAATCTTGCGTCGAGAGTCCGGCGGAATTATTTTCACCACCAACGCCAAATTTTTCCCGGAAAAGGGAGCTGAATTCCCGCTATTATCTGATCGAGAAAACATAATCGTTATTGCCGATGAAGCCCATCGGAGCCAGTACAACTTTATCGATGGCTTCGCCAAACATATTCGCGATGCTTTACCCAACGCTAGTTTTATCGGTTTTACCGGCACGCCGATTGAAAGTGACGACCGATCAACGCCAGCTGTCTTTGGTAATTATTTAGATATTTACGATATCGAGCAGTCAGTCAAAGACGGAGCAACCGTGCCGATTTACTACGAAAGCCGTCTCGTGGAGCTCAATATTCAAGAAGACATGCGTGAGCAAATCGACCGAGAGTTTGCCGAGTTAACCGAAGGTGAGGAACTGGATCGGCAGGACGAGCTAAAGGCCAAGTGGGCGCAAGCAGAAGCGATTGTTGGTAATAGCAGGCGAATTGAGCGGATTGCTAGCGATATTGTCGAGCATTTTGAAAATCGACTTAGCGCTCTTGAAGGCAAGGGGATGATTGTAACAATGAGCCGACGAATTGCCGTTGATTTATACGAGGCAATAATTGCCTTAAAACCAGAGTGGGCGAGCGATGGTGACAAAAACGGGTTTATTAAAGTGATTATGACCGGTTCGGCCAGCGATCCGCTGGAGTGGCAAGCCCATATTCGCAACAAAGAGCGTCGTCGAGAACTGGCTGGTTATTTCAAAGACCCCGCATCAACATTTAAGTTAGCGATTGTTTGCGATATGTGGCTGACCGGTTTTGACGCTCCAAGTTTACACACAATGTACTTGGACAAGCCACTGAAAGGTCATAACTTAATGCAAGCTATTGCCAGGATTAACCGCGTTTACCAGGACAAGCCGGGTAGTCTAGTAGTAGATTATTTAGGGGTAGCTTCGGCACTTCGAGAGGCATTGCAGACCTATACAGTCAGTGGCGGTAAGGGACGACCGACACACGATCAGCATGAAGCGGTAATGGTGATGAAAGAGAAACTCGAGCAACTGCGGGATATGTTTCATCCGTTTAATTACCGCCGTTACTTCACCTCGGATGTCAAAAAACAGATGCAAATTTTACTTGACGCTCAAGAATTTGTATTAGGTGTTGAGGATGGCGAAAAGAACTTTAAACAATATATTTTGGAACTGTCGAAAGCTTTCGTACTCGCCGTACCCCACATTGAAGCGCTGGCTGTTCGTGAGGAAGTGGCTTTCTTCCAGGCAGTTCGGGCTAGGTTAGCTAAAATCATCGAAAAAGGTCGCACTAACGAAGACTTTGGGATGGCGATCAAGCAAATTGTTGATAAAGCTATCGCTCCAGCTGGAGTAGTAGATATCTTTGCCGCCGCTGGCATCGAACGACCAGACATTTCAATTTTATCCGATGAATTTTTAGCAGAAATTCGTGGAATGGAACGCAAGAACCTGGCCGTGGAAGCCTTGAGAAGACTACTGGACGGAGAGATAAGAGCTAAATTTTCCAAGAATGCCGTTAAGTTAGGAACATTTTCGGAGATGCTAGAGAAAGCAATCTTGCGCTACAAGAACAATGCCGTTGAGGCGGCGCAAGTTATTGAGGAACTGATTCAGATTGCCAGAGAAATAAAAGCCTCCGAAGACGAGGTAGAAAAGCTCGGACTATCTGCAGATGAGGTGGCATTCTACGATGCTCTTGTAGAAAACGACAGCGCCAAGGCCGTGATGGGTGATGAGAAGCTAAGAGAGTTAGCGCGGCTACTCGTGAAGCGGGTTCGAGATAACATCACCGTTGACTGGTCAATTCGCGAAAGCGCTAAAGCCAGGTTGCGGATAATGGTGAAGAAACTACTGCGAGACTACGGCTACCCACCCGATCAAGAAAAAATGGCAACGGAATTAGTCCTAGTTCAGGCAGGATTATTTGGGGATGATTGGGATCAGGAATCGGATGCGTAAACTTTCCGAGAAAACTATGAACTACACAAACATTAAAAAACTATTCGGGCCGATTTTTGAAATGATGGCGACTGGAAGTCGTGTTGAGGTTAAGGAAGCGAAGAAAGAGATCGAGAAGCTGTGGAGGAAGGAGCATCATAAGTTTCGTAATTCTGGTCGGTTCGTTCTTGAAGTTATCGATAACTTCGACAGCATTACAGACCCCGTCCATAAAGCTGATATTATTGCGGGTTTGAGCATTTTCTACCTGGCGTTAGCCGATGATTACTTTGAGGAACTGAAAGCATTTATTAAGAAAAATTTACAACACCCAGACGGCCGAGTACGGGAAGCGGCGCGTAAAACTGGGGATTGGCTCTATATATCTTTATCGAGTCGAATGGATGAATTTTCATACCTAAGAAGCAAATCGCCAAGCCAAAAGAGAAAAGAAACTAAAGCTATCGCCATCAAGCAGTATCGTGATTTTGTGGCCGAACTCGAGGTTTTAATAGATCTTTATGACGACGGAAGTAACAAAGCTGAATATATAGATGATATGAAGCCGTCGGTGATTAAGAGTTTACAAATGGTTTGGAGCCGATTAACCGAAGTGCCGGCGTACCGTAGAATATTTGAACAGTTTGAATCTGTCCCAACATCGATTCTGAAGAAGCGACAAGAGATTGAAACTGAAGTAATCGCCTTACTAGAAGCAAGTAAGAGTCATCATCGGCTGGATGAGATTAAGGAAATCATTTTCAAAGAGGGAGGTCAGGAAAACCTACCCAGATTCATAGCGATGTTTGATACAGGATTCGGAAAAATTGAGCTTGAACAAATTTTAGAGGTTATTACCGACGCTTGGAATCATTTCCCCCACCGGTCTTTAGGAGGTAAATCTCCAGTGGAAATGAGCGGAAAAAGCAAATGAAATATGTCGCTAACGCTCGCTTCTCATTTTATTCGTCTTAAATCATAAAATGAAAAGTAAAACCACCTTTGTTTGTTTGGGTTGTCAACAGCAGTTCCCGCGCTGGTCGGGTAAGTGCCCGAACTGTAGCGAATGGAATACTTTGACGGAAGAGCGTTTTGACTCATCCGAAGTCTCGGCGAGCCAAACGACGCCGGCTGATTTGGTTAATATCGGTGAGATCAAACTCCACCACGTCCAGCGTCTGCGAAGTGGCTTGAAAGAATTTGATCAAGTTTTGGGCGCCGATGAACCGGGGATTGTGCCCGGGTCGGTGATTTTAATTGCTGGTAGTCCGGGCGTCGGCAAAAGCACCCTGCTCTTGCAGGTGGCAAGCTCAATTCCCAACTCGCTCTACTTTTCGGCCGAAGAGTCATTGGAGCAGTTGAAGATGCGCGCCGATCGCTTGAAGATTAAGCCCAACGGTGTACAGGTTTCAGCCGAGCGCGACGTCGGACGGATTCTGGCGGCGGTCCGAAGCAGTCAGCCGAAACTGGTTGTGATTGATTCAATTCAAACAGTTTTCGACGAGACGACCGCCGGTACGCCTGGCTCGCTAGTTCAGGTGCGTGAAATCGTTTGGCGTTTGACTCAATTTGCCAAACAAAATACTGTCGCCCTTATCGTTATCGGCCATATTACAAAAGATGGAGCGATCGCCGGTCCGAAAGTTTTGGAACATTTAGTTGACGCCGTCTTGTACCTTGAGGGCGAAAAACGGACTGGTTTGCGAATATTACATGTCGAGAAAAACCGCTACGGCCCGTTGGACGAGGTCGGTATCTATCAACTGACCAAAGATGGGTTTGAAGCCGTTCAAGATCCGGGCAAATTGTTCGCCTCGCTGATAACGGAAAAGTTACCGGGCCGGGCGTTGACGATCACCGCCGAGGGTAGTCGATCATTCTTGGTTGAAATTCAAGCCCTGTCGACCAAAACCAGTTTTGGTTACCCAAAGCGATCCTGCCAGGGCATCGATCCCAATCGTCTCAATGTTATTTTGGCGGTGCTGGAGAATCGCCTCAACGTACCAGCCAATCAGTACGATATTTTTATCAATGTCGTCGGCGGCTTTTCTCTCAAAGACCCAGGGATCGATCTAGCGATCGCCGGGGCAATTATGTCGTCACTAACGAAAAAAGTTCTGCCTGACAATATCGTCCTGATCGGCGAAATAGGCTTACTCGGCGAAATTCGTCCTGCCCACAGTCTGCCCGGTCGAATAAAAGAAGCCAAGCGTCTGGGCTATCAACCGAACACGAAGATTACTTCATTGAAACAGCTTGGAGCGCTGTTCGACTAGCCAAACAGCAGACCCAAGTCTAAAGGCTAAAGTCTGAAGTCTGAAATGTCGCTACCGCTCGCTTTTCACTCCGCTCAAAGTAAGTAGCAAGTATTTAAAACTTGATACTTGAAACTTAATGCTTAATTCAGACTTTAGCCTTTAGACTTTAGACTTTTGTTTTGACCTGCCTAAGGTCAAAACGAGTAATATCGCTCGATTCCGTCCGATTGGTTGCCGACATTATCGACGGCGTGAACCATAAATCGTAGTGTTCCGGATAGCCCGCCGATGGTGACGGTTTTGCCTGGCTTGGCCACTTCGACCGTTCGATATAAATTAGAATAGCCGGGCGCCCCACTGTAAATTTTTATTCTTACTAGCTGAAAATCGATGTCGGTGGGATTTATCCAGCTCAAGACAATTTGGCCGCCGCCAGTCAGGCCGATAAGACTACTGACTTCGCTCGGTGGAGTATGGTCAGAGATGACAATGAAATTGACGACACCACTTGTGGCGCTAGAGCCATTATTGCTAGTGACGGTGGCTTGAAGTTTGTGATCCCCATCAGCGAGGAGTCCGGCGTTATAGGACATTTGGTACGGGCTTGAGGTGATGACACCGATCGAAATATTATCAATTGTTAGCTCGACCTGCCTAACACCGCTCGGAGCGCTGGCACTGACACTAATCGTAAATTGACCCGTCACCTCTTGGTCGTTGGTAGGCGAAGTAATTTCAACGCTGGGTTGAACATTGCCGGCTTGGCATTTTTCGGTTGGTGGCCGGTTATTAAAACCATTAGCATTCGCCCAAGCCAGGACCGGCCCTTCCCAATTGGGGTTATTGGGTTTTTCAGAGTGGATATTAGTATAGGTGCGATCCTCGGTCAGCTCATCAGGAATAGAGGCGTCAGCTAACAAACCATTCTCCTTGCAGACCCGGACTCGTACATGGACATCGTCTTTTTCGGTTGGCACTTGCCAGCTGGCAAAAATATCAGTAATCGTTTCAGAGCCGTCGACCGGTAATTTGTTGGATAGACGATCAACCGTGACATCTCTAATGCCGGCGGGGCGGCTAAATTGCTCGACCGGCAGATCTTTGTGAAGATACTCCATAAAGGCATCCCAAATTGGGGCGGCGGCGACCGAACCGCCAGCTCGGTTCATAGAGGTGTTATCGTTGTTACCGGCCCAAACCCCGGTTACATACTGGGGCGTATAACCCATAGTCCAGGCATCACGAAAAGCATCGGTAGTGCCGGTTTTGCTAGCCGCCGGACGACCCTGAAGGGTTAAGACACCAAGCGTTCGACCGAAGGTGGGCTTTTTGGCTTCAACGTCACTCAAGACATTTGATATTTGATAGGCAATTTGGGGGTCAAGGACTTGTCGGCCGTCTTTCGGATCCTCATGGGTGTAAATTACTTTTTGTTTGCTGTCGGTGATTTTGAGAATCGGCGTTGTCGGCATTAAAACGCCACCCGCGGCAAATACTCCATAGGCGGTCGTCATTTCCGTCAACTTAACCTCGCCCCCACCCAACACCAAAGATAAACCATAGCGATCTTTATCGGTTAGGGTGGTGATGCCGAGGTCACTGGCATTCTTGAGGGCGTCGTCTATTCCAACCAGCCCCAGAATCTTTACGGCCGGGATGTTGAGCGAGTTGCCTAATGCCTGGCGGATGGTGACCGGCCCGCGAAAACCGCCATCAAAGTTATCGGGTATATATTTACCGAAGTCAGTTCTTAAGTCGAAGAGAGTGGTGGCTGGATTATATTTTTCCTTAAATGCGGCCGAGTAAACAATTGGCTTGAAGCTCGAGCCCGGTTGACGCGAAGCGGTGGCGACATTGAAGGCGCCGAATTGCTCTTGAAAGTAGTCGACCGAGCCAACCATAGCAATAACCTCGCCCCGCTTGGGGTCGATTGTCACCAGGGCGGCGTTGGAAGCGCCGGCGTTCTTCAACGTCTTGCCGGCGGCGGCGGAAACAATTCTTTCGGCCTCTTGTTGCTTGGGTAAATCTAAGGTGGTGACGACATCAAAGCCACCGCTCTCGACTTTTTGTTCAGCCACTTGAGCATCTCCGAGCTCTTTAGTGAAGTAAGTCACCAACCAATCTTTAACAAATAGCACAAAGTGGGGAGCGGTAATCGAATCACGTCTCGGGGCAAACTTCGGCTCGACTTTCTTGGCTTCGGTGGCCTGGTCTCCGGTAATGTAGCCCTGTTCGACCATTAGGCTAATAGTCAGATCTCGACGGGCGATTAAGCGGTCGATATTTTGGCCGTAGGGGGAGAGGGTTGATGGCGCCTGCGGTAAGGCGGCCAACGTCGCCGCTTCGGCAATCGTCAAGTCTTTGGCACTTTTATTGAAGTACGACTTGGCGGCCGCTTCAATGCCGTAGTTACTGCCACCGTAAGGAATCTCATTGAGATAGAGCGTTAGAATCTGCTCCTTGCTATACAGCGCCTCCAGCTCAATCGATAGAATCGCCTCTTTAACCTTGCGAACTAAATTGTGCTTGTTGTCTTTGAGAATGGCGTTTTTGACAAACTGTTGGGTGATGGTCGAGCCACCGCCGCGCGATCCGCCAAAAATAATTGCCCGCCCGATACCCTTGAGGTAGATACCGTGATGACTGTAGAAATTTTTGTCCTCGATGGCGATAGTGGCATCCTTGATCACTTGAGGAATATCTTTTTGATCGATCAATATCCGTTTTTTCTCACCAGAGATCGTATAAAGTGGCTGCATATTGCGGTCGAATAGCCGGGTCGACCCCTCGGCCGCCAGATTACGAATTTTACCAGGAGTGGGCAGGTCTTTGGCAAACCAGGCGAACATCAAGATAATCAGTAGTATAAAACCGCCCGTTGACCAAAGAGCGTATTTACCGACCCGACGCCAGGCAATCTTTCGAGACGTTTTACGCGAAAAAAGTTGACGCTGGAGCTTCTTCAGGTTAATCGGATTGGCGAAGGGATTTCGAATTTTTGGGATGCGTAGTTTGATTTTCATTTATTAGTTATTGAGTAATTAAGTAATTTAGTATTCAGTAATTTTTGTGTGGTGGACTACCATATTCTACAAATATATACTGTTAGTAACAATGGACAGCGACAAAGACATATTACTTACCTGGGCGGTAACGGAAATTATTAATGAGTCAAATTTACTGCGTCGTCTGAAGGCTAGTAAAAAACTAGTGGTCAAATTGGGTGTTGACCCAACCTCGAAGGATCTTCATCTTGGTCACGCAGTCGTCTTGCGTAAACTTCGTCAATTTCAAGATTCGGGTCATCAGGCCGTTTTAGTGATCGGGGATTTTACGGCTCGAATTGGTGATCCGGCTGGAGTTAATAAAACTCGGCCAGTCTTAAGCGAAGCCGAAATTAAGAACAATATGGAAACCTACCTGACTCAAGCGGGAGCGATACTTGAGCTGAAGAAGGCCCGTGTACTCTACAACTCTAGCTGGCTAGCCAAAATGAATTTAAGCGACCTACTAGGCTACGCCAATCAAATCAGCCTGAATACATTAATTGAGCGGGAGGATTTTGCCACCAGACTTAAAGCGAAGCAATCGGTTGGCTTACATGAGTTACTTTATCCGCTGACTCAAGCGATTGACTCGGTCGAGTTGCACTCGGATGTCGAAATAGGTGGCTGGGATCAACGGCTCAATCTTCTGCTCGGACGGGAGTTGCAAAAAAAAGTCGGTCAATCTTCTCAAGATTTAGTTTTATTAAAGCCTCTGCTGGGCTTAGACGGAGTTAAGAAAATGAGTAGCAGTCTAGGTAACTATATCGCTCTAACCGACTCTGCCGACGAAATGTTTGGCAAAGTAATGAGTATTCCGGACTCGTTAATTATTCACTACGGCGAACTAGCGGCGCTAATGGGGTCGGAAGAGGAAGTCAAAAAACAGCTAAAGGACATTCACCCTCGGGACCAGAAGGCGATTGTGGCTAGTAAAATTGTCGAGTTATATCACGGACTACCATCTGCCAAGAAAGCCCTTCAGAATTTCAATCAAACATTTCGCGACAAAAAAATCGCTGACTACCTAGTTTCGGAATTAGATTTTAGTCAAAAATCGATCTCGGTTCTTCACGCCGTGGCTGAAGCGGCCCAGTGTAGTAATACCCAGGCCGGTCGGTTGATCGACCAGGGCGCGATTAAACTTAACGGCACAAAAATGACCGACCCGAACTTAATTATCGAGCTTACCGGCGAGCTAGTTCTGCAAGTTGGCAAACACAGCTGGCGTAAGCTGGGGAGAAGAAGGTAAGATATAGATAAATTACTAAATTACTAAATTACTAAATTACTAAATTACTAAATTACTAAATTACTAAATGACTAAAAATCCTCAATTCCGTAATTCCGTAATTCTAAAATTCAGTAATTCTCTTGCTGGGTTTACTCTAATCGAAGCTCTAGCGGTAATATCGATTATCGGTATCCTCGCGTCACTGTCGATGTATGCCTTCACGAGCGCCACTAGCCGTGGCCGCGACGCCCGGCGTAAATCCGATTTGACGGCAATTAGTTTAGGCTTCCAAGCCCGCTTTGAGGCCAAGACCTGCTCAAGCTCTGCTGAAATGGGTCGTTACCCAGGCTATGACGTGCTTGATGGCGACCACTGGAAACCTGTCAGTGACCTTCGAGGTACGAGCGATGGGTGTGGAGCTTTTTCGGAATATCTAATTACCATTCCGACTAACCCCAACGACTCTGATGGCCCATTTACTTACCTGTTCGATCTTTCGACTGAAAGCGGCGTTATCGACGGCAAGCACTATCGTCTGACGGCAAAACTGGAGAAAACTCTGAATGAGAATGAATTGATGGATCTTGCCAGGGCAAAGACAATCTGGCATGATTCTTTCGAAGGCAATCTAACCCAGCTACCAGCTGACTACAACTACATCATCGGCAATTAGTTTCGTGCCTACCGCTTTATTTTAAATCCCATGATTTTTGGTCAATTACATCAGACTGTTCGTAATGCGTATCGGAAGGTTTATCAAACCGATCCGCCACGTTTTGATATCGAGCCAGCCCACCATAAAATATTTGGCGACTTCTCGACTAATATCGCTATGGTGACATCTGCGATCAACGATACTTCACCGATGATGCTGGCTCAAAAACTAATGCCCGAGCTGGAAGCCAGCCCGGTTTTTCGCAGCGTTTCTGTAACCACCCCCGGGTTTATTAATTTTACTATTACCGACGAACATCTCCTTTCGACGGTGAAAGAAATGATTCGCTTGCCCGACGCCATCGGTCGGAGTGACTTAGGCAAAGAAACGCGGGTATTGATCGAATATGTCTCGGCCAACCCGACCGGACCGCTAACGCTGGCCAATGCTCGTGGGGCTTTTGTCGGCGAGACAATCGCCCGGGTACTGGAACTATACGGCTGTACAGTGATGCGTGAGTATTATGTCAACGATCGGGGCGGCCAGATCGCTGTCCTCGGCCACTCGGTTCTGAAAGATGAGCTGGCCCAGTATCGCGGTGAATATATTGATGCGCTAGCCAAAAGAATAAAAGAGAAGGATCCGGTAAAAGTCGGGGAAAAAGCGTCGGCCATTGTAATGGAAGAGATGATTAAACCGATGCTCAAAAAAGTCGGGATCAATTTTCATCAATTTTTCTCCGAAGAGTCGCTCTATCAAACCGGCGTTTATAAAAAAAGTTTAGAGTTGCTTGAAGTCGGGGGTTATGTTTACGAAGCTGACGGTGCCACCTGGCTCTCGACAACCCGTTTTGGCGACGACAAAGATCGGGTGCTGATTAGGGGGACTAACGAGGAGACTTATTTTGCTTCTGATATTGCCTACCACAGTTTCAAGATCCAGCGTGGTTATCACCGGTTGATTAATGTTGTTGGCGCCGATCACTTTGTATATTCCAAACAACTAACCAGAGTTATCGAAGGAATTTTGCGGACTCATTATATGTGGGGCGGCTCTCTCGATTGGGTAGTAACTCAAATGGTTCGCTTAATTAAGGGCGGCCAAGAGGTCAAAATGTCTAAAAGGGCTGGAACCTATGTGGCGCTTGACGACGTCTTAGATGAGATTGGGCCAGATGTCGCTCGTTTTTTCTTTCTCAATAAAAGCACCGACTCCCAAATAGACTTCGATCTCAATCTAGCCACCTCCAACTCAAATCAAAATCCAGTTTTCTACATTCAATACGCTTACGCTCGAATTTCGTCGATTTTCCGCCAATTCTCTAAAGAAGACGACTTTGTTATTCCTGATAAAATCATCATTACTCATCCAATCGAGCGACAGCTGTTACTGCGAATCATTCAATTCCCTGATTTAGTTGAAGAAATTGCCGGCAATCTAGAAGTTCATCGCTTAACTCATTACGCTACCGCTTTAGCGACTGACCTTCATAGCTTTTACGAAACCGTCCGGGTAGTTGGGGAGTCACCAGAAATTGCCAACTCCCGCTTAGCCATTCTCAAAGCCACCAGCCTGACAATCAAAAAGACGCTGGACCTAATCGGCATCTCCGCCCCCAGCCGAATGGTCGCCAAGGACAATTAACTTATTCTCGAACCTGAAGGACAGGCCTCAACCTGTAGATTCTACAGGTTGAGGCCTGTCCTCTACCTGATGAGTTTATTGAAGGTTGATGCTGATGCTGTACAAGTCTTTGCCGGAGGCCAGCCAGAATTTCGCTGGGCTTGTTGGGTCGAGAATGATATCGCTGATTTTAGCGCTAGAGGTCAAGAAAATTGTGCTAACTAGGGTGTTGGTGCTGTCGAGAAGATAGAGGACTCGGCCGGAGCTGATTATCGTTAATGGGGCGGAGTCGCTGGTCGCAATTTTGACTGGCCCATCAACGGTTGGAGTCTGGAATTTAACGATGCCCGAGGTATTTCTAGCAAACTCGACGACCAATCCTTGGCTATCGGCAATTAGAACCTTGCCGTTGATGGCGATGTCGCTGGGGTTAGTGATTCCTAGTAGATTTTCAGCCTTGTTGTAAATTGAAATACTGGCCAAGTCGCCGGTAAAATTATTAATTCGTGAGGTGACGCGCGAAGCCAGACTGATTAGGTAAAGGTTGCCCTGATAATGATCGACTAGTTTTGCCCCATTAATTTGGGCTCCGGCTTGGGTCAAGGCGATCGGTTGATTGCTACTGCCGTCAAGGCGCCAAATATTGCCGGCCGTATCGCTAGCAACGATGTTTGTCGGGCCAAATGCCGTCAGCGAAACAGGGTTGGCAATCGGTGTTTTCTGACTCACCTGGGTTAGTAACGAACCGTTGTAAATCCAGATTTGGCCCTGACTATCAATGAAGAGCGGTTGGTTGTTAAGGATTTCCAGCGCCACAATATCGCTCGGTGCTTGAGTGATAGGGGACGGCAAATCGGTTATAAATATTTTCTGACTGATCAGTAGAGCCGCTAGTTCGGTTTTGCTGGTTTCATCAAGAGACTGATAGCCATCAACAGTAAACTTTTGAGCCAAGCCATTCAGAAGTTGATCGGCGGGCGAGCTCCGTAACTCGGTTAGCAGGGTAGTCTCGACACTGTCGGTTGCCTTGTTTCGTTGAGATCGCCAATTACCAATTAATATAGTAGCCACTATTAGTATTAGAAAAATAATTAATAGCAGAATACGTTTGGCTGGCAAGGGTAATTTAAGTTTGAATGCCGAATTGTTTTTGGTAAAATCGTTCTCCCTATTAGTACTTAGCTTGATTACGTTTCTCCACATCCGATTGGCGACACCAATTACGGGCGAGATTATTTCAGCTAGAGGGCCAAAATTAACTTTTGACCACGATAATCGGGGGAGATTTATTTTGGGCGTCCCTTTCTCGTCCCACAATACGGTCTGATTAGTCGTAGGACGGGTCTGATTAAAGCGCAATAGAACTCCGGCCGCTGCCTGGTTTTTGTCGACGAGATCGAGTCGACTAATTTCGTCACCAATTTTTGCCAGATCATCAATCAGCCAAACCTGACCATCTAAATCGGTTAAGTTGGAGTAAAAAGTATTATTGGCGATTAACAGCCAGTCGTTTTCGTTCATATCGCCGCTCGTTACTGCGGCGAAAGTGTCAGTAGTAGTGCCTCTTGAGCCAATGACGGTAGCTAGTTTACCGTTTCGCAGTAGTCCTAGCTTGGCTGTGCCGATACCCGATGAGTGAATTTGGTCTGACTCAAGCAATACCGCCAGACAGGAAACGGGGGATTTGGTTTGGTCGAGCGCCTCTTGGACATCTCGGTTAACTCGCTTAAGACTAGTTTCGAAGCGGATTAGATGAGACTGACCCTCGCTTTGTGAGAATTCCCGAACCAAGCAGTTGAGTATTTTTTGGCCCAACTCGCTCGAAGGATGCCAGGGATTGATAATTTCGATCAGCACTACTAGGGCAACCGGTTTACTGAACAATTCGAACCGATGCAGGTAGGTTGTCAAAAATCGATCGGTGAGACGCTCTTTGTAATCAAAACGCAAAATGTCGTAAGGGAGAGATAATTCGTCCATAGTGACTTGGCTTGGTTGTAGCAGAGAGAGCGACTAACAGCAAGTGCGGTAAGGTGATTGCTTTGCCCGGGGCCACTCTTTACAAATAAAAGCGGCCCCCAGGAATACCTGGGGACCAATGATCAAGAAAGGCTCCTGATTGCTATCTCAAGCTCGGCAATCTGCCTATCTAGAGCTGCTAGTCTTTCGGCGACTTCAAGCTTTCGGGCCCGAAGATTACTTAGGTCTAATTTCTTTTCTTCGAGCAGACGCTGCTTCTGACGGTCTTCTAGCTCCCGACGAGCTGCTTCCAGTTCATCGACGATTATATTGCCGTACTCCCCTAGCATATACGCTCCTTCTTCGTCGGGTGCAAGCAACCCGTATCCGAGTACTGCCTTACTAAAAAGGTTCTCCCGAACTTCCTTAAAGAATTTACTTGTTTGGGCTGGCGTATCCTGGTTCCATTGCTTGGTAAGCAGACCGTTGACCTCACTGGTCGAGATAGCCCCTTCTCCACCGTAGTGCGACAAGAAAAGCTGAACGAAACTCGCCTTTTTATCCCGAGAGCGCAAGAAGTTTGATGCGGCCTTAGCTGCCGAGCGCCCTGCCTTAGTTTCATCGCTCACGCCTCTTCCCAAGTGGATGCGATTTTCAAAAGCCACATCAATTGAGATGGCCTCAATGATAGTCCCCGCCATCTGATAGGTCGTATGTGGCCGCAGGACCGAGAAAATCCCATCGAGAAGCTTGCCAACCATTCGGCCCTGTACATCAGAAGGCACGGAAAGCATGCAGCGTCGTCTTGTTGAGGCATCACCGGGCTGGACAATCAGGTCTAGCGTGTTATGAGTCGTTACTTGATAAGCACGAATCGTAGCACGGTAGTGATGACTGTGACCTCGGATGTGCACACCGTGTACATCCAATTTCCAGGGTTCTCGTGCTGTTTTGACCTGCTCAATCACCGTATCAATTATGTGTATATAGGTGATGTCGTGGGCGAGCTCGGAACGCATTATGTTAAGCGTTTTGATGATGTACTCTCGTACGAAGTCCCCGATTTTTTCGGGTACAGGAGTCGAATGCAGACCTTGTTTGTAAGCTTCAACTTTAAAGTTTTCAAGTGGGCCGGTCCACACGGTATCAATGTTAAGGTCACTATTCACACCCGTTTTTATACCTGAAAAAGCTTTAATAGTCAATAGGTAAGTCAGTATTATATCCTGATTGGTCGGGGCGACTGGACTCGAACCAGCGATCTCATGACCCCCAGCCATCTCATGACATTTTGGTCAGGCCAGCGAGACTCGAACTCGCGACCTCCGGACCCCCAGCCCGGCGCGCTACCAACTGCGCCATGGCCTGACCAAGATGTCAATACGCATTATCAGCTGTGCTATTACGATTGAGCGGTCGCGAAAGAGGAATATGAGTGGCTCTGACACGATTACACCCCGAAAATATTTGTTCATATTCCCACCCCAAGCGACTGAAAACAATCTAACCGCCGATCAGCAAGCTAGTCAAATACGATGTTGCTCGAACGAGTGGGTCAGACAGAAAGAAGAAGATGACAAAAATCACCCCGAACAGGAAAAACGGGCTGCCAGCCATGGCGTAATAAGTCTCCTGACTCATAAACAACCGCAGAACTCTCGAACCGTCCAGCGGTGGAATGGGCAGGAGATTGAAAAACATCAGGAATAAATTTATATAGATGGCCATCACCAAAACTGCGCCCAATAGTTCGGGTAGTTGAACAAACCTAACTAAGGCGGCAAAAATTAAAGCCAAAATAAAATTACTCATCGGGCCAGCTAGGGCAACTTGAAGACCATGAAGGCGAGGATTCTCAAAATTATCTTCGTTAACGGGAACGGGTTTGCCCCAGCCAAAAGCCGGCAGGCCGCTCAAACCAAACGCTCGCAGAGCCAATAAAACAACTAGAATCGTTGTCCCAACCGAGTCCCAGTGAGCCAGGGGATTAAGGGTTAAGCGACCTTCGTGCTTGGCCGTCGGGTCGCCAAATAAATTAGCCACAAAAGCGTGGGCGAATTCATGAATTGATAAGCTCATTAATATTATTCCAATCAAAACAAGGCCGAAAAAAAGATTGGAGTATTGATCGGACATATTAAGTAGTATATGATTACTTCGTTAGTTATCAAGGTCAAATCCATAGAATATCTACTAAATTATTGAACCGCAAAATATAATTAAGATGAACAGAACGAAATTGTATTGTCAGATTTGTTTGAAATCGCCACAAGTAGGGTTTAACCGACCCAAGTCTTTGCATAAAACAAAGAGAGCGATCTACCCAAATCTTCAAAAACTCGATGGCCTGCTGATCTGTAATCGTTGCCGCCGAAGTCTTGCCAAAGCAAAGCCAGCTCTGGCAAAAGTCTAACCAGCAAGTCTAAAGGCTCAAGGCTAAAGTCTCATTTGTCGCTAGCGCTCGCTTTTCACCGCCAGCTGGCGGTTCGTTCAAAGTAAGTCTAAAGTAATCAATTACTAAGTACTTAATACTTGAAAACCTGTTACTTAAATTAGACTTCAGACTTGTAGCCTTTACTTTACGCCGCTGGTGCCATAAACTTTTCTTCAAAACACTTCTTGCAGAAAATTTCTGCCTCCGGGTTGGCCGGTTTGAATAAAACCTCCCCAACTTGCTGACAGCCAGAGCAAGTCACCGAAAAGTATTCGGCCTCAACTTTTTGACGGTTTTTTTGACGGCAATCCTTACAACGCGCCGGCTTGTTAGTGAAGCCCTTTTTAGCAAAAAACTCTTGTTCGCCAGCGATCCAGATGAAGTCATTGCCACAATCTTTACACTTCAGGGTTTTATCTAGAAAGACATCGCTCATGCTGATAGTCTACCAAGTTGCGTTGGTCATTTCAATCGATTCTCTCTAGCCGTCAGGCCTGAAAGATATTATTATGCCAACATCAATGCCTAAACAACCTCCTCTCTCTAGCTCGATTCGCCCCGGGCTAGCCTATTTATTGAATGGCGATCAAAGCGCCGACACCGTTATTGCCAGTTTTCCCCTGGTTGATCAATTAATCTTTGACAGCGCCGAAGGAGATGTTGCGGCATTGCGAACGCTAATCGCTCAAGTTCAGCTCAAAGCCGTTGGCTCGGCTCGGTTAGTTTTTATTAAAGACGCTCATCTACTTTCTGAAATAATGCAAAATACTCTCCTAAAATTGCTCGAGGAGCCACCGGAAACAGCAGTTATTATTTTACGAACAAACCAAGTCAATAAACTATTACCAACAATTATGTCGCGCTTGGCCGAGTTACCCAACAGTTACACTCCACCGACGCAGATTACTGGTGTCTTTGATCAAACCGATGCAGATATATTTGTTGAATTAACAGATTGCTCTAAGACGGAGGCGGTCGAACGGCTAGGTCAACAGATGATCGCCACCCGAGAACAGCTACTAGCTAATCCGAGCCAACTCATCTGTCGGCGCTTAGAGCTACTCGATCTAGCGATAAAAAAACTTAATCAAAATGCCAATCATAAACTGACAATCGATTGGTTACTCTTGCACTGGAGCGGGAATGAGGCTAAATGAGTAAGTGATGCTAGCGCAAATCGTTTTCTTCCTAGCCTTGGCAGCTTTTCTTATTTTATTAGTTCGTCGAACTCAAGGTTCTATGCGAATTTTTAACATTATTGGTTCGACGATCGTCAATTTCGGTCGGTCAATCGGTCGATTGGGAGTTAGTGCGATCCTAGGACTGAAAGCGCGGACACGAAATGTTAAAAGCAAAATTCCGTTGATTTCCAGCCGTGACGGGGAGCGGGTGGTGCATGCAGACAGCCATACTTTTTGGAACGAAGAGCCAGCCGATAATAGCTCGGAAATCGCTGGCTTTTTTGACGAAGGTGACGAGTTGTTTAAAAAGGGGAAATACGCCGAAGCCGAGGAATTTTTTCTTAAAGCCGCTACCCGTACCCCTGGTGATGCTCGTGTTTACGCTCGCTTGGGGGTAATCTATCTGCATCAAAAAAACTTCAACGATGCCATTGAATCACTTAAGGTTGCCGTTAAGTGTGATAAGTACAACCCGAGCCGACATTACAATCTAGCCCTAGCTTATATGGGAAACAACGACCGGCAAAAGGCGACCGTTTCGGCTCGTGAGGCAATCACGCTCGATCCAGTCACCAAAAAATACCGACAACTTCTAGACCACCTACTTGAAAGAAAGTGAATCCCTGCCTGGATTGCTCGGGTAACTAGTGTTAGAATTTAGTAGTTGTCGCCACCTTAGCTCAGCGGCCAGAGCGGCTCTTTTGTAAAGAGCGGGTCCCCGGTTCAAATCCGGGAGGTGGCTCGGTACTTTATTCACTGATTGCTGGGGTGGTAGAGTGGACAATTACACTTGGCTGTAAACCAAGCGCCTTCGGGCTACGGGGGTTCGAATCCCTCCCCCAGCACTTTTTAACTGTTGACTCCCAATAGAGCTTCTTACTAATATGTAGTAGAACAACCAATATGATTTCAGAAGACTTACTAAAAGATCTCTATTACTTCCAGCGGAAGTCCTCCTTTGAGATTGGCGAGAGTCTTGGCTGTTCAGTACATAAAGTAAATTACTGGATGGACAAGTTTAAACTTGTGCGTCGCTCTCAATCAGAAGCAACTTATGCAAAGAGAAACCCGAACGGGGATCCTTTTGTACTACGTAGGCCTGGTTCAGTAGGTGAGGGCGTCTTATATGGACTCGGACTAGGACTTTATTGGGGGGAGGGGACAAAAGCGTCAACCTGTGCGATCAGGCTTGGGAACACCGACCCAGAATTATTAGCACAGTTCATTAACTTTTTATGTCACTTTTATTCCTTGAAAAAGGATACTTTACATTTTAGTCTTCAACTCTTCCACGACAATAATGTCAAGGAATCATTGGATTATTGGTGTAAATCCCTTAGAATCGATAGGAGGCAATTCTCGAAGCCAGTTTTCTCGCCCTCCCAGTCAAAGGGGACTTATAAACGGAAGGCGCGGTATGGTGTGGTTACGGTACAATTCAATAACACCAAGCTTCGTAAGATTTTTTCTCAACAACTTGCCGAGATAGCTCAGCTGGCAGAGCATGTCATTGGTAATGACAAGGCCACGGGTTCGAATCCCGTTCTCGGCTCCAAGTATCTAGACAATCGCAGAATTAACCTGTAAAATAGAAAAACAATGGCCAAGAAAACCGCCCGAATGCCGATTACTCTCGAATGTACCGAGTGTAAAGAGCGCAATTTTTATTCCGAAAAAAACAAAACCAACACCCCCACCCGGTTGGAACTGAAGAAATTCTGCAAACGCTGCAAGAAACAAACCCCCCACAAAGAGGGGAAGTAAACCCGTTACTCTTCCCATTTCCACTCCCAGGGTGAATATCATAACTTACCCAATTACTTCAAGCTCTTGACTATTCCAAAAACGAACTGCATAGTTTAGTGACAAGACTATGTCTTACAGCATCGAGAAGAAAAATGAAGTGTTAAGTTTACGGTCTACGGGACTTTCTATTAAAGAGCTCGCTCAAGGCATGGGAATGTCTAAATCAACAATTTCTGCTTGGGTAAAGGGTGTAGTACTCGATGAAAATGCTCAGCAAAGACTCAAGCAACGTCGAATTATTGGACATTACCGAACAATAGAGACGAAGAGGAAGAAAAGGGACTTACTTCTAAAGAATTATGAAAAGAGTGCTCACGAAACCTTATCTCACATCAATACTACCAAGGACTTGAAAAAGTTATTTTGCTCAATTTTCTTTTGGACAGAAGGAGGTAAACACACAGACACCCATGTCTATTTCATGAACTCTGATCCTGATATGGTGGAAACTTTCCTAAGCTTGCTTCGTAGTGCATTTGAGATTGATTTGCGAAAAATGAGAGCCTTAGTCCACATTCACGAGTATCATGACGAGACTGAAATTAAGGAGTTTTGGGCAAAAAAAACGAGTATACCTTTGTCGCAGTTTACGAAGTCCTACCTAAAACCACATACTCGCATCCGTATCAGGGAAGGCTATAAGGGCTGTATCAATGTCAGATACTACGATTCAAGAATTGCCCTAGAGCTGCGTTCACTTTATAATGCCTTTGCTAAGGATGTGATTAGTTTAGGAGCTTAGTTAAGTGGTATAACGACAGACTCCAAATCTGTTGTCGTGGGTCCGATTCCCACAGCTCCTGCCAAGGCAAAAAGCCCACCATGCGTGGGCTTTTTGCGACAATCTTTTTGAACTAGACAACCGCTTTGTGTCGGCGACGGACAATGACAAAGCCGATGACGGCTAGGGCCAAAGCTCCTAATACGCCGTAGAGAATCAACATATTGCGACCGGTACCGGTGGTTGAATCTGTAGTGGGATCAGCCGCTTTGGCTTCGAAAGCAATCAGCGGGCTACGAACGGCGGTGCCGTCGGATTTAGTCGTAACCGCATAAGCGGTATGTTTTTCATCTTGGCTCAAGCTGCTGTAGGCAATATCGGTACTCCAAGTTTTTTTACCGCCGGTAGCGTCTTTAGTTTCGGCAGTGACGATAGTAGCATCGGAGTTATAGTAGATGTCAACGGTTTCGCCTTCTGTCACTTCTCCGGTCAGTTCGAAATTAGATTCGTCCGGATTCTGGCTTACCTCTTCGGTTGTCGGCGCAATGACGGTTGGCTCTGACACTAAACTGGCATCAACATCGGCCATCAATGCTTCCGCCTGGGTTTTAGGCACCGCCGCTTCTGATAGCTCGGCAATCTTTGACAAACCCTTTTTTGGGAAACAAACAGCACCGGCTTTGCGTTGCTCGGCAGTTGGTTCGAGCCGACCAGTACTCACTTGAGAAAAAGCCGCTTCGCCCATAACTTTTTTGATACAATCAGCTGCCTCTTGGGAGAGACTAGGTTGGGTATTAGCCATAGCTTGGTCGCCAGACGGGGCATAGCAGGTGCGCATTCGTTGTTTCTGGGCTCGAGTTAGCGAGTCGGGGGTGATGGTAGAAATATCGGTCACACCAATTACGGCTTTGGCGCAAAGAGCGAGCGGTGAATTCTCCGGTACTTGGGAAGGTGGGACAAAGAACGGTGTCGCACCAGCCTTGGCGTAGCAGGCTTGACCGGCGTTAAACTCGGTTGGGGTTGGGTTACGTTTGCCGGACTGAATATCGCCGTTACCCGCTATTTTATTCAGGCAATCAACTACTTCCAGGGGTGGGCCGGCAAATTGTCGTCCCGGAGCGCCTGATTGGCCGTTTGGTCCGTTCTGGCCTTCGTTTTCGCTCGGTGGCGGGCCAAAACAACCAGCTTTAAAGATTTTATCCCTTGTGGCGTTATCCGGTTGGATACCTTGACCGAACATTTTTTCGGCGACAGCCTCACCAGCAATTTTTACCACACAGTCATTTGACGGTGGCTTAACGGAAGACATATTTTTGATGAATTCTCCGGAAAAGATAGTCATTTGTCCAAATGGTTGACCGGCCTGACCGGGAGCCCCTCCTTGGTCGTTAGGACCACCTTGTCCAGGCTGACCTTGGCCGGGAGCGGCGTTAAAGCGAGCGCTGAAGCAACTGCCAGCTGTTGACATTAAAGCGGGCGTCATTCGGCCGGTTTTAACAGCTGTGACGAGCGCTTCGCCACCTTTCTCGCGGAAACATTTGTCGGGATCATCAAGTCCGGCTGGTCGTTGAAAATTCAGCTCGGGAGGAGGCCCGATATTAGTCGAAGCAGCATTAAACGGCTGTCCGGGTTGACCAAATTGTCCTGGTTGCCCAGGCTGACCGTCTTGAGATTGATTAGGGTTTTGGCCGTTTGGTGGCGGTTGTGAGCCATTTGGATTTGGGTTAGTTTGAACCGTTTGTCCAGCTGGCGGTCGATAATTAGGGTCAGAATTTGGTTGGGGCTGTTGATTTTGAGTTTGATTAGGGTCGGAGTTCTGACCGGTCGGTGGCGGTTGAGTCTGTTGTTGTTGCTGTTGTTGCTGGTTTTGTTGCTGCATCATTTGCTGATACTCCGCTTCAGTCGGGCAGTGCATACCTTGAGCCCGTTGCTCTGGTGTAAATTGCGTGTCCGAGCACGGTGGCATCGGCGGACAGTTAGATTGACTAACTTTAATACCCGACTGAACCGAG
>ERZ1292632.431-Hain-H43-01um-R2-431-length-44527-cov-6_pt1 | contig 44527 bp, 40 predicted proteins | sample MGYA00564407_ERZ1292632 | MGnify/ENA primary metagenome ERZ1292632 (study PRJEB36523, sample SAMEA6512637) | groundwater metagenome | collected 2019-01-08 | study: AquaDiva: Metagenomics assemblies of 32 groundwater samples | reverse complement strand
CGAAATTGATGGGCACGTCGTAAATATTTTCGACGTTGGGCGCCGAAATGACGTTGCCCGGAGCGATGCTGCACATGAATTCGAGTTTTTCCTTCCGTTTTTTGTCGAGAGGAATATGGGCTCTGGCTATTATGAAATCCGGATGAAGGCCGACTGAATTCAAACTCCGCACGGCGTGCTGGGTCGGTTTTGTTTTGAGCTCGGTTCCGCCGGCGCCAAGAGCCGGCACAAAACTTACCAGAACCAGGGCCACATCGCCCGGATTTTTGAGTTTGAGCATACGCACCGCTTCAAGGAAGAGAATGTTTTCGTATTCGCCGACAGTGCCGCCTATTTCTGTTACGACGACCTGCGCTTTGTTTTTGGCGGCCGCTTTTTCCAATCTGTCCAAAACTTCCAAAGGTATTCTCGGCACGACTTCAACCTGCCTGCCGCCATATTCGAGATTCCTTTCTTTCTGAATGACTGACAGGTAAACGCTGCCCGTGGTCATATAGTTCGTTTTGGTCAGGCTTCTGTTCAAAAATCTCTCGTAATTGCCCATGTCCTGGTCGCATTCGGTGCCGTCGTCGAGAACGAAAACTTCCCCGTGCTCGGTCGGATTCATCGTCCCCGCATCAACGTTGACATATGGGTCTATTTTGACGGACGTGGTTTCTATTCCGCGCGACTGGATTATTTTGGCAATCGAGGCGGCGGTAACGCCTTTGCCGACTCCCGACATAACTCCGCCGACCACGAAAATATATTTTGTTGAATGTTTCATTTGATTTTTTAAATTTAATTACAATTCTTGCGGCAGTTCTCTCTGGGGCACGAGTGATTCGTCGGTCGGCAGGGTGAAATGAAAAGTGCTGCCGCGGTTGAGTTCAGATTCCATCCGGAGTTCCCCGCCGTGAGCCTGAATAATATTTTTTGATATGTACAATCCCAGCCCTGTTCCTTCCGTCTGGAATTTGACCGCGTTGTCCGCCCGGAAAAATTTCGTGAAAAGTTTCTGAATTTCTTCCGGCGAAATACCTATGCCGGTATCCTTTATGGCGATTTCGACGAATTGCTTGCCGGGAACCTGTGTCGCCCGTACGACGATTTGGCCGTTTTTGACGTTGTAACGGATGGCGTTGTCCAAAATATTTACGACCGCGAGCGCTAGCCTCCGCTGGTCTATGAAAACTTTGGGAAGCGAAGGGTTTGGCTTCTCGAAATATAATCTGACTCCGGCCTTGTCGGCCTGCGGCAAAACCTCGCTCAAAATTCCGTTTAAAAACTCGGTTACGTCCGTCTCTTTGAATTCGTATCCGAAACGGCCTTCTTCTATTCTCGCCGTATCCAGGAGATTCTCGACTATTTCCGACAACAGCCTGCTGGCTTTAAGCGCGTTATCCGCCATTTCCTTATTGGGATCGTTCAGGGCCGCGTCGCCGGCAAGGGTCTCGAGCGCCCAATTAATTTGGGTAAGCGGCGTTTTAAGCTGGTGAGAGGCAACTGTCACGAAATCAGTTTTGACTTTAATGAGGGATGTCTCGTGGGTCCGGTTGCGGATTATTTTCAGAAACCTGGCGGGTTCTCCCTCTATTCTGTTCAATTGCGAGGTGCTGACCCGAAATTCGAGTTGTGGTTCGGTAAAGGACAAATCGACTGTCTGCGGCCAGGCGCCGGCCGGCGAACGAGGAATCATAACCGGGGCAAGCGTCGGGAAAATAACCTGAGCCAAAAGGCGTAATTCGGGATTATTCACCGAGTCCGGCTGAATGGTCAGCCCGACCATTTTGCCGGATGGCACCATGAAAAGCTTTTCTCCGGCGGAGTTGAAAAAAAGTATCTTGAAATTTTCGTCGTAGATGATGAGCGCGTCGCCGAAGTTGTTGAGAATGGATTCCACCTCGCCTTCCTTGAAGTTTTCTGTGATGGAAGATTTCGCCGCCGTCGCGCCCGAAAAAACAAAGGAAACGACGGAAAAGCCCACGGAAATCAAAATCAGGGCCGCCGAGACAACGAACCACGGAGGCGTCAGCAGGAAAAAAGATATAATGACCGCTCCGGCCGCGGGAAGGAGGGAAAAAACAAAAAATTTCAGCCAGGCAGGCGCCGCTTTCAAATTGTTTTTCGGAATATTCATCGTTTAAGCTTTTTTAAAATTATACCACAGGCCGCGAACGGAAAATTTCAGAAAATTTCTCCCTGCGAACCGGATTTGTCTGCGTTAGCAGACTTGTCGGCAACAATTCCGTTTTCCATCCTGTTTAGAAGTGTTTTGAATCCGAGTTTCCCAAAATAATCCTTAAGTTCGTCCTGTTTTATTTTCGCCGCCAAATCCTCCAATTTTATGTCGCCGAGCGGCACGTTTTTTTCGAGAATGACGAGTTTTTTGGAAAGCTCCGCCTGCTCTTTGGACACAATAAGTTTTTCCCTCACTTTTTCCGGAAGGGCGTCTATATTTTCATAAGCGTTTTCGAGAGTACCGAATTTCTGGATTATACCAACAGCGGTTTTCGGCCCTATCCCCGGGACTCCTTTGATATTGTCCGAGTTATCGCCAACCAACGCCTTGTAGTCGATAAGCTGGTCCGGTTCGAGCCCGTATTTGTTTTTGACGGCGGCTTCGTCGTAATCGATTGTTTCGCTGATTCCTTTTTTAAATGTACGCACCATTATTTTCCCATCGGTTACCATTTGAAGCGTATCCATATCGCCGGTCATTATTATTACCTTGGCTTCGTTCTTGAATTTCTCCGCCAAGGTGGCGATAAGGTCATCCGCTTCGAAACCGGCTTTGTCGAGCGGTTTGACTCCGAATTTTTCAAAAAGCTTCGGGGCTTCGATTATTTGAGAAATCAAAATATCTTCCGTCGGCGGACGCTGAGCTTTGTATTCTTTATACATTTTGTCGCGAAATGTCGGCTCGGGCCTGTCGAAAAGAGCGGCCGCGTAATCCGGCGGCGTTTCGCGGAAAATTTTGATAAGCACGCTGGTCAGGCCGTAAAGCGCGCCGCTCGGTCTGCCGTCGGGAGTCGTAAATTTCGGCAGCGCGTGAAAACAGCGGTGGATTATAGAATTGGCGTCTATGAGAAGGAGTGTTTTCATCCCCCACATAACTTGCATCTTAAATTACATTTTTCACAAATAATTAATTTCATTTAAGGGAAGTTTTTTAATTTAATTTGTCGACCATAATTTCATTTTAACATCAATGCAAGTTATGTGGGGGATTCATTTTAAAATATCTCTTTAAGATAACATTCTCTGCAATAAACAATTGTGGCGTCTTCCTTTTTGTAATTGGTTCTGAAAAGTTTTCCGCACTTGTCGCAATTTCGTTCAATTAGCGTCAACTGCCACACCCAACGCTTAACTTTTTCCTCTATGCGGCAGAATGGACAGCGTCTCGGCAAAGGAAAATTATGATGTCGCAAAAACTGCAATTCCTGCGGAGTAACCCTGTATCCTCGCGGACACGTCGTGCATTTGATTGTTTCTTTCAAAATATCATCCTCTACATCACGGATGTGGTCCGGTAAATCGGCGGCATTTTTTGTCGTCGCATGTTCGCTCAAAGGAATTTCGGCCCAAGCAAGACCTTTTTTTAAAGCTTCTGCCTTCTCAAGTGGGTAGAACATGTGGGCAAAGGTGTCGTTATAATCATGTGGAGAAAGCTGCATTGGAAAAAATTCTCCGTATTCATACTTGCATCCGGCCGCATCCTTGTATGGCATTTCTTTCATATGCGCGATTATTTTCTCTCTCATTTTATGGAAATCTTCTTTGCCGTATTTCTTGTTGAAAATGTAATAATCCTTGTTCCTCAAGCCGGAACATCCAAAAAGAAAGCTATCGCTCATACAGCTTTTTGAGTATTCAATGTTGTGGCTATTATGGACATCCTGGCTGAATTTAACGTTGGAAACGTTGTTGCCGACGGTTATCCCTTCATAAATCTTCTCGGCATTTTCTCCCCAGTCCGTGTAATCATAGCTGTCCTTGGTGCTCGGATTTTTTATGAGCATCAAATATTTAGAGTCTTCGCAGTAGCCGCATTCGTAACACTCTTTGCAACTCTTTGAAAAAAAGACATAATTGCCGGTGCAGTTTTTTACAAAATCCTGATAATAGGGATATGGGATAGATTTCTCCCAAGTTTCTTCGGCCTTGGCTTTCATTTTCACGTACATCTTGTACGAACCAAGGTCGATGTCTTGCATCCGTCGTTCATATTCCTCTTTAGTGAGTTGCTCATTGAACATAACGTACTTTTTGTTGTAGAGATTCGCAGAGCCGAAACAGTGCTGATTGCCCCGCGAATCTTTAATGAAAAAACAGTCAATTGAAGTGTGCACATTGCCTCGGGAACCGTGTACCCGGTTATTGCGCCAACTATTCATTGTGTCATAGCACTGAGCGGATCCGAACATAATGCTGCAGTCGAGTATGGATTTATTGTTATCCGCAAGATAAAAACCGTACTGTGCATCTTCGTTATAATCGGAGTAAAAAATCAGATAGCAATTTTTCGAATGGTCTACGTGATTGGTATAAGGAGACAGTTCAGAAACAATTTTAGTAACCGCAAGTCCTCTTACTGGAACCTTATGCAAATGTTCGTTCAGCTGTTCGAAAAACGGCTGTGAAAAATCATAGTCGCGCGCATAATCTTCCGGATTCCATCTGTCCGACCACCAGCACTCGGCGCAGTAAATAGTGTAGGGCGCACCCGGACGATACATCGAGATCCTTTCTTCGCCACATAAATCGCACTTGCGTTTGTACAAGCGGAAGCCTTTCATCCATGCCAGTCGCCGTTGAAGGCGGCATCTTGGACAAAAAGTCGGTGGTGGCACTTCGACTTTTTTATAAAAATCAGAATCTTCGGACTCTATTGAAAAATCCTGCTTGCAGTTTTGGCAATTTTTTATTTCTTGATTCATGCAACTTCACTATTGTAGCACTGCTCGTCCGCCTTCGTTAAAACTTCGGCGGGACTTCGGGCATTTTTATGCAACTTCGTTGTTATAGCAGGCCTCGCAATAAACAATCTCAGGGCGTTCTGGCGAATAAGAGGTCTGGAATTCGTTGGGACAATGCGTGCTGCCGTGCGGGTGCTTGGTTTGATTGGCATAAACTTCGTTGTTTGATTTCAGACCGGCTTGTGGTGAGCTTGTCGAACCGGCACATTGGCATACGCGATGCCAAAGTTTGTAAGGATTTCTTTTTTTAATTCGCTGATAATGCCTGCAATTCGGGCAAAGCCGCGGCAAAGCGACGTTCATTCTTCTGTAAAATTCCAGTTCACCCGGCTGGATGTTGAATGCCTGCGTGCACTGTTCATTGCACTCTTGCTTATGCAAACAGCCGATTACTTCTTTTAAAATCGAACTGTCGACGTCTTTTATATGGTCCAGCAGGTCTTCGGCTTTTTTGGTTATCGAGTAGTTGCGCGCCTCATGGGTTTTCCAGTTAAACCCCTTCGACTTCGCTTCCGTTTCATTTAATGGGAATATTTCTTGATTAATGGTTTCGTTGTATGCAAAAGTTGAAATTTCCGGAGGGAAAAACTCGCCGTATTTGTAAACATTGCCCATTTTATCGATGTATGGCATCGAATTCATGTGTTCAATGATGCGCGGCAACAATTTTTTATATTCCTCTTCGGAATGTTGTTTATTCAGTATGCAGTATTTTTTATTGCGGAGGCCGACACATCCGAAAACGTTCGAACAATTTTGACAGTCCTTTGAATATTGCACGTCAAGCCCCGTCCAGACCATAGACGCAAAAAATACTTTGCTCGTATCAAGACCGACGTCCACTCCTTCGTATACCATTTGCGAATTCGTTCCGACGTCATAGCAATCGTAGCTGTCTTTAAGATTGAGGCCGACAATGGCAAGATATTTTCCATTTTCGACGCCGTGTTCGGTATCGAAACAAAACTTACAGTTTTTGGCTTCCCGCAGGTTGTTGCCAGTGACATTTTCCGATTGCACGATATGCGCGAAACGCCGCGGATAAAGCATTTTCACCTGTTCGAATTCTCCTTTAATTTTCAACAGCGTTTTATAGCTGCCTAAATCGTACTCCTTGAGTTTCCGATAATAATCTTCTTTCGAGTAAGGTTTATTGAATATGTAATATGATTTGTTTCTTAAATCGACGCACCCGAAGCAGTTTTGAAGATTTCTGCCGTCATATACAAAAGAAGAAAACGAGCAGTTATCCGCGTATTGTGAGAAAAAAACTCTGTTGCTGTCCGAACAATCAACGCACTCGTAAGAATAATCGAGTTTAAGGCCCCAATATACATCGATAGAATTTCTCAATTTGAAGCCATGCACGTAAAAGCAGTCCTCGCTTGTGTTAACCAAACTTAAATAGCAGTTTTTTGAATTCCAAGCCAAAGCGCAAGTTTCGCAACCCGGGGACTGGAGAGTTAATGTGGCATAATGCGGGATTTCTCTGGATAACTTTTTGAATTGTTCAAAAAAGGGCTGAGAAAAATTGTACTCCTTGCCGTATGAAAGCCCGTCCCAACTGTCAGATATTCGGCAACTGTAGTCGTAGATTTGGAACGGAGAATTGGGGGCATGGACCGACACGGCTTTTTTCCCGCAAAGGCCGCATTTTATCATATAAAGAGCGCGTTCATTTCTGAACATCAATCTTCTTTGCCATCGGCACTGCGGGCAAAAAGTCGGCGGCGGGACGCTGATTTTTTTATAGAAATCGAAATCCTCGGGCTCTATTGTGAAGTTTTGTTTGCAGTTCTGACAAATTTTAGTTTCTGTGTTGTTCATAGTTCAAAGTTCATTGTTCACGGTAATTATTCTCTCATTTATTTTTTTCCCGTGGCCAAATTTCAGCCAAATCGCCGACTTGGGCAAAATTCTTTTGAGCTTGTCAGCCCATTCTATCAAAATTATGTTTTTCAGGCCTTCGGATATTTTTCTGAAACCGAGTTTCAAAAAATCTCCGGCATCCGCCCTATAGGCGTCTATGTGTATGAAATTACCGAATTTGGAATTCCTTAGTTTAGTATTTCTCATCAATATAAAAGTCGGGCTCTGCGTTTTTCCTCGAATACCCAAACCAGCGGCAAATCCCTGCGTGAAAGTGGTTTTGCCGGCACCCAGTTCGCCCACAAGTCCAATAACAACGGCTTTTTTTGCTGGCTTGTTTTTTCCGCCGAAGGCTGATCCGCCTCTGGCGGAGAGTATTTTTTTCGCCAGTTCTTTGCCGAAACGCTTAGTCGCGGCCGAAGAAAAGCTTCGATAAATGGTCATTCTTTTTAAAGATCACTGTTATTAAAAAAGAATAAATGAGTCCGACGAAGAGCGCCAGTCCCAGGATGTCAAAATAACCAAAGGCGTGGTTAAGCGGTTTGTTGAAAACGTAAACTTGCGCCGCCATAAATTCTTTTACGATTTTGTTGGTCGCGCCCGGAGTCGGCTCGCTGAAAACGAATGTTGCTCCCCGAACTGCTTGGTCGTCGTCGCGGCTGAAGCTTTTTCCTTCCGGAGCGCTACCGTAGAAAGACGATTGTGAAATAATTTTTCCCCGGTTGTCGTAAAGCGCGAGTGAGTCGTTTTGATTCCTTAACGTGAGTTTTGTTTCCGGCTGTTTCAAGACAAGATATCCGCCGGGAATGAGGGCCTGGTCGTTCAGAACGAATTTTTTTCCGTTGCCGGAAACAAGCGTCCAGTTTTTGAGCGAAATTTTTTCCGTTCCGCCGTTGAACAACTCAATCCATTCCGCGCCCTTGTCGGAACCGGACGGATTCGGAAGCCACTCATTGATATAAATCATTTCATTTTACGCTTGGTTAAATAAACATTCTAAAACTATCTTCCGTTCTTTCGCCGATTTGACTGTTATGCTGTAGCATAACAGTCAGCGGGGCATGTGAATTATTCCATATTTTGTGCGGACAGATGCACCCCTTCGTCTTGTCTTCGCAGAAGCCGATTTGGCGCTGTATTTCTTTTTCTTTCGGTCTTTTTTGCTTCTTTCAAAGTAGCTTCGATAACTATTTTCGGCGATCGCTTTTTTGACGGCATTTATTGTCTGCAAAGAAACAGAGAGTTCTCTGCTCAACTGCCTCTGTCCTTTGCCAAGAGATAGTCCTTCAAGAATTGCTGCACGAATTACCAAATTGCGGCGTTCATAAGAAGTTAGAATAATCGGCAATAATTCTCTTGATTCCGAAATCTTCCGCCATGATTCTTCTTCCCACCTCCGGCGTGAGGAATAATCGTCTATTGGAGGTACTATCCCAGCGGTCTTGTTGCCAATTTCCCATTTTTTCATGTCTGCTTGCTTGCCGTCCACGTTGCAAGTTTAACAGATTGTTATGTGGGAGCATAACACCAGCCGGAAGACGCATGCGCTGGTCGGGAGCTTGAGCGATTTCAAATAAGTTCCCCTCTCCGCTTGATGCCGAGATGGTCATAAGCCGCGGGCAAAGCCAGCCGGCCGCTCGGCGTCCGCTTCAAAAAGCCTAGTGTCATCAGGTATGGTTCGTATATTTCCTCTATCGCGCCCCTGTCCTCGTTCAACGCGGCGGCAAGCGTCCCAACCCCCACCGGACCGCCCCCGAATTTATTGATTATGACTTCCAAAAGGCGCTTATCCTGCGGCTCCAGTCCCGCTTCGTCGATGTCTATCATTTCAAGCGTTTTCCTGGCTATTTTTTCGTCGATTGCCGGCTGTCCGTGAACTTCGGCGTAGTCGCGCGCGCGCTTCAAAAGGCGGTTGACCACGCGTGGCGTCGCCCGCGCCGCCTTAGATAGAATTCCAACGGCCTCCGGAGTTATTTTTATCCCGAGAATTTCCGCCGAACGCCCAAGGATTAATTTGATGTCTTCGAGATTGTAGTAATCCAGACGGAAAATGGCTCCGAAACGCGAACGCAGCGGCTGCGACAAAAGATTTTCCCTGGTGGTCGCGGCTATCAAGGTGAACGGCGGCAAGTCGATGCTGAAACTTCTGGCCGTCGGCCCCTTGCCGACAATCAAATGAAGTTTCCGGCTCTCCATTGCCGGATACAAAACTTCTTCTATCAGCCGGTTGATGCGGTGCGCCTCGTCTATAAAAAGTATCTCTCCGGATTCAAGATTGCTCAAAATCGCCGCCATGTCCCCCAGTTTCTCCAGCGCCGGCCCAGAAGTCGTTTTCACGCTGGCGCCGAGTTCTTTGCCGACGAGATAAGCCAAGGTCGTTTTGCCCAAACCGGCCTGTCCGCAAAAAAGAACGTGGTCCATCACTTCGCTTCTTTTCTGCGCCGCTTCGATAATTATCCGTAAATTTCTTTTTATTTTGTCCTGACCGAAATATTCTTCCCAGCGCAACGGACGCAGGGCCTGCTCAATGGTCAGATCTTCTTTGATTATGGAAGCGTTACTGTCGCTCATTTTGATTTTTTGGTTTGGGAATTGGTGGGGGTTGACAAAATAAAATACTTGTGCTAACATGTCTCCACTTTAATCGACTGCTTACCGGCTGTCGAGACAAGTCGCCTCAGACCTGGGGGCGGGAATTGTTTTGCGATTAGGACGGCTTGGCTCCGGCGAGGCCTATCCTCGTAGATAATTCTAATCTCTTTTAATTTTATTAAAAGAGCCTATATTCCTGTCAAGGGAAAGCCCCCAGATCTGAGGCGATTTTATTTTCAAAAATCTTTCACTGCCATTCCAGCGGCCCGGTCGCGTCCTCGATTTCCCGGAAGGTGGTCAATCCCTCCAAAACTTTGAGGATGCCGTCTTCCTGCATCGTTATCATGCCCTGTTTTCTCGCCAGCTCTCTGAGCGCCACTCTTGTGGCGTCTTTTAATATGGCTTCCTCGAAGTCCGGCTGTTTTTCCATAAATTCAAAGATGCCGACGCGGCCTTTGTAACCGAAGTCGTTACATTTGGCGCAACCGACCGCTTCATAAATAGTTTCGTTTTGATATGGTTTTTTATCGATTTTATCCGGCAGATTATCCAAAAATTTTTTTATTTTAGATTTCAATTCCTGGTCCGGCCCGGCTTCCTTTTTACACTCCCGACAAAGACGGCGCACCAGGCGCTGGGCTATCACTAAAGTAAGCGCCGGCCCGATTGTCGCCGGCTTTATCCCCAAATCCACCAGGCGCGGCACTGCGCCGACGGCATCATTCGTGTGAAGGGTGGAAAAAACGAGATGGCCGGTGAGGGACGCTTGGAGGGCGATATCGGCCGTGTCGCGGTCGCGTATCTCGCCCACGAGGATAATATCGGGGTCCTGACGCATTATGGAGCGGAGGCCGTCGGAAAAATTGTAGCCGGCCTCCGGATTGATTTGAGTCTGCTCGATTCCTTCGACGCGGTATTCGATGGGGTCTTCAATGGTTATTATTTTCACCTCCGGCTTGGCGATACGGCGGAGGAAGGCGTAAAGCGTCGTGGTTTTCCCCGAACCGGTCGGTCCTGTGTTCAGAATCAAACCATTCGGCATTTTCAGCTGGCGCGCTACTGTTTCCATGTCGTCCCGGCGAAGGCCCAACTGGTTCAGCTCCACCCTCGTGGTGTCGGGGTCGAGAAGACGCATCACTATCGTTTCCCCGAATTCCGACGGTATGGTGGAAACTCTGACTTCGATTTCCTTTTTTTTCATCCCGATGGTGAACCGCCCGTCCTGGGCCTGACCGCGGACGTTTATTTTAAGGTTTGAGAGAAGCTTGATTCTCGAAACAAGATGTTCATAGTTTCGGAGCGGGAGGTTGGAGAAAATATCGTGCAAAAGCCCGTCGAGGCGGAAACGTATTTTAGTTTTTTCTTTTTCCGGCTCGAAGTGAATATCGGAGGCGTTGACCGACAGTCCCCCGGCCAGAACCGTTTCCACAAGAGAAGTAGTGCTGACGTCATTAAGGTTAAGATTTTTAATTTCGTTCCGAACTTCCTGCAATGTCGTCAGTTGTTTAGCCAGCTCTTCGAGCCGCGACGGCGACATTTCCACCTTGCCGGTTATTTCCTTGGACTCCTTGGGAACAAACCGATACGATTCCCAGATTTTTTCTATGGCGCTTTTCGAAGCGACGAAAATTTTGGTTTCGAATCCGGCTGATTTTAGCCAGTTGGTTATTTTCCCGACATACGGCGATTGCGGGTCGACGACGGCAACGGCCACTTCGTTTTTCTTTATCTCAACGGCGACAGCTACGGCCTCCCTGGCGTCGGCTTCCGGGACAAGCTTAAGCGCTTCGATGCTCACAGGCGTGGTCCTTGGGTCGATATAGCGCAAGCTGAGCCTTCTGGCGCGGCGTTCGGCGTCGCGTTCTTCGGCCTGACGGCGCATATCGCCCAGTTTTTTCTGAAGAACGCTCTGTTGTTTGGCTCCGAACATTGGATTTAGTTTAAGCCTTGTTGTTGCACATAACAAGATTTCAATTGGTTCGCTCGGTTAATAATGAAAATAAATTTTATTTTACTCCTCGCTGCAAATTGTAAGGATTGGAATACCGTTAAAAAAGGTGATTTTCCAACTTTAATCCTTAAATTGACAAAATATATATAATAATGTAGAATATAGACAGTATTCTTGAAATCACTTCTGCTATCCGGCAGGAGTTCAATTAACTGATTCTCGCCATTGGCGAGGAAAGGATTGGTTATGAAAACCTTGTGTTCGTTCTTGATTGAATTCTTCGTTTTAATTGGCCTGGCTGGCTGCGCCGGATTTTCCGACCCGGCGAAACCGAGAACGGCTACGGAGGAATTTCCGCAACGCAACCAGGACCCGCGTGTCGGGCTTGTAGTCAATACCGGCACCGCACCGATGAATCTGTATGTCTACGACCAGGCGAGCCGTCTGGTGGAACAGATTTATCTCTCCGGCGCCGACAGGCATATCGTGTCCGCTAACGGGCAGCCGTACCCGCAGTACTGGGTACGGCAACTGGAGCAAGGCTGCTATCGGGTGGAAGCAATTCCTTTCTACCACGCAGTCCGTTGGATTCCGCCGAGGATGGAACGGGTTGATATGCAGAAGCAGGCTATTTCGTTCTGCGTCGGCAACAACCCGACCGCCTACTACTACGGCGGGCGTCACTGGGGATGGATGCTCCAAATCGGGGTGAACATTCCCGACGGTGCGACGGGACTGCCGTTTGTCCAGATTAGCCTGCCGTTCAACCGTTAGGAGGGCAACATGAAACGAATAACTTTGTTTTTTGCAATACTCCTTGCCGGTTTTATTACGGCAGGATGCACGGTAAAGGTATGGGACAAGCAGGTGCTTGAAGTGTCCGGCGAGAAAGACAAAGATGGCAAGCCGGTGCCGATGTTTGGCACGGTGATAACCGTACACCAGTACGGCTATGCGACTCAACCGCAACCGGCGCCACCAGGTACTCCGCCGTCCCCGCCCGAAATTCAACCATCAGGGGTTGCCGTTATCCCGCCGCCGGTTTCCTACAAGACGGTTTACGCGTCAAAGTGGGACGACCCGACGCTGGTTGTAATCCAAAACCAGTCGCCGAGATTCGTCCGGTTGAAAATCGACGGCGAGAAGGGAGAGATTCGGCTGGCACCCTACCAGGCCACTGCCGACCTCTACCTGGCGGTTGGCGAACACAGAGTCAGGGTGGTCACGGAACGACCGACTGAAAAATTCGGAGTTCTGGAAGTCGCCCAGTTTATCCATTTGGTGATACGTCCGGATGGCCGGTCACAATCACCAATCTATTTCTACAGCTACTGGTGGTAGCACTGGTGTTGTAGGAAATCCCTCGGATGGGCCAAGCGCAATGCTTGTGTCCGCCGGGGTGTTTTTTTTCAAAATGCTTTTCGTGCAATTACAGTTTTCAACCACTATGACGCGTCATAGTGGTTGAATTTTCACTGCTTGTTATAATTCAACTGGAATAAATCCTTATTCTATTTTCTACTCTCTAATTTCTATTTTCTAAACTTATGTCTGGCCATTCTCATTGGGCGGGAATAAAACACAAAAAGGAAATAACCGACAAAAAGCGCGGCAAGATTTTTTCAAAGCTTTTGAAAGCAACGACTGCCGCGGTCGGGGGCGAGCCGAATCCGGATTTCAATCCCCGGCTCCGGACCGCCGTCCAAAAAGCAAAAGAGGCCAACGTGCCTGTGGACACTATCGAACGCGCCATAAAAAGAGCGAGCGAATCCGGCTCCGGCTTCGAAGAATTGGAAATCGAGGCCTACAGCCCGGGCGGCGCCGCGCTTTTAATTGAAGCGATTGCCGACAACAAAAACCGCGTCATTGCCGAAGTCAAAAAAATTCTCAGCGACCATGGCGCCAAGTGGGCGGAACAAGGGAGCGTCCGTTGGGCGTTCGAAAAAAAAGACGGCGGCTACGCGCCGAAGTTCGGCCAGGATTTGAGCATTGAGGACGGCAACAAACTTAAAGAACTGGTGAGGGCGCTTGAGGAACACGACGATGTGCAAAACATTTACACGAATGCCAAAATCTAAATCGGCCATGGCTTCCATTTTTAGAAAAAAATGATTGTTCTCGGAATAGACCCCGGCACTTCGCGAATCGGCTACGGCGCGATAAAAAAAGAGCGCGGACGGATGCTTTTTCTCGACGCCGGAATACTTAAAATAAAAAAATCAGAAAGCGGCAATACTCTCGTCCAAATAAAAAAAGAATTGGGGTCGCTTGTAAAAAAATGGAAGCCGGACGTTATGGCGGTGGAGAAAATTTATTTTTCCAAAAACCGGAAAACCGCCATGTCCGTCGCCGAAGCCCGCGGGGTGATTATTCTAACCGGGGCGGAGGCCGGAATTGAAATAAGAGAATATTCTCCCAATGAAGTTAAGGCTGGATTAACCGGATACGGCATGGCGGACAAGAGGGGTGTGGCTAAAATGGTCAATCTGGCGCTGGACGAGCCCCGACTTAAGGTAATAGACGACGCCAGCGACGCTCTTGCCATAGCAATCTTTGCGGCCGGCTCAATGAGAATATGAATAATTATTTGTTTTAAGTGGGTATTCCGGACACCTTGACACAAAACTTCTTTGCCATATACTTTCCTAAAATAAATATTCCGCAATAGCGGAGAAAAGGTCGCAGAGACAATTCCTGGCATAAAACAGCCGGGGTTTGCCTAAATCATGGTCACTGAATTAGAACTACTGAAAGAATCCGTTCTCCAAGAGGAAGACGATGTCGCCAAAGACGACAGCGACGACATAGACGAAGGCGATGATGATGACGAAGAAGTCGAGGAGGAAGGGATGTTATACGAAGCTCCGTATGGAGATTCGGAAGATTCCGGGGATTCGTACCAATAACCAAACGAACCCGGCAAAAAATCGCCCCATTAGACAAGTGGGGCGATTTTTGTTAATTCTAAAAGGTAATTTAGAATAACCGTAAAAATGCCGCGCAAAAAAAATAAAGGGGGGATTTTAAAAAAATTTTTGTGGTTCGCCGTTTTGGCCGCGGCGGCCCTTTTTGTTTCGGGCGTTGTCGCGATTAGCATCATGGCCGGGGATTTGCCGTCCGTCACCGAACTGACGAGCCAAAAAATGGGCCAGTCGACCAAAATATACGACCGTACCGGACAAATTCTTCTTTATGAAATCAGCTCCGGCGAAAAGCGCACCGTGATTCCGTTCGACCAGATTCCGAAATCGTTGAAAGACGCGACTATAAGCATTGAAGACGAAAATTTTTACAACGAGCCGGCTTTCGACTGGAAAGGAATTTTAAGGGCTGTTTTCGTAAATGTCATGCGCGGCGGAGTGGTCCAGGGCGGTTCGACCATAACCCAGCAATTGGCCAGAAACGCTTTCCTGACTATCGACAAAACTTTTTCCAGAAAGATAAAGGAGCTCCTTTTGGCGATAAAGCTCAACGAGCGTTATTCCAAAGACGAAATTCTGGGCCTTTATCTGAACGAAATACCGTACGGCCCGACCATCTACGGAGTCGAGTCGGCCAGCGAGGCGTATTTCGGAAAGCCGGCCAGCGAAATGATTTTGGCCGAGTCCGCGGTTTTGGCCGCCCTGCCGAAAGCGCCGACTTATTATTCGCCGTGGGGCAGCCACGAGAACGAGCTTATCGGCCGACAAAAATTGGTTTTGAATAAAATGTATAAACTCGGCAAAATCGACAAGAAACAGCTTGACGCGGCGTTGTCTTACAAAATTTCCTTCGAACCGAGGATGCTCGGCGGAATAAGGGCGCCGCATTTTATAATGGCCGTACAGGATTATTTGGTTCAAAAATACGGCGAGGAAATGGTTGACCGCGGCGGCCTGAAAGTCCTGACGACAATAGACTGGAACCTCCAGGAATTGGCGGAAAAGGCGGTTGAGGCCGGCGTAGAAAGAAATGAAAGACTTTATCAGAGCAAAAACGCGGCGCTTGTCGCTCAAGACGTCGCCACCGGACAAGTCCTGGCAATGGTCGGTTCCCGCGACTACTTCGACACAAAAAACGACGGCAACTTTAACGTTGCGACGCAGGGCCTGCGTCAGCCTGGTTCGGCATTAAAACCTTTCGTCTATCTTACTCTTTTCGAAAAAGGTTATTCATCGGACACCGTTCTCTTTGACGTTCCCACTGAATTCGTCTCGAATAATCCTTCTTGTCCGGCCGAGGTGGATTTCACAAAAACTAATCCGGATTGTTTTCATCCGCAGAATTTCAGCGGAACTTTTTCCGGGCCAATTACGCTGAGAAACGCGCTGGCGCGGTCGATAAATGTTCCGTCCGTAAAAGTTTTGTATCTCGCGGGTATGACCGATGTTTTAAGCAACCTGCATAATTTCGGCGTAACCACGCTTAACGAACCAAACCGCTACGGCTTGTCGCTTGTGCTTGGAGGAGGAGAAGTCAAGTTGTTTGATTTGGTGGGGGCTTATTCGGTTCTAGCCGGCGAAGGCGTTAAACACCGGCAGTCAATGATATTGGAAGTGCGCGATTCCGGCGGCGGATTAATAGAGTCGTTCCAAGACAAAAAAGAAATTGTTGTGGATGCCCAGTACGCAAGGCTTATCAACGATATTCTGTCGGACGCCGATGCCCGCGCCGGTCTTTTTCAGGCCAGTTTGCCGTTAACTGTTTTTCCGGATTACGACGTCGCGCTGAAAACAGGAACGACTGATGACTATCGCGACGCATGGTCCATCGGATACACGCCATCTATGGTGGTTGGCGTTTGGGCGGGTAACAACGACAATACAGCGATGCAAAGATATGGGGGCAGCATCCTTGCGGCCGTTCCGATTTGGCACGACTTCATGGTGGTGGCGCTTAAAACGCAGCCTAAGCAAACATTCGGCCGGCCCGAGAAAGTGACTGAATCAAAGCCCATGCTTAATGGAAATTATTCAGAAAACGGACAAATCCATTCTTTGTTGTATTACGTTGATAGGTCGGACCCTCTCGGGCAGTCCCCCGCCGACCCGTCAAAAGACCCGCAATTCAAAAACTGGGAAAGCTCCGTTCTGGAATGGGCAAAGAACAATTTACGGGACTTTTCTTCGTATAATCAATCGTCGACCCAAGAAACACAGCGGGTTGTTTCGGCCCTGCCGACGGTTAAGATAACGGGCCCGCGGGTGGGCGGATTTATAAATTCGCCGGTCATCGTCACGGCCGATATAAGTTCCTATTATCAGATAAACAAGATAAATTTGTATTTCAACGGCCAAATCGTGGAAAGTCTTTCTGGAAATTTCGGCACAAATTACAATTTTGAAAAATCTTTCACGCCGGACGATTTCGAACCCCAAAATTCCATTGGCGTGGAAGTTTTTGACGAGCAAGGCAGGCAATCGAAGTCTGAAATAGTAGTTTACGAATAGCTCAGCTCTTGAGAATCGGCATCACCAGATAAAAATACGAATTGTCTTTTGGAAATTTTATCACAGCCGGTTTGTTGTCCTCGTTCAAGCCGAAAAAAACCTCGTCTGATTTTATTGCTTTTAGTCCGTCGCTCAAATATTTCCAGTTAAAGAAAACTTCTTTGGACGAACCCGTTAATTTGACGGGTAAAAAATAACTGTTTTCCCCAACAGATTGGTCCGAAGAAGATATTTCAATGGCTTTTTTGTTCTCCATGATTTTTATTTTTACTTCGTTGCTTTTTGCGCTGAATATTCCCGAGAGTTTCAGGCTGTTAATGAATTCTTCCCTGGAAACGGTAATTTCGGCTCCGTATTTTTTAGGAACAACCGATTTGTAATCCGGAAAAGACCCCTCCATAAGTCTTGAAGAGAGTTCCCATTGTTCCGTTTTAAATAAAACTTGGTTGTCGTCGCGGTATATTCTGACGTTCCCTTCGTTTCCCAGAATCCTTATCAGCTCCTGGCCGCTTTGAATCGGCAGAAGGAAATTAAAAGATTCGTTGTTTGTTGAATTAATCTGGTTTTTTGTGAAGCTTTTCTCCGCCAGGCGAAAGCTGTCGGTGGCAACCAGCTTAAGATTATCTATGGAATAATCGACAAAAATGCTGTTGAGCTCGGGCCGGAGTTCGGAGAATTGCGACGCTATAACCACCTGAATCAGGGCGTTTTTTAATAAATTGGATTCTATTTCCAGATAATTTTCCTGATTTTTTATTTTAGGTATCAGCGGAAATTCGTCGCTTAACGACGAATTTACGATGGCTTGATAGTTGTCTGTTTTTATTTCCATTACGTTTTTTTTGCTTTCCAGGTCAATCCTTTCGCTGGTTATATTTGAAATGATATTTGAAAAAACGCCTATTGGCGCGGCTAGGGAGCCGTTTTCTATTATTTTCCCGGAGACCCCGAATTTAATCGCTATTTCCAGGTTCGTCGCCGTAAGAATAATTTTATTATCGATTGTTTCAAGAAGAACATTTTTTAAAATTGGCAGCTGGGGGTTTTCGCCGGATATTTTTCCGATAATCGACAGGCCTTCTTTTAAATTATTTTTCATAACAACTATCTTCATGCGGGTAATAGTAATAATTAATACTTATTTAATTTATTATTGATGTTATTATACTCTCGGTTTTTATTAACAAAACCGCGAATTACTCTTTATTTGTTTGTTTTTTGGTGTTTATAATTTGTTCATTTTGATTTATGAATCAGCTCTTTTATGGTTATAATTTTCTGAAAGAACGATGAATTCTTGTTTATCTCGTGGTTTATTTTTCTCACTGAATGTATCGCCGTGGTGTGATCTTTTCCCAACTTTTCACCAATATATGGATAAGACATATCCAAGATATCCCGAAGAAGATACATGGCAACCTGCCTCGGCTCGACAATTTCTTTTTTTCTTACCCTGCCGGATAAATCGCCGATGGAAACATTATAAAACTCCGCCACAGACTTTATTATTTGAGAGTCGCTTACCCTTCCAGTGAAGTTTTGGATGGCCTTTTCTATTATTTCTTCAACCATTTTTTCACCGATGGGGGCGTTTTTCATGTCCTGATAAAAAATTATTTTATTTATTACCCCCTCCAATTCCCGTATGTTTTTCTTGACTTTGTTGGCTATCAGTTCCACAACAGCGTCGTTCAATTCCCTGTTGTTGTTCTGTAGTTTGCTTTTTATTATAGCCACCCTCATTTCATATTCCGGATAGACGATATCGACTATCAACCCGCCCTCAAACCTGGAACGAAGCCTTTCCTCGAGCGTCGGAATGGACTGCGGCGGCCGGTCCGAAGATATTATTATTTGCTTGTTATTTTCATAAAGCGCATTGAAGGTGTGGAAAAATTCCTCCTCGGTCTTTTCCTTTCCGCCTATAAACTGAATATCGTCTATTATCAAAACATCAACGTCACGGTATTTCTTTTTTATATCCTCCATCCGTTTATTTCTTATGGCCCAAACGATGTCACTCGTGAATTTTTCCGAAGAAACATATTTTGTTTTTATCTTCCCGTTATATTTTGATTTTATTTCATTTCCTATTGATTGTATCAAATGTGTTTTTCCAAGTCCGACCCCGCCGTAAATAAAGAAAGGGTTGTATTTGGAACCGACGCTCTCTATAACCGCGTTGGCGGCGCTGAAGGCGAGCTCGTTCGAAGATCCGACAACGAAAGAGTCAAGCGTGTATCTTGGATTTAAATTGCTTTCCGGGTCAACTTTGAATTCTAGGTTTATTTTGTTTTCAAACTTAATGGTTTCGGCGGAAATTTTCTTAGGGGCGTCCATTTTTTGCCCAGAAACGACGAATTCCAGCTTTTTTACCGAATCGTCAAAATTTCTGGCTATGCCCAAGATATTTTTATGATATTTATTCTCTACCCATTCTTTGGCGAAGTTATTCGGCAGGACAATAAACAGCGTACCGTCCTTCTCTTCAGTTAATTGGCTGTTTTTAAGCCACGTTGCGAAATTGGCTCTCGAAAGCTGAATCTCCATTTCTCCAAGAACGGACCGCCAGAGCTTTTCGAGGTTTTTTTCCATAGGTTTAGCGTTAGGTTAAATTTTTATTGGCGAGTAGATACAATTAAAAGCTTAAAGATAAAATATTTCAAGGCGCTCGATGGACCGAACCGCGCCCAGCAACCTAATATTAGTTGTATTCCAAATCACACCAAAGCCGCAAGGAGGAAAAATGTGGATTATCTGTTGAAAGATATTTAAAAACAAATTAATGCAGGGATTGATTAAACCGGAGCTTATGATAAACTTTGGAAAATGTCCATAACCTATAATCCCAAAAAGAAAAAGCGCCGAAGGACGCATGGTTTTTTAAAGAGAATGCGCTCGCCCGGCGGAAGGAATGTCATAAACCGCCGGAGGCAGAAGAACAGACGCAGGGTCGCCCTATGACGCCAAAAAAACTCCGCGCGCCGAACAGCCTGTTTTCAAAAAAACCGTCCATCGGGCTCTTTTCCGAATATTTCCAGACCAGGGTCTTCCAGAATAATCTCGGGTACAACAGATTCGGCGTCGCGGTCGGCCTAAAAGTCGACAAGCGTTCCACAAGACGCCATTTTTGGAAAAGATTGATATTGAAAAACGCGTTGCTCCAAAAAAACTTTTCCAGCGATTTTATAATTACGGCAAAACCCGCACTCGGAACAATTTCCAAAAAACAAGCCGAATCGGAGATAGCGGGCGTCTTTAAAAAATTAAAACAATGAATAAAAAATGATAGTCGATTTGTATCGCTTGATAATTTATCAGCCGATACTGAACGCGCTGATATTTCTTTACGAGACAATTGCCTTTTATGATTTCGGTCTTGCTATAATTTTTTGCACGATTTTGATACGGCTGATTCTGTACCCGATTTTCCACAAAAGCGCGAAACACCAGATGGTGATGCAGAAAATACAGCCGAAGATTGAAAAAATAAAAGAAGTCCATAGGGACAACAAAGAAAAACAACTCAAAGCGACAATGGACCTTTACCATGAGCACGGAGTAAATCCCTTTTCGGGAATACTTCTTTTGTTCGTGCAACTGCCGGTTCTGATAGCCCTATATCAGATTTTTTTCGACAAACTTACCCCGGAAATCTTATCGGCGAATTTATATTCTTTCCTTGATGCCCCGGGAACGTTCAATACTTCTTTTTTAGGCTTGATAAACTTGGAACACAGTAGTATTCTAATGGTTAGTTTGGCGGCCATTCTGCAGTATTTCCAGGGCAAAATGATGTTGCCAAAAATCGAGAAAGGCAGAAAGCCAAGCGCGGCCGAATCCATCGGCAGACAAATGGTCTATTTGGCCCCAGTGCTGACTCTTTTGATTTTTGCCAGACTGCCGGCGGCCATCAGCCTTTACTGGGCTGTCAGCGTTGTTTTTTCGATATTTCAGCAAATAATAATAAACCGCCAACTTAACTTAAATGAAGAATCTGGAAATATTCGTAAAAAAAATAGTTGAATTTATGGGATTTGACGATTACACGATTGAAGTGGACGAGGAACACCGCCACGGAAAAATTTTCATTCACAATAATCCCAACCTAATTAAAGAAAACCTTCCGTCCATACTCGATTCGATTAACCACCTCGTTCAGCTGATTACCAAAAAGGAAAATCAGCCGCCGGCGTTTTTTGACGTAAACAACTACAGGCGCGAACGCGAAACCATTATTACCGAACTTGCCCGCGCGGCCGCCAGAAAGGCGGCGGCCACCAAAGAAGAAATATCGTTGCCGGCAATGAATTCTTACGAGCGGCGCATAATACACGTTGAACTCGCCGGCCGCCCGGATGTCGCCACGGAAAGCGTCGGCTCCGGCCGCTCAAGATATGTTGTTGTCAGGCCCATCGACGAAAACAGTCCGCCGAAAAAAGAAATAAAAATTACCGAGGAAGCGGGCGACAAAATTTAAAATTTGCGAGAGAAAACGCCGCGACGCGATTCGCGGCGTTTTTATTGGGGCAACGAAAAAGAATACGCTCTTTGGTCCAGCCTGTTTATGAAAAATACCGATTTGCCGAACACTTTCAATTTTTCCGCGTCGACGCCTGTTTTCGGGTCGTTGAAAACGCTTTTTGCGTTGCCGCTGGAAACATCCATTTCAAAAAAATCATCGGACGTGAAAATCGATTTTTTCTGGTAAGCGTCCGGCAGGGGATTATTTTGAAGAATTCGGCTGTCGCGCGGCACGGCGCAAACCAGGGTTGTGTTTGTTTTGGCCGCCGGGGCGGTTTTGGATGTGGATGCGGAGGAAGCGGGCGACGAGGTTGAATTTTGAGCAACCGGCTTATTATAAAAAGTGCATTTAGAGGGCAAGGTAAGGAAATTGAGGTTTTGAATTTCCTTTCCGCCCTGGTTTATCAGACGCAACCGTCCGCCTAAGCCGCTTATATCGGAGGTTATCGCTAGTCCTGCATTTGCCGAAGCCGAAGAAGAAGACACGCCCCAGATTGTTTCAAGGCCCGGTTTGTCGAGCAATATTGCCGAAAGGGATTTGTTTGCCATATCGAACGACCAGAGCGAAGAATTCCACCGACCGCTCGGCGGCTCCGCGAAAAATATTTTCGAGCGCGATACCCAGTTTAAAATCATGTCTTCCTGATGGATTCTTGTAATTTCAACCGGCTTGGCCCGCAAGTCGTCCACGTTCAGGGTATATAGAGCGCTCGACTGCCCGATTTGCGACAGAAAAGCGATTTGATGTCTGTCCGGAGACCAAACCGGGCTTTGGGCTATGTTCGGCAGCAAACGCCAGTTTTTCTGGTCAAAATCGAATATTTCAATCTTGACTCTGGACGAGCCGCCGCCAACGAGAGCCATAATTCTTTTCCCGTCGTAAGAAAACGAAGCGCTCGTTATTCCCGCAACGGGGCCGTTGCTTAAAACCTCCTCTTTTCCTCCGGAAATTTTTATGACCGCGCCGTCCGGTTTGATAATCGAATAGTCATTTTCTCCGTTAACGAAGTAATCAAGAATCTGGTTTTGTGAAATCGAATTCAGCGATGAAAGCAGAGAAGATTCAATTGACTGATTTTGCGCCGCCGCGTTGGTTCCGCCGGCATCCGACGGCAAAGAACCCGTTTCACGCGTCGTGTCGGTAGCGGGCGTTCCCTGCCGGCTTCGAATATAGTATCCGCCGAAACCGATAAGAACCACCACTATTACGATTGTCAAAGTTATTAAAATTTTTTTCATGATTTAAATTATTTTAGGATGCCGGCACATACACATTTCTAAGCTCCTCAGTCCTCAGGTTAACCAACCCGGGGTTAATGATATAGAGAATAAGATAAGCTCCGAACAAGAGAAGCAACCCCAATAAGGCCTGCAATATCTGGTCTCTGGCGTCCGATTGAGTGGAAGGATTGCCCGCCGCCAGCGTATATCTCAACCCCGCCCAGGTAATCATACCCACCGCCAGAAACACCCCCGCGAGCAGAGAAAACTGATAAAACCCGTTAATCCACTTCACCAGAGCGTCAGACCCAGCCGCGCCTTGAGGTATGGTCAGGTCGGGGGCGACGGCGTCTATCGCCATTGCGGATTGCGTCGCGGAAAACAAAAAAGCGAAAATTAATCCCCCGCATAACAAGGATTGCTTATGGCTACAGTTCTTGTAATTATATTTTGGCCTTGATATATATTTTTCCATAATTATTTAAAAAATCTTTAAGCAAAAATTAATTATCCTTGTTATGCGGGGGATTCATGGCGCGTATATTAGGTTTATGTTTTCAACTCCGGACTCATATTGATTCGTCGTATTTTGTATCGATAAAGAAACCGACAGGGTCGAACCCTGGGGCATGGTGGGGCTGAATTTTATATTAAGGGTTTGTGGATTCTCGGCGCCAGACGGCTTTTGTCCGTTTATGCTCCAGGCGAAATTAAATTGCGAAACGCTGTCGGCGTTAAAAAAATAGGGCTGGCCGACAAGTTTTATCGGCGACGACGAAAAGTTTCCGTAAGGAAACGGCGCTTCTATAACCGCTTCCGGTTTGGATATGGGTATTTGAACCGTTTTCAGCTGATTTCCTTTTGAATAATTCGGCACTTCGGCCCTCAGGTCCATTGTTCCGCCGGCCAAATCGGGCGCGCGGAAAGTTACGCGCTGCATGCCTATGCCCCCGGCCAGAAAATTATTATCTTGGTACCAATAAATATTTTTTCTGGAAAGGTCGATAATCTTGCCGCCGTCTATCAACTCTACGGAAGCCGTTATCGGAGAATTGGATGTCGGCATAATCTTCCCGGAGAATCCTTCCGGAACATAAGTATTTGATTTCCAGGTTAAAAGAATCCTCGGTCCGGTCACGGATGCGCTTTGGCCGAACGAACGAGGCAACGCGCCCACCAGCATTATTAAAATAAATAAAAAGAAAATTTTTCTCATCCTATTAGAAACAAGTCGCCCGGGGCGACCGTAAAATAATCTGTTTTAACAGAAAACGACTTTTTTTATCTGAAATATTAAACATATTTGTGTAAATCATGGAATTGTTGTTTCTAACAAGACTCATTTTATTTTCCGCAAATCGACTTCGTTATTTTCATCATCCAACCGAACGTCTTCCGTTTCACCTTCTTCTTTTTCACCTTGAGGTTCTCCCATTTGTACATTCTGGGTCAGGTCCTGAAGTTTTTCAAAAGGAGATTCTTCTTCACCAAGGGCTTCCGGCGGAATTTCTTCTTTCGCGGCTACGCCGCCCGGTTTACTCCCCGCATATTTTTCTCCCGTTGAAGTTTCTTTTCCTGCTGCCCTGGCCGCCGCGGATTCAGTCGCCGCGCCGGCTTCGCCGGCCGCCATCCCTCCTTCGGCCGCTTCAGCCGCCATCGAAGCTCCCTTTATTGCAACCGCTCCCGCTCCGCCGGTGACTATGCCGACGGCCGTAATGGCGACGGTTTGGACAAGTTTGATTTGAAGCAACATGCCGATGAACAAAAAAAGAACAAGGGTCGGCAAAGGAATTATTATTCCCGCCACGACTACGAGCTTCGGGATAAAACCATTCAGATTGGGAATAACCAAAGCGCCCATTATCAGGCCGGTTAGATAATGCATGGCCAAAACGGCGGCCAGAATCACCAAGCCAATTACGGGAATGATCGCCCCCCAAGCGAAAATAAAAGCAAGGTCGCCCATAAAAGCCGCCACAAAAGCGGTTATCGCGATGGGGTCTAAATATCCAAGTTTTCCTTCCTCATTCATTTCAATGGGCCAACCTTATTATATCACTCTTTGTTTTCGAGAAGTTGTTTCGGGTCAGTCGTTATTATTCTATCTTCGAAGTAAGACGCGATTATCTGGATGGCAATATGCCGCCGGCCGGCGAAAAAGAGCCCCGTTCCTACTTCCGATGACAAAAGATAGTTTTTTTCCGCGTTGGTCAGGCCGAAGGCCTTGGCGACAATATCAATCGTGGCCGGCGCCTGACGGAGAAGAAGCTGTATTGAAGAATTGGTAATAATTGGGCGTCCGTACGGCGAGCGAAGAAAATCCTCGACGTCTTGGGTTACCGTGGTCAGGCCGAGATAATATTTACGGCAGCGTTTGGCGAGGCCGAAGAGAAAAGCGGCGCTTTCTTCGTATTTCATCATCCACCAGGCCTCGTCGACTATCATTATTCTCTTTTTCATGTTGGCGCGTATTATGTTCCAGATGAAATTCAAAATGACATACATCGCGAGCGGCCGGAGTTCGTCTTCCAAGTCGCGGATGGAAAAAACTATCAGCCGGTTATTGACGTCCACGTTTGTTTGCTGGTTGAGGAATCCGGCAAAACTGCCCTTTGTAAATTTGTAAAGCCGTTCGGCTATTCCACGCCCGCCTTCAAGGTCTCTTAGGACCGTTTCCAGGTCTTCGAGTAAAGGCGCCTGCGTCTTGGAAAAATCTTCACCAGGAACTATTTCGCGCGAAGCGTAAGTTTCCGTTATGGCCCGGTCGAGCACGGAATCCTCCTCCGGAGTTATTTTGCCGAGCATCAGTTTTATCAGACCAGCCAGATTGACAATGTGCGACCGGAGAACGTCGGATGGAGATTCGTTTTCCGGCACGCTCGGAATGTCGAACGGGTTTATGTGCTCGTGCGAAGAAAGCGAAATATTGAAAAAACTTCCGCCGAAACTTTCCGCCAACCGCTGATATTCGTTTTCCGGGTCGATGACTATCACGTCTACCCCCATCATCAAAGACCTTATTATTTCCAGCTTGGTGGCGTAGCTTTTTCCGGCGCCGGCCTTGGCGAAAACCACCTGGTTGGCGTTTTCCATGGAAAATCTGTCGAAGATGACCAGACTGTTATTATGCCGGTTGACGCCGTAAAGTATTCCGTCGTCGGAAGTCAGGTCTTCGGAAACGAACGGGAAAAAAGACGAAATCGGGCCGGAGTCCATCGGCTGCGTTACGGAAAGCCTGTCTTCGCCAAGCGGCATCACGGAGAGCAAGCCTTCGATTTGCTGGAAAAGCGCCGGCTTTATGTAGACAAGCTTGGCTTCCATCATGGAAGTCACCTGGCTTTCGAGCCGGGACAGTTCTTCCATTGTGTCGGCATAGATGGCGATATAAAGTCCGACATTGAACATTTTTTCCTGCGCCTGTTGCAGGGAATCGCGGAGCATTTCAACGTCCCGGAGCGCCGTTTCCAACATCGGGTCGCGGACCATGCCTTTATCCTGCTGGTCGCTTATTTCGGATTCTATCTGCGCGGCTTTTTTCCGGAGGTTTTTAAGCGCCAAGCCGGTGTCGACCGGCGACACGAAAATCGATATGTCAAAAAGGTTCGGTAAATTTATCATCTGGTCGAACCAGCCGCTCGACAGATAGCGCGGGTAGGAAAAAGCGAAAAACGTCTTGACGAATTTATCGCCCAGCTTCACGTAATTCGATTGCACCCCGACGCCGGCGGGCGCTATGATTTTTTTAAGATTTGGAAATTGGTCTCCAGGCATAATTATTTTTTTTACTCTTCTTTATTTTGGGCGTCGCCGCCGGCGGATACTTTTTCCTTTTCAATGGTGCTTGGGTTGTAAAAATTATAGAAAAGCTCCACCAATTCTTCGTTATTCAAAGTTTTCACTTCCAAATCTATTGCCCGCAGTCCTTCGATTACCTGATTGGTGCGCTGCCGCAGCTGCTCCAGGTTTTTTTCGAAATCGGCGTTTTTTTCCCTGCCAGCTTCTTTCTTTTCTTCCTCGCTTTCGCTTTTGCCGAAAAACGGGACTATTTTTTTTATTGTTCGTTTGTCCGGAAGCTGGACGGCGAAGAAAGGAACCACCACGAGAAAAGTTTTGGCCATAATCGGATTATCGCCGACGAAAGAGCGTATGAATTCTATGTATTCCCCTATTTGATTTTTGAGAAGCTCGGACGATTCTTCCCTAGCTCTGCCATCGAGAAACGCCAGGTAGTCCTCTATGTTTATTTTCCTGGAATGAATGATTGTCTGAATCGGGAAATCAATGCTGTTCAAAAAATTTTGGTACGCGTAAGTTATCGTATCCTGTTCCTCTTCCGATTTCAGGGAAAAATTTATTCCGCCTATCATTACTATTTGGCGGAGGCTGCCGTCTTTAAGGATTAATGCGTCGTTCTTTATGGACTCCACCTCAACCAAGTCCTGCGTATTTCCAAAATTTTTGGCCATTGTTGAAAAATAAAAAATTAAAAAGAAAAAATCAAAAATCTCGACGACCCCATTTTAACATTTTTTCATTTTGCATTTTGATATTTGAATTTTTACCTGTAGTCCACTCTTCTTACCGCTTGTCTGTCTCCCGCGATTTTTCGGACTATTTCGTAACGCTCGTGCGCTCTTCTGGCCAGCCATTTCCCTTCTTCGGCGGCGACTTTGCTCCCCGTCTGGAGATTTTGCCATGACTTCTTTAAAGACATGCCGGAAATGACATTTTCCAATGAAAATCCTTCGCCGAATTTTTCAAGTGACGACTCTGTTTTTTCGATTTTTTTGTTTTCCGGCTGCCAGACGTATGTTTGCGGACGCCAATAAAACCCGATTGCCGAAACGACCGTTTTCATGAGCGGCTGGCCGTTTATTTTAACCATAGACAAAGTCACGGCGCCGGATATTATGAAAATTGACAGGATAAACCAGAGCCACGCCTGGACGATAAAAAAGAGGAGCAAGCTCAGGCCGGCTCCGGAGGCTATATAAAGGAATTGCTTGAGCGTCAGCGGCCCGACTATCTTGTCTTCCACGTCTATGAATTGTGGTACTTGGAATTGCATACGATAAATTTCTAATGACTAATTCCTAATTGACCTAATCAAATCCCAATTAATAAGTTTCTAAAAGTTTGGGAATTGAACATTTTGTCATTGGTCATTGATTAGAAATTAGACATTTTTATTTTTTATCTCCTGCGGGAAGTTCCGGCCTCTGGAGATTCTCCGGCACAACGTTTTTTGTCGTTGTCGCCGGTTTCGGCGGCTGCGGAGTAATTGGTTTGATGCCCGCGTTTTGAATTGTTGATTGCGGTGCTGGCGCTTCGACTCCGCTCAGCGCAGGCGGAACCGCAGAGACAACGCGATTTTTTTCAGCCGGCGCCAGAGGAGTTCTCATTTCGCTGTAATGGACTACCAGCGAATCCTTTTCGGGTATTCTAGGCGCGGCTTTTGGAACAAAACCGGTTTCAATCTGAGCCGGTTTTGGCGGCGCCGTCCACTTCTGGTCCATCTTGCCGAATTGTTCTCCCGGCATGATGACCTTGAAATTGGGCTGAGGCCGCATTCCGGGTTGCGATTCGGATTCACGATGAAGCATAAAAGGAGCCGATGGCCGCGGAACCGCGGGAATTTTTGACGGCGCAATCGGGGCAGGTATCGGTTTTTCCGGTCGCGGCATTGGTTTTGCTATCTCTTCGACCATGACCGGTTTTTGATATCCGCCCCGCTCTTTTTCTTCCGCGGCAGACGCTTCGACTTCGCTCAGCGCAGGCGCGTAAATTTTTTCGAGTTCGTCGCGCAGCGGCTGGAAAATTTTCGTGTTGATGGAATTGGCGACGCTCGAGGCGATACGAGCGTCAATTCCAAGCGAATCTTTTATCTCGCCGGTAAGGTCTTCGGGGTGAATGAAACCCATAAGGACATAGCCGGCAAGCCTCGACACCATGACGATTTTTTCCTTCGGCAAGTGTTCGTCTTCCGCGGCTTTCCAGACAACATTCGAATTAGTTTCTGAAGCAATCGCCTCTTTAAGAGAGTCGGGCAGGGCGTCCCAGCGGGTGAATAATTGTTTGCTTGGAATTTGGGTTGACATAGTTTAGTTATCATTTAGCGCCCGGGGGCGGCGATGACGGAGGAGGAATTGTCCCCCCTGGAGTTCCCGAGTCGCCGCCGTAGTAGAAAATATTATTTTCTATCATTTTCTCGAATTGTTTATCCACTTTTTCCTTCTGTTCTGCAGTCATATTCCCTTTGGCAAGCGTGAACATTTTCTTGAAGTTTTCAAGCGCGGAACCCTTTAGTTTAGGTATAATTGAAGAAATCAATTCGGGTCTATCAAGCGCCATTTGCTTTATAATTGTTTCATTCACAAACTTCATTTGAGTGGCGTCTCGCCCCATGAATTTCCCGCCGCCAAAAATATCGTTTAGTTGCTTGTTTTGGGAAATATCGGACTTAGTGAGGGTGGCTATAAACTTCTCTACCGCTTTGTCTAATTTGTCGAAGTTGCCCGTCATCGCGTCCGGCAAAGCGTCGAGCATTTCGTCATTGGATAATCTCCCTTGATTGTCGAATTTTTTACGGAAATTCTCTTGTCCATAGTTTTTAAAATCAGCTTCTTTAACATCGCTGTCATCCAGGTTTTCTATCGCGCCGCGGCTGAATAACTCCTTGGTCGCCGCTATTTTTTCCGGCGTCGTGAAAGTAGACTTGCCGCGGATAAGCTGGTCGTTTGTCTCGCCGGACAATCTTTTTTCTGCGTCCTTGACCAAATCTTCCCTTGTGGCAACCATGGTGGACTCCAAGCCGCGTCCGGCTATGCGAACCGGATAAGCAAGAGTTCGGCCAACAACACCTCTTTTAGCTCCAAATTCTTGAAGTTTCGTGGCTGCCTTTTGCATCCCTAACTTTCGCATGGTTGCTCCACCGGCTATTTGCGCCCTCCTTTTGACGAACCCGCCGAATCCTGAAGTTACCGCCGTTGCCCCGGCGACTGTGGCTGCAGCGAACGTTATGCCCATCGCTTTGGCCATAAACAAACCGGCGAAAAGCATTGCCGCCATCATCGCCATCTGAAGCATGCTTCCGAGAACAGTTTTGGCGAAATCGCCGGTGAAGCCGCCGAGGGAATTTGAAACGGAACCGACAATTGGGCTGGTCGGGTCTTCAACCACGCCAAGCCCGCTTAAAAACGAATTTGGGTTGCCGGTTTGGTTTGCCGAGGTTCCGCCCATCGTCAGAATGGCAAGGTAGATGAAAAATACGACTATCGGAGCGAACATTGTCCATTCTATGAATTTACTCCACCATTTTTTCCACTGGCCGGAGGTGAGCGGGAAAATCCAGAGGAGCCAGGCCATTGGCATCAGGATTATAAGAATGCCGAGATAGATGTACCTTATAAGGAGCATTATAAACAGCCCGCCGAGAGCTATCACGGTGAGTATGAGGAAAATTGTCGGGAAAACGAGATTCATTAAGGCAACCAATGTGGCGCCGAAATTCTTACCCGCTCCCTGCAACGCGTCTAAATTCGGAGTAACCGCCTGACCCTGAAAATTCAAGTTAAGGAAAAGCCTTTGCGGCGCGAAAGCGTTTGCTATTGATGTGGCGAATGCGTCAAAACTGCTGCCGCTTCCGCCCGGGTTAAAGCTGTTCAAAAAATAAAGCGTCAGCGTGTCGGCGAAATTGAGGATGGCGGCGGCGATGACCAAACTGAAATTGACAAGAATCGCGGCGGCCACAAGTTTCCAGAGAGTTTGCTTGAGAGCGTAGGTCTCGTACCTCAAAATCGTCATTATGGCGATGACGATGATGGCCAGAACGAACCCAAGATTGGCAATGGCCAAAGTTACCTGAAAACCTGAAGTGACCATTTTGGAACGCACTATGTTTGTATTCAGTTGTATGACTATGCTTATGAAATAGGAAATTATAGAAATGGCAACGCCGAAAATCGAAGCTATGACATAATTGATGACAAAAGCAATCCAGCCGATTACCGCCCCGAGTACACCGCCAATACTTCCAAAAACCCAACTGGCTACCTTGCCGGCGACGCTTTCGCTCGGGGCGGTATCATAAGGTTCATTTCCAGTCGGTTCCGGTTGGGCGCCGGCGAATAAAGGCATTGCCAGGACCGCCAGACAGAAAAGCCAAACAACCCATTTGGTTTTCTGTCCGGTAAAGTTTTTTAAAATTCGCGTCATTATTTCTTAATCGCCAGTGTTGCCGTTAGTTTGCGGCGGAGAAGTGAGCGACGGCAGAGTTATGTTGCAATTGCCGTTAAGCAAACTCGATTGAACAACCGAAATAAAGTGCAGAAGAGCGGCCAGGCGGTCCTGTGCGGCGGTCGCCGCGCTCTCTATCCGATTTATGTCGATGGATTGAAGCGCATTAAGCAGATTGGCGATTTCCTGCGTGGAGGTGGCGGTTTGGGCGGCGCTCCTAAAATTGTTAATGGCATTGGCGTTGTTTAATTCGGTTTGCGTGGTGGCCGTGAGCGAATTTAACTCGCTGATTTTTTGGGATATCTGCGCCGAAATATCCGTACAGGAAGCCGAAAGCTGATTGAGCAGGGCTATGGCCGAAGTCGTTGCCTGGGATTCGAGCGACAGCCATTGAGTGTCGGCATCGATGATAATTTGGTTTTGCTCAAAAACCCCGGTTTGACTCAGGGAATTAATGAGATTATTGACGTTGGTCGCAGTGGCGCCCAAACTCCCCGGATTGGTTACTCCGGTCGGCGTGGCGCCCGTGAATGACGGTGTCGCCGGATTCATGGCTTCAGTGAGAGAACTTAACCCTTCTCTGATTATTCTGTTTATCGAAGCGTTTACGATTGCCGCCACCAAATCTTCGAATCTCTGGGCGTTTACAATCTGGTTTCCTTTCCAGCCGAGCGAAGTTGTAAGCGTTTCGCCTACAACCGAGCCCGGAGTGGTATCGATTTCTTTTACGCAGGTTACGTTACCCAATTCATCTTCGGATGTCTGCACACATTTTTTAATGGAGAGGAATCCCTTACTTGCAACGGCTTGGTTGCTGGCGGCATCCCTGGCGGCCATAACCTCCGTCAACTGCCTGTCATAGGCCGTTATAAGCGCGCCGAAGTAGTTATTATTGGGCTGCATAGCGTAACTGTAGGCGTACCACCCGCCCGTCTGGAATCGGTTGAAAAAATTTTGAACATTACTAACCACCTGATTCAGCGTACAGCGTACACCCGTATTCGCGTACGGCACCGGTAGGAGCGAAATCCTGATTAACGACCCGAAACCGCTGCAAAGCCCGGGAGATATATTGTAAATAACCTGGCCGGCGGTTTTGTTGGCAACATCTCTTAAAAATCCTCTCCAATCGGTGATGAACTTCGGATTGCCGTTGCCGGATATCCAGTTGACAACCTGGTTCTGGAATTCGTTTATCAGAATGTTGACGGCGATGCGTAGAGCCGTTGTGTAAAGCCATTCGCTGATGCGGGCCAGATTGTTGCTTATGAGGGCGCTTACTGTAGCCACGGCTTGGGCAAAAACCGACGGGTCGAAAACAATATCTCCTATACCAAAAAGAGCGTAAGCTTTTTTAACGCCGAAGATTTCGGAATACAATTTTTCCCACGCGGGGTCGTTGTTTAAAGAAAGAGTTTCCTTGTCCACTTTCATCGCCGCGTTTTTAACTCGCGTCAGGTCTCGATTTATTATTTCTTCTTCATTCTGAAGAGCGACAATCGTTTTCATTGGGTCCGACTGGTAATCGGCGACCGCGTTAAAAACATTTTTTTGGTTCGAGAAAAATCTCAGAAGAGTCGTGTGAAGTTCCACGAAGGGCTTCGGCACCGACAGGGAAGAAAGTTTCGCGAGAGCCGCTTCAATGGCAAGCCCCGGGATAGCCATGTCGTCGGCCGTTGGATTTTGGATATCGGCAAGCGACGATTTGGTGCTGGACGAAACCTGCCCAAGAATCGCGTAAACCTGTTCCAAATAACCGGAAACATCTTTCGGACCGAAAGAGTTGGCGATTTTATACACTGGAACCGATACTTTGTCGTCGAAATCAAACGAGGTTTTGGACAGCGCCTGTTTTATCATCTCCGCCGCTTTGTCCTCGCCGGGCAGTTTGAGCACGGTCGGCTCGCCGTTCTGGTCGTACTGCGGCCCGTTCCGGTTGTTGGCAATCATCTGTTCGGCAAAAACATTGGCCAAATTATTCGTCAGATTGGACGGGTCGGAAAGACCGCCGTCCGTTTGTCCGGAAGCCGAGATGTTTGTTTGCCCTCCGTTGTCGGGAAGTTTCTCGACGAGAGCGTTATCGCTTATTGTCGATAGAGGGTTTTTCCCTTCGATTTGAAGAACTTCTTGGGCGGGTTTCGGCGTCCCGATTAAGTTCAGAGAAATTAAAGTTATGGCGCTGGTAAGCGCCGAAAACACCAAAAATCCCGCAATCAGTTTTTTGAGATCCGGTGCATCCATTACTCCTTAATTATAGTTTATCGCCGCCACCAATCCTAAATTTTTTATCCCCACTTAGAAAATCTTTCCCGCCCCAAAGGCGGGATTAGATTTTCAAGTGTCCCGAGCGAGTCCTGACGAAGGAAGGACGACGAGGAGCTACTCGACTCGCCCCGCCAAAAGCGGGGCTCACTCGTGGCAAGCCGCCCTAAAATCTTATTGCCATTCATTAAAAATTCGAAGCCAGCTTGAAAATATCTTCCAGCGAAAGGTTTTGCGGCCTCGAATTTGGTTCGATGCCGGCTTTTTTAAGGCCCGTTTCAATTTCATCTTTCGGAATTTCCAACGCGGCGGCCAGATTGTTCAGGACGGTTTTCCTCGGCTGACGAAAAATTACCCGCACCATTTTGTAATAGGCCTTTTCGTCCGCGCCCCCGTTAACCGCGGGCCTCAAAACGATGGTTGCCGAGTCCACCTCCGGCCTCGGCCTGAAAAAATCTTTTGGCAAAATAAAGGCAATCTCTGGTTTTGCCCAGAATTGGACGCTCGCGGCAAGGCGGTTCATGCGAGGAGGTTTCGACGCCAGCCGTTCAGCGACCTCTTTCTGGATTGTCAGAACCGAGAGGCGCGGCTTGTAGGGCAACTCGCCTATTGTCCGGAGCAGTTTCCCGGTGATGTAGTAAGGGATGTTGCCGATTAATTTATAATTTTCAATTTTCAGTTTACAATTTTCAATTAACGAAGGCAAAACTTTAAGAGCGTCTCCGTTCATTATTTTTATTTTTTCATTTCCAGAAAATTTTTTATTCAGAAATTCCGCCAGTTGTCCGTCTTTTTCTATTGCGTTTATCTCGCAACCGTAGCTGGCGATTTGTTCCGTCAATTCTCCGTGCCCCGGCCCTATTTCCAAAACTAAGTCGCTTTTTTTCAAATCGAGCAGTTCGGCGATTTTTTTGAGCGCTCGTTTATCCGTTAAGAAATGTTGGCCGAGCTTTGTCATGATTATGAATTTTTATAATGCGAAACTACAAATTATTTTATGCTAATCATGCGAAATTTCGCAATATTCGCATAGTGGATTAGCGTATTTTGCATTATGCTCCTTCAGTCAAGCGTGATGTAACGCTCTTCGCTGTCAAGGTCGGAAAAATCTTTGCCGCCGGACACAAGGCTTTCGAATTCGACAAGCTCTTGCGGAAGTTCCCCTAGGAACCGCGACGGTATGTCGTAAAAACTGATAAAAAGTTCTTCCTTCGCCCTTGTCATCGCGACGTACATCAGACGTCTTTCTTCTTCGGTTTCCGTTCCGTTTCCGAGCGAGCGGTTGTGCGGCAAAAGTCCTTCGTTGCAGCCGGCCAGAAAAACTGAATCAAATTCAAGGCCTTTGGCAAGATGAATCGTCATCAGGCTGACGGCTTGCCCTCCCAAATTTTTCTTCCGAAAAACCTGGGAGGGTGAATCTGTCGGCTGAAGAAGCGTTATTTGTTCCAAAAACGACGGCAAATCCTTGAATTCCGAGGCAAAATGGAGCAATTCCGCTATGTTTTCCCGGCGTTCATCGGCGTTCAGGAAGTTCCTTCCGACAAGTTCAAGGTAGTCGGTTGAATCCAGAAAATCACGTATCAATTCTGTCGGCGAAGAAAAATTATCGCCATCAAGGGATTCCCGGAACCTTGAGAAGCGGCCCTTGGCTATATTTTTTTCCAGGCGCTCGCGGCTGATTTCGTCGTTGGGATTTTGAGCGTAGCGAAGCGCCGCGACGACATCTTTTATTTCTTTCCGTTCATAAAACCGCAAGCCGCCGAAAATCTGGTACGGTATTCCCCTTTCAATCAACGTTTGTTCAATTGCGCGGGATTGCGCGTTTGTGCGGTAAAGAACGGCGACATTCGCACCATGATGGCGACCATGACCAATGACAGAAGTTTTATTGTCATCGTTATTGTCATTCGTCATTATCTGTATTTGCTCGGCTATCCAATCCGCTTCACTTTCCTCATCCGAGGTCTCAACTATTTTGACGGGCGCGCCATCTTCTTTTTTCGTCCAGAGGGTTTTCGGTTTCTGGTTCTCGTTGTTGGCAATCAACGCCGACGCGGCTTTTACTATTTTTGCCGCGGAACGGTAATTTTCTTCCAGAAGAACGACATTGGCGTCCGGCCAGTCTTTTTCAAAATCAAGGAATATCTGAAAATTGGAACCGCGGAAACTGTAAATCATCTGCTGGTCGTCGCCGACTACGGATATTCGCGACGATGCGCCGACAAGCAGTTTCACCAGCTCGTACTGTTTGTTGTTCAGGTCCTGATATTCGTCTATGAGAATGTGATGGAACCGCCCGCGGTATTTTTCGAGAACTTTGGAATTTTCCCTGAAAATCTTAACAACTTTTTCTATAAGGTCATCGAAATCGAAAGCGTTGTTTTTTTGCAGTTCTTTCTCGTAACGCCGAAAAATTTTCAGCGCCAAAATGTCTTCAGGAGAAGAATTTTTCATCGACCCAAGCGAGACAATGCCGTTTTTTATTCTTGAAATTTTCCGGCAGATTTCCGCCGCTCCGGAATAATCGGAATCTTTGTTCCTGAACGATTCGGATTTGAATAATTTCTTCACTATTTGCAAAGAATCGGAGTTGTCGAAAATGACAAAATTCCCGTTCCGGCCGAGAAGCTCGGCTTCCGCCCTTAATATCCTGGCGCCGAAAGAATGAAACGTGCCGATAAATGGAAAAGCATAATGCGAATGATGCGAAACCGGACGCGAATTATGCGAAAAATTTTCGCGGCATTCGCATAAAGTATTCGCTATTTTCGCATTATGTACCCTTCCAGCCATCTCTTTGGCGGCTTTATTGGTAAAAGTCATGGCGACGATGCGGTTTGGCGACACCCCATTTTCCATGAGATAGGCCAGCCGGCCGGTAAGGGTCCTGGTTTTGCCTGTCCCCGCTCCGGCTACTATCAAAAGGGGTTTATCCGCGGCCTGAACGGCCAATTTTTGCTGCGGGTTAAGGTTAAATTTCATCCCCCACATAACAAGGATTGCTTATGGCTGCAACCTTACAATTGTATTTTGACCTTGATTTAGCCTCCTTCATGTTTTTAAAGTAATTATTTATATAAGGAAATTATCCTTAGTTATGTGGGGGATTCATTATTTCTGTCGCACAATACTGGTGGTTTTCCACACGACCCCCTCGCCCAATCTATCCCTTTCTGCTAACTTTACAATCGGTAGCGAGGCGAGCGTAAAAGCGAAAATCGCTTTTATTTTCGCCGAGCGCCCGGCCTTCGCAGCCGAAGCGGCTGCTTCGGCGGAGTAGGCAACCGATTGATGAAACGAAGTTTCATATAACCATTAATACCATATTACGACAAATAAATAAGGCCAAAAAGACGCTGGGGATGGCTATTTTTTTGCCAATAATCCTTACTATTTCCAGTTTTATGGCTTTCGGCCCCTCTATACACCAGAAACAGGTAGGTATTTGGGGAGGTCCTACGGTTAGCGCCGCCGAACCTGATTATTCGGTAGATAATCCGGGAATGCTGGAATCCATGCCGCTTTACTCCAAAGATAATGTTATATCGCCAGTTTCGGGCGCTCAGGAAGATAATCTTTTAGAAAAAGGTTTATTTTCAGGCAGCGAACCAGTTAATAACCAACGGGAGGCGTCGCAACGGTCAACTTCCCCGTTGCCGGAAACCGGGCCCGATTTGAAAGGATATTTTACTATGCCCACAGAGGGTTTTAATTGGGGAAAGCTTCATTCAAATAACGCGGTTGATATAGCCAATGCCTGCGGCACGGATATCAGGGCGGCCGCCGGAGGCTTGGTTAACGAAGCATCCACGGATTTATGGGGCGGCGGCTATGGCCATTATGTCATAATTTCGCACCCCAACGGCACAAAAACCCGCTATGCTCATATGAATAAAATTTCTGTTTCTGTCGGCCAGTACGTTAAAAAAGGAGATTCCATAGGATCAATGGGAATGACGGGGAATTCCACCGGATGCCATCTCCATTTCGAAGTTTTAGGCGCGGTTAATCCCTTCGTTTCCAATTAAACTTGGCAGCGAGCCCCGTACGAAATCAGACAGACACTGTATTTCCTCAGATGATATTTTTCTGAATAGCATCATTATATACAAAAGTTATATTATCTCTGATTTCTAACGGGGCGAGTCCGCCCTTCGACAGGCTCAGGACATAACTGCAAGGAAAACTTAATTTTCTTTGCGGCGAGCCCCGCCTGCGCCGAGGCTTCGGCCGGCAGGGAACCAAATGAAAAAATGTTACGCACCGCGACATTTTTTAAATTTCTTCTCTTAGCCGGTAGCTGAATGCCTCGGCCAGATGATTGGCAGAAGTTTTTTCGCTTTTATCCAGGTCGGCTATGGTTCTCGCGGTTTTTAAAAGACGATAATAGCCCCGCGGCGAAAGCCGTATTTTGTCCAAAGTCGCCAGGAATTTTTCTCCGGAAGAATCGAAATCCACGAATTGCTCAACCTGCTTGGAACTCATCTCGGTATTCGTTCTTATTTTCAGGTTCTTGAATCTTTCTGTTTGCACTTTTCTTGCCTCTTCCACTTCCCTTTTTATCCGGGCATTGGCCGGTTCTTCCGATTTTTTTCCTCGAAGTTCCTGAACTTTAACGCGCGGCACTTTTATTTGAATGTCAATGCGGTCCAGAAGGGGTCCGGAAATTTTTTTCTGGTATCTTATGACGTCGTAAGCCGAGCATCTGCATTCCTTTTCGGGGTCGCCGTAAAATCCGCACGGGCACGGATTCATAGCCGCGACCAGGGTGAATCGCGCGGGAAAAACAAGAGAATCCCTGGCTCTCGCTATGTGCACCTTGCCGTTTTCAAGCGGTTGGCGCAACGCTTCGAGTATGTTTTTCTGGAATTCCGGCAGTTCGTCGAGAAAAAGAACGCCGAGATGCGAAAGGCTTATTTCGCCCGGCTTGGGTTGCGAACCTCCGCCAATGACGGCCGCGATGGAGGCGGTTTGATGCGGCGAACGGAAAGGGCGCTGCTTGATTAATCCTGATTTGTTGACGCCGGCGGCGCTGTAAATTTTTGTTATTTCAATGGCTTCAGGAAGATGCAGAGCCGGCAGTATGCCAATCATGGCTTGAGCAAGCAAGCTTTTACCGACTCCGGGCGGCCCGACCATAAGAAGGTTATGCCCGCCGCTCGCGGCAATAGTCAAGGCGCGTTTGGCGTTTTCCTGGCCTTTTATCTCTGAAAAATCCAAAACGGAAATTTCACCGGTATCCTGCCCGGAAAAACCATCAAAGACCTGGACTATGGCTGGTTTTTTCTTTTCCAAAATTTCAATTATTTCTTCGAGCGATTGCACGGGAATGACGCTTATGTTTTTTACGGCAGCGGCTTCGGATGCGTTTTCTTTCGGCAAAAAAAGATATTTGATGCCGCGTCCCCCGCCCATCTCCGCGATATTGAGAGAACCGTTTATCGGGCGCAGACGGCCATCCAAGCCGAGTTCTCCGATAAAAATTTTATCGTTCGTTTCGAATTCACCGATTTGTTTCGTAGCCAACAGATAGCCAAGGGCGATAGCTAAGTCGTATTGAGAGCCGGTTTTTTTGACGTCAGCTGGCGCCAGGTTTACGGTTATCTTTCTGTTCTCGCGATTTGGCGGTTTTGCCCCGGAATTTTTCAGGGCGGAATTAACGCGTTCGCGCGCTTCGTTCAGCGCCTTGTCGGCCAAACCGACTATGTTGAAAGAATGAAGGCCGACGTTCAGGTCAACCTCCACTTCAATAAGTTTCGCGTTAATGCCTTCCAGCTCGGCCGAGTAGATCTTGGCGACGCTTTTTTGCATCTCATCTTTCTCCTTTTTTGCAATCGACGCACAATTCGGATTCCGGCGCCATGTCCAGGACTTTTTCGGATATTTCTCCCCCGCATTTTCCGCAAACTCCGTAGGTGCCCATAATAATTTTGTTCAAGGCCATGTCTATTTCGTTAACCCTGGCTTTGAGGCTGGAGGCTATGGACATTCTGTTCGCGTAAGACTGCGACTCGTCAGATTCTTCTTCCATGTGGTCGATATCGCTGCCGAAATCTTCTGCCTCCGAGTATTTTCCCACTTCTGCCGTCAGCTTGATTTTTTCTTCTTTAAGCCTTTTTTCGTAAGTAGCTCTTTTTTCTTTAGTCATTGTTTAATAAAACTTTGTTTTATCAATCGGATCACTCGGCGAAAATAAAAGCAGTTCCCGCTCTTACACTTGCCTCGCTCCCGATTGTAAGGTTACTTAAATGACCGCACATCGTCAAATCATTTTAATGGAAGCAAGCTTCGATATTTTTTGTTTTGCCCGTGTATCCGGCAAATAATAAATCACGCAATATAAATTATATTTTGTCAATAGGTTAATTTTATGTTTGTCCTGGTCCATGGCAAGCGATGTTAAGGTTTAAATAACCGTTTAATCTTCCTTAGAAAAGCGCCCCTAATGAAATGTTTTGCCGATTGACTTCCGATTAAAAAATTGCCGATAAATTGCCGTTGCCGATTAAAATTGCCGATGAAATATCAGAAAAAATCAGTTCCTGACAAACATCTCAATAAATCAAAAAACCCGATAAGCTTGAAAAACCTACATTTTTTTGATTTTTGATGTTTTGTTTGTAAATCAACAAACATTATTTACAAATGCTTAATCTACAAATTTGGGATTTTTATCATAAAAACCAGCCTTATGTATTTTGTAGATAAATTTGAACGTTTCCGGTACGGCAGGATCATTCCCAATATTTTCAAGCCATTGTTCAAACTGCTTTCCTTTGTTTCCTTTAAGCCGCTTATAGAAAAATGGGACGATTATATTTTTTAGTTGCCCAAATTCCCTCACAATAAGCATTGCTTGTGGTTCTCTTTTATATCCATCATTTTTTTGATGGTTATACTCATATACTTTATTTTCTAAGCCCATTGAGTCCCTTATCTTCTCTATCAGTTCCTTATTCCTAATGTTCGTTTTTATTGCAAACGCAGGAACCTTACGATGTATTTTGTTATTCGATGAAAAAGTAAATGTTCCTTTGCTTTCGATGAAACCCCTTATAAATTCGTAAGATAGTTTTTTGTCCTGAATCATGTTTGCATTGTTTGCTGAATAACATTAAAATCATACCATAAATGTTCCGCGCGAAAACGTTAAAATCGGAAACAGGTAAACTCGGCGAAGACCTGGCTTGTGAATATCTTGTTGGTAGGGGGTATAGGATACTTAAAAGGAATTATCGGAAGCCATGGGGCGAAATAGATATTATTGCCAGGCCAGTAACCAATATTTTGGTTTTTGTCGAGGTCAAAGCGCTCAAGGAAAATTCAGCTGGCGGGCTTTTGCCGGAGGACCACCTGACTTCTTCAAAGCTTAAAAAATTGCAACGAACCTGCCGCGAGTTCGTTGCTGAAAATCCGGATTTGGTTAACGAGGACAGGGGATGGCAAATAGATCTGGTTGCCATAAAAATTCCGGTCTGCCCGCGCGGGCAGGCCGGCGCGGAAAATCCGGCTCTAAAAAATTGCGACATCCGCCATTATGAAAACATTTGAACGCCATTGACAAATATAATAAATTATTATCTAATAGTAAGGAGTTGACTTTTACAAAAACCCCCTATATAATGTGCTTAATGAATCCGCCCTCAATGGTGGATTTTTTTGAAGGATTTCTCCAAGCTACAAACGAGCTTGAAAATTTAGCTACAACATTGGCATGTTCAACCTAAAAGATTTATCGAAAGCCATAAAACAGGTTGCCGAAGAAAAGGCGCTCGACCCGAAAAAAGTTCTTGAAGTGGTCGAGTCGGCCATCGCCGCCGCTTACAAGCGCGAGTACGGAAAGCGCGGAGAAATCATCAAAGCAAAACTCGACACAAAAACCGGGGAGCTTGAATTCTGGCAGATAAAAGCCGTCGTTGACGAAAGCACGGTCCGTTTCGTCGATGAAGGAGCCGCCCCTGAGGGGGGCGAGCCTCGCCCAGCTGAAACTGGGCGGGAGGAAGAAGGCTTGTTGCCAAGATATAATCCGGAACGACATATAACTCTGGAAGAAGCCAAAAAAGCAAAGAAGGACGCCACGGTCGGCGAGGAAATTTCTTTCACCCTGGAAGGGCACGAAGATTTTGGCCGTATAGCGGCGCAGGCGGCCAAGCAATCCATTTTCCAGAAACTCCGCGAATCGGAAAGGGAATCCATACTTAAGGAATGGCACGATAAAGAAGGGCAAGTTGTCAGCGGGCTTGTTCAGCGCTTCGAGCGCGGGCACGTTTACGTGGACCTCGGACGCGCTTTCGGAGTGATGTTCGCCAATGAATCGATACCGGGAGAACATTACCGCATCGGCGAACGGCTCCGCTTTCTCGTTTTGGCGGTTCAGGAAGACACACGGTTGCCGGGCATCATACTTTCGCGTTCACATCCGAAATTCGTCAGCAAACTTTTTGAGCTTGAAGTGCCGGAGGTTGCTGAAGGAGCCGTCGAAATAAAAGCAATCGCGAGGGAACCCGGCAGCCGGACGAAATTAGCCGTAGCTTCGAATGTCGAAGGCGTTGACCCGGTTGGTGCTTTGGTTGGCCAGCGCGGAACGCGCGTCATGGCGGTCAACAACGAACTTGGCAACGAGAAAATAGATATTGCCGAATGGTCGGACGACCCGGAAAAACTCATAGCCAATTCGCTTTCTCCGGCCAAAGTCGCTTCAGTGGAAGCGCTGCCGAGACGAGAAGCCAGAGTTTATGTTCCCGAAGACCAGCTTAGTTTGGCTATCGGCCGCAGCGGGCAGAACGTGAGATTGGCGGCCAAGCTTACCGGATGGAAAATAGACGTCCGTTCGCAGGCGCGGCCGGAGGAATCTCAAGAGGGCGGAGTGGCTTCGAGCGGCGAGCTGGAAAAAATGGATGCCGCCGACGAATCCGATTAACGAAACAAGGATACGTTTACTTATAAATTTATTTTCTATAAAATAAAGGAAATGAAAAAAATCTATCCTATAAACCAATATCTGATTCCGACAGTAATCGAGAAAACGCAATACGGCGAACGCGCTTACGACATCTATTCACGACTTCTTAAGGAAAGAATAATTTTTCTCGGCGGCCCGATCAACGACGGCGTGGCGAATTCGGTCATCGCCCAACTCCTTTTCCTCGAGCACGAGGACCCCAAAAAAGACATTAAGTTGTATTTGAACACGCCCGGCGGTTCGGTTACGGCAGGAATGGCTGTTTATGACACCATGCAATACGTAAAGCCGGACGTTTCAACAATGTGCGTAGGCATGGCCGCCTCAATGGGCGCGGTTCTCCTTGCTGCCGGAGCCGACGGCAAACGTTTTGCCCTGCCGAATTCCGAGATTCTTTTGCACCAGGTTATGGGAGGAGCCGAAGGGCAAGCGACAGAAATAGAAATCACCGCGAGGCAGATATTAAAAATCAAGGACAAAATAAACCACATTCTTTCCAAGCACACCGGCCAGCCGCTCGCTAAAATCGAGAAAGACACCGACCGCGACTTTTACATGACGCCGGAAGAAGCCAAAGAATACGGCCTGATTGATGAGATTATAAAGAAGCACAAGTAGGATATTCGATGTTCTGTTTTTGAGAACCAGTATAATTTTCTGCTGAAAATTTACCTGCATCTCAGCCGCCTCCGCGGCTTCCGATAGCTTCTCAAAAACAGAACATCTCTCAGTTGCTTTGCCGCTCGATAGCGGCTTTTGTGATAGAATTTATCCAATAATGAAAACAATCACCGACAAGAAACGCTTGAAGAAAATTTTCGGCAGGGGAGTCGTTGTTCAGATATTGCCGTCGAAAGAAGCCCTGTTTGAAAGATTAATCAAAGGCGATAGGTTGAGAATTTACACGGGCGCCGACCCGACCTCTTCGGCTTTGCACCTTAGCCACGCCAAAAATTATATGTTCCTTGAAGAGCTTCGCCAGCTTGGGCACGAAGTGATTGTTTTATTCGGTGATTTTACGGCGAGAATCGGAGACCCCGGCGACAGAACCGAAGCCAGAAAGCAGCTTACCGAAAAAGAAGTAAAAGAAAATGTTAAGAACTGGCTGAAGCAGATAAAACCACTTTTGAATTTCAGCGACAGAAAAAATCCGCCGAAAGTTTTGTATAACGGCAAATGGCTTTCAAAACTATCTTTGAAGGAAATTATTTCCCTGGCCTCCAATTTCACGGTTCAACAAATACTCGAAAGAGATATGTTCCAGAAGCGCCTGAAAGACCAGCTGCCGATTCATCTCCACGAATTTCTTTACCCGCTTATGCAGGGCTACGACAGCGTGGCGATGGATGTCGACGCCGAGCTTTGCGGAACAGACCAAACCTTCAATGCTCTTACCGGTAGGACGCTGGTTAAGAGGTTAAAAAACAAAGATAAATTCGTAATTGTCGTCAATCTTATGGAGAACCCTAAGACCGGCGAGCTCATGTCCAAAAGCAAGGGAACAGGAGTATTTCTTTCTTTTCCGCCGAACGAAATGTACGGAGCGGTGATGGCCCAGCCGGACGAAATGACCAAAGTGTTTTTTGTAAATTGCACGCGCGTACCACTGCCCGAAGTTAAAACGATTTTAAGGAAAGGGCCGAAGGAGGCCAAAATGCTGGTCGCTTTCGAGATAGTGAAAAAGATTTACGGAGAATCCGCGGCGAAAAAAGCGGAGGAAAGATGGGATAAATTGTTTTCTAAAAAAGATTTATCCGATAATGAACTACAACCGCTTCGTTTAAATAAAGCAACAATAATACGAAAAGGAGATCCTAGTTCTCAAATCGGAGAAATTTTCCCCGTAAAACTTATAACGGCCAGCGGTGCTATAAAAAGTAAGGGCGAGGCTAGAAGGATTATCATTCAGGGAGGTTTTAGTATAAACGGAGAAAAATGTTCAGATCCCACAAAACTAGTTTATGTAAGAGATGGAGATTCCATTAGAATCGGAAAGAAAAAGTTCTTCAGGATTAAAATAAAGTAGTCCCTCGTCGTCCCTCCTTCGTCGGGACTCGCTCGGGACAATTGAAAATCTAAACTTATTCTTCGTTAAGATTTTCTAATTGAGCGGGTAAGGGGAATCTCTGCCCGAGGCGGATCCGCCTTTGGCGGAGAACCTGTATTTGTGATGACTTGAGCGGGATACCAGAATCTCCCGATATTTTTCAAATCTTTAGATTTGATTAAAATATCGTGGATCCTCGATTTTGTATTTCCGCTTTGCGGAAACAAAATCGGGAGAACTGGCGCCTTGAACTTGTCCCGCAAAATCTGAATCTTTGATTCGGTAATTTTGCGCGATCCCGTTAGATTTGAGCGAGTGAAGGGAATTGAACCCTCGTATCCTGCTTGGAAGGCAGGCGCACTGCCACTGTGCTACACTCGCATGGGATTCTTGCGGGATCCTCGAAACGATAGTTTCGCCTCACTCAAATCGTTTCGGGAGAAGAGAGTCGTACTGCCACTGTACTAATCCCGC
>ERZ1292632.83-Hain-H43-01um-R2-83-length-88573-cov-10_pt2 | contig 44575 bp, 79 predicted proteins | sample MGYA00564407_ERZ1292632 | MGnify/ENA primary metagenome ERZ1292632 (study PRJEB36523, sample SAMEA6512637) | groundwater metagenome | collected 2019-01-08 | study: AquaDiva: Metagenomics assemblies of 32 groundwater samples | reverse complement strand
GGACACCGGCGGCGGCCAAGGCGTCGATCTGCCGATCGAGAATCTGGGAGGTGGTGGAGACCCGTGCGTAACCGAGGACCGTCATGCCGAAATCGTCTCATAAGTCGACTCACGACACAATATCGAGACGGTCCTTTTGATACGTACTTTTGAGAGGGCACCACCTGCGACGACACGACCGCGACCGTCCCTCGGCGACGCCGTCTCAAAGCGATGGATTAGAGACAGCCCGCTCGGAGTTGCCGGGCACCCCGGCCACCCGCTCCAGCGCGTCCGCCGCACCCGCGAGGTACGCACGCTGACCGGGCTCCGCCTCGATCTCACCCGCATCGACCGCGTCCAGGACGCGGCGGAGTTGCGCCGCCGTCTCCGCCGTGTCCTTGTCAGCCATGCGGCCATCTTCCTCGCCCGGTGTCGCCGAGACAGCACGGCACGCCCGATGGTGGGTGCATCCCACCATCGGACGTCCGACTGATCGTGGTCATCACCGCGGACCCAGGAACGAGGGGTCGCCGCCGACCTCGCGGACAGTGCGCTTCAGCCAGGCCACGAACAGAGCGTCCAACTCACTTCCACCGGGCTGGACGTTCAGCACGACCACCGGCCGCGCTGCCACCGCAGGAGCCCCGCCACCACCCGACCTGGCCGAGACACCACGCGGCGACGGGATGTTGTTGGCGTACTCCTCCATCACCGCCGAGCCGCCGGCACCCTTGTTGATCGCCATCAACAGCGGCAGGTTCTCGCGCGTCGCCTCACGGTTCACCATGAACTCGCCCGGTGTCGCCGCGATCAGCTTCGAGTCCACGTCCGGGCCGCCACCGGAGATCAGGCCGCCCTTGTTGTACGGGGCGACGTCGTGGAACGTCACCTGCCCGTTGACCGTGCCAGCGCCACCAGTCGAGCTGTAGACGCTGTTCACGCGGATGGTGACGGTCTTGTCGTTGATTGAGCCGAGCTTGCCGATGACGCCGTTGAGCGCCGGGGTAGCTGCCGTGTCGTCGGCGGAGATGGTGATCGGCTTGTAGCCGGGGATGCTGATGACGGAGTTGCCGAGCGCGTCGGTCTGCACGGTCACACCCGCAGCGGCCAGCGCGGTAGCGTCCATCCCGCCGACGACAGCGAGAAGGCTGTCCGACACGGGGAGGCCCGCGTCCGCGACGCTGAGGAACGTCGCGAGCTGGGTTTGCAGCGCCTGGTTGGCCCCGCCGGTCGTCATGGCCAGCAGTTCGGTGCTCTGCACCATCTGGTCCTGCTTCTCGATCAGGAACTGGCTGTTGTTCGCCTTCGCCTGCTCGATCGGTACACCGGCTGCGATCTCCCGGTTGTAGGTTGCGATGGCAGTGGTCAAGCCCTCGAACTTGGACTTCTGCATGTCGATCAGCTCGGGCTGGGTGAACAACCCCATGCTCTTGTAGATCTGGTCAGGGGTCTCGCCTGTGCCAGCCTGCTTGGCGGACGCGATCATGGGCCCGGCCTGCTCGTACCCGAGCTTGGTCTTCGCGTAGTCGGCGTCCTTCTGACGCACTTCCGGCAGCTTGTAGGCGTCGCCCTCGACCAGCTTCTTGACGGCTTCCTTGAACTCCGAGGACCCAACGCCGTGCGACAGGGCAGCGAACGCCTCACCCAGGGCGATGAGCTTCTTGCCGCCCCAATCGGCGGCGGCGCCGATCCGCCGGCCCCACTCGTCGAACTCATCCTGGTTCCGGGCGACCACACCGGACAGTTCGCCGACGAACCCCATGACGCCCCTGATGGACGCGCCGATCGCGTCGCCACCCATCACCATCGCGATCTTGATGCTGTCACTGTGCGTCGACAGCTCGGCTAGGCCGTCGCCGATGCCCTTCATGATGGACGTGCCGAACTGGCCGAACCCCTCGATCGCGGGCTGCGAGTTCTTGATCGCCGTCTCCACGCCCGGCGCGAGAGCCGACAGCCAGTCGACGGGCATCTTCATGAAGTCGTCCACGAACGGCTTGGTCGCGATGAAGATCCGCTCCAGGGCGGGCCCCAGGTTGTTCTCCCACGCGTCGGCGGTGTCCTTCGCGCCCTGCACGAACTCGTCCTCAAGGAACCCCGCGCGCCGCTTGGCGTCCTCGGTGATCCCCTCGAAGGTTTTGCCCCACTCCTTGGAGACCTTCTCGTTGTCCTTCAACAGGAACCCGGCGAGGCCGATGAAACCGCCGGTCGTCAAGCCGAGCGTCAACCCGCCGACGATCCCGGCCGCGAGGCCACCGCCCGCAGCGATACCGCCGGCGGCCAGCGCGACGGCCAGGACCTTCGCTGCTTCGACGCCCACCGAGACTGCGTCGCCGATCCCGTCCGCGACGGCCTTACCCAGACCGAACGTGATCTTGAAGCCGTCGACCATGGCGTTCGCGGCGCGCATGCCGTTCGCCTTCGCGGCCGCGTTGATCGCATCCCCACGCGCCAGGCCGACCTTGAACTCCGACAGGACCTTCTCGGACACCTTCGTGCCAGTGCCCTTGACGCCGTCGACGATCTCGTCGCCCAACTCCTTACCGGTTTTGGTGCCCCGGCCTCGGATGGTGAGCTTGGCGCCGACCTGCTTGGAGACCTTGTCGCCCGTGCCCTCGGTGGACTTGAGCAGCGCGGCCTCGAACCCCTCACCCGCGGCTTTGCCTGCCTTGATCGCGTCCGCTTTAGCTTGCGCGAACCCGACCTTGACCTTGTTGTTGGCGGTGATGTCGATCGAGACTTTGTTGTTGCTCACTGCTCACCCCCTCGCACCAGTCGTTCCAGGTCCAGCAGGTGCATCACTTCGGTGCTCATCGACCCGATGTCGTCCGGGCGTTGATGCCACCGGTCGCACAGGTAGAGGACGAACTCGGCGCGGGTCAGCTCACTTGGCTTGCCGACAACGTTTCCGTCGGAATACTGGCCGCCACCGACTGTTCGCCAGAGGGTGACGGCGTCGGCAAAGGGCGGCGCACGCCCTGCACGGCCTGCAACCACGCCTGGACGATCGCCCCCGTGAACTCGCGGTCCTGCGACCCGAACGTCTCCCGGTCCAACGGGACCGGGGAACCGTCCTCGGCTTCGAGGTTCCACGACACGAGCTTCGGGACGAGCAGGTCGAAGATCTCGCGAAGGTCGTCACGGGCACCGGCTGCGGTTGAGGTCGGCCGGTCGAGCAGGTCCCGGATCGTGAAGTACTCGTCCATGGATGCCGAGTCGGCGACGACCTCGAGTCCGTCGAACTGGTTGTCGTCGAACTCGAGCACGTGCGTCCGCTTGCGCTTGTACCCCATGGTGTTTCTCCTTGCTGTGGCCCGGCGTGGTGACCGTCCAGGGCTGCCGGGGATGCCCTGGACGGCCGTCCATTTAGGACCAGGTCGGGACTGCGCCGTTTGCGAGCACCCCAGGCACGGCGTACACGAGCTCGCCGGTCGCCGACCGGGACAGCGGGTAGTCGGTGAACAAGACCTCGTTCGCCAACGTCTGCCCCGACACGACGAGCGTGAGGGTCCGGGCCACAGAGGTGGACGGGATGGTCTTGAACACGGCGTGCCCCATGTTCGCGTCGTCGTTGTAGACCCCGTTCAACGTGCACGAGAAGTCTGCGAGCAGCAGGATCCGCTCGTTCGCGGACTTGTCGATGCCCGTCACGTCCTGGACGGCGCGCGGGGTGGCGAAGTCGAGGTTGGTGATGTCGTTCTTGATGGCCTGCGGGCTGCCGGCGGCGTCGTCGACCGAACAGGTCGTCCACGCAAGGCCGCTCTCCTTGGAAATTGGAACCACTTCCTCTCTAGATGAGCCGGTCGCCTAGCCCTGCTCGAACCGGTCGGACAGCTTCTGTTGGTGCTCGGCGAAGTCCTCGACCCAGTGCTCCGGGCGGGCATGGATGCGGGGAGCGGTGCCGCGGGGGTTGCCGCGCCAATCCCCGTCACGTACGAGGAACAGCGGCTCCCGCTCGAGCGGGACGCGATGCTCGACGAAGCACTCCTGGCCGGACTCGAAGGTGAACATCGTCAAGCCCGCGCGATGCCACTCGTGGAACTTGCGGCCCGACTCCCGACGGATGTATGCGGCCTGCTTCTGCCCGAGGTCGGTGGTCTCGTCGATGGCGGAGAGCCACCCGCGGGCGAGGTTCGGGCAGTCCGCTTCGGCGCACGTACCAGGCCTGGTGTGCGTTGATCGTGGGGCGGACAGGGTGTATGTCTTCATCGCGGCGGCAGGCAGTTTCGGCGGCAGCCTGAACGGCTCTCGCGCGCCCATCAGAAGACCACCGCAACGGGGTTCTTCATGGCTGTCACCTGGAATGCGAGGTTCGTGAACCCCGCCGATGTGACCGTGACGACCCGCAGGTACCGCTCGACCGTCAACCCGCGCGCGGTCTGGATGCGCTGCGCTGTCGGGGTGGTCGAGGTGATCGCGGTGAACCCGCCGCCGACGACGTCGGCCCAGGCGTCGCCTACGCCGTTGTCGCTGGACTCCTGGATCTTGACCGTGACGTCCGTCCCGGCGAACGCGAGCACGTGCAGGTAGGCCTGCAACCCGAACGCGCTTGACGCGAGCAGATCCACGCCCGTGCCGTCCGCCGCGCCGGTGTCGGTGCGGGTTCCTGCGGTGAGCTGGTTGCCCCACTCGAGGCCGTAGGCGTTGCCGAGCGCGTTCACTGCGGCGGTGAGGCTGCCGTCAGCGGCGCGGGTCGGGTCGTAGTTGGCCTGCTTCGAGTTCAACGCCGCCGCCGGGGCGCCGAGCACGGTGGACCGGCAGTAGGTGGTGATCACGTCCGTGGTGGGCAGCACCGAGAACCGGTCGTGTGCCTGGTCGGTCGCGGGGTTGAAGAACGTGACCATCTCCATGCGCCCGTCGCGAAGCCCGCCGATGCGTTCGTTGGCGGACTTGTTGATGGCGGTGACGTCGATGGGGACGGGGCCGCCGCCGATGACACCGAGCGCGTTGATGTCGCCTGACAGGTCGTAACCGTGCCAGTAGAGGGCGTCGCCGAGCCCGCCTTGTTTTGGCATCAGGCCACCTGCTCCCAGAGGTCGTTCGCGATGAGGGGGACGGTGAGGATCGCAATGCGGTACCGGTTTTCGTCCATCGGCCGGTACCCGAAGTCGGCGTTGAGCCCGGTGCCGTGCGCGCCGTGCACGTCGACCTGGCGGACCAAGCCGCCCAACGTGAAGTCGCCGATGTACGCGGCCATCAACCGGTCTGTGGCGCGCACGATGTTCGGGTCGATCATGTCCGCGGGCTTCTGCTGCAGGCTTGACGAGATCCGGATCGAGATGACCACGCGGCCTGACGAGATCCCCATGCCGGACGAGGCTGTTGGGGCGAGCGACGCGGTCCACAACGCGGCGGACAGGCCGTGTCCGGGCGCGTTGTCGGGGTCGTGCTGGTTGACCTTGTCGAACAAGCCGAGGGACTTCACGTGGGTGACGAGCGCGTTGAAGATGGCGAGCGTGTCGAGTTCGTCCACTTCGGACGACGGCACGTGGACGGTGACGGGGACGGCGTCGTAGTCGGTCGCACCCGAGGCGTCGGTGACGGTGGCCAGCACCGCGTAGGTGCCGGACGCGGCGTAGGTGTGCTGCGCCGTGACGGTCGGGTAGTTGACGACCGTGTCGGCTTCACCGTCGCCCCACACGAACCGGGTTGTGGCACCCACCGAGGTTTCGGCGTCGGTGAACGCGACCGTCGCGGTGACCACCGCACCCGCAGCGGTTGCGGTGAGCGCGGTGATGATGGGCGCGGTGTTGCCGCCGATGCCGACGTCGTAGACGAAGTCGGGGCCGTAGAAGTGGTTGGTCCCGGACGGGTCGGTCGGGAACGAGCCGGGGGTGTTGTTGAAGATGCCGTTGCCGTTGGCCGCCAGCCCCGGCGCGACGGTACGGACGAACCCGTCGCCGCTCGGCACGGACGACGCGACCCCGCCGGCGACGATGCCGTAGTTGCCGCCGGTCGAGTAGCTGACGACGAAGTTCGTGCCGTTCAGCAGCTCGACGGGGTCGGTCAGGTCGTGCTCGGACCACCCGTCCGGCAGGTTGTCCGGCAGCACCGCAATACCGAGCTGGGTGCCTGCGGTGGACCAGACGCGGGCGCGGCGCGGGCTGATCGAGACCTCACCGGCACCAGACCACACGCGGACGCGCGTCATCGTGATGTCGGTGAGCGCCTCATATTCGGTGCCCAGCTCGTAGTCCGACCCGTCCGCTACTTCGGTCGGGTCGGCGCCGCCCCACGCCAGTGCCATCGGTCAGCTACCTGCCGGGGTGAGCACGCGCTTGTTCTCGAACAAGAACACGCCAGCGCCAGTGCCGACCGCGATCCCGAAGGTGAGCCACTCCTGAGGCGTGACCCCGTTCGGCAGCAGCGGCACCAGCACGCCGGATCCGAGGACGAGGGCGTTCACCCACGTCTTCGCGGTGTTCAGGATCGGGGTGTTCGGGATAAGCCACGTGCCCACGTTGTTCAGCACCGCCGCACCGAGCACGACGTACTCCTCAGTGGAGACGCTGTTGTCGGTGAGACCGGCTTGGAGTCCGAACAGGACGGTGCCGAGGATCGACCACCACAGCTTGGTGAACTGCATCGTCGTGCTCCTTTCAGGTTGGCGGGAGGTTCGGGGTCAGGTGCCGTTCGGGCTGTCGCCGTCGACCAGCGCGACGCGCTCGCCCTTGCGAACCACGTCGGAGAGCGAGCCGCCAGACTGCGTCGCCCGCGCGATCCCCGCGTCCACCTGCTCGGGGGTCACGGCGCCGACCTGGATGTCCGCGACGAGGTCCAGGATCTGGTTCACCACGGTCTCGATGTTCGCGATCGAGGTACGGTCCCCGGCCTGGGCGTTGCGCATCTTTTCCTGGAGACCACGCACGGAGAGCACGTGTCCGGTGATGTCGTCCGCCGTGTCGATGGGCAGAGGCCGGTCGTCGGCCGTCGGCGAGTAGTTGGCGGTGATCTTCTCGGCTGCCGCGAGCAGGGCAGCCTTGTCCGCGTCACTGAAGTTGGCCATGTCGTCCTCCTGGGACAAGAAACTGAAGATGCGGGCGAGGGGGAGTGCGCCCGGATCCCAGTGGGAGTCCGGCGCGGGGAGGTGCTGATGGCCGAGCCAGCCGGAGAAGTCCCGGAGCTCGGCGGCGGTGATGCGAATGGGCGAGGACGCGGAGGCGAGGACCATCCCGTCTCGCTCGTCCTTGAAGCCTTCCCAGATGGCCTGCCGTGGGATGCCGAACGCCTGCTCCAGCGGTGCGACGACGTCCTGCGCGATGTTGCGCAGCGCCTCTTCTGGCCAGCTGCGCGTTTCGCGGGCAAAGCCGACCAACTCCACCTGGATCATGTAGTCGTCGTCGTTGCCGTCCATCGCGGAGTACGAGGCCAGGTTCAGCGGGACGTGCTGCTCGCCCTTGCGGGTGCGCCAGTCGTAGATGAGGTGCGGCGGGTAGGGCGCGTACGCCGCGCGCGCCCCAGCGATGCCGGTGCCCTCGGTGGTGTGCAGGCACCCCTTGGGGTTGTGCGTGTACTGGTAGGGCTTGCCGCGCACACCCGAGCCCAGCAGGACTCTGGTGAAGCCGGACAGCCAGATGTCAGCCACGGGGTCACGCTCCGATCGGGGTTGCGGAGAGCACGGCGTCAGCCCACGTCTTGCCGGGCATGAAGCAGTTGAAATCGACGGGCACCTTGGCGTACTGGTGCAGCACGGCGCGGCCGCCGAGCAGGTACTGGGTCTGCCCGGCCCACTCCTCGGCAGGCCGGTTGCGGGTCGGGGTGGACCAGACGTTGGTGTGGCCGACCCAGCAGTCCACCCACGCGGGCCAGTCCGTGACCCCGCCGAGCAGGTCCACGTAGGCCGAGCCGGACGCGTACACCCGCAGCGGGGTGGCGGTCAGCTCGCGCCACGCGGCGAAGAACTCGCGCGTCCACCGCGGCCAGTCCACCCGCTTGTTGCCCGCGGCGTCATCGGTCAACTCGATGTCGACCGCAGGCCGCATCCGGCCTGGCGCCATCAGCCCGTAGAGGTCGAGCAGGCCGACCATCCGCCGGGCCTCCACCGCCGCCGTCCACCGGGTGGGGTCGACACGGTGGTAGCCGCCGAGCACCCGCCCGTACTGGGCGCCGAGCTTCACGTTGCGGTCGAGTTGGTGGTCGATGCCCCACGGCCAGTTGGTGCCGCCCGCGGCACGCCACTCGAGCAGGCGCAGCATCACGAACTCCGCGCTCGGGTCGAGCGACGCCCAGTCGTACTGGCCTTGCCAGCCGGAGAAGTCCCGACCACGCATCAGAGCTGTCACGGCGCACCTCCGATCAGCGTCGGGAACCCAGTGGGCTCAGGGGATGGAGCGGTGCACGTGTACGTCGGGGCGCTGTCCGGGCTGCCGACGTCACGGGTGCACGACTGCTGCCGCCCATCCGCGTCGGTCCACGTCCAACTCGCGACCGGCGGGCCCTGCTGCCCGGTGTCGCCCTTCTGTCCCGTCTGGCCAGGTACGCCAGGCTGGCCGGGCACACCGGTCGCGTCCTGCCCAGGAGGGCCGGTCTCGCCCACCTCGCCGGTATCCCCAGGAGGCCCCGTCCGACCGGGCTCGCCGCGGCACTGCGCGGGTTCCGTCGCGCACGGCGCCGTAGTGCCGTCGGTTCCGTCGCGCCCGTCACGGCCATCCGTGCCCGCCGCACCCGTCGGACCAGGGATTCCCGGCGGCTGCACAACCGGGGTGCCGCCAAGCGATGTCACCTGCTCCGCCAACGCAGTGACCGACCGCTGCAGCTCGTTCTTCTGGTCCATGAAACTCAGCACCGCGACACCCAGCACCGCGAGACCGACCAGCACGACACCCAGCAGCAACCACATCAACCGGTGCCCGCCGCGGTCCTTCGCGCCGTCCGCTCCCCGCTCCAGTGCCTCTTCGACCCTCGTGTCAGACGTCATTCCGGCTCGACCTCCTCGGCCCGCCGGTACCGCTGCAGCACCTGGTCGATCTCCTCTGCGGTGAGTTGGCCATCTGCCGCTGCCGCTGCCAGTTCCTCCGCTGCACCGCGCGCCGCGGCCGGGCGTTCACGGTTCGAGGTCCGCACGGTCGTCCACACCAGCGCCACCGAGCCCCCCACCGCAGTGATGAGGCCCGCGAGCGCGGTAAGCAACGTCGCCAGCTCACTCACACACACCTCCCCGGGGCATCAGGTCATCCTCGGGATGTGGCGTGCGACGACACGCGTGGCGATCGCCTTGGCCTGCCCCTTGTTCAGGGCTTGGGTGGCGAGCTTGTGCGCGAAATACCCAGGGAAGATCGTCCTGGGGCTGTTGCGGGAACCGACACCTTCCAGCCACGGCCCGTAGATCACACCCCGGTCGTGCACGACCGTCTCGTCCCCGAAGTCCTGCGAGATCAACTGGGTCTCGTAGTACGGGGTGGCGTTGCGGATCCGCGCATCCAGGATGCCGTGCACGTTCGACAGGCCCTGCGCGCCGACGTCGTGCCGGATCTCGTCCAGGCAGTCGTCCACCGCCGCGTCGGCACGGCCGTCCCACAGCGGGCCGGAGACAGTGACCCCCATGTCACACCGTCCCTAGCCGGGCCATACGGCCATAGGAGGCGTACACCTCGGCGCGCAAATCCTTGAGGCCGCGGGCGAACGCTTCGCGCGCGGTCTCGCCCTGCCCGATCTGACGGGCGTACCCGGAGCTTTCCTGCTGGATCGTGTTGAGCGCTTCGGCGATACACAGCTGGCGGATCGGGCCGGGCGGCACGTGCTTGACGATCGCCGCCGCGCTGTCGTGGGTCGCCGCTGCGGTGCCGAGCGCGCCCCGTTCGACGGTGAGGGTGCGGCGCGCGTAGATGGTGGCGCCGGTATGCGCCGCCAGAACGGAGCCGTCCCAGGCGCGCTTCACGATGAGGTTGTTGCCTGCGATGTCCTCGATCAGCATCCGCTCGGAGCCGAGGAGGATCATCTCGTCCACCGCGAACGCGCTGCCGGTGGTGACAGCGAGGGTGGTCGCAGCGTTGTTGAGGGTCAGCGTCCCGGTCTGACCGGTGGTGAGCATCGTCTTGCCGGTGACGAGCATCCGCTCCGAGTCGACGCGCAGCACCGAGCCGATCCCGATCAGCGCGGAGTTGGTGACGTCCACCGCGGTCTCCGACGCGTCGAGCGCTTCGGCCAGTGCGCCTGCGGGGGCTTCGTCGTTGGAGTAGCCCCACACCCCCGTGATGGAGACGTCCCGTTGGTGCGTCGAGCCGCCACCGAAGCTCGCGCTGGACGCCAAGTCGACCTCGACGTACGTGAACGGTGGACCGATGTCGGGCCGCAGGAAGTAGTCGGCGGCCACGATCGTCGTGCCACCCGAGGAGAGGGCGCTGACGGAGATCAGCTCGTTCTCGTCCAACCACAGCCGCCACGACCGCGAGTACGGGGCGGGCCAGTCGAACGTCCGCGTCGCCGTCAGGGGGTAGAACTTGCGCAGCGTCTGGCCTTCGATGGCACGCGAGGCGGCAGCGATCGCGCGGTCGACCTTCGCGTTGTCGCGTGCCGTCTCCGCGGAGTCCATCGCGGACTTGACTTCTTCGCGTGTCGCATAGAACACGTCACCCACTGCTGCCACCTCCCTTCCGTGCGGTTGCGCCTATCGGCCGTCCGGCCGCCATCCGTCGAACGTGCAAAACAGTTGGCCGTCAGGCCCGGTCGTGAGCGGCTCCCCGTCGTTGGGGCAATCCACCGGTGGCCGGGTCTGTTCGGCGCACAACTCCTCGGACGCCTCGCGGGCGATGCCGAGGAGCTGCTCCCAGCTCATGACTCCTCCGTGGCCTTCGCTGCGGCCAGGTCCGCGTCGGACTCGGTGAGGCGGACGACCAGTTCGGGCTTCAGCCCCGTGGTCGGCAGTTCGCGGGCCGCGAGGAATTCGCGCAGCGTCGCGACGGTGCACGCCTCGTAGTCGAACGGCGCCTCGTACTCGACGACCGGGCCGACAGGCCCTGCCTCGCGCACCCCGGTGTCGCCCTCGACCGCGACGGGCAGCGGCACGTCCACGCCGCTCAACTCGACAGGCGAGTCCACGGCCGGGGACAGTTCGATCGGCGCCGGGACGTTGTTGCCGTCATCCGTCGGGTCACCCCACGCCGCGCCTGTGATCGACGGTCCGGCAGGTGCGGCCTTGACGACATCGCTCGCCGGGTCCTCCTCGGCGGCCAGGTTGGAAGGTCCACCGTGGACCGTGATCTTCGCCATCGGTGCTCCCTGTTCGCGGTGATCGGTGGCCCCGCAGTGCGGGCATCTCGGCGCGTCGACCGAGTAGGCGGTGGTGCAGTCGTTGCAGATCCAGAGCACGCGTCAGCCCTCCTGCTTCTTGCCGAGGAGTTCGTGCACAGCGGCGGTTGTGGCGGCGAGCCACGCGGAGCGCATCGTGTCGCCGCAGTCGTCCCACTCAGGGCGCGGCTGACCGTCAGCGGTGAGACCGCCGACGTTGACCCCGTACGCCTCGTAGGCGGCCTTCGCGAGTTCGACCCGCTCCGCGTAGTCCATGACTAGGCCGCCACCACAGTCGCGCCGTCGTCGTACGGCACATAGGTCAGGTACCAGGTGATCGCGCCGTCCGTACCTGCGGAGACGTGCTCGATCTGCCCGACCGGCAGGATCAGCAGACGCGACAGGCCTGCTGTGCCGCGGACGATGCTCGACGCCGGGGCACCGTCGAAACCGAGCACCGTGCCCGCGGCGGTGTCCGTGGTGCCGATGTCCGTCGCCGCGACGATGTCGCTGGTGTCGCCAGTGGTCGGGTTGTTCTGGAGCTTGTAGGAGTTGGCGACCGTGATGGCCGTGGTCACCACACCGAACAGGCTGGTGATCGCCACCCGCCCGCCCGCGACGGTGAACAGCGCCACGGTGGTTGCCGCGAGGGTGCCGGTGGCCTTGCTGATCGGCGCGATACCGAGCAGCAGGTTCCGGTGCTGCGAACCCGGAATGAGAGCGCTCATCGGTCAGATCCCCTTACACCAGAGCCGAAAGGTTGGCCGGTGCGCGCTGCACCTGGAGGTCGCGCAGGATCGCGACGACCGTGCCGGTGGAGGTGGAAGCGATCTTGACGTGCGTGAAACCGTCCGACAGCTCCTCTTCCTCGACCTCGATCACCGCGACGTCCTGCGATGCGGTGGTGACCACAGTGGACGCGGCGGCCTGGGTGGACTTCACCCATGCGGCGCCGACGGTCGCGCTGGTGTGGTAGCTGGAGATCGTCGCCAAAGCGACAGCCCCGGTACCGGCTGCGTCCTGCGCCTGAGTGAGGGTCCAGGTGTCGCCTGCTGCGAGGGTGCAGACGAACGACACGCCACCCGCGTCGCGCAGCGGGACGTAGACGTCGTCGGCGACCGACAGGACGTTGAACTCGCGCCCGAGTGCTTCCATCGTGCTTTCCTTTCCTGGTGGGGTTTCAATGCCACCGGGGAGATCCCCGCCAGGGGGTTGATTGCCTGGCGGGGATACGGCGAACTAGGCCCGGACGGCGACCTTGACGAAAGGCGACAATTGGTCGGCACCCTTGTGCGGAGTGATCGCGGACTGGAGCCACGGCTGGCCCTCGACGCGCTCGATGATCCGCATCGCGGTCTTGTCCGAGGAGAACGCCGAGTGCGTGCTGGTCTCGGCCTGCATGGACTGGCGGTCACCGACGAGGTAGTAGCCGAGGTCGACGAAGTTGATGTCGCCTGCGGCGCCGATCGTCGACACCTTCTCCGTGAAGATCACGGGACGGCCGAGGATGGTGACCGGCGGGGCACCGGCTCCGTCGCCGTTGCCGATCCACACCGCCGAACCACCCGTACCCACGGAGAGGGCCATGGTGGCGAGCTCGGGGAAGGTGTTGATGTTCGCGACCCACACCGCGCGACCGAGCGAACCCGGCAGCATCCGGGCGTAGGCCTTGACGATGTTCTCCCAGAGGATCGTCGCCGCGGCCTGTCCGGCCTGCTTCGCGACCGACACGGCGGCCGGTGCGTTCAGGAAGCCGAGCGGCTCACCCACTCCGGTGCCGTTGATGAACGCCACGTCTTCGAACCAGGAGATGGCCTCGGGATAAATTTCGTTCATGAACGCTTCGAGCGAGATCAGGCTGTCCTGGAACAGCTCGTTGGGGATCTCGCTGTAGATCGTCAGCTTCTTCGCGGTCAGCGTGACCCGGCCGAACTTCGGCGAGGAGTCGGTGAGCGCACCGCCCTCAGCGGTCCAGTAGCCGGTGACACCACCATGGACGCTGGACGCGTTGGAGGTGGAGTCGACCGTCGGGAACGGGACGGTCAGCGACTCCATCGGGATGACGCGGGCGAGCGGCCGGACCAGCGCCGTCTCCAGCGCCACGCGGAGCAGCTCGGCGCGCAGGATCTCCGGGATAAGGAACCCGCCGTCCGAGGGGACGGTGGAGCCCAGCGCGTTCTGGACCTTCGCGATGTCGGCGCGCGCGGTGAGCGCCTCGATGCTGTTGTTGTTGGACCAGATGGTCGACATGTAGTCGGCCCAGTTGCCGAACTGCTTGTCCAGGGCGGCACCCGGCGCACGCTTGTTGTGGCCCTTGCCCGCGTTGCGGCGCGGCCCGTTGGTCGGGTCGAGGTTCAGCCGGTTGATGTTCTTCGGCGACGGGTCCAGCCCGCCCTCGCGCAGCAGGTTCGCGATCTGCTGCTGCACCTGCTCCGTCACCTGGCGCTCGATCGCCGTACCGGCCGACTGGTGCTTGTCGGCGTAGGCCTGGACGAACCCGCCGAACGCTTCCTTGTCGGTCATGACGGCCTTGAGTCGGCCGGGGTCGCCGATCATCTCGGCGAGCTCGTCGGCGTTGGCCGGGATCGGCACGTCCTTCGGGGGGATGAGCTGGGCGCGGTTGAGCACCCGGCCGACCATGCGGGGGTGGACACCGAGTGCAGCGAGCCGTGCGCGCTGCCCCGGCGAGATCGTCTTGATCATCGGAGGAGACCTTCCTTCAGGGCGTCGAACACGGCGTCCGGGTCGGACGGCGTAGGGGTGAGGAGGCCGGCTGTGAGCGCTGCCCACGGGTCGGCCTCGGCGGGTTCGGGTTCGGGTTCGGGCTGTGTCGCCACGGGCTCGGCGGCGGCCGCCGGTTCGGGCACGACGTCGACAGGCGCGGGCTCGACAGCGGCAGGCGTGGCCTCGACGACCGGCTCGACCGCAGCGGGCTCCACGGGTGCCGGGTCGACAACCTCGGGCACGGCTTCAGTCGCGGCAGGCTCGGGTTCGACAGCAGCAGGGACCGGCGAGCCGTCCACTGTGACAGCGGTGTCCGGTGCAACGGTGGACACCTCGGGCACAACAACAGCCGCAGGGTCCGCCTCGTTGTTTTCCGGGACGACAGGCACAGGCGCCTCGTTGAGGACCAGCCCGCGACCCCAGCTGGCGACGGTGGCCGCGAGTGCCTCACCGGACGGGAACGTCAGGGTGACCGAACCAGCGGGCGCAGGCGTGCCGTTGATCGCCACAGGAGCGGGCTCGGTCTGTGCAGCAGGGATCGCCGGAGCAGGGGCCTTCTCGCGGCCAGCGTGCCGGTACGCGAACACCGACAGATCCCAGCGGGCCGCCACCATCTCCTCGGCCTCGTCCGGCTGACCATCTACCGCGTCAGCGAGACCTGCGGCGACAGCTTCCACGCCCGTGTACCAGGTCTCCGCGCGCATCACCTCACGCCACGCTTCGACTGTTCCGCCCGCTGCCTGGGTGTAGATGTCCGCGATGTTGTCGGAGTACCGGTCCAGCAGGTCCGCGAACGCACGCAGTTCCGCCGCGTTGCCGTACTCCAGTCCGATCGCGTCGTGGATCATCACCTGGGCGTTGCGTGCCACCAGCACCTCGTCGCCCGCCATCGCGATGAACGAGGCGGCCGACGCGGCGATGCCGTCGATGTGCACGGTGGTGCGCGCACGGTGGTTCTTGATCGCGTTGTAGATCGCGACACCGGCGTCGACCTCGCCGCCCGGCGAGTTGATGTGGACGTGCAGCACGTCCACCTTCAGCTCTTGCAACTCCTGCACGAAGTTGCGGGCGGTGAGGCAGGTGCACTGGTCGCCCCAGCAGCAACAGCCGATGTAGTCGTAGATGTAGACGGCCGCGGCGTTGGGGCGGTCGATGAAGTTTTGGATGCGGTACCACGGGTTGGTCGTGGGTGCCGCGTTCTGCGGTCGGGTGCGTCGGGACTGGTCGGCCTGCCGTTCGCCGACGATCAAACCGTTCACGGCCCGTCGCCCTGCCCTGGTCCTGTCCTTCATGCGGCACTCTCCTTGGTCTGGGCAGGGCGCCACACGCCTACATAGGTCCCTCGACAACGGGCACCGCCGAGACAGTTGACGTAGCCCGAGCCGGGATACAACTTCCACACGGTGGCCATGTCGTCGGTGTTCGCGATCCACCGACCGTGGATCTCTTTGCAACGGACACAGGTGGACCGGTCCAGCACCTCGCTCGCGTATATCGCGCCGACTGGTGCCGCCTTGAGCGTCTCGGCGCGCGCGATGTTCTGGGTGCCGGTCAACGCGCCCGCGAGTGCGGTCTGGGTAGGCGCGTCGGACATCTCTTCCAGGTGGGTGCGGACGTAGTCGCCGATCTCGTCGGCGGTCAGGTCCCCGCCTGCCATGCGGGAGGCTTCACGTCCGGCGGTGAGCGCGTACCGCTGGCCTTCGAGTGCTGCGGTGGTGACGGCGCGCGGCTTCAGGTCGGCGCGCTTCGGCACGACGGGGGTAACGGTGACGTCCTGCGCGGCGGCTTCGTCGACGACGTTCCCGGCGGCGGATGCGGCGAGGTCCATCATCGAGTCGAGCAGGTCGTTCGCGGCGTCGGCGGTGTCGACGGACAGGAACGCGAGTTCGGCGAGGTCCCCGCTGTTGATGACGTCGATGACGGCGGTGACGAGTGCGTCGATCCAGCCGACGACGATCGAGGCCAGCCACGCGAGGACGAGCGCGGCGAGGGCGGTGAGGAACGCGGCCTGCATCGGTCCGAGGTCGACAGCTTCGACAGCCTCGACGTCCTCTGCGGGCACGCCGGGCGGTGGCGGGGGAATGTCGGTCTCGTCGACGTTGCGTACGTGCTGGTGTGTGCAGGCTGTGGCGATGGCGGTGCGGGGGTTCGCTGCTGCCAGTTCCGCCCGCACCGCCTCGCGCACGGTCGCAGCCACGTCGACCTGCGCTGCTGGGGTTGGCGTTGGGGTGACGGCGCGCATGGGCATGTCCGGGACGCCGACGACTTCGAGTACGGAGGCTGGTTCGAAGCCTGCCGCGACGTACGTGGAGACGGCGTCGGCCTTCGATGTGCGTTCGGCGTTCTCTGCCTCTTCGTCCTCCGGGACGGGGGAGTCGTAGTCGAACTCCAGGCCTTTGCCGGTGGCGCCGAACAGGGGCAGGAGGCCGTTGTTGAGGAACCCTTTCCACCGGTCGAGGCGGGGGACGGTGAGCCACTTCGCGAACACGGTTTCGCCGCTGCGGGAGTTGGCGAGGTTGAGGTCTTCGGTGATGCCGAGCATGCCTTTGGGGAACCCGAAGGCTTCGAGGACGGTGTCGCGGGAGACGGTGCGCAGCTCGGTGAACTGCATGTCCCTGTTCGTATATTTGCGGTCGACCCACTTGCCTTCGGTGAGGATCGCGACCCTGTGGGCGTTGGCGACACCCTTGTGCCCTTCGTTCCAGCGCTCGCGGAAAGCCTTGAACTCGCCGTCGCCGAGCCGCTTCGCGATCTCGATGATCCCGCCGGGTTCCGCCCCGTTCAAAAAGAAGTTCATGTTCCACTCGGCGGAGTACCGGCCCGCCTTGATGTCCGGCATCACCGCCTGTACCGCACCCAGACCTCGGTAGGGGTCGAGTGGGTTGGGCATGAGGATCTGCAGCATCTGCTCCAGGCCGAGCGGCACCACATCCCCGCCGGGGGACTGGTAGACGTAGCCGGCCAGGAACTCGTCAGGGTCCGGGACGGGGGCGACACGGTCCGGGCGGACCGGCCACAGTTCGAACGGGACACCGGGCATGCGCTCGTGGTAGCCGACGAAGATCGAGGTTTCGCCGGTCAACTCGCAGTGCTGCTGCCCGGCCTCCATCAGGCGCGCGCGGGACATGAACTTGTTGGGCTTGTTCCACAGGTCCAGGGCGGCGTGCCTGCGGACCTCGACACGGTCCTCCGCCAGGCCGGACTCGGCTGTCCGGTACAGGTGCCAGGTAGGGGACGTGACCGCAGTCGAGGCCCGGTTGACGATCCCGAACACCGTGCCACTGGTCGACATGGTGCCCATCTGGGCTTCCTTGCCGCTGCGCCCCCAGCCGAGGAGGCCGAGCCTGCCGCCGGAGCCGGGCGGGGCGAAGTTGAGGGAGTCGACACGGTTCAAGACCGGCCCGAGGAGGCTCCTCACGGGTCACTCAGACCTTCGAGGACGAGCACCACCACGCCGGAGAGGAGCATCCCCGTGCCCGCGCCGACTACAGCGCCGAAGATGTCGGCGACGACGATCCAGACACCGGCCACGATAAGCGCGAAGCCGAGCAGGATCACGACGTTGGTTCGGTAGCGGCGGAGGGCGCCGAGCTTGCGGATGTTCACGGGCGCCTGCCGCAGGTCGCGGGGCCTCGCGGTGTGGCGTCTTCACACACACGTTCGAGGCTCGGCATGTGCGCAGACTACATGCGGTGATACCGCAAAATCACCGGCCACAACCCATGTTCACAGGCGTTTCTTTCGTGCAGATCAAAGGCGGCCGGACAAACAATCGGCATGATGGGTAGGGCGTGCACATCCATCCGTCCACAGCGCGTGGCGTGTTGCCTTACGCATCACCCGAATGCGACCCTCCGCCAGTGACCAGCGAACGCGACACCGCACCCTGCCCCGTCGGGAACGTCCTCGCCGACAACATCCGCCGCATCCGGGAAGGCCGACGACTCACCTACGTCGACCTCGCCGCACTGCTCGCCGACGCCGGTCGCCCCATCGCCGTGCTCGGCCTGCGCAGGATCGAACGACGGGAACGACGCATCGACGTCGACGACCTGCTGGCGTTGGCGTACGTGCTCGCCGTCGCACCCGTGGACCTGCTCGTACCCGCAGCGGCAGCCGACCGCGACGGATACTCGGTGACCCACACGACGCTCACGGACGCGGCCACGGCGCGCGAGTGGATCGGCGGCGCCGGGTTCCTCACGCCTCCACAGTCCGCCGCCGAACTGAGCGACCTGGTGCGGTGGATGCCGAAGCCGCGGGCGCAGGCCGCCATCACCGGTTGGGCCAGCACCGAGCGTGAAGGGGCAAACCTGTGATGGACCTGGACGGGCAGCCCCGAACTCCTGCCGAGATGGTGCGCGTGCGCTTCCCGGATCTGGACCCGCAGTCCGGCGCGGGAGCGGCCCGTAGATGGACGCGACTCATTCGCTTGGCAGAGGTGGTGCAGGAACAACAGCTGGCGCAGGCACGCGGCGAGAAATCCCCGACCGCGGTGATCGCCGAGGCCCGTGGTGTAGCGCCAGCCACCGTGCGCGGATGGCTGCACCAAGCCACACGGGAAGGCTTCCTCTGCAGGTCGTCCTACGACTCGGCCAACCGGATGGTCGCCCGCCGTGTGCGCGTACTTCGGAAGGCTCGGGGTTGGTCTGCGAAACAACTCGCCGAGCAGTGCGCCGAACTAGGCGCGCCCTGGCTGACGGGCGACGTGCTCTACCTCTTGGAGGGGGCGCGCAGTCGCCGCATCAACGTGGACGACCTCGTTGCCCTTGCCAAGGTCTTCGACACCAGTGCCGAGCAACTCCTAAACGCCACCTGGTGCACCGTGTGCGGCGACGCCCCGCCTGCCGGTTTCACCTGCAACGACTGCGGGGCAGCGACATGACCGCGCCTGGAAACAGCGACTGGGCGAGCAGGCTCACGTCCATCATCGGCAGGCAGGTCGCCCATCATCGGCGGCAGACCCTCAACAGGGCCAAGACTCGACATCTCAGCACCCGAGTCCTTGCCGGTCGGTGCGCCGCCCTAGGGCACCCGATCGACCAAGGCGACCTTGAGGACCTCGAAGGCGGGCTACGTCAAGTGGTCAGCGTCGCAGACGTACTCACGCTAGCGAGGGCGATGGGCGTGCCGCCTCTGCACCTGCTGTTCCCGATCGGGACAGCGGACGAATTCGAAACCCTCCCCGGACGCGCTGACGATCCATGGCTGGCATCGGAGTGGTTTGCGGGGGAAGAGGCCTTTCCTGGCGACACACTTCCAGCGCTTGGCGGCCCGAGATGGCGAGCGAAACAGGAGGTCAGCGCGATGACCGCGACAGTCAGCGCTCTTGTAGCTGAACGGGTGTGCGCACTCAGAAAGGCAAGGGGTTGGAATCGGCAGGACCTTGCTGCGCAGTGCGCGCAGCGCGGCCACGTCGAACTCACCACGGCCGCGATCGTCAACATCGAAACGGGCAGGCCCGGCACGGCCGGGCGACGCCGCTGCATCACCGTGGACGAACTGACCGTGTTCGCCGAGGTCTTCGGAATCAGTACCGAACAACTTCTGAGTGCCGACTGTGCGGGATGCAAGGGGTGCCCGCCTGCTGGCTTCATCTGCGCTACCTGCGGGGCGGGAGCTTCGTGATCGCGGACATCGTCAAGCGCGCTAGGGAGCAACACCGGCTCACCCAAGGCGGAGTGGTCGACCGACTCGCCGCACTTGGCGTGCCGATGCTCAAGACGACCTACTCGAAGATCGAGAACGGGCAGCGCGCCGTCGCGCTCGACGAGGTACCAGCCCTGGCGAAAACGCTGGGTATCCCGCCACTGCAATTCCTCGCACCTCTGGACGTTCGGGTACCAGCAGCCACCGCAGCACCAACCGTCGCCGCAGTCGCCAACATGACAGCGCTCCGGGCTCGGATGGGATGGACGGCGCAGCGGGTCGCTGACGAGTTGGCAGCTGCGGGCCACGCGATCACACGGCAGGCCATCAGCAAGATCGAGAACGGCGACCGGGGCATCTCGCTCGACCTCGGGTTCGCGCTCGCCAACGTCCTCGGCGTCTCGATCGAGCGGCTATGCAGTCAGCCCATCTGCGACCACTGCGAAGGTGGGCCGCCACGCGGGTACACCTGCAACGCGTGCGGCAGAGTCGCGTCCTGACCTACCCTGACCGCATCGCATGCTGGGACGGCTGGCAGTACACCGGCCGGTAGCGAGGGGCTCCGCGCGATGTCGTCCAGCCGACTCCGGTCAAACCGGGGAGCCCCACCAAGCCGAGGTAGCTCAGCGGGAGAGCACTCCCCAGCCCACTTACCCACGGGGAGTGGGGTCTGACGAGGTAGAGGTCGCGGGTTCGAGTCCCGCCCTCGGCTCCACCCCGAACACAGCAGTGGCCGGTCCGCATTGGCAGACCGGCCACCCAGACATCCCCGCTGACGCGCAACCATGGACAGGGTAGCGCTACAGCCACTGCACGTCCGGCTGAGCGCCAAGGTCTAGCTCGGCGCACACGTAGCGGACGCAGTCAACACCGTGGTCGTTCTCCTTGCGCGGCTCCTCCTTCAGATCCCCGCCAGGCTTCACCGCCCAGATGTAGCCGGGGAACTCCTCCTCGGTGCACGTCGGCCGCTTCGAGTTCTCCAACTCGGAATCCCGGTCCGCGCACGCCCCCCGTACCAGGTGCAGCCGTGCACGGCCGTCGGGCTGAACCTTCAGTCGTGCCTGAACCGCCTGGATGCCGTCGCTGACCGTCTTCGTCGCCGCCGACGTCGACATGCCCAGGTGTCGCTCAAGGGTGGCCCTGTCCTCCGCGTCGTGGTCGCAGATCACCGCCCGCGGACGCGGTTCGATCCACTCGCCGTCGGGTGCGACCAGGGCGAGGATGTCCTTGGCGTGGTCCTCCACGAGCCTTCTCGTGCGGTAGATCTCCCGCACGAGCCAAAGCCTGCCATCGCCATCCTCTGCCCAGTCCTGCCAGCAGAACGGGTTGGTGAACCCGAAGTCCACCACCCACCAGCGGGTCCAATGCTCAGGCACCTCGAACGGGTCGACCACGTGGGCGTCCGAGAACCCTTCGTAGATGACTCCCTCTGCCGCGGCCCAGATGCCGTCGCGCAACCGCAGTCGCCGTACACCGGTCAAGGCGTCCAGCTTCGCCATGTAGTCCTGACCGGCCTCGGTGTAGGTGCCGTCGAGGTTGACGTACGCCGGGTTGTCCGAGTGCTTGGAGACCAGCATCCGCATGGAGCCGTGGTCGCAGCGCCGCTTGATCCAGTGGCCGGGGTGGGCTGGGTTGCAGGCGAGGATGATCTGCTTGCGTTTGAGGGCAGTGCCGCGCAGCCGGGAGATCAGGGTCTCCAGCGCGGTCACCGTCATCTCCGATGCCTCGTCACAGAAGATCAGATCCAGCTCGGCGCTCAGAAATTTTTCAGGCCGGTCGAGTCCTCCCACAACGATTGTGGAGCCGTTCCCAAACCGGTAAGCCGGGGGCTGTCGAGATGACCCGCCGAACCAATTTACGATCCCTGTAGCCAGCGCCTCTGCGGCAATTTTGTGTTCGAACGTGATGAGCGTCGTTGACGTCAGACTGGCGTGGGTTTGGCGGACGATCAACGCTCTAGTGTTGGGGACGTTCAGGCAGGTCAGGAAAACCTTGTAGAGCGCGGCTACCGACTTGCCCGTACCCGCGCTGCCTGCGATGCAGATCTCGCTATCGGTGGCGGTGAACAGCTCTCGCGCCGCGCCGCGTGGCTCATACCGGACAATGACCTCAGGCATCAGCCAGACCCGCGAACTTTGGGCGAGGGGATCGCACCTTCCCTGCACGTCGCAAACCCCAGGCCGTGAAGGATCTTCCGTGCCTCGGAAAAGCGTTCGATCTCGGCCTTGCGATACCAGTACCGGCCGTTCCACTTGACCGCCGCCGGACCACGTCCGACCTTCCGCCACCGACACAAGGCCGATGCATCCACGCCGGTCATCGCTACTACCTCGTTGACGCCGATCAGGTCGGGCTCCGGGCGCTCCGGCAGTACTTCACGCACGCGAGGAGCGTGCAGGTCACATACGACTCGGCTCGTGGTGTGCGCCTTGCGGTTTCCCGCAGCGGCGACATCGACGACGACACGGAACCGTGCTTCGTTGAAGCAGTAGGCCACCGTCGGGCGTTTGCGCACATACGAGCACCGCCGAGTGCCCCACCCCATCGCGGCAAGGTCGGCACCGGACAGTTCCTCGACCCGACGCTTGGTCACTGCATCGTCTCCGCCGGGTCTACCCCGACCAGCGTGTACTTCACCGACACGTCCCCGCCCAGGTCCACCTTCACTGCGGCGTCCGCGCCGTACAGCTTCCGCAGCTCAGCCGAGGTGGCGCGCACCTCCCGCAACGCGGCGAGCTTCGGCCCGTCGTCCAGCAACGGCACGCCCGTGACAGGGTCCGGGACCACGCGGCCTTGAGACACCATGATGTGCTCGCGGTCGGCGATCTCCCACGCCTTCCGCATGACCTCCTCCAGCACCTCCCGGTGCTCGGCGCGGTACGCCGCCAACTCCGGCGCGACGATGTCCGTCAGCGCCTCCTGGTGGATCTGCCACGCCCTCTGCTTCGACACCTGAGGGTCAAGGCGGCGGCCGATCTCCTCGTACGTGAGCATCCGCCGCTTCAGCGCGAGGACCTGCGCCTTCTTCCGCTCAGAGTCCTCAATCTCCGCAGGAGTCCTGTGGTCCACGTCAAGCCTCCCTTGGGGTCAAGCCTCCCGGTGTTCGGGGTGTCCACCGTGTCAGGGTATGACGGTAATACGGTGGACACCCGCGGGTGGCAGGTCAGCGCGCGGCGGGGAGTTGGCGCCGGAACTCGGCGTGGGTGATCGACCCGTTGAAGTACCGGCCGATCCCGCCCGGCCACTGGTGCGGGTCCGCGAGTTCGGCGTCTTCCCGGACAGCCCACGTGCAAGGGCTCCTCAGCGGTCCGCCTTCCGGTCGCCATTCGTCGCGGTAGCCGGGTTCGCCTTGGTAGTGCAGGCCGGTCAGTCTCACCAGTAGGTCGCTGGCCTTGTCGTCGAGTTGGGGGATGACCTCGTCGAGGACGCGGATGTGCGCTTCCAGTTGGGCGAGTGTGGCGCGCGGGTCGTAGCGAGCGATGTGCCTGTGCTCGTTGCGTCCGTTGCTGATGTAGCCGAGCGGGGTGTGGTCGTCGGTGGCGTGGAGGATCTTCCAGCTTCCGGACCGGGATGGGCTGGTGGTCCACTCCGGGGTCGGGATACCGCCGCCGCCTTGGATGAGGCTGACGTCCCGGTGGATGTGGTTGATGGTCGAGCGCAGCCACGTGGGTAGGTCGGTGTCGTCCATCTACGCTCCCCGATTTGCGTTTGCGAGTGTTTACCCCGCGTTTCGGGGTAAGAACGTCACGCCTGTGGTGGCTACCGGCAGGTCAACCGCGCTCTATCTGAGGCTGAGAGTAAGGGTTGGCGCCAGTGGCGAGCGGCGTCGCGGTGCCAAGCGGGGCTACGGCCTCCACTCGGGGGTCAGCCGTTGTGTCGTTGCGTGACGTCCACGCGGATCCCGGTCATGCTGGGTGCACCCCGACCCTCGGAGGCCGCTGTGGTGCACATACTCGACGTGTCCGTAGGCCCGGCCGATCGGATCCTGTTCCTGTCCGGCCCGCCACCGGAGGACGGCACGGTGCTGGAGTTGTGCTCGGAGACGGCGCGGGAGCTGGTGTTGGTCGAATGCCAGGCGGGGGCACTCTCGATGCAGGTGATGCGCGCCTACGGGGGGCGGGCGGTGGAGTGGCCGCGTGGTTCCCGCCTGCGGATGCCGCTCGAGTTCGCGGCGCTCGCCGGGGGTTGGTGGGAGTGCGGGCGGTGTGGTGTGCCGGTCACAGGTGCCGGACGGGGTCGTCATGCGGAGTGGCACGAGCAGATCGAACCGGCCCAGCAGACGGTCGAGCGGACGGCCTGAGGTCTCTACTCCTCACCTGATAGGCGGGCGCAGATCGTCGACCAGCTCCCACGAGGCCCGGTCGTCTGACCACTCGACCTGTGCGCGGTCGCCCTCGATCGCCATGATCTGGCCGTCCAACCCCACGCTGGGGCACCACACGCGGTCGTTGACGCTGAAACTCACGGCCGCCGCCTGCTCCGCCGTGTCGGCAGGCACCGTCTCGCCTGCGCGGATTCGCGCCCATCCCTCAGCGAGGTCGTCGGGGATGGCGAAGGCCGCCATCACGCGCTCAACGTCCAGCAGCATCGCCCGCTCATGCTCAACGGCCACCCTGCCGTGAACCTCTCCGGCGGGGTGGCCCCACACGAGGGTGTTGATGACCCGGCGCACGCTCGGCTCGGGGATCCGTTCGATCCGCATGGCCTGCTCGACCATGGTGAGGATCATTTTCACGCGGGCGAGCTCCGCTGTCCTTGCGGGCATCTGGAACCGTTCGGCCGCGTTTCGCAACGCCTCGTCGGTCATGGTCGCCAGTCCTCTCGGTGGCAGAGGGGCTGCGGTCGTCCGGTCATGGTGTCTGCTCTCCGATGTAGGTGTAGAGCCAGCCTGGGTCGTTGGTGTCGAGGTCGTACCTGCTGAGCGGCGGGCCGGTCCCGTCCGCGATGACCACGGACTCTGTGAACCAGAACAGCGGCCTGCCGTCCCACGTGACGTACACGCGTTGGGCGGGTTCCGATAGCTGGTCGTGGGCTGTGGCGAGCCAGAACCGGTCGTTGGTGTCGAAGGTGGTGCCGTCGTGCGGCCCACCCAGCAGGCGGCCTTGCTCGACTGTGGTCACGGTCTCCACGCTTCCTGGTAGCCGGGGCAGTGCTGGTAGGTCAGAGCGAGCCGTTTCACCACGTCCCGCATCCGCCGACGGGCGATCGGGTGCGTGAGCAGAACGCCGTCGTCATCCTTCAGGTCGATGCTGGCCCTATCGATCACGAGGTCGTACAGGTCGAGGATGGCGGTGTGCGCCTCGCACTGGGCCAGCACGGCACGAGGATCGTGGCGGACGATGTGGGCGGCAAAGAGGTCGGCGAGGTTGCCGATCGTCTCAGCCACGTCGAAGTCCGGCGTGCCGCCGATGAGGGAGTGGTCCTCGTCGTCGTAGCGCACGACCCACGTGGCACCTGCTCCGAGCGCCTCAATGGCGCTCCGTTCGGTCCCGGCGATCTGGGCGCGCAGCCACGGCAGCAAGTCGTCGGTGTCGCTCACCGCACCCCACCCGCCTTCCGTCGAGCACGCCGATCGGACACCCACGCCGACACGAACCCGGCGAGACCGGCCGCCGCAAACGTCAGCCACCTCGGCACGGGATCGGTCAGCCACGCCACCAAGTCAGCCATCGTCGGCCATCCTCATCTTGAACAGGGTCACAGCACGCACCTGGGCGACCGTGCCGCGAACGGTGAAGTAGTGGACCTTGTGCCACCAGGAGCCTGCCGAGCGGTAGTCGACTGTCGCGCCGACATGGGCCGCGTAGGCGTGTAGCTGTGCGGGAAGGTGGTGCCCGAGGGGCCATGTCTCCACGGCGAAGCGGGACGTCACGTGGTGGGTGTCTGGGTGGTCGGCCAGTTCCGCGAGCAGCGTGCGGTCATCCACTGGTAGCGCCCCTCTCGTGTCGCCGCAGGCAACCCGCCGCGACCCACAGCACGGTGCCGACCGCGATCAGCGCCAGCACACCCAGCCCGCCGATCGTCAGGACGTCGTTCCACACGCCGAACTCCATCCACGACATGAACAGCGCGAAGGTGCAGAGAGCAGCGAGTAGCAGAGCTGGCCCGCCCACGTTCTCCAGGGCGATGACCGTGCCGCTGAGGGGTTGTACGCGCTCGACCGGTTCCCTCTCCGGCGGTGGCGGCATTTCGTACGGAAGGTTGTACGGGGTGACGTAGTCGTAGGGTTGCTTGGCCATCAGCGTGCCTCCTCGGTGTCGGTGATGCCGTACCCGTCGGCGAGGTCGCGTAGGGCGTCAAGTCGTGCCCACACCAGGATCAGGCCCGCCCTGATCACCTCTGCGTCGGGCCGCGGGGTTCCCTTGGTTCGCCAGTTGGTGAGGTCGTCGAGGGTTTTCACTTCTCGCAGGTACTTCTCCACCATGCGCCGATCGGCGGCACAGCGACGCAGCACGGTCTGCGGGTCGTTGTCGACGATGAACGCGGCAGTGGCTGCGTTGGCCACGCCGCCGTCGAACCCGTCGTTGCCGCCGTACGTGATCCAGCCGTCCATGTGCGGCCCGTTGGAGACCACCATGGTCTTCTCCCACTCGGCGACCGTCCACACGGACCCGAGCGCGGCCTCCGCGCGTTGGGTCTTCGCGTCGATCGCGGCGAGCAGGCGCTCCACGAGGGGGTCAGACATTGGGGGCCTCCTGTTCGGCTCGACCCCGTACGCACTCGATCGGCGTGCACGGCGGGGCGGTCACTGGCCGGCCAGCTTGGCCAGCTCGGCTTCGTACAGCGGCCGGTCGGCTTCCGGGGTTCGTGCCGCCGCGTAGGACAGCACCACCCCGGCCTGCCTATGGGCATCTTCGGCGAACGTTGACGCGTACTTCGTCGCGGTTGCGTCGTCGGTGAACGTCAGCACGGTGACCGCGTCTGTCGTCACCATCTCGGTGCACCCCAACGATGCGCAATTCTTGCTGTTGTCACGCGGCTCCGGTACGGGCAGCCCTGCTGCGGCGAACGCGTCGATGACCTGGCGGGCGGTCAGGCTTGGCGTCTGTGGCGTTGCGGGCGCTTCCGGGCCAGGCGTCGATGAGTTCGCCGGGGCCGCTGGACTCACCTCAGTCGACCTGCCACTGCACCCGGCGAGCAGGAGCGGGGCGAGCAGGTTGGTGATGAGTAGTCGCTTCACGAGGTCAGACATTGCGCTTCTCCTTGGCGGCGTTCTTCTCTGCGGTGGCGATGATGGCGGTGACGGTGGGCACCTTGACGCCGAGGGTGGCGGCGATCCGGTACTTGGACCATCCGGCTGCGCGGGCGTCGAGAACCGCGAGGCGGCGCATGGCCTTGGCCCGCGCCCATTTCGTCACGTAGTCGGCTTGGGCGTCGGCGAGTTCCTGGTTGATAAGGGTCGCGGTGGCGATGTCCACCCCCGGCGGGAGTGCCGCGCGAATGTTGTGAACGGGCCGCTCGGCCTGGATGGCGGTCGTCTCTGCGGCTTCGGCGGTTGCGCGGTCGGGGTGCCACTCCACGGTCTGCCGGGTCACCTGCGGCCACCATGGCTTGTCCTTGCGGTGCTGACCTCGGCGGCGGACGACGTTGTTGGTGACTCCGACGTAGAGCAGCGCGTCGTCGTCGGCGAACAGTCGGTAGACGGCCGTGCGGGCGCTCACTTGGCGCCGACCTTGGTGATCAGGCGGATCTGCTCGCGAGTCCAGACGTGGTCGGTCGCCCGAACGATGTCGGCTTGCTTCATGTCGTCGGCGGCCGACGCTTTGACCTCGGCGGTGAGGGCTTCGCGGGCGTCGTCGAGCGCAGCCTTGGCCTGTCGGTAGGTCTCAGCGAGTTCCGCCAGACGTGGGGAGTGGTCCATGGGACAAGCATGACACAAACCACTTGGCCTATCAATCTCGCCAAGTCACTTGACGTTGCCAACCGGCTATGCCAAGCTACTTGCACACCGCAACGAGGGAGCCACACATGACCGCCACGACCGCAGCCACCACCGCCTGCACCCGCTGCGGTCGCAAGCTCACCTCCGCCAAGTCGGTCTCCGACTCGATGGGCCGCACCTGCAAGGCCAAGATCGCCGCCGCCGCGAAGGCCGCCGTGGTCGCCACCTTCAAGCCCGCCCAGGTCGCCAAAGCCGAGGAGCTGATCGCCGACGGCGGCATCGTCGCCATCCGCGCCCGCCGCGTCTTCCGCGCCGTCTCCACCGACGGCACCCGCACCTACCTCGCAGCCCCGGCCGCGTGCAACTGCACCGCTGGCTTGCGGGCGGTCCACCCGTGCTTCCACAGGATCGCAGCCACCATCTTGGCTGCGGCCTGACCCACCACCCACCACAAGCCGAAGGAGCACCACGTGCCCGACAGTCAGACCCCTGACGGCACCACCGAGCCTGCCGTCACCCGCGTGCTGCACGCCCTCACCGACCGGCTGCACGAAAGCCTCTGCAACTGCAAGAAGTACCCCACCGAGTGCGTGTCGAGGTCGCTGTACCGACGCGACGAACTGGTGCACACCCTGACCTACGCCGAGGACGCACTGGACGTGGCGATCGAGCAGGGCTGGACCCCGCCCGCCGAGATCGCACAGCTTCGCGAGGAGAAGCACCGCGAATGGGTTCTCCGCTGCGAGGTAGCCATCCGCGCCAACCGCGCCGAGCAGGCCTACCAGCAGGCACTCGCCGAACGCGACACCCAACGCATGTCCGCCGACCGCGCGTACGCCGAGCTGTACCGGGTGCGTGACGCCCTCGGTGCCAGGCCGGGCGGGGCGGACTTGGGCTTGCAGGTACGGGACGCCGTCGCCCAGCGGGATGCGGCAGTCGCCGAGGCGTCCAAGGATCGGGCCGTCGTGGCCGTGCTCCGCGCCGAACTGGGGCGGGTGCGCACCGAGTACGTCGCGATCGGGGTGACCGTGGACCACGTGACCGACCGCTTGTCGGACATGGTCGACGACGCGGGCCTTGCCCGTCCGGAGAGCTTGGCGGACGCGCTGGACTCGGTCTACACGCTGATCGGCCAGGCGCCAGGGGAAGAGCAGGACTGACCCCGCACATGGACGGGGCCGGTCCGCAGATGCGGGCCGGCCACTTGGTCACCTCTACAACAACCCCGCGCACAGGGTAGCGCCCGCAGGTCAAGACAGACGTCTCATGGTGTCCGCCCTAGGTTCGCCCAGGGATACCGCCCCCGGAACAAGCGCAGTCATCGCCCAGCAGAAACGCGATGTCCCGCAGCCGCTCCCACGCCTGCCACTCGTCGCCGACCAACCGGTACCCGTCCGCCCGTCCGGTGAACTCCTCCAGCGTCGTGTCGTAGCGGCCGAGGATCGCGGCGCGCTCTTCCAGCAGCTGTTCGCGAGTCACACTGATCGTCTGCGTCATGGGAACACCAGCCCGGCCGGCTCGCCCGCGCCCGACGCGACCTCGGCACGCCGCGCCTCCACCCAAGGACGGGCCGCCTCCCGCTTCATCGCTGCGGACTCCCGGTACAGCTCCGCAGTCTCCCGGTAGCTGGTCGTGCCGATGTCCCCGCTAGGGGCGGCAACGTTCACCTCGGCCAGCGCGTCGCACACTGCCGCCACGAACTCGTCAAACAGGGGATCGATCAGCACCCGCTCGTCGTCGGTGTGCGCGGTCATGGCGTACTTCGCGCCGGGAGCGAGGCCCCTGTTGATTGCCCATATGCCGGTCGGTGCGGGGTCGCTGCGCAGCTCGACGACGTTGGCCTTGATGTTGAACCGCATGTCGTGCCTCCTAGTAGTGAGCGGTGTGATCGGGCAGTGCTGTGCCTGTCTCCATGAACAGCAGCTCGGCCGGTTCGTCCACATCACCGTCGTCCGCCAAGTCGAGTAGCCCGTCCAGGTCGCGGCGGCAGTGCGGGATCCGGTTGCCGTTGGCCGCCACCACGATCGCGACCGCCTCCCCGATCGGGACGTACGTGCACGCCCAGCACCTCACTTGAGGATCTCCACCTTCCAGGCCGTGTTCACGTCGCCGTGTTCTGCCCGCCACCTGGCCGCGAACTCGGCGTACTCGGCGTCCGTGATCGGGCGCAGCGGGCGTGAGCGCAAAGGCAATCGGCGTACCTGGAGCGCAATGCCGTCCCGCACCACCCACGACCTGTACCCGCGGCACCGGTAGATGAACGCCAGCCCGTGCGCCCCGGCCAGTGCGACCAGCCATAGCAGCAGCCCAGCGCCCGCGACGAGGATGATCGCGGCCACCAGCCACAAGCCCAGCGCTTTGCCCAGTTCGATCACCGCGTACCGGGTCACAGGTACCACGCCACAGCACACAACCAGTACACGACGTAGAGGGTGCCGAGCACCCACGCGGCGACGATCAGGCGCGCCATCCAACGCCACGCCCAGTGGGGTTCGTCAAGGGCGGCCATGAACATCGAGCGCCACGCGTCGGCCACGTCGCGTCGGAAGCTGGCCGTCTGGTTGAGCAATGCGCGGGTCACCAGTTCCTCTCGCAGATCGGGCAGTAGTGGGCAGTGGGTGTGCCAGCGCCGCTGAACTGGTCGTGCCCGTGCGGACGGTTGCAGCCGTGCTGGTGCACCTCGCCGGCGGTCTCGCTGCGCGGAGTGCACAGCAACTGCGACGCAGGGGCGGGTTCCGCGAGGCGGTCGATGTCCAGTTCGTAGCGGAGACGCTGGACGCGGCTCACCGACCAGCATCGGTCCAGGCCCTTGATCGCGGCGGTGACCTCGTGCGCCTCGCCCCGATAGACCGCAGCCCACAACAGGCGCAACCAACTCGGGTCGATGTCCTTCGTGTCCGAGTGGCCGTGACCGGGGAGGCAGAACAGCCGCACCAGCGGGTAGCTGTACTGGCCGATCATCACGTCGCAGTGCTTGTGGGCCGTGTCGGCCACGCTGGCGGCGAGCGCGGCGTCGAGCGTCGAGAACTCGTCGTCATCGATCACGATGGCCGGGTCGTGCGAGAGGCAGATCCGTCGGTAGTCGCTGCTCACAGGTCGTTCCGTTCGGGGGAGGGGGCAGGGGCGGGGAGGTGGCCGAGGATCCCGGTCGGTTTCCAGTTGGCGAGGTCGCCGAAGTACGCGGTAAAGGCCCGGTCCTGCTCGGCGAAGTAGGCGGCGACCGTGGCCATGCCGAGCGCGTCGCTGAGGGCCAACTCGTCGCGCCCGACCTCTTCCATGAGGCTGTCGAGGTTGATCGTGACGCGCGCGGCCAGCATGTTGACCTGCTCGCCCGCCATACCCTCGCGGCGCAAGGCCGCGAGGAGGTCGGGGGTGAAGGTGAACTGGAGGTCCGCCGAACTGGTCACGACGCGCGCCACGATTGCGGCTTCCGTCTCGGCCAAGGTCTCCTCGGTCACGTCTGCTGCTCCTCGGTCAGTGAGCGCGGTAGGGCCCAGCCGTGGCCGGGCGGCACCCGGTCATCCAGGTGCACCACGGCGCTGCCAGCCACGATCGGGCTGCATTGGCATGTGCCAGTGCTGGTGTGCGAGGGAAGGGCGGCCAGCGCGGGCGGCACATCGGTGTGCTCGAACGCGGCAAGCGCTGCCTCGAGGTGCGGCCGTGCCCACCCGATCGGTCCGTACACGTCTTCCATCAGGGCCGCCACGTTCTCGGCGACCTCTGCTTGCCCAGTTCGGGCGAGGTTGTGCAGCGCCTCGTGCATGGCTTCCACAACCTCGCGGTCGGGAGCCACGTACGGCTCGGCGAGCGGCGGTGTCGGCAGGCATCCGCTGCGGCGGTGTTCGAGCGCCTGGACGACGATGTTGCCGAGGAATGCGGAGCCGTTGAGGACTTCCTCGCCCCAGCCGCAGCGGTGGGTCAGCGCCAGTTGCCCGTCGTCGCCAGCCCACTCCTCGACCTCGAATCCGGACAGGTCGCCGATCCACACGTGCATGTCCTCGGGTGCGGTCACGTCCTCGGTCATGACGCCTGCCCCGGCCGGATCGACTCGGGAAGCGGCGGGGCTGCGGCCCCCTCGATCTGGTCGGCCACCTCAGGCCGCATCACGGACAGGTCGACATGCTTGGTGATCAGCACCCGGTTGCCGGGGAATCCCGCCTTGAGCTCGGCGGCCGCCGCATCCGCGTCCGCTCGGCTTACGCGCGGGTCGAACGCCAGCACGAGCACGTCGCCCGGCTGAACCCGCAGCACGAGCATCTCGGGCAGCGTCGCGGACAGCGACTGGACCGCAGCGGCGACCATCGCAGGCAGCACCCCGGCGACGTCGGTGTACGGGTAGCCGTGCACGCGCATCGCCTGCCGTGCCGCTACCTCGGCAACCTGGAGGCGGTCCGGTGTCGTCAGCACCGCAGGCGCCGACGGGCCAGTGAAGAACGTGGCCCCGCACAGGCACAGGTGGTCCCGCTCCGCATGCGGGTCGGCAAGGCTGCACCAGTGCCGACTCGCCACGTCAAGCCCCGCAACGTTGGCTGGAGGGTTCGGGCACGGCACGCGCAGGAGAGTGTCCAGACTGGCCGGACAGCGCCGCCCCATCACGCCTCCCCGCTGCCGTTGGTGAACGCGCGGATCCGCCGGTACTTCTCCGCCGTGGTGTGCCCGTCCCACTCGACCGGGTGCTGCGGCATATGCCACGACGTTTGACCGGTGGGGAGTTCGATGTACACCACCGGCCACTCCGGATCCGCCGGGTCGAACCGCACCCCGGCCGCGTAGCCGTGGCTCAGCGCGAGCGACAACGCCTTCCAGACCAGCGGGTACCTGACCTCGTAGTCCTCGTCGTGCACCGCGATCAGGTCGAGCACCTGGGCCAACTCGCTCGCCACGGGTGCTGGTGGTGGTCCTTCGTAGTCGGCGGCCGTGGTCTGCCCCGGCAACTCCAGGCCGGTCACGCCGTGGCCCGCTTGTCCTGCTCGCGCTGCGTCCGCACGGCCAGGAACACGGCCTCGTTCTTCGCCTCCCACAGTCGGTGCAGCGCGCGGGTCAGCGGCGGTGCGTCGGGGAGGAGGTCGATGAGCTGCTGGGCATGCTCGTGGAAGGTGACGCTGACCTTGCGGGGGAGTCCTTCCGGGAGGTGCATGAAGTCGAACATGTCGCGGAACTCCTGGACGGCCGGGTGGCGGTCTTCAACGCTGAGCACGAGCACTCCTCATGTTTGCGATCGCGAGTGTTTACCCCGCGTTTCGGGCCAACAAAGATCTTGGTCAGGCCTCGGCGGTGGGCTTGGCCGTGGACGGATTCAGAACCGGATCCAACGCCTCGATCGCCTCGTACACCGCCTCCGCGTCCTTCACCGCCCACCCGTACTTCCTCGACTTCCAGTGGTGCGCGTGAAACCGCCACCACGTGTCCGACCTGCCCCAACACCACTCGCACATCGCGAACTGGGAGAGGCCCGGCGCGAAGTCCACGTCATGGATCTCGCGCACCGCCCACCACGGTCGACGACACCGATAGCAGCGGGTATGGCCCCTCGATGGCAGCAGCGACCCGCACGACCACGACGGCCGCCGAGGCGGAACCTGCCGGTGGAGGCCGGTCTCAGGCTTCGGTGACGTCATCGGGTCTCCACTCGTATCGTCAACGCCTTCTACGTCAACCTGTCCACCGTGACAGCGTAGGACGGCACAACGGTGGACACGACCGACATGCGACAGGCGGTCGGGGCTCACGAGCGCCGCCCCATGTAGTCGATGCGGGCCTCGCTGGCGATCGACCGGCCGTACTCGTCAGTGCCCACGGTCCAGAGGTACATGAACGGGTCGCCGACGTACGGGGCAGGCCCATAGGCGGTCTGCTTGGTCATGGTCACCCTGCTGAACGAGGGACTTACGGCGTCCCACTCCCTGAACCTGACCGGCCCGGCAACCGGAATCACGCAGGTGTGCTCGTCGGACTCCAACCACATGAGCAGCCACGCCTTGCCCCGGTACCAGGGGTGCCACTCCAGCGGGGCGGGCGGTGCCGTCACGGCATCTCTCCTCGGCGTAGTTCCCGGCGCCAACCCTGCTTCTCCTGGGCGCGCACCACGACGTGTCGCGGCCACTCCTCCGGCCCGCAGCGGGTTCCGTGGATAGGGCAGGACGCCCCGGACTCGCGGGAACGCATCATCGGAGCCGTCGTGGTGCTCACCGCTGCTGCTCGGTCGACAGGTCGCGGCGCTGGACGTCCTTCACGTCGTCCGCCAACCGGTCGAGACGTTCGGAGAGCAGCCGGTTCGTGTCCATCAACAAGCGGATGGTCTCCTGCTGGGCGTCGATCGCCCGCTGGTGCAAGGCGAGGTGGCGGGCGTGCGCGTCGATCGAGACCTGATGGGCGTCAATGGCCCGCTGGTGGTGGCTGGCCGTCTCCTGGTGAGCGGCGTTGAGCCTGTTCTGGGTGGAGATGAACTCGTTGAACGCTGCCGTGGATCCGAACATCAGGTGCTCCTTCGGGTGGTGGTCAGGTGGTCGATATGCCCAGGAACGGGTTCGGGTTGTCGTCGTCGCGGGGGTAGCCCCAAGTGGAGTCGAGCCAGCGGTACCGGCTGGTCAGCGGCAAGTCACGCTGTGGATCAGCGAAGAGCATGGGCGTCTTGAGGTCGCGCTGCATGATCTGGTTAGCGCTGGCTTCCAGCGCGTGGTGGTCGAGCACGTAGTACCGGTCGTCGCCCATGCCGGGCATCACCGTCACCGTCCACAGCCCGGCACACGGGGAGGTGGCGATCATCGACTTGATCCGGGACTCCCACTCAGGTGAGCAGAAGATCGTGCGCTCCGAATCCCGCAGGTCCTGCAGCAGGACTTGCAGGTTCTCCATCGGGGTCAACTCGGTCATGAGGCTTCTCCGTCGTTCGTCGTGCACGGGTCTTCGTTCCACGGGTGGCCGCACGGTGCCAGCGCCCGGCCGTGCTCGTCCACCGGACATTCGGGGGCGCGATGATGTTCCTGGCACGGACGGCACCACGGGTAGTCACAGGCGAGATGCAGGCAGTCGTCCTCACCGCAGTGGCACCGGGCGGACGGCTCGGTCATGGTCACTACTCCTCGTCATCCGGCCACAGTTGTTGTCCGGTGCCCAGGTGCTTCTCCAAGCGCCTAACCCGCTCCCGCAACTCGGCGAGTTCGGCGTGCACGTCTGCTCGCGGGGGAGCGTCGGTGTGGACGAACGTGCCGCTACCCTGCCTCGTCACGATCACACCCTCGTCGCGTAGCACCCGCCACGCGTTCTGCACGGTCATCGGCGCAACCGTGAACCACTCGGCCAGCTCGAACCGCGAGGGCAGACGGGCGCCGGGAGCCCACTCGCCCGCAGCGATGGCGTCCCGGATCGCGTCCGCGACTTGCAGGTACGGAGACCGGCCGTCGTTCGGGTCAAGGGTGCGCATGTGACCAGCCTAGTTGGCCTGGATGGGTTACAGCCCCATCCGCTTCAGCGGGTTGCCCGGTCGATGTCGCGGCTTGTCCAGCGCCGCCGCTGCCGCCAAGTACGCGACAGCCTCGGGGGAGTGATCCGGCGGCTGTGGCCCAAGCACGTCGACCACCCACTGCTCTGGCTCGGCGCCGTCCGCGCAGCCGTAGCCGTCGTACTGGTAGGTGTAGCCGACGATTACCGCTGGCGGGCGCTCCCGGTACTGACGGAACAGCGCGGTGTCCCACAGGCCCTCACGGGTATTGCAGCTTCGGCACAGCCACCCTCGGAACAGGCCGGTGCGGTGGCAGTGGTCCTCGACATTCGCGCCAGGACCGCCACAGAGGGCACACCGGCCAGCCTGCCAGGCGATGAGCTGGCGGCCCATCCTGAACGGCTCACTGGTGCCGGGGCCGCGGCGCTGCTCCCGCCCGCGCTCCCATTCGTTGAGCTCGACACGCTCGACCGCAGGCCAGGAGTGGCAGGCGGGCGCCTGCTGATGAGCCTCGTGGAACTCGGCGTCGTCTTCGGCCTTCAGTGCGTCGAACGCGGCCCGCTCCTCATCGGTGAGGTGTGACGAGCAGGCCGGACCCGAGTGGCTGGGCTGCGGCCATCGGTAGATCCGTTGGACAGGCGCACGGCACGGTTGCTGCTTGCGCGTCGGACGCCCACAGGTCTGCGTCATCGGGTGCGCTCCTCAGTCGGCCGGTCACTAACTAGCCGGGACGCGAGCCTCGCCGTGAGCGTGGCGTCGCGCTGCACGCTGTTGCGCCGGTCCCAATAGTCCTGCGTGGTCTTCGAGCTGGCGTGTCCTGCCCACTGCTGGACCTCCTGCACCGGCACGCCCTCGTCGAGGAGGTCGGTGATGGCTGTCGCGCGGAGTACGTGGGGCGTGATCGTGGCGGGGTTCGGTAGCCCGGCGCGGCGCGCAAGGCGCCGGGTGAGGTCGATGAGTTGATGCCGCTTCCGCCGCTGCCCGGTCTTCGGGTCGATGAGGACAGGGCCCGCAGTGCGGCCGTCGAGGTGGTCATCGAGGTGCTGCTGGGTGACCTGCAGCAGTTGGCGCTCCACCCACTTGCCGCGCTTGCGTTCGACCTTCACGGTCGCGGGGGAGTGGTTGCGATCGACGTGCTCGACGTCGATCTTCACGACCTCGGTCTCGCGTAGCCCCTGCAGGTGCAGCAGGTCGAACACCAAGCGCTCTTCGGCGGTCCGGCACGCCTTGCCGAGCTCGGCGATCTCGCCGTCGCGAAGGACGCGGGTGGCACCGACCGGCCGCCCGTTGTCCGACGTCCCGACCGGCCGGGCGTGGTCCTCGAACGAGACAGGGTTAGCGACTGGCCAGCCGTGGCGGCCTGCGTAGGTGAACAGCGACGACAACGCGGACAGCATCCGTCGGTGGGTTCGGACGGCCATGCCCTGCGCGCGGGTGTACGTGGACCAGATGGTCACCGCGTCGGCGGTAAGGACCTGCAGTAGGGGGAGTGGGCTACGTCCGAAGTGGGCGACCGCCCACGTGGCGATCTTCACGAGGTCGTCGGCGTACCCCTGCTTGGTGATGATGGCCGCCCGCTTCGTGCTCGACAGCCAGTGCAGTACCTCGTTCACCGTGGGCCCGTCGAGCAGGCGGTACAGCGCGTCGAGCCGGTCGGCGCCGATCTCGTGGACGATCTGGTCGCGCACGATGTCGTGCACGTTGTCCCGGTTGGGCACTGCGGGGAGGTGGGCCGCCGGGCTGGCTCGCTGTAGCTCGATGCTCATGGCCCAAAATACCACATAATCTTAGTTGTGTGGCACGGCCAGAAGGGCTCCACGGGGGCTTGCGGCACCTGCTTGTCTCGAAACTGCCCCGTCTCGAAACCCGTCCGTTCCGCAATCCCGCAGGTCACACGTCGAACGCCAACTGCCCCGACCCATCCCCCGCCAACACCGCCCGCTCCAACCCGGCCCGCGCACACCGACCACACGACACCGGCGACGAGGTAGCCCTGAAGCGTGTGAAATCCCAACCACCCGTACCCACGTGACAGGCAGGCCCAGGGACCAACACGCCCAACCAGTCCAGCTGCTGCACCGCGTGCACCGTCTGGGAGCCGTCGAGGTAGCCGTTCGCGCCGGGTCGGAACCGGGCGCGCGCGTCAGCAGCCGGTCCCGCCAGCGCGACGTGAAGCGGAGACGCTGCCATGGTCAGCCGTCGAACCAGAACACGACCCGCGTCGGCCGCTGCTCGTTCAGCGCACGCAGGGTGTCGAGGTCGCGAAAGAACCTGTCCCCAAGGAAGCCCCGGAGGGTCTCCGTCCGACCGACGTGGCCAGTGGTCACGCGCCGGTCCTCGAAGGTCACGTCGTAGTCGAAGGCCAGTAGCTCGCCGACCGTGAGCCACGAGTAGCTGTGGCCGTCGCCGTACCAGTCGTCGTACTCCTTGCGGACGCCGTCGGAGACGTCGTCAGGCAGGCCGCGTGGTTCGGCGATCGGCGGCACCTCCGAGAGGTTCCGCACGTCCGCGAGCCAGCCGAACAGGCCGTAGTCCTGCCAGCCGAACGGGCCGTTCTCGAACTGGACGACCACCTCCCACGGCTCCTGCGTCCACGTGCCGTCGTCGCTCTGGCACTCCACGTAGGAGTGGATGTAGCAGCCCATCAGGTGGCCTCCCTCAGCTTCTCCAGCGCGGCCTGCGCCTCACGGATGAACGTCTCCATGACTTCGATCGCGGCATCGCGGTCCCGCTCCTCGGTGATCTCCCACGCGTCGCACTGGTGCGGCAGACGGACCGTGTAGGTGGTGGCCAACTGCGGGACGCCATCAGCGTCGTACCAGCGCGCTTCCACCTTGACGCCCGCCTCGAACTCGAACTCGCCGCCGAGCTCCTCCGGCTCGCGCGCCCACGGCTCGGTGTCGTCCCACTCGCTCACGCCGCTGCCCCCTGAGCCGCCCATGTGGACTGGTACGCGTCGATCAGCCACCTGTCGGCGCGCTTCATGTCCGGATGCTCCGCGAGCGACGACGTGCGGGTCAGCGTCTCCAGTCGCACCTCAAGGTCGGCCGCGACGTCGATCGCTTCCTGCTGGGTGTGCAGCCCCTGACGCAAGTCCCTGATCCACGTCAGCCACGGCTCCGGCATCGGGAGTGTCATGGTCCCGGTCTCCAGCAGTTCTACGCCCTGCACGCCGAGCCGGACCATGTGCGAGGCGTACTTCGTGTCGAATCCGTACCGCTCGATCAGCTCGGGCCGGTTGACCCGCTTGTCGACGGTGCCGTTGAGCATTCGCTCGCGCTGGCCGCGCAGGTAGCCGATGAACCGCTTCCCCGCCTGGCGCGACACGATCATGTCGACGTTCGCCCGCAGGTCCACGCCGAGCGGCGTGATCACGACGACCTCGGAGTCCGGCGCGAACAGCGGCACCAGCACGGTCGGGTTGCCCTGCAGCGCGAGCCGCAGCCACTTCCTCAACGAGTAGACGGTCAAGTCCAAGTCGCCTGCTTCGGAGCGCGCGTCCGGGTTGCCGGTCCGCTCGGCGGCGGTCCGGTAGATGTACTGCTCGAAGGTGCGCAGACCGATCACGAACTCGGGCGGCTCGATGCAGAGGCCCATCTCGTCGCGGTCGTCGGTGCCCGCGATGGCGGTGCCGTGCACGCCGGATCCCACCTGCGTGCGCAGGATCGTGCCGCGCTCCGCGATCTCGGCGAACTCCGTGTTCGAGTGCTTCACGTCTGCTCTTCCTGGTCGGTGATGCCGTAGCCCTCGGCCAGCAGCCGGAGGGTGTCGCACGGGTAGGTGCAGTCGAGGTTCTGGCCCTCGTCGCGGCACAGGTCGCACATCCACAGGTACGGAGGATCTGCCTGAGGGTGCAGCGCGAGGATCTTCCGGTCCGCTGCGCAGCGACGGAGGACGGCGGAGCGCGCGGTCTCCTCGCCTGCGTACCCGATGTGGACGTCTTCAGGCATGTACAAGGTCCCGGTGCCCCCGTCTGCAACGACGTAGGCGATCGGTGGCGGGCCGAACACGCCAGCCTGTTCCACCGCCTCGATCGCGGAGAGGACTCGCTCCACCAGGTCGCTCACGTCGTCTCCCCCAGGATGATGCGGGCGAGGTCCAGCGCGTACTCCTGGTCCGACGTCTGAACAGGCTCGTCCTGCAACTGCCCGCCGGTCTCGCGCAGCCACGACACCAGCGGTGCAGCGACAGCGGGGTTGAGGGCGGCGACCCAGTTCGCGTCCACCTCGTCCATCCTCTTGGCCACGACGAGGCCGAACGTCATGCGCCTGATGGCCGACACCACGTTGCCGTTGCGCAGCCGGACCCACGGGCCGGATGTCGCCTTGCCCGCCAACTCCTCGAGGTGGTCCGCCGCCCGCTCGAGCAGGGCCGCTGGCGTCTGGATGTCCACGGGTGGACCGTCCACGTGACCAGATGATTCGGTCATTCGTTCACCCCGTCCTTGTGTCCGAGGATCAGCCTCACGGCCTCCTCGGGATCGATCCCCAACTCGCTGGCGTGTGCTGCCACTTGGGCGGGGTGTTCGACCGCGACCAGCTCCGCCAGCATCATCGCCGCGATCGCCTTGGAGCGGGTGAACCGCCTCCACGCGGGCGCCCACGACACGGTCCACGCGTCGAACGTGGCGTCCACTCGGGTAGCGGTGTGGGCGGTGGTCGTGCTGGTGAGGCGGTCTTGGCCGAGGCTGATGCTCACGGCTCCTCCTCGTCGTCCAGTTCGACGACCGCGGCCACGGTGTACCGCTCGCCCCGGCCACGGGAGACAGCGTCCTTGCGCCTGGCCGCAGCGTCCTCGCGGGCCCACTCAAGGTCGTCGGTCAGGTCGGCGAAGTTCCCGAGGCCTGGCTGGTGGCTGGCCTGGTTCCACTCCACCACCACGTAGCCGAGCGGCCGGTCACGGTCGAAGCTCATCTCTCACCCTCCGTCCGTAGCTCGTCGATCGCGTACTGCGGCACGTGATAGCCCAACACCCTGAGGTACTCCAGCCTGTCGGCACACAATCCCGGCGTCTCGTCGCTGAACGTCTCACCGTCGTGAGGGAGGCCGATTTCCACGAGGTCGGCCTCGTCACGCATGGCCTTCACCTTCCGGTGACGCTCGAACCAGGCCTCGAACGCCTCGTCGTAGGTCGGGTCGCTGCGCGCAGGCAGTGCGACCTCCGGCGGCAAGGGGGCCTTGTAGACCACGCGCCTCCCGGCTACGTGGGTGGACCAGCCGCCCCGGACATCGGCGTACACGTAGACGTCGCAGTCGAAGTCGTCGGAGGACCAGCGGCAGTAGCTCACGCTCCCCCTCCGTCCGGGTCGATCCCGTTCGCCACCAGCAAGGCGCGTAGCCGAGCGGCCTCGTCGTCCGCGCGCTGGCGTGCCTCGTGCGGGGTGAGACCGCGTGGCTTGACCGCGATCAGCGAGTACCGCTCCTGGGTGTCCGGGTCGAGCAGGTCCCACGAGAGGTAGTTCTCGGCGCCCATCTGCTCCATGGCGGGGATGAACGATTGCAGCAGGTGTGCCGCGAGGTCGCAGGCAACCTCTTGGGCCCCGCCGATGCCGAACACGACCCCGGTGTCGGTTGCGCTCATGTGGTTGAGGACGAGGTCGTCATCACCGGGCTCGTCCTCGGCGACGGCGGCAGGCAGGCCTTTGTTCAGCTTCCGGGTGGCGCGGCGCAGCGCCACGACCACGTCCCGCTCGCTGGTGTCGGGCCCCATGGCGAGGTCAGCGGCGATGTCGAGACCGTTGCCCTGCGAGATCAGGCAGCCGTCGAGCGCCGAGCCGAAGAACGCGCACAGCGTGGAGAACAGTTCGAGCGACTGGCCCGGCGGGATACGGGCGATCACCATGGGCTTCTTGGTCACGGCGCGACCTCGTTCGCGAGCAGCAGGAACAGCAGCAACCGTCCGAGGGACTCTCCCGTGGCGCCTTCCTCGGCCAGCCACACATCGGTGTAGCCCGCCATCGTGTAGTCGCCGCCCTTCCAGTCCTGGAAGGTCTTGCCGAGGGCGGAGCGGGCGTCGGCGAGCATCGCGCCGACCGTGACGTCTGACGCGACCTCGAACGCGAGGTCCTCGTAGTAGCCCCGGTAGAAGTGCGGGTTGGTGAACCCGATCTTCAGAACCTTGTCGGGGTCGTGGGCGGCGAGGATGGCGATCAGGTCTTCGAGGCAGAGGTGCCCGGCGTCGGGCGGTGGCGCAGTCACGGTGTGCTCCCCACGTGCGCGAGAGCGTCGGCCATCGGGATCCGCCGCGCCCCTACATCTCCGTCGACGGTGTACTGGACCTGCCACGCCTGACCGGAACCGTCCAAGTTGATGTAGCGGCGGGTCGCCGAGTGCTTGTACTGCTCGATCGTGGTGCCGCTGTAGACGACGGACCCCATCCACATCAGGTCGTCGAGCAACTGCGGTACGGCCGCGATGGCGGGGTTCCAGTTGGGCTGTGACATCGGGTGCGATTCCTCTCGGGGGTTGGGGGTGGAAGCCGGTCCGGTCGTGTAGCACCACGACCGGACCGGGGGCAGAGGGGACGATCAACGCTCGCGCACCATCGGTCGGTACGGGTCGAACTCCGGGTTCGAGTACACCGAGACCACGTTGCCGACGGCCTTGAACCCGTCCATCAGGAACAGTTCGTTGTGGCCGTAGCCGCCAAACGGCTTCCACGGATTCGGGTTCAGCACTGCCGCGCCCGTCTCCACGATCACCTTCACCGAGCGTGCCCCGCACTCGCCGTTCACCGCGAAATCCATCGACGCGTACAGCCAGCGCTCGGCGCGCCACGGGTAGTCGTAGGAGTGCGTGGGGCGGCCGCCCTTGGCGACGAACCCTTCCAGCCAGAACAGGTACTGGTCGATGGTGGCGGGGATGGTGTCGTTGGGCGGCACGTCCACCTCGGTGTAGACCTCGCTTTCCCGACCGAGGTACCGGTCCATGCCGCGCTGCAACTCCATCGCCAACATCCCGGCGCGGTCGGTACCGACGTTGCCCAGCGACGCAATCGCGGCCTTCGTCGTGTCGTCCTCGTGGCTCACGGGCGGTCTCCTCGTGGGGCGCGTCAACTCGCTGGTGGTGGTGCCTATGAAGCTACGCATGTGCCGTCCGCAAGTCAATGCCATCTGGCAGTCATCTGGCAGTGACGAATGGCAGTCAGCTGCTATCGTTCGACCATGACCGCAACTCCCACGCAGCGTGCTGAGCTGAAGGAATGGGCCGAGTCCGGCTTGGCCAAGAAATGGCGCGAAGATGCCGGCCTCAGCCCCGAGCAGGCAGCACTCAAGCTGAAGGTCTCAGTGCGGTCGCTGTACCGCTGGGAGGCTGACGAAGCGACGCCGGACGGGTACCGGTTCGCGGCGTACTACTCGTTCCTTAAGAGGGTCCGCCCCAAGGACTTCGAGCAGGCAGGTACCCGGACATGACGATGCCCCGCTCTACCTCGAATCGGGGGAGGGCGGGGCATCGGTCTGAGCCCAGCGAAGTCCAGGGGCTCAGACGTCCCGTGCGGCCACGCAGTCCGGGCACTCCGGCAGGGCTTTCACGTACGACGTGGCGTCCTCGTAGTAGTAGGCGGCGACCTCGCACAACGCGTACGCCCAATGCCCGCCCGGCCCGCCCGGCGGCTCCAAGTACTCGTGGCGGCGTTCCGTGGCCGCGATCGTGTGCCGCCGCATCCCCGGCCTGCCGGGCAGCATGTCGTGCACCCCGATGTAGACCCCGCCCGCGGGCCTGATCTGCGGCTCCGTGGCGGTGGTGTGCGCGGTGACGAGGCTCAACCCCGGCTGTTCGGTGTTCACGCTGATCTCCGGTGCGAGGTGTGGGAGACGACGGGCCCAGCCACGTGGAGGGGAGGTGTGGCTGGGCCCGTCGAGAACCGTCCGTGCGCCGGTCGGGGGGCTTGCACGGCGTACGGACGGGGATGGAGGGGGCAATGCTCGGGGGCCGAGGTCGCGCGCATGACCGCCGACACCGCCCGGTCGTAGGAGCGGGCAGCGGTACGGCGCCGGTACTGCGGGACCAACAGGGCGCCGACGACGAGCAGACCGGCCATCGCCGCCAACACCCCAAGCTCGGCGCGGACAGCACCGTCAGCCGCGGCGATCCGTGCCGCGACCGCCACGACCGTGTTCACGACGCGGCCTGCGCGTCCCGGCCGGCCGTCCGGCACATCCCCAGGTAGCGGGCCGCCGCGTCGACGTTCAGCAACGCCACCCCGTGCTGGAGCAGTGCGATGGTGCCTCTGCCGCCCTCCTCGATCCCCACACCCACCCTCGCCGGTCGCCCTTCGGGGTCTCGGACGTCGATCAGCCGCTGGCTGTGGATCTCACCGGTCTGGCGCACGAGGGGCCTCCTCGGAAGTGGGGGTTCGACCGTCCCGGCGCCGGGACGAGTGGAACGCCCAACCCGACGCCGGGCAGCCGGGCCGACCGGGACCGAAGCCTCTAGCCGACCACTCAGGGAACTGTATTCTCGGAATGTTCCGCAGGGAAGGGCCCCAATCGGGCGAACCTTCACCCCCCACCGGCAGGTCAGGGCAGACTTACCCGCGGCAACACAGAGCACCCGGAGGCGGACATGGCACCACGACCACGGCCCACGATCCGACGCCGACGCGTCGCCCGCGAGGTCCGCAAGCTCATGGACGCCCGCGGTATCAAGGCCGCACGGCTCGCGGAGCTGCTCGAATGCCAGCTGCCGAAGGTCTACAAGGTGCTCGGCGCGAAAGCCGGGTTCCACCCCTCCGACCTGAAGATCGTGCTCCGCGAACTCGAGGTCGACGACGAGAGCGCAGCCCAACTGGTCCAGTGGAACCGTGAAGCACGAGTCCGCGGCCTCGTGCAGGAGCACGCCGAGGCGGCACCGGAGTACCGACGCCCCTACCTGGGGTTCGAGCAGGACGCGAACACGCTCGCCGTGTTCGAGAACGAACTCGTCCACGGGCTGCTCCAAACCGAGGATTACGCGCGTACCGTCACCGCCGCCATGGCGCCCGGCATGGCCGACGACGAGGTGCACCGCCGGGTCAGGTTGCGCATGGCACGACAGCAAGTCCTGACAGGCGACGAGCCGTTGACGTACTGGGCGATCCTCACCGAGGCCGTGGTGCGCAACGCGGTCGGCGGCCCGAAGGTCATGGCCGACCAGGTGTTCCGGTTGATCGAAATCGCCGGGTTGAAGAACGTCACCATGCAGGTGCTGCCGTTCTCGGCGGGCGCCCACGCCGCGATGGGGTCACCATTTGCCATCCTCGGATTCGACGAGGAGGACGACCTTGACCTCGTCTATGTGGAGGACATCGCCACCTCTCATCTACTGGAAAAACCGGAGCAGCTCGCTGCGTATACGGTGGCGTTTAACCGCCTGCGCGCAGCCGCCCTGAGCCCGGAGGGCTCTATCGGTTTGCTTCAGCAGGCGGCCAACGAGTGGAGCGCACAAGAAACGGGAGGCTAGGGATGACCCCAAGCCCACGCTTGCGCTGGAGGAAGTCCAGCAGAAGCAACCATGATGGCAGTTGCGTCGAATTGGCGTTGCTGCACGCTGGCCTGGCTGTGAGGGACAGCAAGAATCCGGCCGGTCCGAAGCTCGCCTTCTCCGAAGGGGCAGGCGAGTCGTTCATGGACTGGGTCAAGGCGGAGAAGTTCGTCCGCTGATCGGATGCCGTACCGAGGAGGCCCCCCCCCC
>ERZ1292632.429-Hain-H43-01um-R2-429-length-44630-cov-5_pt1 | contig 44630 bp, 69 predicted proteins | sample MGYA00564407_ERZ1292632 | MGnify/ENA primary metagenome ERZ1292632 (study PRJEB36523, sample SAMEA6512637) | groundwater metagenome | collected 2019-01-08 | study: AquaDiva: Metagenomics assemblies of 32 groundwater samples | reverse complement strand
CGTAAAATTATGAGATTAACACCTATAGAATTAGGAATGTATGCCACTGGTTTAACTCCGCTTAGAGTTGCACAAGAAGCAAAAATTCATCAACAAATTAATAGAATGTCTATAGATCTTAATGAATTATCCGCTATGGGTAAACGCGATATTATAGCAGCTTTAAAGAATAGAGATTTTGAATTAGCTAGTAATATTTACAAAAACCTGACAGATCAGGGCGTTATAATTACTTCTTCTGAACTAACTGAATCTATTAAGAAATCTGAATTAACTCGTATCCAAAGAGATTTTCTTTCATTCCGTAAAAATATGAGAGGTGAATTTCTCGAATGGGTTGGTGAATTTATAAAAAGATAAATTAATCTTTCAATAAATCATTATCTACTAATACCGCATATAAAGTTTGAGCTAAGAATTCTACTTCAACTTCTTTTAATTCATCATTTATACAATGTAATATCTCATGGATGAGAGTTACATAAACTTGATCCTTAGGAATATCTTTTCTAATCCGAATAATATTTCGGGCATTATTTTGTTCGCCCATACTTTTCTCTATATCTTCTGGATCTACTAATTGAACCTTAAATATATGACCTAGTATCTTTAATTGAGTTGGGAACTTCATTTCTTTAATTCTTTTATTAAATCTTTCAAATTATCAAAAACTCCATCCGATAATTGATACATTATATCCCATCTTAATGATTTTTTATTCATAAGAACATAAGTCTTCTTTTTAAGCCCTTTAAGATATCCTAATTCCATATGTCCAGATTTACCACAAGGTAATAATAAAATTCCTATATCACAACTCAATAAATGCTTGTGGTCAAACTCAAAAACATCTATTGCGTGATATCCCTTAAGAGCTTCTTTATAAGTTCTACCTCTTTGAATTTCATATTTTTTCCACTCTTTATCTGTGTTTTTACCTGGTGCCCACCAATCATCAAATACATCAAATCCTAATTTCCTTAATTTATTAGCAAGTTTAGGAACTTCTTTATTCCTTAATGAACCAATTAAATAAATCTTTTTCATTCTTCTAATTCTTTTAATCTTCTATGGAGATTTAATGCTCCTTTGAATCCCGTGAAATCTTTAAGATAATTGGGATTTTCTACGATATTTAATTCTCCTTCTTTATTAAAATGTAAAATTAATCTCTTATTTATATAACATTTCCTTTCTTCTTCGTATGCTCTTTTATATGCTGCAGTTTGTAAATACATTTCAGGATATATGGATTTAGAAGTTTTAATATCTCCCAAGATTAATCCATCTTTATATCTTGCGATAAAATCTGCTCTTCCAGCATACTTAAATCCTTTACTATAAAGTAAAACTTCTGATTCAGTAAATGTTATTTCAGATTCCTTAACCCAATTAAGGAAGTTTTCTATTGATTTTTTAGCCCATTCATTTTCTGGAATTGGTTGTTCTATTCCCTTAATATGATTTTCAATCCAAGCATGGAAAAATCTTCCAGTATCTGATGCCTCATTCTTCAAATTAATATGTTTCTTCTGAGCAGAATCTAATATTTTATCAAATTCTTCTAATGAGTACTTACCCTCTTTGATTTCATTCTTAATATGTTGTATTCCAGTTTGAACTGCCCAAGGAATTAAATTAGGTTTAGCCACAACTTTAAGAATTTCAGTTACGCTCTCTACTTGTTTTCCATTAGCAAAATACTTATGGACATCATCTTTATATTCCAATTCTATTTCTCCTTTGTATAGATTATGAATCATATTATATTAATCTTTCCGGCACGGCTTTAATCCTTGCCTCGGCTATTTTTACATATTCAAGTTCTTTTTCTATGCCGATAAAGTTTCTTCCGAGTATCTTTGCCGCCACCGCAGTTGTTCCGCTCCCCAAGAATGGGTCTAATACTAAATCTCCCTGCTTGCTGACTAATTTAATGAGCCAAGACATAAGAGTTATGCTTTTTACAGTGGGGTGGTTATTTTTCATTTTATAAATAGATTTGTCTGTAATTTTTAATGAACAATGACAAATTGTTTTAGGCGAACCAATAAATTTCTTTTTACAAGTCAGACATCTATCGTTCCAGGTTCTGCTTTGTGTTGTTAAATTATTCACTTGTTTTTCTTCAAATCCTTCCAATCCTTTATTCTTTTCTGATTTCGCCGGTTTCGGAATTTGGAGTATCCCATTTTTTTCCGCCCAAAGGTCTATATCAAAATATCGGGATTTTGAACCAGAATCCTGTGGAATGTTGGGGGCATTTTCACCCATTGGTTTGAAACCCCACCCTCCACCTATTCCGCGTTTCGGTCTACCACCAACACCGCCACCTTTTGTAATTTTCCCATCATTTAACATATCATCTTGAACAACTACATTGGCGGGAAAACGACCATCGGGTTCTAATCCCAATTCCTTTCTAATTTGAGCATTATTATTACCGACACCAACACTAAAAATTCCTCTATCGGTTTTATTCTGTCTTGTTAAATCTTCATTACCTATCGGTATTCGTGTTCCGTCAATATCCAATCCTCCTGTTCCAGTTTTAAGGACTTGTTGGGCGATAGTTTTTTCTTTAAGGGGTTTTCGGGCAAGAATCCAATGTTCGCAAGCAGGTTTCAGAGTTGTGCCGAAACCTTCGAAAAGAGATTTTCCCCTACTATCAATAAAAATTCTTTTCATACTTGTATCTTTTCCATCGTTCATTTGGTAAATACCACTTCCACTATTTGTGGCCTTACCATTATTCCTTTTAAACAACTTCCTTTCGTTCCCTTGTAATTTATCTATCGCTTTACCTACATTCAAACTTTTCGGAAATCCCGAATTAAAAATATGATGAATAATATCCCGTATCTCAAACTCCGCATCCTCAATAGCCATAGTTGTCCAATGTGAAGTTCGGGGCAAAGCCCAGACAATTGCGTGAGCGCCCGGCTTCAAAACTCTTAAACATTCGGACATTACTTGGGTCATAAAGAAAATAAAATTATCTCTATCGTTAGCTTTATAAGCCCCTATATGAACACGGGTTCTTGAAAAAGCATTTCCCCTTCCTTCACTATCTTCTGTCCCACCAGCAGAGCTACTTGTCTCTTCAATTTTCCCGCTTTTAAAGCTATCCCATTCCTTCCCCATAAATTCTATTCCTGCCGGAGGGTCAGCTATCACCGCATCCACTGATTCATCCTCAAAGGTTTTAAGGACTTCTAGACAATCGCCTTGATAAATTTTATTTAATTCAGGCATATAGTTTTCTATATTCTATCAATCTTTTATTTATTTTTGCATTTTCAATACCTAGTTTCATTCCATTAGATATTCCATGGTCTGTATAAACTATTGTTGCATCAGCGATATCGCCCCAAGATAATCCAGCTTTTATTCCAAGTTCTCTTTCTTTTGGAATATCATCGTTAAGTACTTGGGTATAAAATAAATGAGAAGCAAATGGAGCTTCGCCTTTCTTTAACGAATCTAATATACACGCTTTAAGATATTTAATGTTTCTTTCAATATCTCCTGCATATGGAGTTTCAATTATCACTCGTTTCATTTCTTCTTAATGGCTATAACGTCCTCGGCTCTAACAATCAATTCATCTCCTAAGTCTATTTTTGTAGATGAATACTTGTTAAACATTACTATATCTCCCTTTTCAATTTTGATAATTGCTTCAATATTAACTTCAAATCCTACATCTATTACTTCTCCTAATTCAGCTTTATCTTCTTCTAACTGAGGTCTTGCAAATTGTCCTTTCTTCTCAAGTTTAATAGGTTTAATTATCACATTATCCCATAAGGCTTGAAATTCTTCTAGTTTATAGCTATTCTTCATATTCTTTTCTGATATTATCTATTGCGGCATTTACCACTACTTTTTCTCCATTATTACAAACATCAAATATCTTATCAAAGATATCTATTGAAATTATATCTCTGAATAGATTATCAAATGCATCCAATACTTTACTTGCAACTTCTTTTTGGATATCAGTTCCTTCTAAGGAGATTACGTAAGTTTGTTTAGAAGTTTTTAGTTGTAATTTAATTTCTATATTATCCATTTTCTCCATCAATTGTTAATATTTTATTAATTTTATCAATTATTTTTTTCGCTTTTGGTATTTTCTTTAATTTGTTAAATGTATAATTTTTAAGATAATAATTCAATTTTAGTTTATCTTTTAAGATTTCATAAAATAAAGCCGTTATACAAGTTGTTGCTTCTTTAAAGGCTTCCTTTATAAGTTTTATTTTACTAATATTGATTTCTACATAACGACCATATTTCTTATTATTTATTTCATAAATAAAGCTTAATTTCCCTATATGCGATAATTTTTTATTAATCATACTTTTGATATACTTAATATGAAGCATTTTACTCTATCAAAGACGGCTTCCAATACTTCTACATCTGCTATATTATGTTCCACAATATGTTGTAAGGCTTTTGGATTTCCATTATAAGCGGCTTCCATCCAATCTTCTGCGTTGACCTTTGTTTTACCTGGGATTTTTAGAAATTCAGCCACAGAAATTAATCTTCTGGAATGAATCTTAAATACTTTTCTAGCTATTCTATAAACATCTATATGAAACTTCCTAGATAGGGGTTTTAATCCCCAATATAATAATCTTGAGTTGAGGAACATTAAATCGAATCCTAGATGATAATATCCAATTATCAAGTCATATTTCTCAAGTTCATCTCTAACTGCTCTCACTAATTCTTTATCATTATTACCTTTTCTGCCTTTGGTAATGGCATAAGGTTTTTGTCCGATGGGCTTGAAAGCAGAACTTAACATTATTGCGAAATCTGCGTTAAAGTTGCTTGTTTCAATATCCCAAACTATACATTTCATTTTATTATTTTACCTTTTATATTTACTTCTATGTTATCTCTGAAGTATTTTATTCCTACATGAGCATAACTAGATCCAACATGGGAAGTAATATTTTTACATTTAGCCTCTTTACAAGTTATATAATGATTATTATCTATTCTATCATATGGTACTTTGTCAGATAAACAATAATATTCATATAAATAATTATCAACTTCAATTCTTTGCATTGTTGATTTCCTAAATAATCCTCCACACTTATGACATTCTCTGAAGATTATTGAATCATTGATTGTTAAATCTTTTCTAAGAAATAGAAAATCATATTGTCTATCTCTAAGTATTTTATTATGAAGATTGATTTCTTCTTGAGTTTTAATTTCTTTTTTACAAAACATTTTATTATTCTAATTCTTTTATTATTTCTTTTATTATTTGTTTTAATTTTTCTAATTTATATTTTAAAGTTCTAGATGGTTCTTTAATTGATTTGGGTTCTTTGGCTTGTTTCATTAAATCCAGGAAATCATGTATATTGATAAGTGCGATTGAATCATCTAAAGAGGTATTAGGTTTATGCCATATTACCACCTCCTTGGTATAACCCATAGATTCTCTTCTTACTTGGTCAAATGCTGCTTTCCCTGGATTTGTTCTGGTGTTCTTACATTCTATTGTCCATCCCAAATCATTGAATACATCTCCCTTCTGAAGTCCTGAACCACTACCTGGATTTCTTGAAGCTCTTCTATCTAATCCTTTTTCTCTAATAAGTTTAACGATATGGTTCTCTAATTCTCTTCCTTTATTTTTAGACGAGCTAATCAACATCATTAAATAAATCAAACCATTCTTGATATAATTCTGCGGTTTTTCCAGAGAACTTGAAATCAGTTGTTAATATGATTTCTTTTATTGTTTCAATCTTAGCTTTATTTCCATCAAAAGAAATTTCAAATTCTTCGTTTAACATTTCCTCGTAAAGTAACTCTAGTTTTGTTCTTTCATCTTCTGGAATGTCAAAGTTCTTTTTTCCTTCTTCATCTTCAACGATTACAGGCTCTCCTTTTGTATCCAGTTTTGCTCTAGATTTAACCATTTCTAATCTACGTTGGTCTATTGCTCTTACTTGTTCCCATAATAACTCTACAAATTTAGTTCTCTGTCTACTTTGCTCTCCTGATAATGGAAGGTTGTAAAGCCATTGAGCTAATGAGGCTATAAGATAGTTTTTAATTTTTAGTGTTTTTGTCTTCATTTTTTTCTTCTTTGTTTATAATTAAGAAACCCGATGATAATATAATTTTAGCCACGCTGAATGAATTTTCTACAGATTTTGTGAGGACAAGGATTGGTTCAATTATCCCAGCCTTCCATAAGTCTTCATATTTTTCCGATACTGCGTTATATCCTACTTTATCTGTGGCTTTCTCTAATAAGGTTTCAAAATGTAGATTACAATTCTTCGCTATTTGTTTTAATGGAGCTTGACAGAATCTTTCTATTAATTCCACAACATCTCTCTTAAAGAGTTTATCAAGTTTCTTATCTTTTAATTCTTGGAATACATCATTTAAAGTTAGTCCTCCACCAATAACATATCCAGTTTTCATAGCATTTCTTGTAGCATTAATTCCATCTTCATAGCGATATAGCTTTTCTGTTATTTCGGGTCTATTATTTCCACCGACCTTTATAGTGATTATACCACTTGTTAAACAAGCAAGTCGCTTTTCAAGTTTTTGCTTTTCTGCGTCATTTGCTGTTTCAATTTCTTTTTTAAGATTCTGCGTTAAAATATTTAATCCTATATTACCTTCTTTAGGAGAAACAAATAATGTCTTTCTGACATCAGAGAATACCTTTTGAGCTAATGAGAAATGATTATCTTTAAGTTTCCCAACTAAACTACCTTCTTTCTCCGAAAATACTTCTCCTCCTAAATAAGTTGCTAAATCCCATAAAGTTTCATCTTCTGGACACTTAATTAGATTGATATTCATATTTACTTTTGGGTCTAGATGATTTGAGATAAGAATATTCGGTGCTTGTCCTATGAAATCTTTAGCTACAATAGTTAATCCAGTATATCCTAATTTTGCTGTAAATTCCAAGATGGCTATAACTTCTTCTTCGTAATATAATCTCTTGTCTGTAATGAATACTGGAATATCATTATATCCAATAGTGAATTGTCCTTTAGGCACAAGATAAGGAGAGAAAAATCCTATTTCCATTAAGAAACCCTTTTCACCTTTAATCTCTGTTTTTTCAGTTGGACTATCTTCAATAAAAATCATTCCGTCCATTCCACTTACTTTAACTGCTTTTACAATATTATTTGAGATTTCTTCATCATTATTAGATGCTACTTTAGCTATGAATTTTAAATCGTTGTCATCTAAAATATCAATTCTGCGTTTATTGATTTCTTCAATTAATAAATCTTTCGCCTTTTCTAATTCTCTCCGTAAGTCCATAGGATTCCAACCACTTTCCAGTAAGCGTAATCCATCTCTGATTAATTGTTCTGATAGTAAAATAGAGGTTGAAGTTCCATCTCCAGCTATTTTATTTGTTTGTAAGGCAGAATGCTTGACAATATCTATAAAGGCGTTTTCTATCGGGTCTGATACGCTTATATTATTTGCTATAGTATATCCATCATTGGTAATCTTGATTTGACCAAAGGCATCTTGAAATAAGACATTTCTACCTTTGGGGGTGAGAGTGCTTTTAATAGGTTCTGCTAACTTACTGATACCTGATAATAGCTTATCTCTTATTTCCTCATATTTGTATATTTCTTTAAATTGGCTCATTAATTATTGATAGTTTTATATTTATAAACTTTTTTACAATTATCACAAATATCTCTTATTTCATCGTTTTCTCCCATTTTATTATTGAGTTGCCCACCCCAGATATGGTCAAAACAGAACTTCTTTTTACATTCCCAGCATTTAGCCATTGGATTTAAATAGGATTGCCGAGATTGACAGAATGAACATCTAGTTTTAGGTATCAATTTCAACCTATTTATATCTTTATCGGTAAGCACGGAATAGGGGTTCTTTAGTGTTCGCGGACGGGTAAATTAACGAGTTTAGGTATTCCTGCGGTATTTTACTCGTCTGGGTTTCCCAATGTTTTACCATAAACTTGACAATTTAGCTATTTTATGACCTATTACTCTTAAACTAACATACTTCTTAAGATTTGTCAAGAGGCAATTTAAACAACCAAAAAACACCGCTTTTGGCGGTGCTTAATGGGTATCTTTTCTTTCTATATAAGAGGGGACAGCACGATTTCGCTAGGATTTAATGGGTTTCAGCATAATCTAGTGGCTTACTCCACACTTTTTGCCCTTACCTAGCCAAGCTATTATGGTGGAGATTCCGTTTATAACATCAGTAAGATAGGTAGGAATCTCTGGTCGGTATGCCCAGACCTCGTGCGTTTGCTTTACCACCCCAATTCTTATTTAGTTTTATATCTTTTTATCCTTATTGATTTTTCTAATTCATCTAAACCCTCTTTAGTAAGCGGTGTATTCTCTACATAGCTATTATCTTCTGGTTCTGAATTGTCAAAATCTTCATTATTCATTTTATTTTAAGTTTTTATAATCTACTTTGTTTAATCCTATCATTTTACCACATTTAGTCCAGTTTTCCCAGCCACCTTCTAATAAGATTAGTTTCGTAAGCTCTGTTTGGATTTCTTCATCTAGGATAAAATTCGCAATTTCTTCTTTTTCAGCATTAGGCAATAAGTTATATTTCAGGATATACATTTGGAAAGTCGGCAAATGATACTGAAACAAACCTCGTGCCTTACCAGAATCACCTATCGCTTGTGGATTTCCCCTAGATTCACACCATATCAAGAGAGAAAGCCAGTAATCCCATCTTTCTGAATAATTGATAAATATGATTTTCTGTTCATTGGGATAGGTAGGATACCCTTTTGTTATCCAAGACCCTAAATTTGGGGCAAATTTTGCGATTGTGAGCCATCCCAAAGTCAGAAATCCCCCTATAGCTAATAGGACTAGAAGCGTTTTGAATATTTTTTGTATATGCGACCCCTCATCATTGTTTTCTTTTTTCATAGTTTCTTTAATTATAATTACCCTCTATGCTTTCAACCCCAGCTTAAAAACCCGAAGTATATTGATATTTGTTCCAACTAAAGATTTAACTCGCAGAGTTCCAACTAATAGTTGGTATCTCACGGGACAATTTTCTATAGTTAAGAAAGAAATTGAAAACCAACCTTAACCTATTTGGCTTTCGGTCTTATAGTAATGGGCGAACCCATTACCATCAAGATTGAAAGCATAAAGGATAAACTATATTTTAAAGAACATAATAGAGGATTAATTCCTCTCCTCAACCCAGAACGGACTTACATCGCTGTTCCAAGAACTTGAATGCCGTTAAACTGGGTAATCATTTAACCCCAAAAGAATACGCCAAATCTATCAAAGATAGACACTATTCTTTCGTATTCGTGGGTTAAGGACAGAAATCAATTATCTAATATAAGTATAAGGTATGTTAAGTTTTTTGTCAAGTGGAAAACTATTGAGGATTGAAAAGGGAATAGGATACCCCCTCTTATTCCCTTTAATCCTATAACAACTCTTGCCGTTATTACTGATATATTTAGTGAGAGGGTCAGTAATTAAAACAAGCAAGTTTGAAAATTGAGGACAAAGTAGGTATTTGATTGGTTGTTGGGCTGGACAAAGTTGTTTAATCCCTCACCATCTTAAATTTGTCCCTGCTTTAATTATAACACATCTCTCACATTTTGTCAAGATTCTATTTCCTTGCCGCTTTTTCTTCTTCTTCTAATTCTTTCTCAACCTTTTTAAACTCTTCCATCAATTCTGTATTGAACTTATCTTCTAAAAAATTAAGAAGAAAAGTAGCCCCTTGTTTGGTGCGAGCAAGATTCTCATTTAAATATCCTACTCTAACCATTCGTTTTACACTGGGACTTAAATGGCGTTTAAACCAATTAGATAATTTTGTTAATGCGTTCATTTTGTTTAATTAATTTGCGACCTTTAATTAAAGATTTGGGCTGGTATTATAAGGGCATAATACCATTTATCTTAATCATTGAGAGTATAAGGATTTTTTTCTTTGATTTATTCCTATTGGCTGGGCTAGTTTATCTTTGAAGCAAAGAACTTCAAAGGGTTTGGATTCCTAAAATAAACAATCACCACTAAAATATATACTATGGGTCTAGCTATATTTCGTTTTCAGAGTTTGTTTTGCCTACTTTCTTTTAGCTTTTAGCAAATACTCGTGGTTTTTAGCAAAACGGCAAAGATTAATCCCTAACATTAAGCACCCTTTATTTACTTTTTTTCAAATTCTATTGTGGGAAGTTTTTGATTTATTTTAAACCCCTCGCCCTTTATTTGATAATATTCATTGAATAAATCAATAAATCTAGGGTCTGTTCTTATTTTAACATAGGTTTTGAAAATATGATAAGTTCGCTCTATAAGTTCTTCATCGCTTTGGGCTTCCCCAATATTCCAAGCTACTTTAAAAGCCAAACCTAACATAGCACCAAAATCCATATTATAATCCTTTTTATCCCAATAGTAATTATCTTTTTCCATTTTAAATATTTACTTCAATAATTTTAACTTTGAAGATGTCTGAATTCGGTTTATCATCTTGGCTTAATTCGGTATCAACTTCTACTGGTGAAACTTTAATCGTCAATATCAACTCCGAGTTCGGATTCCGCAGGATTCCTAATATGTCCTTCATCTGCTCTTTGGTCAAGAGTAGGGGGACTTTGCGGTTGCCTAGTATTGTTAATGTTAATTCGTTCATCTGTTGTTATTTGTTCTACGACCTTTTGAATCGGTTCTATTATTTCTGATATTTTTTGGAAAATCCATCGCCTATAACTCTTACCACCTTCTCTTTCATCTTTTAAGAGAGTAGTAAGGGCAAGGCAGGTTTCGCCATTTTTAACTCCACCATTCCTAAAGTCAAATGCGAAAAATATACTTGAAATATCTATTATCCTTTCTTTATTTTGGTCATAATCCCAAAAGATTAATCTATTAGTGAATCCGTATTTATCAACAAAAGTCGTTCCGATAACTTCTCCTTTAATTCTTTTAAAGGATAATATCTTAATTCTTTTGGGGGTGATAAATTCTTGGGTTTCAGCATAATTTAGTTTTTCTAAATAGTCCATTATATAATTATTTATTTTTTTAATATGTTTTAAATTTTGAGTATTAAATGCGGCTTCCCATAGGTCTAGGCAAAACTTTATTTCGCTAACCAAATTCATAATATTGTTTTCCGTCAAATTCTAAACCTATTTTACCTAATTTACCACCTCTACGCCTTACTTTATCTATATATAGAATTGCTTTGTTGCTTACCTCAAATTCTTCTGTATCTTCATTTTCAGTTATTCTCTTTCTTCTTTTGCCTATTCTATGAATTATCATCACTACATCTGCCTCTTGAATAATACCGCTTGAATCTTTAATATCTTGTAGGTATGGTCTAGTAGTTGAAAATTTACGAGTATGAGCTAATAAGACAATTATTATTCTTTGTTCTCTTGCTATTCTTTTGAAATCTCTACATATTTGTCCAAGCATATCTGCTGTATTTTTTGACCTAGTAGTAAAATCATCAATTAAGTAATGTAGGTGGTCTATAAAGATTATCTTGGCGTTAAAATTCTTTCTAGCTTCTATGATTTTCTCTTCAATCCAAGAGGTAGCTTTGCTTTTAACTATTCTTGGAAGATAGAATACGGGAATAGGAACTCCAAATCTCTCTAATAATTCTTGACTTGAAATCTCATAAGAGAAGAAAAGGCAATTAATGTTCTGTTCTATAAACTTCTTGGCTATACTGACAGAAAGTTCTGTCTTTCCGCTACCTGTAAGTCCCGATAGAATAATCAAATCTCCTTCTTTAATTCCATTCAGCATTTTATCAAGATTATAGAAACCTATCTTAAATGCTTTTTGTGGTTCTACTTGGCTTAATTCTTGGACTAATTCTTGGCTTGATATAATTCTATCTATTGGCTTATCTGTCATTTCCTAATACTATCACATTTTTATTGAGTTGTCAATAGCTCTCTCTTCAAAATTTGGAATAATTTAATGGGTAGATTTTGGGGACTAGCCAAAACCCGATTTGGAAACAATTTTAAATCTTCTTCAATTAATCCTATACCTATTCCTATTACTTTTGCTTTATCTTTTAAGACATTTAAGGTATGGATAAGGTTAGTTTGAGATTCTGAAATTCCATCAGTTATAACAAGTATTACTTTCTTTTGAGTTTTACCAGAGAAGTTTTTATATCCTAATCTGATTGCTTTATATTCGTGAGTGCCGCCGCCAAAGTGATTATAAATTTCTTCTATATGGCGTTTCTTAAATCCCGAAACATAATCTTTAATTATCCTAGCTTCTTTAGCAAAATGTCCTAATGTAAATCTGATTCCAAGTTTTTGTAATCCTTCTGAAATTGAAATCAATCCTGATAAGGCATAATGGATTTTTTGTTGATACGCCATTGAGCCAGAAGTATCAAGCCAAACAGAGAATTCAGGATAATCTTTGTTTTCAAAATGTTTCTTTTGGAAAATACGAAAATCTTTGCTTCCTATTCTGTAAAGTTTTTTATCGTATAATTTCCCAGACCTCATATTGGGATATTCAACTCGTTTCTGCTCAACCACTAATTTCTTGAATTGGTTTTCAATAGCTTTAGAATTAGATATTGTTTTCAATATATCATAAGGAATTGGAATTATAAAAGGAGTAAAAGGCGGTGGTGAGTATTCCCTTTCGGGTTTTGGTTCTTTCTTTAAATATTTCTTATAAACTTCCCAAATATCTTTTATTACTCCAATTCTATCTTTATACATTTTCAACTCACAATACTTATTTAACATCGGGATTACTTTCTCAATATCTTTCTGTAATTCTTTTAATTTGGGGGTTGAAACTCTTTTGATAAAATCCTTTTTAGTAAGTGGAACTTCAAATCTCATTCTATCTAAATATTCAGTAAAGGCACTGGAATCTATCTTATCTAATATAATTCTGTTTTTAAAAGTTTGTTTAAACGCTTCTAAAAAGAAATTATGAAGATTAGGGAAATATCCCTCACCTTTTCTTTCTATTCGCCAATTTTCTAAAACATTTAATAAGTTTAAAAGCTGTTCTCTATAATTCCATATTTTAGAGGGAAAGTTTTTCTTTTTAAATATTAAATGACTTTTATATTTAATGTGTAGAGCTTCGTGGAATACTATGCCTATTATAGCGTCTTCGGAAATATCAAATAAATCCTCTATATTATAAACAAGAACAAAACTTTGTCCCTCTTTTATTATTCCCCAAAAACTGCCTTTCTTGAGAACTATCCCAGTTTGTTTGCTAATTACATTTGCTAATTTTTCTATTTCAAATTCCGTCATTATCCAAATCCAAAATTAGATTTCTTAATTTCTTTAATTTTAATAGAAGTATATTCTAATGCTTTCTTTCCTAAAAATGCTTTAATTAAATCCTTTACTATCAGTTCCATATCTCCAGTGTTTTTTCTTTTAAGAGCGGATTTGAACTCTTTTTTGCCTTCATCAATTTCTTTGGAGATTTCCTGATATGCTTCGTGAGATTTTTTATAAATATCTAATCTCTCTTTTAATTTAAGATTTTCTGCTAAAAATGACTTGGATTCAGTTTTGGTATTAGGCAGATTAATAAACATTCTAGCCAGAGAAAGGACTAGATTTTTATCATCTTCTTCACATTTATTTAGAATAGAGAAGTTAAAAGAATCTTCTTCACTTAAACCGCTATCAAGAAATTGACAGAAAGCGATAAGTTCTCTAGTGGAACAAATAGAGTTAATATTCCTGCTTCTATAAGCAAATCTTAATTCGTGAGCCATTTTGATATAGTTTTCAAGTTTTTTCTGGTCTTTAAAATCAGTATGAATTTTAATAATTTCAACTTCTCTTTCTAGATTAGGGAAATCAAAATTGATAATCGTTGGGAATCTAGAAAGAAGAGCTTTATTAAGTTCTTTAGTCCCTGAATAGTTGGGATTCATTGAGGCAAAAAATCTAAAATCAGCGTGAGGTTTTACTATTTCTCCTCTCCATTCTGAAATTAAAATTTGTCTATCGTCATCTAAAAGAGAATGAAGGGCAAACAAAACTTCAGGAGTTGCCGCATTGATTTCATCTAATAAAAGCCACATTCCTCTTCTCATAGCATTAATAAGAATTCCATCTATCCATTTTGTTTTATCATCTTCAAAGATTATTTTTCCAATCATTTCATCAGTTCCGCTAGACCCATTAAGATTAACTCTAATAAAATCTTTTTTATGTTTTTCTGCTAAATGCCTAATGAAGCTGGTTTTACCAGTTCCAGTTTCTCCAATCAAAAGAACTGGTTTATTATTCTCAATGGAATGTTCTACGACCTTAATAATCTCTAACGGGACTAATTCTAATTTGAATTTTTTATTCATATTTATTCTGTTATATTATAGACCTTTACGATTTTTTCTGGTTTGGTTTCTCTTGGTGTATTTATCCAATCTTTATATCTTTCGTTTGAAGAAGGATAATGATTATGACGATGATATGTATTATTAAATCCCATATCTTCTTGTCTATCCAAATCATTTAGCGTCATAATTGCCGTATTTTTCTCTTTAATATCATCTATTGCTTCTTTTGAAAATGGGTTTATGAGGTCTTGACAAATCTTTTTCTCGTTATCCCAAACTTTAATAATGTTTTTAGGTTGATAATTTCTAGTATCTGTAAAAGCAGATGCTCTAATAAACTTCCTATCATCTCTTAAGATTGAATAAGACCGATTAGTGCCTATATGAGTTTTAATTACTTTTTTATCTTTATCGTGTTGGAAAATTATAAAATCAAAACATCCTTTAGAATACATAGAGCTTAATACTCCTTCATTTATAGCGGCATATTCATATAAAAACAATTCATCATCGCTGAAACGACCTGTCATAGGTATAAGAAAAGAAGTTTTAAGATAATTTTCTACTTGAACATTGTTTAAAACAACACAATTTCCTATCATTGAATATTGATATTTATATCCATCTTTTATTTGAGCCACGAATGGTTTTAAAATATCAAAATTCGCATTTATAGTTGAGGTAAAAGTTAAACAAATTTCGGAAAGTTTTTGGTGTTGAAGAAACTTTTTTAAAGCATCAACTTTCTCTCCAAAATTGATAACAAATAACTTTAAATAATTACTGATACCAATAACTCTATAAATTTGGTCATTCAGGTTTAAAATTGATTTATTCCCCCAAGAGTGTAAATCATCTAATAAGGAGAGGGTTGTTGGTTTATTTAATTTTGATTTATTGTAAAAATATGAGTTAATCATAATTATTGTTCTGGTTCTAATGATGTATAACCAGCTTGAACTGCCCAATTATTAGTATCAAACATAATTTCACTTTCTTCTCTTTGCCTTACTTGATTTCTCATTTGTTCTAATGCTTCTCTCTGTCTTATTATTTCTTGTCTTATTATTTCTTCTTCTGTTAATACTCTTTCTATTGTCCCAGATGAAGCACCAAATTGTTGAGGGGAAACTCTACCACTAATTAATTTTGACCTATTAGATTCTTCAACTCTTTTATTAATAAAATTGATTAAATTGTTTTTATCTTGTTGAGTTTTAATTCTATTGGTAATAAGATTTAGAAAAATATCTAAAGTAGGAAGTTTTGATAATTCAAAAACTTTCCAAGAGTTTTCTTTTAAATGAGTAATCGCTTCAATAAAATTATGGTGAATATTAATATAATTGAGAATAGTATTACTATCCAAAGTTCCTTCTAATGACCTTATTTCTAATCCCTCTCCTCTAAAAAGAGAATGAAAATTACACCAAAGATATTTAACCTCATCTCTTTTATTGGCTATTCTTTGTTTAATATGATTTGAATCAGCAATTATATTATACACATATTGAGCAAAACTTAATTTAGGGAAAAGTGATTTTTCTTTTAAGATATATTTATAGTGTTCTATATTTTTAGCAAATCTATTATTAATTCTGCTCATAGGGATAAGATTCTCAAATATGGGTTCAAAATAAGAATAAGCAAACAATAAGGATTTATACATTTCTTTGTTATGTCCTTCAGGATTTCCTAATTTGCTAATAAGGTCTATATGAAAATGTATGCCGCAATGATTATTAACAATATATTTATCTTTAAGTAAACTCTCACAAGTTTCTCTAGTTAATTTTTCTAATTTGCCCATAGAAGCTGGCGGCAACATTACTTCTATAGGATTACGAAAACCACCTATGGATTGGTCGTTTCCTATTCCTATTTTACGATTAAGTTTAAAGATATTAAGTTTATCAGCATCCCACTCTTTCCCTATGGCTTCTATTTCTATCCCAGTTCTATAATCGTGTTTAATAATAGAACCCTCTTTAGTCCCTAAAAACTTTTTAGAGGCAATCCATTCTCTTTCAGTAAAATTATGCTTTCTTTCCAAGTGTCTTTCAACACATTCACGATTACCACAGATATTTTCCATAAAGCACTTTTTGGGATAAAGAGGACAAATAAGATTTTTAGCGTCTAGAGTTAAAGAATTATGATAAGAACAAACTTGTTTTTTCTTTTTTAATATTTTATAACAAGTAAGACAAATAAAATTATTATGTGTCCCTACAATAGAATCATAAATAGCAATATTTTTCATTAAATTAACGGGAAATTCTTTTCTACATTTAGGACACGAATAATATTCTTGTTTAACTATGGTTTTAGGTAAAATATTTTCTATTTCACTATAATATTTTTCGGTATCGGGATTTGGAATAGGAAATTTTTTAATACGCTTTAATACTTGATTCACTTCATTATTATTAGCTTCTATTTTTTCTATCTGTTGCTTAATATCCTCTGGGGATTTACCAGCCATTATTAATTCTAATATAAACTCTATAACTTCGTTTCTCATTTTATTTAAACTGGATAATATTCGCCTTCATTTTGGACTTGGGAATCTATAAGAAAACTTAATTTATCTGTCAAGATTGTTAATTCATCTTCTTGTTTATGGATTTCTCTAGACAATACTTCGGCTATAATAGGACTACTTGCTTGGTCATATTCCGCTTTCAATTCATCTATCTCTTGATTTAATCTTTCTATTCTATCTTCTGTTTTTTTAATTAATTTTTTATCCTCTTCTAATTCCATTTGAAGAGATTGATTGAGTTCATCTGTGGTTTTATCCTCTCCTTCTTTATTAGTTGAAATGGTTTCAGTATAAGTATAATGACCAACTTTAAAAGGTTTTCTGAATTCTAATTTATGTTCTTGAATATTATAACAAAACATAACATCTTCGGGGAGTTCTCTGCCCTTCCCTTCACTAGAAAGAAAAATCCCACTTTGATTATGATAAAATTTAATAGGATTAGAATTTCTAAAATAGAATAGATTTAAAGGTTTATTAGTTTTAGTAGTTTGAAGCAAAAAACAAGCGATTCCACCAGTAGCATCCATAGTTTTTTTATGACCCTCTATCATTAAAGCCATTTCAACTCCAAGAGCTTCAGTATCAGTAAATACTTTATTACTATATACTTTATCTCCATATAAAGAGGAATTTACTATTGAGGAATATTTATAACCAAGTGCTTCGTGTTGAGTTTTCAATTCATCATCGTTCCAAATATGTCCATTATGAACTAGATAATAATTATATTTAAAAAGTTTATCGTTTTCAATTTTAATAGGATGATTAGCTTTCGCTTTATTTGGAGAAGAGGTTGGAATCCTATGATGAAACATTAAAAGAGAACAATCTTGAAGTTTAGCCAATTCTTCTTTGATTTCTTTTTCGGTTGTTGTCCTAACAAAAGTCAATTTCTTATCATCAACCGCCACAAACCCAAAGCCCTGTAATCCTCTGTCTTTTTGGGCTTCAAATTGTTTGAGAACTTTATCTACTATATTAACCTTTTTAGGGTTCTTTGTTATGCTACTGATAATTCCGCACATAGCTTTTATTTTTTATTATAATAATTTAAAACTCTTAATGGAACTCTTAAAAACTTATGAAGATAAAAATTAGTTTTTTCTGGTTTAGTTTCTAATTGGTCAATAATATGGTCTAATAACATTCTATCTCTATCGTATAATAAAGAAACATTATCAAAAATATTTACATTAAACTCAATCCAGTTTAATATCTCTTTAGAATCAATAGAGCCGTGATGATACCTTAATTCTATATTGGGTAATGGGTCATACCATAAATTATTAATAGTAAAACCTATTCTATTATTATACTTGCTATAACTAGCTTTAGCAATATCTGATGTTATATCTTTTATAAAAAAATCTTTAACTGGTTTTATTCTTTCTCTATTTGTATATTGAGTTAAAGGAGAACAAAAACAATTTCCTTTTCTTTTAGGACAAATCTTTTCAAAAATATAAGGTTCTAATAAATAATAAATAGACGCCAAGTTTGCTAATTTAGGAAAATCTATTTTTCTATCTTTTACAAATCCTTTTCCGTCTAAATGAATATGTAAGCCACATTGACGAGAAGTTGTAAAGTTATGTCTTCTTAAAAGTTTTGTAGTATGTTTTGTTAAATCTTCTAGAGATTTACCAGAGAGAGGTGGAGTTTTTAATTCAATTCCGCCAGCATCAAATCCTCTACCTATATCCTTGCTTAATAAATTAAACAAAGTTCTTTTTAATCCAAATTTCCGACTTGGGATTGTTTCTATTTCAATCCCCACTAATCTATCAGATTTAATATGCTTTCCTTCTTTAAATGTAAATTTGGGATAAAGATTTATATCCGTTTCATAATTATAATATTTAACAAAGCAATCTTTTTTATGTTTTTCCCATTCCTTTTTATAAAAAATATCTTTATGACAGAAATCGCAATATTCGTCTATTTCTGTTTCGTATTTTGTTATCATTTTATTTGCTGGCGGGGTAGGGATTTTGGTGAATAACCATTAAGGGATTTAAGACCTCACCCTACCCCTGAAAAGAGAAAAGAGTTAAGCCAGAATATCGTGGTTAGGGAAATTTAAAATTGGTTTGAAGATTCAAGCTCTCGCTAATCTATCAGGTTGCGGTTTGTTAGTTCCGCGAAATCCCCAACTGATACGACTATCCCAGATAACACACAATAACTCCTACCTTATTCTCTTAAAATCAATACTATCATACCAAGAGAATAAAGTCAAGTGGAAAACTAACTCCATAAATCTTGATAATATTTAGCAAATTCGGTAAGTCCTTCTGTTATTATTTTCTCATTTTCTTCCCAACTCTCCATAATATAAGTATTTTCCTGATTAATAATCAATTCAAATGCTTTAATCATTTTACCAAGTTTTTTATCCCATTCTTCTTCTGTAAAATAATTCTGTGTTTCTTTATTAAAAGGGCAACCACATAAAGAATCTTGTTTATATTTCTTTAAAACAGGTAAGATGATATAAGCCAGATACCAATCTAAAGACCAATAGGCGGTATCGTCAAAACCCCTAAACATTCTTTGAAATCCAAACTTGATTTCATTTTTCCAATCTTCAATTTTATTTAAAATACGCCAAATCATATATGCTTACATTTTTTTTCATAACAAAAAGGGCATCTTTGACAGAACTTTCTAAAATTAGCTTGAGCTTCTTTTGTTTTAGGTAAATTTCCCCTTAATCCTGTATTTCTACCTCTATCTTTATATTCTTCTAATCTATTTAATTGAGCTATGCTTAATCTACCCATCTTTATCTTCCCAATAAAATGTATCTTCGCCCTTTTCTTCATTCATACTTGCTCTAATAAAAGACCAACCACTCCAATTCCTTAATGCTTGATAGAACCTTTGTTCAGGATTTTCTTCGCAATATTTTATAAAACTTTTAAGAAGTTTTTGGCTTTTCATTTGGTTTTAAATTTGTAAAAATTAAATCCAGAATTATCTTTATATTTAGGGATTTTAAGAAGTTTCGCTAAAATTATTTCAGCTTTTTTGTGTTTATCTGTATTTTCACAACAACTACAACCTTCAGAATACATATAATCAGCTATTGCCGTCCGTATCTGTTTTATGAATTTATTAATTTCTTTTATATCTGATTTTGTCATTCTTTATTATACTAATCTATAAATCTAATTTTGTCAAGGGGAAAACTAAATTCTGCGTTTTTTGGCTTTGAAAATTGCGATTCTGCGTTCAATTATTATAAATTAATAGGATTCCCAACACTTTTTAAAACTTATTGTTATCCCATAATTCTTTCTGTCTGTCAAGTTCAGGCAAACAAAAAAGCCACCTCTTCTGTCCAGCAATTAGGCAAACTTAAATAGACCTATATTGGCTTAAATAAGTTGCTTAATTCAGAAAAAGTGGCTCTTTGCGAGATTTGATTTGTTTCAGTTGGTCTGCTTGTGATAAGAGGATAATCTTTTAAAGAGATTATCATTACGAAGGGCAAAGAAATCCTGAAAGAATCTTCAAATGTGGCGAAAAGCGAGTAATCCCGTAATTAAGTAGAATTATCCGTTTTTCTTATAGGTTTTTTATCAACCTTTACCATTTTGAGATTAACCAACCGCTTAAAAATGCCGATGGCGTGTCGCCTCACTTCTTCGTCTTGATACGCCATTAGCTTCCTTAAAGCGATTCTCATAAAATCTTTACGCTGTTTTTTAGGCATTTGTGATAAATAACCTGTTAAATTGTCAAAGACCAACGCTGGCTATCAGCCCTTTAGTGATTCCTGAACCTTCAACCACTAACAAAATCAACCAACGCCCAAAAGCATTGGTTGAAATTGTCAGAGGTTAAGTTTCCTCTTTTTCGTCCTCGTCTTTCTCTTCCACTCCTTCAATATCTTCTTCGTCTTCTGGGCTTACTGGCTTTTTGTCTGCCTCATTCGGCATTTTAGTAAGAGTTAATCGTTTTTGCGACCTTTGAAGGGGTCGTTGTTTTAACTCTTGTCCTATTGGGGAGTTTTCCACAGACCTCTTACATACCCTAATCATATCATATCCGGCCGGAATGATAAGTGGATAACTTACTTGACTTTTTCTTTGAAATATGGTATAATTAAGATGTATTGAAAATTAGGTCTTTAATTTACCCTACCTATTGACAAATTGTCTAAAGTATGGTATAATTAAAGAAATACAATAAATAGCCGAGCCAAATGTATATTATTTGGACAAGAACCCCAGTAATATACACTGGGGTTTATTGTTTAATAAACTTAAAAACTACCTGCGGGTTGGGTGCGGCGAACCCTAACAGCCCCCCGTGGAAAGCCAGTTGAATGTAGGGACTTGGTAATTGATGCGTTCCCGACAGCATATCGGGAATTGACAAGGATTAACCCCTTTGAATAAGATTATAGATTACTTAATTCAAAGGGAAAGCTATCGGCAAAATGACCGAGCGACACTATATGTGTGGCGGTAATTATAGCAAAGAATCTATTTAGGCAATCCGAGAAACAACGGAATAAATTGCTCAAACTTAAACCAATCCAATGGCTTTTAATCTTCTTGTTGAAAGGATTAATAACCTTAAACCAAAGTTGAAGTAATACTATCTAATAATGCTATCTAATATAGAGAATCTTACAAGAAAGTATTTACGATTTTATTTAAGAAATTACTCTGTGTTTTATAATTTTAGACCAGATTTTTTAAGAAACGAAGAAACTGGGAAAAATCTTGAATTAGACATTTTTTATCCTGATTTAAAGTTAGCAATAGAAGTTAATGGTTTTACTCACGAATTAAGAGATATAAAAGAAAGAGATAAGTTCAAAAAAATAAAATGTGAAAAGAATGGAATTAAGTATATTGGAATTTATAATATAGGTTATCTTGTTAATCTTCGGAAAGAATTAAGAGAATTTTTGGGAGAAAAATTAAATTTTAAAAGACAAATTCCTTTAAAATTATGGAATAAAATAAAAAAATATCGTCCAAATAAAAAAACTTTAGGGAGAAAAGGGAAAGCTATTCTTTATAAGATACAATGCGAAAAGGCAACCGATATTCAACAATCTGAAATAGAATTTAATCGTAAAAAAATGGAAATAAGATTACAAAAGTATGGAGAGAAAGGAATTAAAATCAGAGAAAAGAGAAAAACTTAAGAAGAATAAAAGAAAAATGATTGTTAATGGTTTTGGAGTTTTTGAGTTATTGAGGATTATTAGAAAGAAGAAGAAGATTGATTAGATGAGTTTTTAAGAAATTCGTATTCTGTGGAGATTAGATTTATTGAGAGTTGAAGAAGTTTCTTTTGAATTTCGGATAAAGATTCCCAAAGGGAAACTCTTTGAATCATTAATTCTTCATATTGTTTCTCTAAATAAGAAAGTCGTTTCTTAATAAATTCAGGATTTAAGGTAGTCATTATATTGGATTAAGGCAATTCCCAGTTCATTACAATCTTAACTGGATAATTAGTTTCCTTACCACTAAAAGCGTCAAAGAAACCATCAAAAAGCTCATTAGGTATAAAAAAACGATATTCATTTATGGGATATGACGATTCACTTTGTTCATCATATACTTCAATTCTGCCTCCGCGTCCCCATTGATATTGAGGATTTTGGACAACTTCTTCGGTTATAGTAAGATAATATCTCATTTTTGGTTAAAGTAATTATTTAGCCAAATATCAATATTGTTTTTAAAATCTTGAGTGATTGAAGAATCTTTAAGAATAGCGATTTTAATATCATTTCTTAATTGCTCAAAGATTGTTTCTGTCATATTTTAAGAGTTTATTGTGAAATCTCTTTGAATTATTGATTTGGGCATAAATAGACAGGGCTTTCCTGAAATCAGAGCGAGCAAAAGATTCTGCCTCATCAGGAGTAAATCCGATTGAGATTAATCCCAGTATAAGTTTCTCTAAAGTCATTGTTTTATCCAAAGTTTATATAAAGCCCGTTCTGTTATTCCGTGAGCTTTCCCGCCTTGATAATTTCCATTATGATAATTGATTGACACCCATAGTTTATCTCCAAATTTCTTTCCTCGTTGTCCTACAATTTGACAAACCCTACCATTAAATTTATGGCGATAAATCTGCCCTATTGAGATTTTATGTTTTAGTGGATTCATTGAAATCTTCTCCGTTAAAATGTAAAGAAAATTCTCTTGTTTTAAAATTACAATCTATAAATATCCTTTTTCCAATTTTAGGATACAACCAAATACCATCTTTTGAGTATTGGTCTTGGTCATATTTCAAATCACCTTTTTTATCTAATACCGCAAAACCTGAACTATGTTTTCGTCTTGTTGCTTTGAATGTTATTTTACTCATTTATTCCCTTTTTAATTTTCTTTAGGGTGGATTTCACTTTTTATTTTATAATATCGTTCTTTATTTCTTTGATTAATTTTATCTCGGTTTTTAAGACACCAAAGCCGCCTTCGTTCTTTCTTACAATCAAAACAAACAGCATTTGAGATTCTTTTAAATCTTTGATTTGCTATTGGTTGTCGGCATTGAGAGCAGATTGCTATCATTTTTATTAAAGACAATAAATATTTTCTTTAAAGATTGGAATTTTGGCTTCAATCCATTGAGAAGATTGACAATCCTTAAAAATAGGATAATGCCTTTCTGGTTGTAAAATCTTTTCCGAATAAATATAATTTTTAATAATTATCACTCTTTCTTTATAAAAAAACCAAAAGAAAACTATTTGAAAAATCAAAAATCCTATTAAGATAATAAGAAAAGGTTTTAATCCTTCAATTTTCATATTAATTTTGATTTTTTCATTTTATTCCCAAAGGTATGTCTTAATTGTTTTTTTAAGATAATTCACCTCCCAATCATCTTCAAAATCTGTCGCAAAAAAAGCGGCAATTATTAGAAAAGGATAAACTATTAACTTCATAGGAAATAATAAGATTTTTCTAATTAGATTTAGAGTTTTCATCTTAATTCTGTTTCTTTATTCTACTTTTGACCTTACTATAATACTACACGATTTTCCGTTCTGCGTCAAGTCCCTAATCTGTGGATAACTTTCTGCGTCAAAAACTCAATAGATAAGCCATTTTTTAATTCTGCGTTTAATAGTTAAAATTCTGCGTTTAGATAAGATACGAATAAGATTCAGCTATTCTTTATCTGTGTATAACTTTTTGACCTCATAAAACAAAAAACACCCTGCCCCTCGTCAAGATGTTTTTTTGTCCTTAAAGGACTTATTTACTTTTCTTTTATTAAACTATCAATCAATTTTCCCTTTTCTGTTTGCGGCATATCAAGATAAGCAGAAAGCCAATCTTTGATGATGTCTAATTCACGATAGCCCAATGATATGTCAAGATTATGAAGTTCAGTTTCAATTCCCAATAAAATCCGAAAATAAAATCCAGCTTCACTCGGCAAATTATTTTCAGCTTTTATTTCCTGATAAAGTTGTTTGGCTGTTTTCATAATTCTGCCTCGTCCCACTGAAAACTCGCCTCTTTATCGGCTTTCAAGATTTCAACTCTGGGCTTTCCAGTTTCTGGCTCATTGATGCGAATACGAGCAAGTAAATGGCTTGTTTCTTTCCAGTTTTTAACACTCGGCGAATAAAAGACCTGAATGTTTAGCTCTTCATTTCCGCCTTTGCTAACCTCGCTTTTCTTTTCGTTTTGGATGTAGCTGTAGAATTTCATTTCAGTAATCAAAACAAACATTATTTTGATAGTAAATCTTTTCTTCTTCTGTTATGTTTCCCAAAATCCACTCTTCAAAATCGCTTCTTTGATATTCTTTATCATCCTTGCTGACAATGCTAATTGTTTCAATGGTAAGATAAGCCCCGGCTAAACTTTGAAATCCCATCCCGCTATCAAGTGAGCCATCATTTAACATTTTATTCGCCCTTTTAATTAATGCTGTTTTATTATTTCCTGATAGTGTTTCGGCTTTATACCAGCCCTTACCACTACCCCATAAATGACCCAAAACAGCACCCGTGATTTTGTATTCTTTCCGCATTATTTAATTTTGAGGGGCTACGCCAGAGCGACCAACTCTGGGGATATTCCTATCCTATAATCATTATATCAGATTGAAACCTCAAATCAAGCTCAATCTGTGGACAAGTCAAAACCTCATAAAATCACTATTTCAAGCTGAAAACAACGCGTCAGAATCGCTTCAGAGAGGCGATAATGACTAACCCCATATAATATGACCTGCCGCGACAATCAAAAACCGCCTGCTATAGTAGTAGCAAGCGGCTTTTGTCGTCTAGACGCTTCTTATTTTTCAGCTATTCTTTTTTGTCCGTCAAAACGGATTGACTTCGTGTGTGAGTTCCAAGTCCTTCGCAACCTGATAAAGTTCGTGTGCTATGTCCGCATATATCCGCCGCTCTGCTTCAGTATGACCTCGTATAACTATGCCGCCATCCTTTATTTCTACATCTCCAATCTTTGCTTTGTCTTCCGACATAACACGGAAATGTTCGGCACGCTTCATCACGTTGCTATATACGTCAATGACTTTCTTTCTCATAATTCAATTATAAGAATATGAACATCTACCACTGCCCGATATTCTTTTATCAAATCCAAGACCGACAATCTTGGACAACTTCATCCTATCAGAGATAACGATGAAAGTCAATAAAGGATACAATCATTGAAGAATCAGCCCCAAATCCTATTGACAAAAACTCAAAATATGGTCTAATATAAGAAAACTCCCCATATTGACAAAACTCCCAATATATGTTATAATTATAAGAGTATAAGAATAATATGAGCAGTAATTATATAAGAGATTAACCGCAAAAACTCCCTATATTTCTTAAGTAGAGTAATAACTATATTGATTATTACCTGACTTATCTAAATATATGAGGAGATGTGGAATATAAAAGGATATGGTGATTGAGATATGGTGAATAACTATTTACTCATTTCCCCTCTTTTCTTAATAAAAACCTCTTTTATTATCCTTATACAATGAGATAATGGGATTAAGACCTGACCTGATACGCGGCTATTCCCTATAGGTATTGATAACTTGGAGTTTTCAATGATAGTTGGAGTTTTGAAACTCCCTATCCAAAAACTCTTTATTCTTTATCTGAATTATATAAGAGCAATAAGATATACCAATACAGAGATGGTGGATTTTTTGTTTTATATCAATATATTATAACATAATGAGGGTAGATTGTCAAATATGCTGATTATATGAGGGGTATAGGGGACAGAGGGTGAGGATAGGGATTATATACCCCCACAAAATTTTTTATAATATTTTTATAATTTTATAATATTTCTAATCCTTAATTGAATAATACTTGACAAAATGAGGAAAGTATGGTATAATAAAGGATAATGGATAAACATCTTTAATATATGAAGAATCTTAATGAATTAGAGAAGAGGGCAGTTTTTAAGGCCTTAGCTGTTAAAAGTCAATATAAAGTGGGATTGGAGTTTGGGTTTGATAAATGGTATCCTAAAGCTACTGGAGTTATAAATGCTGTTAACAAGATCTATAGAGAAGTGAAGGAGGAACCTGAGAAGTTTAGTGTTGGCCAAGAAGTGTTAGATCTTGTGGAGAAAGGAATGTCTGAGAGACGGACTTTGGGGGTGAATACTTTATCCTATTCCCTTACCACTACTGGAAACTTAGAGGACTTAGATGAAAGGACACTGGTTTTAGGAGCCAAGAAGAAGAGTTGGGTTTTATTAAATAGGAAACTTGATCATCTTATGAGGAACAAGAAGTCTTTTAGATCAGAAACCACGTTGGCTCTTGCCAAACTTGCTGGTATTGTTTTTGATAAAGCACAGATCCTGAGAGGAGAGGCGACTGAACACATCGCTCTTAAAGCCAAAATAGACGAGAATATCAGCGTGCACGAAGCAGTTTCTCAGCTTCTAAAATTTAGAGAGTCTAATAATAGCGAAGAATAATGGACTTAGTCCTCTTAGAAGAAACCAGGCGGAAAGAAGCTCTGGAGAAATATCAATCTTCTGAAGAATATAGCAAGAAATTAGTTGAAAGACTGAAGATAGCCGATGCTTGTAATAGATCTAATGAGGCCAAGGTTTATGCTTTGGCAGCTTGTAAAGTTGATCCTATTTTCTTTTTTAATAATTTTTGTTGGACTCCTAATGACAAATTTGAACAATATCATTTTCCTTTTATCCTTTATGATTATCAAGAGGAATATGTAAATTGGTTAAAACAGCATATAGAAACTGGAAAGGATTGTCTCGTGGAGAAAAGTCGGGAAATGGGAATTACTTGGATGAATATGACTCTCTTTCTTTGGTTTTGGTTATTCTCTGATAATTTTAATGCCCTTGTTGGTTCTTATAAACAAGAATTAGTAGATGATAAAACTAAAGATTCGCTTTTTGGAATGTTAGATTATAACCTTATGAATCTTCCTAAATGGATGCTCCCTAAAAGATTTTCTCTTAGAAATAATAGGAATATGATGAAATTAGTAAATCCAGAAAATCAAAACGTGATTAAAGGAGATACTATGAATCCTGAGTTTGGCAGGGGATCCAGGAGAACTGCAATCTTTATGGATGAAGGAGCTTATTGGGAATACTTTCAGGATTCCTGGAATTCTTGTGGAGATACAGCAAATTGTAGAATTACAGTTTCCACTCCTAATGGATATAATGCATTTGCTGAACTCAGAAACTCTGGAATTGATATTAAAACAATTCATTGGAGACTGCATCCTCTTAAAGATGATCAATGGTATTAATATGAGAAGTCTAGAAGGACTGACGAATCTATTGCTCAAGAACTTGATATCTCTTATCATAAATCCCAGAAAGGTAGAGTTTATCCAGAATGGGATAATGTCAGATACGGAGATTTTAAATATGATTCCTCGCTCCCCCTATATATATCATGGGATTTCGGAAGCACGGACGACACCGCAATTATATGGTGGCAAGTTGATCACATCTCTGGCCTAACCAGAATAGTTGATTGTTATTGGAATAATGGGAAAACAATTGATTTCTATGTTCCATTTATTACAGGGATAATGCCCTCTGATGGTTATTACTATAGCAATAGAGATTTCGAGGTAATTAATTTACACAAGAATTGGCCTAGAGGAACTCATTTTGGAGATCCTGCTGGTAGATTTAGAAATCAAGTTACTAATACCTCTGTTTTACAAGTTTTGAGAAATAATGGAATTCATGTTAATTTTAGAGATAGTTGGAAACAATTCGATGAAAGGATTCCTGCTTCTAAGATTCTTATGAGAGATAAACTTATAGTAAACGAAAACTCCAGAACTAAATATCTTAATATTTGTATGGTAAATGCACAATATTCAGAAATGAAAAGAGGAGGATTGCCCGTTGTAAATTCTGTTAGACTTAAACCCAGACATGACCAGTATGCACATCTTCGAAGTGCATTTGAATATGGAGCACTTGGTCTTAAGAGTCTAAGCGGAAATCGTGTAAGAATCTTTGATAAATTTAAAACAAAAACATTAAATGCGGCAATCTCCTACTAAGAAAGAAGGTTCTCTTTGGTTTCGTAGATTAATAGAGGATTGTAAAAATATAAGTCATCATATTAGAATTAAAAGAATCAAGTATGGATTTTATAGAATTTATTGGAGACAAGCTTATTTACATGAAATTTACAAAGAGCTACCGCAAAAAGGTTATGATATGGATTCTCTTGATCCCAGACTTGAGAGCCAAAAATATTATGAAGAATACGAGGACTATAATGAACTTCCTAGAAAAATTAAGAACTTCGTTGAAGGATATTGGGATTCTCTTGACCATATTAAAACCAGAGTTTATCTTATGAGAAACAATAAAGAGTTTAATGAAAATGCACATCGTGCATATCGCCAAATGAAAATAAGATGAATCCTTTAATTTATCGTCCAATTAAATCACCTTATATTACTCAGAGATTTGGAGAAAACTTACTTCCTCTTTATAAGGAACTAGGAATGTTGGGACATAACGGAATTGATATAATTTGCTGGAGAGGAGAACCTGTTTATCATTCTGGGTTATATATTGGAGTGGCAAAAACAGAAACTGACCAAGCTGGAGGAATTGGAGTTGATATAATTTCTCAAACCCCTTTAGTGGATAATGATTATATTAAACTTCGCTATTGGCATCTTCAAAAAGTTAATGTTTATGATGGACAAATTATTCATCCAGGAGACTTGATCGGCTGGGGAGATTCTACTGGATATTCTAGCGGAGATCATCTTCATTTCGGATTTAAAAGATGTTATGCCGATGGAAAACCGATTAATCCCAGCAATGGATATTTTGGAGCAGAAGATCCTTTAATCTATTCAGATAATTTTCCGACTGGATTTATTTTTATCTTAGATTATTTAGGAATGAAACAACGATTAACAATGCTTCAAAAATTAATCGAGATTTATTCTAAATTAATTAGTCTTTTAAAGAGTCGATAAATAAATAAATAATATGGATAAAGTAAAAATTGCTAAGTGGCTTACTATAATTATTGCTGTTTCAGCATTAGTTGGAGGTATAAGTAAATATATTTTAGACAATTTGGATTCCATTCCACTATTCTAAAACTTGACAAAAAACAAAATCTATGTTATACTTATAAGTAATGGCTAAGATTTATTCTGGAACCATAGGATTAAAAATCCAAATAACAATTGACTCCAATCTTAGTGGAGAAACCGTTATTTATAATATTTTAAGACCCAATAGTACAACTTTTGTAAAAACTGCAACAATAAATAACCCAACTCAAGGAATAACAAGTTATACAACAACTGCAGTTACGGATTTTAATATTATAGGAACTTATATAATTCAACCCCAAATCACATCTGGGGGAAATGTTTTTTATTCCGAACCTATAGAATTAGAAATTGTCGATTATTATCAGAAATAAAGGTCGTTATTTATTTAATTAAAATGGCAGCTACTTTTGAATGGGATGAATCCAATGGCGCAGCTGAAACCATTACTCATGGTAGAGCTGAAACCAATTGGAAAAATATAGATGACTCAACTACCGCTTATTCTGCAAATCCAATCACTGCTGGGAACAATTCTTTTAGCAAATGGCTTTTTGGTCATTTTTCTGGAACTTATAACCAGATTTCGGCAGGATTGTTTGCTCATACGGCGGGAACAATGGGAACTGGATTAACGATTAAAGGGCAACCAGCAATGACGGTTGACGCAGATAGATTGGCTTATAGCACTCCTGCTACAAGTGCTCTTGCCGGTTTAACCTTTGACCAGACAGCGATTACGGCGATTGCTTTGGGTAGAGCGGTTTGGTTTGGGATTACAGGCCCAGCAGCGGCAGGCAAAGTGGCCAGCACTACTGGCAATCCCGCTTATACGAATTATCTAACCCATCAGCTTCAAACAACTACTGCGGCAGCGGCAGGAGATACGGCATCCGCCACCTATACCCTTCGTTATAACGAGAATTAGCAATCCAATGCTATGAAGCAATACAATGCTGAAATATCTCTTTGAAGTTGAATATAAAGATGGTTTAACCTACTCGCAAAACGAGCAGGATATTTCTATTTCTAATCCATTAAAGTCCTGTTTTTATGATATTAAACAAAACGAAGTTAAAATCTTCTCCCTTAAAGGGAATAGTCATAATTATTTAGTTGACTTGATAGATGGTCATTTTGAAATAGACGGAGTTCCTTTCAGATTTCACAATGAAACCTTGAAGGATTTCCGCCTTATTTTTTGGCGACAACACACTCATATGGTTAATGTGTCTAATTCCTCGCTTAAAGAATTATCTCATAAAATTATTTATAGATTTGGTTGGCAAACCAATAATGAAAAAGGTGAAAATATCCAAAGAATTATGGAGATAAATTAAAATGGCTTTTCCCGTTGTTGAAACAACTAATACTACAAATGGAACTGGGGCTTCAGTAAGTCCTGTAGTTAATCTACCAACTGGCATAGTTTCGGGTAATTTACTGATTGCCCTTTTTAGAACGGCTGATGGGACATCTGGCGTTGGATGGCCAGCTGGATGGACGGAGCTTATTGAAAGCACCGCCGATGCTTCCAACGATGCTATTGCGATAGGTTATCGCCAAGCCGATGGAACAGAGGGAACTACAATAACTTTAACAACAAGCAGTGCTAAATTTGCCGCTATTGCTTATCGGATTAGTGGAGCGGAAAATCCCACTACTCAAGCGCCTCAAATTTCTACGGTTGTTACGGGAACAACAACTTCGCCAGACCCTGGTTCTTTATCTCCAACTGGTGGAGCTAAAGATTATCTTTGGTTATGGATGGGAGGATGGGAAGGCGAGCAAACATCGCCTCCGGCCGGAAATCCAACAAATTATACAAATCCTCTTGGAGCAAATAGTGGAACGGGCGGCGCTATTCCGACCAATTGTCGGGTGGCAAGCGCCCAAAGAACTTTAAATGCGGTTTCCGAAGACCCTGGTTTTTGGACTATTTCGGTTTCAGATGACTGGACAGCTTGGACATTAGCGGTTCATCCCACGGGGACTGTTACTACCGATAAAACCACCACTGCTCTTGCTAGAATTACAGCTACTACGGATAAAACAATTACGACTTTAGCAAGAGTTGAAAAGACAGTTGATCAAACCACTATAGCGTTGGCAAGAATTACCGTCGTAGTTGATAAAACCTTAACAGCTTTAGCGAGGATTACTGCTACAACTGATAAAACTATAAATTCCTTATCAAGAATTACCGCTACTACTGATAAAACTACTACAGCTATAGCCAATATCGTTATTCCCTCCGTTGATAAAACGATTACCACCCTTGGAAGAATTACTGTTACAACGGATAAAACTATTGCGGCATTAGCAAGAATTCAACAAATAACAGATAAGACAATTAGTGCCTTAGCAAGAATTGCGGCTACGATTAATAAAACTCTTACTGCTGTTGGAAGAATTACGGCAACGGCAGATAAAACTATTACGACCTTAGGAAGAATCTTAGCAACGGTTGATAAAACGTTGGATTCAAAGGCAAGGATTACCGCTATAACCGATAAAACAGTTAATGCTTTAACCAGAATTACTCAGATAACCGATAAGACAATTGCTTCTCTTGCCAGAATAACCAAAGTAGATCTTGTTTCTACTTCTTCAATATTGGGTTCTCCAACATTTCCGAATCCTTTAATTCTCTCTCATACTGTTCCTGTGGGAAATAATAAAGTTTTAATCGTAGGTATAGGATATGGTTTTCCCGGGGCACCTCCAACAGTAACGATCACGTTTAATGGTATTGCCCTAACAGAAATAATCACTGTTGGCGGAAATTCCAGATCTGCCCTTTATCGTTTAGTTAATCCTCCTGTCGGGACTTTTAATGTAGAATTTACTCTTTCGGCCGGAACTCCACAACAGATTGGAGCGATGACTTTTGTTGAAGTTGATCAAACTAATCCGATTGAATCTAGTGCTTCGGCTGATCTAGCCACTTCATTAAACCCCTCTATTAATATTACAACTACTAATAATCGTAGTTGGATTTTAGATAATCTACAGATAAATTCAGCCGGGACTTCAGTAGAACCCGATGCCGGTCAGATTAAAAGATGGCAACAAAGAGAAGCCGATGCCTCTCCCGATTCAGCTCAAGGAAGCACAAAAGTAACTGGAACCGCAGGGGTTTATACAATGTCTTGGACAATGAATACCTCACGAGCCACAAGGTTGGTAGTCATAGGATTAGCGGAAGCTCCAATAACTACAGATAGAACCATAACTGCCAAGGCCAGCATGATTAGTTTTACTGATAAGACTATAACCGCCAAAGGGAAAATACAAGAATTAGAGATTTCCGCCGCTTTAAATTCCAATGTAGAAAAAATAAGAGTAATAAATTCAACTCTTTTAAGACAAATTGACTTGAATTCTAACATTAGTAAGTCTAAAGAATATAATTCTGTAATTTACAAGGCTTGACAAAATTAATAAAGTATGTTATAATTAATAAATAAATGCCAACAATTTTACCAAAAGTTGAGGAGTTAGAAACTCCTCCGCAGAAACCTGAAGAGGGAATTTTTCAACCTTCACAAAAAGAAATTGATGTAGTTTCTCGCATTTTTAGATTATTTGTTCAATCCAGAGATCAAAGAAATGCCACATTTGAATATCTTGATAATAAAAATATTATAGATTATATTGATGATTCTGTAAGAAGATTTACCACTAATGTCGATACAAGGGTAGATATAGAAGATTGGCAAGCTAGAATTCATGCTCCTTTTACTCGTAATAAAGTTCTTGCTATTCTTGGGAAAATAGTTGATGTATTACCTATGGTAGAAGTTCTCCCTAGAGGCAGCGAAGATATACTCAGGGCAGAAATTATTAATACGTTATTTGAATATTCAGAAGACGTTGATAATGTTGAAGAATTTCTGACATATGCTATAGAAGAAGCCCTAGTAAAAGGAACAGTAGTGGGATATGAAGGTATTGAAGTTAAAGATAAAGAAGTAAGGGAAATCAAAAAATCTGGAGATGGAGACAATATTTCGTTTATTAACAAGAAAATTCGATCTCGTAAACTCAGAAGTTATATTGTTCCCTTAGAAGAATTTTATCCCTCTTCAATTGGTATTAGAGAGATATCTAAAATGCCATATTGTTTTTGGAGAAAAGTTGTTGATTATTCTAAGTTTCTACAAGATTATTCTGGTTATGAAAAAGCTGAAGATGTAGAACCATTTCAAAGTTTCTTTGGCCAAGATGAACAAAAACCATTCTATTGGGATTATATTAGCAATGATATAAATGATGGACAAGTTGAAATAATCAGATATTATAATCAAGAAACTGATGAATTTGTGATTATATCAAATGGTGTTTGGCTTAATCCCGTACAAGGAGAAGAAGTAAGTCCGATTCCATTTAATCATAAAAGACTTCCCTTCTGGTCTTTTATTTACGATATTTTTGGTTCTGATTTCTTTTATGGGAAATCTCTTCCTGATAGAATAAAGAAGTTGCAAGATGTCTTGAATACGTTACACAATATGTTGCTTGATCAAAGTTTTCTTACGATATTCCCCCCAATCCTTGTAGCTGGGGTAGACGATATAGAAGATGATTTCTTAAGACCAGGAAGAAGAATTACGGTTGATACACAAGGCCTTCCAATTCAACAAGCCTATCAAAGATTAGATTTGGGAACACCAAGTGGCTGGCATCAATTTATTCTACAATATACAAAGGATATTTTAGAGGAAAGCACAGTAGATCAAGTTACACAGGGAATCGCAGGAGTAGGAGAAAGAACAACCGCTACCGAAATTAGAAGTGCAGCCGCAGGAGTTGTATCCTTACTTGGATTATTTGCTAGATTTATTAGATTTGGTTTAAAAGAAAGAGCTAGACTTAGAATAGCGAATATCTTACAGTTTTATACTGATCCCCATAATCCAATTATAGAACAAGTTTTGGGAGTTGGTGGTACTAAGAAAGCTAGTAAAATATTTAATGTATTTGAAGTAGAAAGTTCGCCTTTGACTCCTGGAAGCAGAGGAACTAAGATTATTGAAATGTTTACTTCTAAACAAGAACTCCCAACTAAAAAAGAATTAAGATTAAGAACTGCCTTAGATGAGAAGACAGCTGGAAAGAAAATAACCAGGATTGCAGTAACCCCAGAATATCTTAGAAATTATGAATTTGATGTTCGTTTAGTTTTAAATCCCAAAAGTGAATCTTCAAAGGATTTAGATAGAGCATTAGAAATTCAATTCCAGCAAACTATGTTATCTTTATATGGAGATATAGTTGATAGAAAAGAAATGGCCGCTGAACTTATATCGAAATTTGGTAAAGATCCTGCTAAAATTCTTAAAGAAGAAATTATCGCTCCACAATTACAACCAGAACAAGAACAGGCTAATCAATTAGTTCCACAGCAAGGTGGAGATAACTTTGCAAATACAGTAAGAGGTGGAACTGGAGTTGGAAATGAAGGATTAGCTACAAGAGATTTAATTAATCAACTTAGAGGATAATGATACAAAAATTAAAACAAAAACTACTTCATTTCTTAACTGATAAAGAGATTGAAACTGAATTCTTAAAAAGATACAATGAAGATATATTAACAGAAGAAATCGAAGAAAAAGAAGAAAAAAGGATATTAGATGATTTAAAGAAAATAGAAGGAATAGAAGATTTTCTAAAATCAATATTAAAGAAAGATAGAATAAGATTCTTTAATTCTCCTAAAGAAACACAAGATGTTATAAGAGGTTCTTTTGTTAGAACTTTATGGCTTCTGACTCAAACAAGGTCGAACAATAAAGAAGAAAAAACAGAATATAAAAATAATAGATATGGCTAATAAGAAAAAGAGTAAAGCTAAAAAGAAAGTAGTAGCTAAAGGTCGTAAAGAAAAGAAATAAAAAACTATGAAACATTGGATGATTCGTCCTGTGGTTCATTGTGAAGAAGGTTGTTAAAATGGCACGTCACGGAAAGCACAAAAAAAGAAAGAAGAAAAGTCATAAATTGACTTCTAGCAAAGCTCGTACAATCCTTAAAGAAGGAAAAGCTAGAGGACATAGGCTTACCAAGAAACAAAAACGTTTCTTTGGAGCAATTGCAGGAGGTCAACGACCTCGCAAACGCCGGTAGTCCCTTGACAAAATAAACAAAATATGGTATAATTAAATAAGATTGAGGTTCCAGTTTGAGTTACGGATTTTTATTCTTAGGTCAAACTTTGAACTTTTGTTCCGTAGCTCTTCTGGGATCTCAATCCCTGGGTTATCTGTCGAGATAATCCAAGACAACCTGTTTTATGCGGACTCTACCGCCGCTGGACTCAACCAGCGAAACCAAAAGGGAAGTGCACCTCTTAGAGGTCATAAAATAAGGGATCTGAAACTAAAGTTGTCTAAATATGGAAAAGGATATTGATAATCCTCAGAATTTAAACACTGAGGAGAATAAGATTCAAGAACTGGAGGACAAGATTAAAGATTTGGAAGTTAGACTAGAGAAAGAGACAGGAGATAAATCTAAATTGGTTGAAGAAATAAAGGATGTTCGTCGTCTCAAACAAGAGGCGGAAGCGAAAGCTGAAGAACTTTCTAAACAACTTCATCCAGAAGATGAAACCGATATTAAGATCAAGAAAGCTTTGTCAGAGGAAAGAGATAAACAAGCAAAGGTTAATAGAGATATCGCCATGCGTAAATTTCAGGAAGAAAATAAAGAATTTCATCCTGATAATGATACAGGTGGTCTCAAAATGTCAATGCTTGAATCTCAACTAAGAGAATTCGATACTAGTGAATTTTTCACAGTAGATGAATTTATCTCAGTTTTCAAGAAAGCCAAAAAGCTTATTGAACCTGATAGAGAAGAAGATCGAACATTAACTCCTCCTCAAGATATAGTTATAACTCCAGGAAGTCCAAAATCTGCCCCTAAAACTCAATTAACTTCTAAGGAATTACAAGTTATTAAGGAATTAGGATGGACAGAAGAAAGATTTCTTAAAATCAAAAAATCATTGCCCAAATACGTAGAAAGTCTCTTGAATCGCTAAAACCTTTCTAAAGGTCGCAATAAGAGAATTCTATTGCTTAAATGGCTTTTATACTTGCTGGTTCAACGAATCCACATGGTGGCCCGTTGCTCCGCTCAGAAATAGTTGGTAACTCAGTTGCCTTAGTGGAACTTGATTCTGTTAAGGCTTCTTCTGGTTTTCTTGCTCTTGGTACAACTGGTGCTTTAGTATTTGGTCATGTAAAAGCTATCGTAACTAACGATGGCGTTGGCCCTTCCACAGATGGAACGGCTGGTGCCAAAGTAGGCAGTTACGCTGGCGCATTTACTATGGCTTCAGATAACCAAACCGTTGCTAAGGTTCGCGCAATGTGTGATGTATCTAAAAACACATTATACTCTGCAGATCCAGATGCAACAATTGGTACTACCACTGGTAGTAACCTTCTTGGTTATATGACCGATATCTTAGATGAAGATAACACAGATGAAAGTACTGCAGTTACTACTACAGCGCAATATGCTATCTGGGGAGTTGATCCTTTGGATAGCGGAAATCAGATTGTAAGCATTGTAGAATCTCAAATGTTTGGAGTTTAATCATTAATAAAATACAATGGAAACAAGAGGCACGTGGGGCGAACTAATTGTAGGCATGGGTCTACAAATCGCCGAAGTCTTCAACCAAGCACAAGAAGAATACCAACCTGGTATTTTTGAGATTCTTAATCGCAAAACTGGTGAAGGCGCACAAAGAACTGTGACTGGTAAAACTGGCGTTGGAGAGATTTCTCGTTTTGATGACGCAGACAACCTTCCTGGTGGCCGAAGATATAAAACATATAATACCACAATTGCTTATAACAATTATGGTAAATTTATTGATGTATCTAAGAATGCTATCGAGGACAGGGATTGGGATGCGGAATTGGACGAGATGCGAGATTTGTCTATCGGAGCTAATTACTCCCAAGATAAATCTGGAATGCAGCTTTTCAATGGTGGTTTTGCTACTACAGCCGATGTAAATGGATATCGAATGACTTGGTATGGAGATGGTGAACCCCTCTTTTCAACTGTACACTCTACAGTTGTTCCTGGGGCTTCTACTCAATCCAATGCTAGCTCTGTTGGTATTACATTTTCACATGACAATTTAGAAACAGCTTATGTTGCCCTTATTGAGCAGCAAACCGATGACGGTCTTGCTCTCTCTTTAATGGGTAAACCAATGGTAATTGTTCCTCCTGCTTTAATGAAGGAGGCTATGGAAATTACCACATCCGAACTTACTCCAGAAAGCGCAAATAATGCCATCAACGTGTATCGTCAAGGTACTCCTGTTGATATGGCTACATCTGTGCATCTTTCTGGCGCAACTGGATTTGGTGGTTCTAATACCGCTTGGTTCTTAGTTGTTCCTGGTCGTCATAAACTCAATCACGAAGTTCGTCAAGAACCTCGTCTTGAGTCTGAAGTTAACATTAAGAATAAAGTTGCTACTTTCACCGTAGATGCCCGATGGGCTGATTCAGTCACTGACTGGAGAAGAACATATGGCACAAAAGGTGATGGTGCTGCATATTCTAGTTAAACTTGAGGGTTTTTGGAGATTTTCCTAATAAATCTCCTCAATGATATTTTATAACCTCACTTCATAGCTTATAAGATTTAGAAAAGATGAAGATTGATAAAAAACATTTCACAAAATCTGAAAGGAAGTTTGTGAGATTTCTACAAGAAAATCATATTCCTTTCAAAACAAAAGTAAAAATAAAAGGTCGTGAAATTGACTTCTTAATTGGAAAATATGCAATTGATATAGATTGTCATGAACAAGATAGTGAAAAAAACTCTATGTTGTTCAATGAAGGATATATTCCTTTGCATTATACCAATCAAGAAATAAAGAAAAATGAGTTTAACGAAATTAGAAAATGGATTACTCGCTACACCTTTAATCGGTAGTGGACTAGATGTCTTTTCTGCTGGCAATGTGTGGTTTGTGGATGGCGATAGTGGTAGTAATGGCAATACTGGAGCTTCTCCAGATTTTGCTAAATCTACTATTCAATCTGCTGTTACAGCCGCTGTTAAAGATGGTGGTGTAATCTACATTAAAGCAAGAGATATGGGATCTACCGCAAGTGATCCTGTTGATTATGCCGAAACCGTAATAATTCCCGCTGGTTCTTCCAGAATGGCTCTTATAGGAGTTTCTGGTTCTAGAGCACAGGGTGGACTTCCCCAGATTAAAAAAGGTTCTGGTTCAACTGCACTTTTAACTGTTAGAGCACCTGGTTGCTTAATTGCTAACCTTGGATTCAACGGGACAAGTGCAACTGGAGGTGGAATCCTCTTAGAATCCGATGGAGGTTCTACAAAAGATTCTTTTGGAACAACTATTATGGGTTGTCATTTCAAGAACTGTGTTGGTTCTACTGCAACAAACGCAGCTACCGGTGGAGCAATTCAGCTTTCCGGTGCGCCATGGCAGGTTCTTATTAAAGGCAACAGATTCTACAAGAATGTTGGTGGTATTGTTTTGAAAGACACTACTACTTCAGTTCCTCAGGATTTGGTTATTGAGAGTAACAGCTTTGGCGATAGCGCTGCTTCTGTTGACTGTGATATCTATTTAGCTGGTGGTGGTGGTCCTGGTGTTGGGCTTTTAATTAGAGGTAATGATTTTGGTACTCTTCCTGCGCTTGCGTCAGGATCAAATGTACGGTGGATGGATCTTACTGGCGCAGACGGTGGAATAGTATGTGGAAATTTCTTCGGAAATGACTTACTCCATGGGGCTGCAGGAAGTGGATCTAAAATTCCTACTACGGTTTTCTTCAGTGGCAACTTTGATGCTGGTGCTAGTGGATTCGCTACCGTAGCTTAATTTTAAGTAATAGCTTTTCTTCTCTCAATCTTTTTTGGAGATAAAGTAAGATTGAATACAAAATTAAGGTCGTAAACACAGATAAACAATATGATTAAATTAAATAATCCCACAGATAAAGAAGTTAAGTTTATGTTCAAGGGCAAAAAATATTCTATTGAACCAATGTCCAATAGCGAATTATTGTCCCCAGAAGTTGCTGATGCTTGGATAAGAACACATATGTTTTTATCGCTTTTACCAAATGGAGAAGTTAAAGAATCAGTAGTTGTAGAATCTCCTAAGGAGGAAGCAACGGAAGCTCCGGTTGAAAAATCTAATTCTAAGAAAAAGAAAGCTGTAAAATAATATGTTGGGCTATACTTATCAAAATACGCTTGTCTTAGTTGGAACTAAATCTGGAACTACTAGAACTTCGCTTACTCTAACAGCTGCTTATGATGTAGCAAATAAAACTAAAATATTTTATACAGGCGGAATGTCAAAAATCAACTTTAGTATTCTTTATACTACTGGCGCATCTGAAACTTCTAACTCAATAGAATTGAGAATAGAATCTAGCCCAGATAGAACTAACTTCTATAGAATACCTAACGAATCTGTTTCCGCTGGTACTTCCACTCTTACACAGAGAGAATTCACTTTCGTTGGAGCATCGGCAGCTACAGCCTATGATCTGTCGCTTCCTTTAGATCTTCAAGATGAACATATGAGGATTTCTGTTAAAGAGAGTGGAGTCGTAACTAATTTTGGCACGATTTATATCGAAGCCACAATTAGCGGATCAAAATAAGGTCGAAATTATAAAGCAATTAAAAACAATGAATAAGAAATTTAATGAAGTATCTTTAATGTTTCTTGTCGGTTTATTCGCCGCAGTCTTAGTATTTGGAGGGTTTCAATATTTTGAAAAACCCATAGTAATTCCAGATGCAATTAAGGGGGGACAAGGAGATGCTGGCTTAAGAGGCCCGATGGGCCCTCAAGGCCCACAAGGAGTTGCGGGTAAAGATGGCAAAGATGCAGTTGTAGATATGAATAAATTAGTTGATGAAGTAGCGGATGAATTGGAAGACAGACAGAATGCAGTGATGTTTAGCTTTAGTGGTGTTGATGGAAATTACACCCTACAATTTGAGATCGTTGATCCAGATTCATTCAAGTTTACCCTCAAACACTTTGGAGTTGGTAGGTTTGTTGTAAGTCTTATAGACAAAGACAACAATCTCTCAACCCTACTTGACACAAATGGTCATGTTATAGTGATGAGAGAAAGGAACTTGGTGAAAGGAGCATACAAATTAGTGGTTAGCGCAGATAGTAATTGGTCTGTTGAGATAAAGGAACAATAAAATGGAGTTGAGTTCTAAGAAATTATTAAAATACGAAAATTTCAAAGAGCTTTACGTTAGCGTCCTGAATAACATTCAGAATGCTAGCAAAGAGCTTTCTTCAATATTTTCCCAAATAGATGAAGCTGAAAAGCAATATAAACAAATTCAAGAAAATATTCATAATGCAGAAATTGAATATAGTTCAATTAATAGAAGTTGTGATGATTTATTAAATAAAATATCAGATGAGAAAAAGAAGTGGTCAAAGAGAATTATACAACTACAAGAACTTGAACAAGAATTAGAAACAGAAATAGAAGAAAAACAAAAACAAAAAGAGAATACGTTATCTCTATTAAATGAAGCAATTAAAAATAAAAGACAGTTATTAGATATAGTTAATCAAAACATTCTTTCTTTAGAGGATGATGTTCTTAAGAAAAAAGAATCTATTTCTCTCTTAGAAGAAGATACTAAAAAGGCTCAACAAATCAAAAATCATCTTATAGGAGATAATAAAGTCTTAGATGAATTAAAAGGTAAATTGAATAAAGAAATAGAGAATTTAATAAAAGATAAAAATAAACTAGAACAAGACATTGAAATAGAAGCAAGAAGCTTTGATAATAACAAAATTGGATTAAGAGAACTTGAAACAAGATTAAAAAGAAAAGAAAAAGATTTAGATATATTACAAGGTAGAATTCAAAGAAAATTAAAAGGTGAATTTAAAGCGTCGGATATGAATAAAATATTAAATCAATAATATGGGAGATTTTCGATCTCCTCAAACTCCCGGAATCGGAGGTCTTGAGGAAATAACATCCGCAGAAGAAGCTACATTAGCTGCTATTAATGCTTTAGAAAGCCCTGGAGCAGATAGGATTCTATTCTGGGATCATTCAGCATTAGCTTGGGCAAATTTAACAGCTGGGACAGGGCTGACTATTACTGGAACTACTATGACGGCTTCTGCAGGCACCGATTTGTCTGCTGAGCCATTTGTTACAACTACGGCTAGTGCTAACCTGAGCGCGGAAACCAACCTTGGGCTTTTAGCAACCGGTTTCTTATTTGGAACTGTAGCTGCTGGAGTTTCTACAATTTCTTCTATTGGTTCTACTGGTACAGGAAATGTTGTTTTAGCAACTTCTCCTACTTTAGTAACTCCAATATTAGGAGCGGCTTCAGCTACTTCTCTTACTCTTACAACTGATTTAGCAGTCGCAGACGGCGGAACTGGAGTAAGCACATTTGCTGTGAATGGAATACTTTATGGCAATACTGCTTCTGCAATTCAAGTTACAGCAGCTGCCGCAAGTTCAGTATTAGTTACCAGCGCATTAAATGTTCCATCTCTTTCAACTGATATTCCAACCGCAGTTACAATAGGCAGTGCTTATATTTATAGAGTTAGTGGAACAGATGTGGCGGTTGCAGATGGCGGAACAGGATTAAGCTCTGGAACTTCTGGTGGAATACTTGGATACACAGCTACTGGAACTTTAGCTTCTTCAGTGGCCCTAACTGCTAATGCCCTTGTTCTCGGAGGTGGAGCTGGAGCAACTCCAACACCAATGGGTTCTCTTGGAACTACTACTACACTTTTGCATGGAAATGCAGCTGGTGCTCCAACTTTTGCAGCAGTTTCTTTAACCGCTGATGTTTCTGGGATTCTGCCAACAGCTAATGGCGGAACAGGCATTGCATACTTTACTGCCGCTGGGCCTACAGCAGCCAGAGTTTATACTTTTCCTGATGCAGCAACTACCGTTTTAACTACTAATGCAGCTGTGACGGTTGCTCAAGGCGGAACGGGAGTAGCAACTCTTGGAGATGCCGGTGTTCTTATAGGAAATGGAACTGGAGTAGTTCAGGTGACGGGCGCTGGAACATCAGGACAAGTTTTAACTTCTAATGGAGCAGGAGTTGATCCGACTTTTCAAGCCGCTGCTGGCGGTGGAGCAAATGAATTTACTTATGTCTTAACTCCTTCTGGGGCAACCCTTCCAAACTCTAACTTCCCGGCTTTAAATAAAGTTGTTGGTGCTACGAATATCACAAATACTGGAGCACCATTTGTCTATCACGTTTTGGATTTTGATACCACTACAAGAGAAGTCGCTCATTGGACTATTCCAATTCCGCCCTCTGTGACTCCAGCTACTCATAAATTAACTATACTTTGGACAAATGCTTCTGGATTGACTACCGAAACGGTTCAATGGGATATTGACTGGCGTTCTGTTTCAGATGATGAAGTGATTGATGCTATTACAACTCCTACTACCGTGAATGATACAGTCTCTGATACTTGGATAGCACAAGGAGATGTTCATTCTGTCACGGTCACTCTTTCTTCCGCAACCAATGTTATAGCTGGAGATAATTTACAAATGACAATCAGTCGGGATGTTGCTACTGATAATATGACAGGCGATGCCCGTTTTATCAGAGCAGTTTATGAAATAACAAACTAAAATGGCAATAAAATTTGATGGGACGGGAGACAATATAACTTTTGGAGATATTCTTGATTTTGAGAGAACTGATACTTTTTCAGTTGAATTTTGGATGAAGACAACGACGGCTGCTAATGATTGTATTATAGGCAAATTCCAAGATAACGGAGGAACAAGAGGCTGGCGTTGTGAAACCGAAGCATCAGCAGCAAATGCTCTTGATTTTACTCTCACAAGCACTTTTAGCACCAATGATATTCAGGTTAGTTTTAGAACTGCCAACGTGAATGACGGGGTTTGGCATCACATTGCTTGGACTTATACCGGCTCCAGTTTGGCAAGTGGATTTACGATGTATAAAGATGGGACAAGTCAATCATTGACTACGGTCTATGATAATCTTACGGCTACTACAGTTAATGCGATAGCTTTAAGAATAGGAGCAAGAAGTGCTACGGCAGTATTATTTTATACTGGTGATTTAGATGAAGTAAGAGTTTGGAATACAACCAGAACGGCAGCAGAAATTCAAAGCAACAGGTGGAAACGCATAGCTGGAAATGAAACTGGATTAGTTGGTTATTGGAGATTGGATGATTTTGGCGGCGGAAATGGAAATGTAGCGACTTCAGCGGTGAGTTTTCTTAGCACTGGAGGAACGAACGGAACGGTAGAGGGCAATCCCTTAAATAGCGATTCTGCTCCCATAAATTATGGAGATTAAAATATGAAACATAAAACTTCATCAAAAAATGAATTAACAGTAGCTCTTATCGCAATCGGAGCGATTCTATTCTTAGAATCTCTTGCTCTTTATAAAGGAATTGATGGCACTATGTTTGGTGCAGCAATGGTCGCAATTGGAGGAGTAGCAGGATACTTCCTGAAAGCACATATTAAAGATTAAAATATGTCTCATACAGAAAAAGAATTGGATTTTGGAATTCGTCATGCTATTGTAGAAACCCCTAAAGAAGGATTTGAAACAGATTGGCTTAAACCAAAAACTTTATTTCAACCACTAGAACATGAAAAATTATCTAAATTAGAAGATTTTTTCAAACCCCAAGATTTAAAAGCTATAATTATAAGAAAAGATTATGCTGATTTTTCTACTGCAGCTACAACTCTAGAAGTTGAATTATTTAGACTTCCTAGATATTCAGAAATTATAACTTGTTGGTTTAATGTACCTACAGCTTTTGCTGGTGGAGCTATCACGGCTTATACAATCTCAGTAGGGCCAGATGGAACAGAAACTACATTACAAACTGCTCAAAGCGTATTTACTGGAGCTACAGGTCTTAAAAAAGCAGTTGGAACAGATTTTACTACTAATAGACCCATTTATTCTACTACGACTTCTACTGTTATTAAAGCATTAGCA